>Ga0116158_10001171_pt1 | contig 24152 bp, 25 predicted proteins | sample AD_UKC052_MetaG_FD_89883 | JGI IMG/M metagenome (GOLD analysis project Ga0116158, IMG submission 89883) | Active sludge microbial communities of municipal wastewater-treating anaerobic digesters from USA - AD_UKC052_MetaG | ecosystem: Engineered > Bioreactor > Anaerobic > Digestate | place: USA... | reverse complement strand
TTCCATGTACTCCTCGTTCGTGATCATCTCCGGCTCGCTCTCTGTTAGCTCGCCGAATGTTTAACCGAGGTGTATCAATTTCACTTCGCGTTACTGTGTCATTTTCATGTTGCGCGTGACACCGAAGACTAACGAGTCGTTCTTCATAACCTACAAGCCGCCAACGATTGCCGGAGTTCTGGGGCCAAGCGTTTCGTACAGTACACGAACGGGCTTCGCGTTCTCGCTCGATCAAAGCATTTCGATTCCAACCAAATACGGCTCGGCCACGCTGGGATACAAGAGCTCACCTGGCGTGAAGGCGCTTCGCGTTATAACTGGGGTCACCACAGAAAACGGATTCCAAAGTACGTTAAGCCGTAGTTGACGCCGGAATCCATCGATAGAGGGTCGGGATCGATACCCCGAGATCCTTGGCTACGTCTCGCGGTGGCACGCCGTTGGACAAGAGCTTTTTTGCTGACTCGATCTTGCTGTCGGTCATCTGGCGTTTTCGGCCACCGATGCGACCAAGTTTTCTAGCCACCTCAAGCCCAGCACGCGTGCGCTCAACGGTCAGCTCGCGCTCCATTTCGGCCAGGCTCGCCATCACATGAAAGAAGAAGCGACCCGACGGCGTGCCAGTATTGATGGCGTCCGTCAAGCTGTTGAAATGCACGCCTTGTTTGTGAAGTGCCGCGACCAGGTCGACCAAGTGCTTCACACTCCGACCAAGTCGATCCAGTTTCCACACGACCAGCGTATCGCCTTCACGCAGGTGCTCCAATGCTTTGGCGAGCCCTGGGCGTTCCACGCGACTACCACTAATTTTGTCGTCGAAGATCTTCGAACAACCGGCCTTGTTCAGCGCTTCAATCTGTAGCTCAAGGTGTTGATCCTGTGTGGACACGCGCGCATAGCCGATCAGCATGATGCGGGTCTCCTATCGTCGTAACAGCGGAAGCACACGCAGGCGTGTCCGGTTCGGATCGACCGTGACCAGCGCACCCGCTTCCAGCTCATCGGCCATCTGACGTAGCGCCGATACCACCGGTGCGCCAATCACGTCCGGGCCGACATCTTCGGCGCGGATTTGCACAACGCTTGGCTTTTCACCTTGCGTCGCTGCGAGGATGGCACCGAAATCCAGATCGTGCGTGAGCACCACGTAGTCATTGGCCGCTGCGAAGGCCATGATTTCCGTGTCGGGCGCATTGCGCGCGCCAAGCGTTGACCAATGCACCGATTCGATTCCAGCCGCCGCCAAGGTGTTGATCCAGCGCGGCGACAGATTCATGTCGACCAGTAGCTTCATGCGCTGGCTAGCATGACCTCACGCTCTTCAGTGCGCCAGGCGGCGTAGCGCAGCGCCTGCATGATGTCGTCGCGCTCCAGGTAGGGAAAGTCCGCAAGGACTTCCTCGACGCTATGGCCCGCGCCAATTTGACCCACGACCATGCCCACCGTCACGCGCATTCCGCGAATGCACGCCTTGCCACCCATGACGTCAGGTTGTTGCGTGATGCGATTGAACTGTCCCATGATGGATTCCTTATCGAAACTCGTTGGAATGGTAGTGGATCGAGAATATTATTTCAAGACCTATTTGTGAGAATGCGAGAACCGTGATTTTGCGTGCAGAACCGGCGCGAGAGCTGGGGTTATCAAAAACGACCGATTTCGAGAGGAGGACGTATGCCACGTCGTTCGCTTTTGTCCGCGACCGATCTGACCAATCTGTTGGCGCTACCGGAGGATGACGATGAATTTATCCGACGGTACACGCTGAGCGGCACCGATCTGGCGTTGATCCGTCAGCGCAGAGGTGCGGCTAATCGTCTTGGCTTCGCGATTCAACTTTGTTACATGAGGTATCCGGGCCTGATGCTCACGGTTGAGACCCAACCCTCAGAGCGGTTACTTCGGCTTGTCGCTGGTCAGTTGAAGACAGACCCAACGGCATGGAAAGAATACGGCCAACGCGCAGAAACACGCCGCGAGCACGTTCTTGAATTACAAGCCGTGTTCGGGTTTCGGTCTTTCACCAACAAGGATGTCGGAAACGCTGTGCATAGTCTTCAGGAGCTGGCGATGCAGTCCGACAAGGGTATTGTGCTTGCCGAGGCACTGGTGACCTACTTGCGCCAGCAGCGCATTCTCTTACCGTCACTCGGCGTCATAGAGCGCGTTTGCGCGGAGGCGGTTACCACCGCAAACAGGCGCATTTACGCGATGCTAACGAGCGACGTTACATCGGCGCATCGCGCACGACTGGACGCGCTGCTGAAGCGACGCGAAGACGGCAAAGCGACGATGCTCACCTGGTTGAGGCAGTCGCCAGCGAAAGCCAACTCGCGGCACATGCTCGAACACATTGATCGGCTTCGCGCTTGGCAGGCGTTGCAGTTGCCCGCCGGCATTGAGCGGCAAGTCCATCAGAACCGGCTGCTCAAGATGGCGCGCGAAGGCGCACAGATGATCGCGGCCGATCTGGCCAAGTTTGAACCCGAGCGACGCTATGCAACGCTGGTTGCACTCGCGGTGGAAGGCACCGCCACGGTCATCGATGAAATCATCGAATTGCATGACCGGATCATGGGCCAACTGTTCAGCGTGGCCAAACGAAAACACCAGGAACAATTCCACGCGTCGGGCAAAGCGATCAACGCGAAGGTACGGCTCTATGGCCAGATCGGGCAGGCGCTGCTCGAAGCCAAGCGTTCAGGTGGTGACGCGTTGGCTAAATGAGCCCATCCCCTCGAAAAGGTAAAATGAGCGGAGTTTCCCTCTGAAACAGAGGGTTGGAGGCCAAAAACGTAAACCCGCCGCCAATAGCGGGTGCTTAGGTTTACGATTTCCCTCCTCTAAACCGGCCGTTCGCTTACACAGACCAATAGTCGGCTTTATGGCGACCATTTTGCAAAATTGAGCACCTCCAATTGACAAGTGCGGTCATCGGACTTGATCCAATGTGTGGCAATCAAGGCACAAAGCGAATTCAGCAGCATGAGCCACTTCCCGGAGGAAGAACTGGTGCAGCGCATGCAGGACCCGCGTGGCCAGTCCCAAGGCTTGGTACACGTGGTATCGGCTATGGAGGCTTGCCCCCCAATTCGTCGAGGAGGCGGTCTAGTGCAGCCTTGGTATTCACACTGAGGTGCTACTTGCCCTAGTTCGCCTGCTCGCCCAGCACCAGACAGCGCTTGGAGCATGCTCCTATCAGCACGGCTTACGATGAAACGCCAACCCTGGAAAAATCAATCACGATCGCGCCCGGCTCGCGCTGCTGGTAGCTGATTTGCACCGCAGTGCCGTATCGTGCCTGAAGCTGGTTCAGGAGTGGCAGCGGATCATGGTCATTGACAAAACGCATGGTCTCTCCAGGGGTGAGCGAGTCCAGTGCGCCAAAGATCGCCGCATGGCGAAAGCGCTTGGCGACACCGCGCGCATCAAAGGGGTAAATGGCTTCGGGCGTGGTGTGATTGCAGGCTTGGGACATGGTCTTCTTTCTTTCAAGTTGATGAGGATGGATGAGGGGCTGACGGCTTCATCACGTCGGTCAGCTCGGATGGTTGAAATACTCTTTGGGCAAGCGGAAACAAGGTGCGCTCTTCAAAGCGCACATGGATCGCCATGTCATCACCCCATAGGGCTAGGGCTAGAAAATCTCCTTGTCGTATGCGCTCAATCAGGTCGCGCAGGCAGGCGTGCTGGGCCAGCGCAGTGGCGACTGGCTCATGCTGACCGGCGCGCTCCAGAGCAGGTAGCAAGGTCTGCTCTTCCAGTGCGAAATGCGGCGCAAACTGCACGGCCCAGCGCTCCAACAGGTGCGCACGCTGCGCCTGTGCGTCTGGCCCGTGCGGATCAGCCGCAGCCGCACAGGCCCGTCGGGCCAACACCAGGGCTTCGTGGTGCTCGCGAGACAAATCTTGAAGAGCTTGGATGCGTTTCACGACAAAACTCAGTAAAGGATGCGGCAGCGGATGGTTCCCGGCACACCATTGAGTTCATCCAACGCGGCCTCGCTGGCGGCGCTGTCGACGTCGATCACCACGTAACCCACGTCCTCAAATGTGCTCAGGTACTGCGCTGCGATATTGATGCTGGCGGCTGATAGTCGCTCGTTTACGTGCGCCAATACGCCGGGTACATTTTTGTGAATGTGCAGCAGGCGACTGCGTCCGGTGTGTTCAGGTAGTGCCACTTCTGGGAAATTGACCGCGGAGGTCGTAGAGCCGTTGTTGCCGTAACGCACCAACTTGGCCGCTACTTCGCTGCCAATATTGACTTGGGCCTCCGACGTGGAGCCACCAATGTGGGGCGTAAGAATCACGTTGTCAAATTTCGTGAGCGATGAGACAAACGCACCGTCATTGCCCTGCGGCTCCACGGGAAACACGTCGATGGCGGCACCCTGCAGGTGGCGGCTCTCCAGCACGGCGCACAGGGCTTCGATATCGACCACCGTGCCGCGCGAGGCGTTGATGAGGTGACTTCCCGGCTTCATGGCGGTCAACTCCTTGGCACCCATCAGCTGGTGGGTTTGCGGTGTTTCTGGGACATGCAGGGTGACGACGTCGGAGGTCGCCAGCAGCTCGTCCAGGCTGGTCACTTCGCGCGCATTGCCCAAGGGTAGTTTGGCTTCAATATCGCGGAACACCACACGCATGCCCATCTGCTCGGCCAGTACACCAATCTGCGTGCCGATGTGGCCGTAACCGATGATGCCCAAGGTCTTGCCACGCACCTCGTACGAATGGGCCGCGCTCTTGACCCAGCCGCCCCGGTGCAGGATGGCATTTTTCTCGGGAATGCCGCGCATCAGCATGATGACTTGTGCCAGTACCAACTCGGCCACGCTGCGGGTATTGGAAAACGGCGCATTAAAGACCGGAATACCCAAGCGCGTGGCGCTCTTAAGGTCAACTTGGTTAGTGCCAATACAAAAGCAGCCGATAGCGGCGAGCTGCGGCGCCGCTTCAAGTATTGCAGCCGTCAGTTGGGTGCGTGAACGCACGCCCACAAAATGCGCACCATCCAACGCAGCCAGCAGTTCGTCGCCCGTCAAGGCTTTGGTATGGGTGACTATGTTCGTGTACCCACCCTGGCGAAGAACATCAACCGCAGAGGGGTGTATGCCTTCAAGAAGTACCGCCTTCAGAGTGGCTTTCTGCGCAAAAAAATCAGTGATTCGGCTATTCATATGGTGCTTTCAAAGGTGGGCTAATCGGGGCACTTTTCAGGGGATCTTGCTTGTTACGACGCTGTTGCTCCGGTAAGGCCCTTTTGGGGGCGTAATCGGCACGTAGGTTTTGTCTGCCTTGGCGTCCGGTGGTAGCAAATCGGCCAAGGTATAGGCATCAAGGTACTGCATCAGGCTTTGCAAGGCGCCGCTCATGATGCCGGTGAGTTTGCAGTTCCCAGCCAGGTTGCAGGACGTCTCGCGGGCGAGGCAATCCACCAGATAGAAGTCTGTCTCCATACTGCGCACCACAGCGCCCAAGTTGATGTCGGCGGGCAGCGCCGCCAATCGCATGCCACCGCCCTTGCCGCGAACGGTTTCCAGCCATCCGTTGAGGGCCAGTTGGTGGGTGATTTTCATCAGATGTGCTTCGGAAATGTCGTAGACCTTCGCAACTTCCGCAATAGTGGACAACCTGTCGGGCTGCTGCGCCACGTACATCAACAGCCGCATGGCGTAATCGGTCATGGTGGTCAAGCGCATGGAAGAACCTTTCTGTATGGATGAAAAAATTCTGTCTTACTGCCGTGGGCGAATCAGAATGGGAGTGAATTGCCACAAATACAACGCGAGGGATGCAATCCACGTTGCTCCAGCAAGGTTCAGCAACACCGCGGTGGCTGGTGTATTTGCAAGAGCGGCTAACCGCAATGCAACGGCAATCAAAATGAGCCAGTAGCTCGTTCGCATGGTCCTGTCAGTGACTAGGGGCCTTCCGGTATGACCCAGCGCAGTACGGGTGACCATGCCAATAATCAGCACCGAAAAGCCAGCCATGGCGATGGTGTGCACCGGCAGCGCGCGCGGCAGCGCCAGTCCCACTTGCGCCCACGCGGCCAACATCAAGCCGATACCAACGCCTGCGTAGCCCACGTACAGAATCCACAGCAAGGCGTTGGAACGTACCGCCCACGGCTTCCAACTGACGATGTGCACGATGGCCAAAACGCCCGCCAGGCCCAGCCCAAAGGCCGTCGGCATGGGCTGACCCAGCAGCAAGCCCAGAACGCCCACCGCACAGGCCCCCAGCTGCACCCAACCAGTCTCTGTTTGCTTGGGGAGACTCAATTCATGTACAGCGCGCATGGCGAAGAACGGGATGACACGACGTCCGATCAACAGCGCGATGAGCGCCATAACCACCAAACCGGCATTGAATCGTTGCATTAACAGCAGGTAGTCGCCACCGCGTGCGGTTAACAAGTAAAGCGCATCCATGGCGCCCAGGCCAGCCAGCAGGCCGGGTACAGCGTAATTGCGGCTGTTTTTTGACATCACCACCGCGCGCAGCATGGCACTGGAGCCCAGTAAAAAGAATGCCAACTCGGACGTCATTGCAATCCAGAATGCGGTCTCCCAGGGCAGCAGAAAACCAATACGCGCAACCGCCCATAAAACACAGGCCAAGGCCAACAGTTTGCCGCTCATGGGATTAATGCCGGTCCAATTGGCACCGGCCGTCATCAAGAAAGCCAGGGCGATGGTGGCAATGAAGCCCCAAAGCATTTCATGTGCGTGCCATGCGACGCCACCCAGAGGAGCGGTGAGCAAAGATGGCGCATAAATCCACAACGCGATGGCCACTAAAGCCCAGCCCACTCCTGCCAAATACAGGGGTCTAAAAGCCAGTTCCAAAAAGGCCTTCATACTGGGGTCGATGGGGCCCTTTACGTTTGACTCCGGTGACTGGAGCCCGGCAACAACGGTTCGATTGGGAAGAGTAGTCATGGTGTTTTTACAAAATATGTATAAGATCCATTTTATATGTATCTTATAATTAATTCTCAATTTATTTAAGAGTTGCCACCTATGTCACAAATCACCCATGCAATGCAAGTCGATACCCGCGCCTTAGAGGCTCGCAACCGTCGCGACTTGGTCTTCTCGAAATTTGACCAGCTCAGCGTCGATATGACCATGGAGCTTGTCAACGACCAAGACCCCCTCACTCTGCGCAGCCAGTTTGAGCTTGAGAAGCCCAACTTATTTTCCTGGACCTACCTGGAAAGCGGCCCGGATGTTTGGCGTGTTGCCGTTACCAAACTCAAGGGAAGACATGGTGTAGACCATTGTTGTGGCGCCTGTGGCGGATAAAGCAGCCGTTACCCCAAGATCGGGGTCAGTGTGTGCGCAGTTGGTTCTCGGCGTTCTGTAATATTCCGGTCATGGAAATCGGGCCGGCGCAACGTGCAGGTAACGCCGAAAGCGAAGCACGAGAATTCGCAAGAACATTTGCTGTGAAAACAATACCCATGAACCCCAAAATCATCGAACAATTGCAGTGCATTGTGGGCGAAAATCGCGTCAAAACAGATGCCGACAGCCTGCGGGTCTGGGGTTGCGACTGGACCAAACACTACACCCCTTGCGCCAGCGCGATTGTGTTTCCTGTCAGTACCGAAGAAGTGCAGGCAATTGTTCATTTGGCCAATCTCGAGAAATTTCACCTAGTGCCTTCGGGTGGACGCACCGGTTTGTCCGCTGGTGCGGTGGCGGCGCATGGCGAGGTGGTCATCAGTTTTGACCGCATGAACCAAGTGCTCGGCTTTTTTCCTGCGGACCGTATGGTGCACATACAGGCTGGCATGGTGACTGGGCAATTGCAGCAGTACGCGGATGAACGCGGTTTGTATTACCCGGTTGATTTTGCCTCGGCCGGCTCCAGCCAGCTCGGCGGCAACATTGGCACCAATGCCGGTGGCATCAAAGTCATACGCTACGGCATGACCCGTGCGTGGGTGCTGGGTCTGACCGTGGTCACAGGCAAAGGCGATATTTTGCGTTTAAACAAGGGCATGGCCAAAAACGCAACCGGGTACGACTTGCGCCATTTGATGATTGGGGCTGAAGGCACGCTCGGGTTGGTGACCGAAGCGCAAATCAAGCTGGAGCGTAAGCCACGCGAATTGCGTGTATTGGTGCTTGGCACGCCCAACTTCGATACGATCATGCAGGTGCTTGCCGCCTTTCAGGCCACGCTGGACTTGACGGCGTTTGAGTTTTTCTCGGAACTGGCGGTTCAAAAGGTCATTGCCAGCGGTGATGTGGCCCGGCCCTTTGAAGAAGCAACGCCTTTTTATGCGCTGCTTGAATTTGAGGCGCTCTCCAGTGCCATTGAAGAACAAGCCATGCAGGTTTTTGAAACGTGCATGGAAGCGGGGTGGGTGCTCAATGGCGTGATGAGCCAAAGCGAAACCCAGGCCCGCAGTCTGTGGCGGCTGCGGGAAGACATCTCGGAGACGATTACCAAATTCACTCCCTACAAAAACGACATTTCGGTGCTGATTAGCCACATTCCAGCGTTCATTGCTGATATCGACGCGATTGTGCAAACCCACTACCCGGACTTTGAGATTGTCTGGTTCGGCCACATTGGCGACGGCAACTTGCACCTGAATATTCTCAAACCCGAGCATGTGAGCAAGGAGGCGTTTTTTGCCAAGTGCCAGGCAGTGAACCAAGCGGTGTTTGAAACCGTTCAAAAATACGATGGTTCGATTTCTGCCGAACATGGTGTCGGCATGACCAAAAAACCGTATTTGGGCTATACCCGCGCGCCGGAAGAAATTGCCTACATGCAGGCCATCAAGCGGGTGTTTGACCCGAATAACATTCTTAATCCGGGAAAGATTTTTGATCTGGACTGAGCTGGTCTGATCTGGCTGCGGCGATAGAGGTGGGTTAAGCATCACCCATCCCGTCCATCCGGCCGGGGCGTACCAAACCAGTAGCCATAGCGTAGCGCCCAGCACACCATGGCCACACACCATGCTGCCACCGCAGTCAGTAACACTGCCTGCGCATACGCCTGCGCAACTGCCGCGACAACCCGTAGTGCCACGGCCGTCTGCAAAGCCCAGTAAAGCCACCAGACCGCATTGTCTGCAGACTCTTTGCGGCCGCCGTGGCCGCTGGCCACCCGCGTGACCATGGAAAACATCGTGCACCCCAGGTAGCCCATGGTCATGGCGTGCAGGGGGGCCAGGCCCAACGACACCGAATCGCCCGTGGAGGCCATCAATGCGTGAGACATTGCATTGAGCCCTAGCGCCAAGCCAAACCAAACCAAACCGCCATACAACATCGCCAGCAGACGAATCTTCAGATTTTGGATGAAGCCCCAACGCGCCGCCAACCCCAGCATCAGCAACGCCAGAGAAACTTCCAACCCGGCCTGCAGCCAACGCAGCGCCTGCGGCAGCGTCTGCCACCACAGGTCGACCATACTGCTTACGCCTTCCAAAAGCAGCGCACCGAGCATGACGGTGAGGAGCCAGTTTGGTCTCCAGGCATCAAGGAATGGAATCAAACTCGCATTGAAAAACGGAACCATACGGTGTGAAACCACCGCGAACACCGGTGCTAAAAACCACCAGATACCCATGTGAATGCCCATACGCAGAAGCAGTGTTGAATGCAGCGCCAATGCTACGGCCAGCGCCACCATCACCCCCACTCCCACCAGGCATGCGGCATTGACAAGTGCCATGTGCGTTTTGTCCTGCACACGACTGCGCCACACCATGCAAGTAAAGCGCAAGCACAGTGCGGCCCAGCCCAGCGCAACCAGTACCATACCCAGTGCTGCCACTTGCCGTTGCCAGTGCATCCCAATCAACGTCACCAGCCAGCCGGTCATGAGGAGGGCCAACGCGGGTACAAGACTGCGCGCGCTGACTGCTGGCTGCTTGAGCCATTTGGGGCCTGCTGTGTACAAAAAGCCGCAAAAAAACAGCGGCATGTAAGAAAGACTAAACACAAGTGCATGCATCAAGCTAGCGGGAACAACAGGATTCAACGGCCACTGCAACGCGCGCGCTAGCAATACGCCTGCCCACCAAAGCGCGGATGCGCCTAGCGTCACCGCCCCCATGAAGAAAGCCAAGCGATGCGGTGCCCGCAACAAATAGCGAAAGTGCCAGAGTGGCATTGGAAATGTGGCCATCAACGCTGGAGTTCGGTACGTTTGTTGTCAACCTTGGCCCATGCATCCGCATCTGGCAGGCTTGGCTTGGTTTTGAGAATTCTTTTCCACTTCGGTGCCAATTCGGCGTTGAGCGCAATGAAGTCTCGTTGATTTGCTGGCACGTCCTCCTCGGCGTAAATGGCATTCACCGGGCACTCAGGCACACACACGGCGCAATCAATGCATTCATCTGGATCAATCACCAAAAAGTTTGCTCCCTCTCGGAAAGCATCGACCGGGCAGACATCTACACAGTCTGTGTATTTGCAGCTGATGCACGATTCGGTCACGACAAAAGTCATAAAGATTCTCCTGGAGGTTAACCAGCCACTTTGCGATGCACCATCCTGCAGCCCATTTACTTGGGCTACACAATCCGAATTTCAAAAACCGCGGCGTCATGCGCATGCTCCAGCAAAATCCGGCGCACCCGGTCTTGCCAGAGGCGGCCAAACTCGGCACTTTCCTCAGCGCTGGCCTGGCCTGTCAGGCACAACTGCATCAGGCGTCGCGTCTGCGGGTCGCCAGCCACTTCCTGCACATGGGCTTGCGCCAGCACGGACTGCCCGGTGTCGGTGCGGGTGAAGCGCAGTTCCGTCTCGATGGGCACGTTGAACCGCAGCAGACCCCGGCGCACAAACTGGCCGCCCAGCCCGGCAAAACCGCCATCACCTGCCGCTCCGGTCAGCAGGCTCAGCACGCTGGCCACCACGCCGGTGACTCCTTCGTACTGCGCCTCGCGCAGCTCCACCGCCACTGCGCCGCGCTGGGGCACGGCCTCGCCATACAGGGCGCGCAAGGCCCGTACCCCCAGCCAGTAGGCACTGGCCACCGTGGGGCATGAGTGCCCCGCCAGGCGCACGGCGTCGGCATAGCCGTAGTGCACCAGTCCACCTTGGGCCGCACCCAGCAAATCGGCCAGCGGGTCGTGCACGGTGATGCCGGGCACCTGTTCAAAAAATGCGGGGAAGGTCGTCATGGCAGGTTCCTTTCAAGGTGGGTAAACGGTAGGTCACAGGCCCAAAGCCAGTTGTGCATCTTCGGACATCATGGAGCGGTCCCAGGGTGGATCAAACACAATCTCCACATCAACCTGGCCGACCCGGGGCAAGGCTTCGAGCTTGTCCTGCACCTCCTGGGCAATGCCTTCGCCCATGCCGCAGCCGGGCGCGGTGACGGTCATTTTGATGGAGACCCGAAGACGATCGCCTTCCATGGGCAATACATCACACACATAGACCAGGCCCAGGGATACGATGTCCACTGGTATCTCGGGGTCGTAACAGGTTTTGAGCACATCCCACACCACACCGCGCAAGTCCTCGGGGCGGATGTCACTCGGTATCACCGGGGGCACCGGAACCTCTTTGCCAATGGCATCTGCATCCGCACCGGCAATGCGCATCAAAAATCCGTCCACGTGCAGCGTGAACGACGAGCCCATGGCCTGGGTGATGACACCCATGGTGCCTTCGGGCAACTCGTACACATCGCCGTGGGGGATTAATTGGGCATGCACCGGGCGGCGCACCACCACGGTTTCGCGCAGGCTGCTCATGGGGTGTGCTCCTGTGGATGGTCGCTGCCGGGCAGCGGGGTTTCCAATGCGTGCCCCAGCGCGTGCCAGCCTAGCAGGGCACACTTGATGCGGCTGGGGTAACGCGCCACCCCCGCCAAGCTGATGAGTTTGCCCAGGTAGGCCGCGTCGGGCTCTACGGTGCCGGTCAACACGCCGCGAAAGCGCTCTTGCAGCGTCTGTGCGGTGGCAGTGCTGGCACCTTTGATTGCCTCGGTCATCATGGACGTGGAGGCCATGCAGATGGCGCAGCCCTGGCCCTGAAAGCGCACATCGGCAATCCGGTTTTGCTCGATTTTCAGCGCCACACTGATCTGGTCACCGCACTGCGGATTGGTGCCCTCGGCTTGGTGTGTGGCATCCGGCAGCGGTCCAAAGTTGCGCGGCGCACGTTTGTGCTCCAGCACGATGTCCTGATAAAGGTCCAAGTCAATGCGCATATTTCCCGGCGCGGCGCTCATCGCAACACCCCAATGGCGTGGGCTACGCCGCCCAGCAGTTGTTCCACCTCGTCGCGCGTGTTGTAGATGGCCAGCGAGGCTCGCGTGGTCGGCCCGGTGCCCAGGTAGTCCAGCAAGGGTTGTGCGCAGTGGTAGCCGCTGCGCACCGCGATGCCGCGTGCATCAAGCAACGTGCCGATGTCATGCGGGTGCACTCCCTGCACCACGAAGGAGATGATGGCACTCATTCGCGTCTGCGCCGACAGCACTGTGACCCCGTCGATGTGCAGCAAGCCGCGCACGGCGTACTGGCGCAGGTCGGCCAGATGGGATTCGATGGCGTGCTGGCCGATGGATGTGATGAAGCTTGCCGCAGCCGCCATGCCGACTGCGCCGCTAACGTTGGGCGTGCCGCCTTCCAGCCGTGCGGGCAACTCGGCGAACACCGCGCCCTGGTAGTTGACCGACTGCACCATGTCGCCCCCCAAACGCAGGGGTGTCAGGCGCTCCAGCGCCGTGCGGCGGCCCACCAATGCGCCCATGCCCATGGGGCCGTACATCTTGTGGGCGGAAAACGCCATGAAATCGCAGGCCAGGGTGTCCATGTGCAGGGCGCTGTGGGCCACGGCCTGGGCCGCGTCCAGCACGGTGATGGCACCTGCCGCCTGTGCCAGCGCCAGCAGGGCCTCATACGGCGGGCGTTCACCGCTAGCGTTGGCGCCGGCCGTGAGCGCGAACACACGAGTGCGCTGCGAGAGCAGCCGGGCCAGGTCGTCGGCCTGCAGTTGCCCGTGTGCATTGGGCAGAAGAATGCGCAGGGTGGCACCGCTACGTTTAGCTGCCTGTTGCCAGGGCACCAGATTGGCGTGGTGTTCCAGGCCGCTGACGATGATCTCGTCGCCCGGGCCGATGGCGGCGGTGCGGCCATCCAGACCGTGCACCAAACCCTGGGTCACCAGATTCAGCGCCTCGGTGGTGCCGCTGGTAAACACCAGCTCGTGCGCCTGCGTGGCACCCACAAAGCGCTTGACGGTTTCGCGTGCGTTTTCAAATACATCCGTCGCCCGCTGGCTCAGGGTGTGCACGCCCCGGTGGATGTTGGCGCGCGCTGTGGTTTCAAACTGGCGCATGGCGTCCAGCACGACCAGGGGCATCTGGGTGGTGGCGGCGTTGTCCAGATAGACCAGCGGCTGGCCATTGATGCGCTGCGCCAGGATGGGAAACTGGGCGCGCAGCGGGCTTCCCAGTGGGGTGGGCGAGAGCGCTGTTGTGTGCATATCACCCATGGGGCACCTCCTGCGATGCCGCCAGATGGCGCGCGATGGTTGCCGCCAGCCAGCCGCTGTCTTGCCAGGTGGCCAGCAACTCCGGGTGGTCGATGCACCGCGCCAGCAGCGCATGGGCCATGCCCTGAACGATCAGCGCGCGTGCGCTGGCGTCGTCCAGCCCGCGCTGGCGGGCATAGAACAGCGCGTCTTCGGGCAGGGCGCCCCAGGTGGCACCGTGCGTGGCCTGCACCTTGTCGTGCAGGATTTCCAGGTGTGGGCGCAACACCAGCCGGGGCTGGCCTGCCAGCGGAATGCCGGTGAGGCGTTGGCGCACGGCGGCTTCGTCGGCCCCGGGGGCGATGCGGGTGTGCGCGTTGGCTACCACGCGCGCGCTGCCGCTGGCCAGTGCCAGTGCCTCCACCTGGCTGGTGGTGTGGGCCGTGTGGTGCACCGTGTGCACCTGCTGCTCCAGCGCCGTGCCCGCTGCCAGCAACAGGCCAGCGGTGTGGGCCGTAGCGTAGCGGCCTTGCAGGTCCAGTGTGGTGCGCTGCAGGTGGTAGAGGCTGCCGGTGCCCACCAAAGCCTGCTCGTAGCGGGCGTGCGGGGCCAGCCGCGCATGCACATGGTGGGCCATACGGTCGTGCGGGCCGGGCGCAGCGATGCGCAGGTGCTGCAAGGTGGCGCCGGTGCCCAGGCGGATGTGCGCGTGCAGGTTTTGCGCCACGCCACGGCCGCATTGGGTGGCCTCGCGCTCGTGGGACTCGATGAGCACGCAGCGCACGCCGTCATCCACCTCCAGCACCAACAGGGGGGCTTCTGCCTCGGCGCGTGGCTGGTGGCGCAGTTGCAGCCACACGGTGCTCTGGTCAGGCCCGGTTTTGCCGGGCGTGGCCTGCACGCGCAGGCGCAGGCCCTGGCGGCACAGCGCGCGGTGGGCCCAGGCAAAGGGGGCAGCGTCGCCGTTGCCCGGTTGGGGCAAATCCGCGAACAATTCGGCACGCTGCGCTGGGTCCAACGCGTCCAGCCAGCGCGCCTGTAAGCTACCCTGTGGTGCGTTGCCTACCGGGTGCAGCGTCCAGCCCGCACCGGCCAGCGGCGGGGCGTCGCAGCCGCTGGCCGTGCCGTCGGCTGGCCCCTGGAGCCAGCTTTCCATGCCGGGTGGCGGGAGGTGGCGGAAGGATTCGTTGCGCGGCGCGATCCAGCCCTGCTGGTGAAGGTGGTCGCGGGCGGCCAAGGCGTCGGCGCGGGCGGTGTCCATGCTCAAGCCCCCAAGGCTTGCGCCGCATGGGCGTAGCCGGTGCGCGCAATGCGGCGCGCCAACTCCAGGTCGCCCGATTCCGCGATACAGCCCTGGTCCAGCCGCAGCACGGTATCGGGCTCCAGTGATTCGATCAGCTGCAGGTAGTGCGACACGACCACAAACGCCGTGCCCTGGGCGCGCAGGTTTTGCACCAACTGCACCACAGCGCGCACACCATCAACGTCCATGCCGGAGTCGATCTCGTCGAGCACCGCCAAGCGGGGTTGCAGCAAGGCTAGCTGCAGCAGCTCGTTGCGCTTGCGCTCGCCGCCGGAGAAACCCTCGTTGACCGGGCGGCCCAGCATGGCCTCGGGCAATCCGAGTTGCTGTGCGGCCGCTCGTGCGCTGGCCAGAAAGTCAAAAGCGTCCAGCGGCGCCTGCTCGCGCGCCTCGCGCACCGCGTTGAGCGCGCTGCGGATGAACAGGTTGTTCTTCACGCCCGGAATGTCGGGTGGCACCTGAAACGACAGGAACAGGCCCGCACGGGCGCGCTCCTGGGCGTTTAGGGCCAATAAATCCTGGCCGCCAAACTGTGCCTGGCCAGAGACGACGCGGTAGCTCGGGTGACCGGCGAGTGCCAGGCCCAGCGTGCTTTTGCCGCTGCCGTTAGCGCCCATTAGGACCACCAGGGCACCGGGCGCCACGTCGAGCGAGACCGACTTGAGCACGTTGCGCGCACCCACATCGACACGCAGGTTGCGCACTTGCAGTAGTTGGGATGGGGTGGTCATGAGGTATCCTTTGTTCAAAATTAATAGCTAAAAGTCTTTATTTGACGAGGGCTAGAGGCACTTTTTGTTAATAGAAATCAGCCCACAGCACCTTCCAGCGACACCGCCAGCAGGGCCTTGGCTTCCAACGCAAATTCCATCGGTAGTTCTTCGAGCACCGCCTGGCAAAAGCCACCAACGATGAGTGCCGTGGCGTCCTGCGGGGCAATGCCGCGCTGTTGGCAGTAGAAAAGCCGCTCCTCGGAGATGCGGGTGGTTGTGGCCTCGTGCTCCACCACGGCATCGCTGCGTGCGGTATCCACATACGGATAGGTGTGGGCGCCACAGTTCGGGCCGATCAGCAGCGAGTCGCATTGCGTGGTGTTGCCCGCGTTGGCGGCCGTGGGGGCCACGCGCACCAGGCCGCGGTAGCTGTTGTGGGCGTGTCCGGCGCTGATGCCTTTGGAGACGATGCGGCTCTTGGTGTTGCGCCCCAGGTGAATCATCTTGGTGCCAGTGTCGGCCTGCTGGAAGTGGTTGGCCACGGCAATGGAGTGGAACTCGCCGCTGGAGTCATCCCCGCGCAGAACCACGCTAGGGTACTTCCAGGTTATGGCCGAGCCGGTTTCCACCTGGGGTGATCTCGTTTTTCGTGCTATTTGTGGCGCTTGGTTGAAAAAAGTCACACAATATCAATCGGTTAGGAATTGCCTAATTTTTAGGCTTTGATGTTTTTCGTGCTATTTGTGGCGCTTGGGGTTGATCGGCTGGACGTCGGAGCCGCCTTTCGCTCCCCCCTTAAATGGCGCGACAATGCTTCAACTTGCTTACTCATTGCCTGCAACTGCCCGGTGGCGATGGCCAACTTTTCCTTCAGCAACTCGCGCTCTGACCGCACTCCATTGGCACCGTCGACGGCTGCCGTGTGTGCAGCAACAGCCCGAACCAGTTGTGAACTCACTTCGGCCAACTGCGCTCTCTGCGCTGCCAATTCGTCTGAAAACTTCTCGGCGCGCTGCACGGCCTTCGTCGCCAGATCTTCCGCGCGTTTCTGCGCGTCACGTGCATCGGCCACCTGGGGTGATCGCGATATCGGTGCAAAAAGTCCCGGTCATAAGTCAGGGTTTACCCGGCAACAAGCGGATACACATGCATGACTAATAAGACCCCCGCACCTCATAAGAACTGTCATGACCGAACAAGGACATCGATAGACGTTTAAACGCTTGTGCGCTTAGGTGTCTGAGCGTACAATAAGGCGTTGCCTAAGGGCATCCACCGTTCGATTCACTACTCCTCCCCGGTTTCTCATCATGAGCACTCTACAGCAGCGCAACACAGAGACCCCGCTCACGCGCTGGTCGCTCAAAGTCTCGGCTGAGGCCGATGTGGACTTGCGCATGTATCTCGCGCAGCACGGGATGCGCAAGGGTGATTTGTCGAAGTTTGTCGAGCAAGCTGTGCGCCGTGATTTATTGAACCGCATGCTCGACGAACAAAGCGAGCGCAATGCATTGCTCGATCCGAGCGCGATCGACGCTGACATCAATACGGCGATGCGCGAGGTACGCGGCGCGGCGCACGCTGGGCTTGCCGGTTCAAAACATTCATGACCATTGCAGTGATCGATACCAATCTCTTGGTATCGGCGCTGATCCAACCGAGCGCCCTTCCGGGTCGTGTACTACGAGCGTGGTCTGAACATCGGCGTTATACGCTCGCAACCTGTGCGTATCAGATGCAAGAGCTCCGCGAAGTGACGCGACGACCGTCAGTAGCTAAGTATTTCTTACCGTCGCAAGCGGGACGCTTCATCAACCAATTAAATGCGCTTGCTCTACTGGCCACCGAGCCGCTAGCCGCGATTGACGTGTCGCCCGATCCATTCGACAATTTCTTACTCGCAACCGCGCAAATAACGAAAGCGCAGTTCATCGTTTCGGGCGATAAATCCGACGTGCTGTCGCTCAACCAGTTCGGTGCAACGCGTATCTTGACGATGCGAGCCTTTGCCGCGAGCATTGGGATCGACTAAAGGGGTGTCTGGTTTTTCGTGCAATTTGAGGCGCTTGGCGGCATTCGCAGCCATCAGCACTTAACGCCTAGCGACCTTCTTGAAGACGCGACCGAGTTGTGCTGATCGTCGTTTGTCTTCGGTGTGGAGGTAATTCGAGGTCGTGTTGACCGACGCGTGCCGTAAGTTATCGCGAACCGTCACGAGATCGGCACCGCCGTTCAACGCAAACGTTGCATGCGTGTGCCGCAGCCAGTGCGGCGACGCAGCCGCGAGTTTTTGCTGTAGCAGGGGGTGCGCCTCGGAGACTTGTTCGCCAACGTCATCAAAGAACCGACGCAGGATCGCCCAAATACGACCAGGCGTTAAACCCTTGTTTTGCTCCGCTTTGGATCGCGGTTCGGTTTCGGTAGTGTCAATCGAGGCAATCAGAAACGCATTCACTGGCCACTTGTGAATCGATCCGCGAATGTCTCGATGTCGCAAGTAGACGATCAAAGCGTCCCATGGCGCAGGCGGGACCGCCACGCGAGCCCGCTTCCCGCCTTTGCCTTTCACCGTTACCCAGCACTCACGCGATGACACGCGCTCGACGTCGCATAAGCGAATGGTTGCGAGTTCGTTCACGCGCACGCCCGTAGCAACGCAGAAGCCGAGAATGAAGCGCAAACGAATCGCCGCGTCCTTGCTCCAGTTGAGTTTTCGTTCGGCCTGCCGCGCAAATCGCATGATCGTCGCCCACTCTTTCGCCGTGAACACACGCTGCTGCGGATGAGTAAAGCGCGCGTCCGTGCCGGGATTGCCCTTTACGGCTTTCGCCGCCTTTGCGTTCACCCCAGCGAATGGGTTACCGATCAGGTAGCGCTGTTCAGTCAGCCATCGAAACAGCGACGATAAGACCGACAACGAATAGGCCATCGATCGCGGCGAGAGCGCACCTTGAAACGGTTTCCATTCACGAGAATGACGCGGCACTACGGGGCCGATCCAGCGACTCGCCGGTACCGGGCGACGCAGGAATACACGATATCCAACCGCGTCTTCGTGTGTGAGTGACGACAGTGGTTTCTCGCACTCAATGATCGCCCAGAGCATCAAGCGCTCCGCTTCCTTTCGATACGCGCGTTTCGTCGCCTCACTTTCTTGTAAACCGAGCCACGCTTCGACCGCTTCGAGATCGTTGTCGGCTTCCAACAAGCATCCGCGACGGGCTGCGCGAAGCTTTCCACGAGAGCCGTCGAATTGCTTCGCGTTGAGCGTGAGTGCGACCGGAAGATTCAGGCGCACACCTTCGGTGTCAGCATCGGGCGGATAGAGTTCCCACGCCATAGTCCGCGACGCGTGCAATCGTGACAGAAATATCTCGATTTGCTGTTGCAATGCGGCGTGTTCTGAAATGAAACGCGTGATGTGTTTCGCAGACTGCGCACCGATCCCCTCGATGTCGCGCCACCAACCGAGCTTTCGCGCCGTGCGTGCAGCGAGCTCCGCCCAGGTGCGAATCCCCGCTTCGCTCAGTGGTGCGGCGATCGCCGCCGGTAGCCAACGCGACACGGCACTATTGAGCTGTGGTGATGGCACGGGTGTTGATGGCAACGCACGCAATGCTTCAATCGCCCTGCGGCGTAAAAGTGCGCTCGACACAGGCAATACACGCAGGAAGAGCGTCGCCCAATCGTCGCGATGACGCTCACGTGCGGCCGCCACGAGATCCCTGCGAATCGCTCCCAGGACGCCGCGCGCGCTTCGCCCTGGTGTCAACGCATTCGGCGCATAGCGTTCGACACTAACACGCGGTGCGATACCTTGAAGGTAGGCGCGAAAGGCTGCGATCCGACACGCATCGGGAAACTTGACTTTCGTGGGGATCGAAGGGGCTGCGTCAGGCACTCTTCAATTTTACGCAATCCTAGTTTTGTACTACTACATAACTACCGTGATAAGAAAAATTATCTCGATAGCAGCGTGCGAGCAATAAAGAAATTCGCGCGTTTAATGAAAAGGCGGACACTGGCGACCGGTAACTATCGACCCAAAGCGGACTTTGGTCTAACCGCAGAGACTTACTTGCCCAATGTTGGCACTTTCATGCTCACCGATTTGAGCAGGTGGTGAGTGCTGGAAGACCAAGCGAGCACCTCGTTGAGCCAAATTGGAAAGCCTTCCGGCTGTAGCGCGCAGTGAACGGCGTATGTTCCAAAGAGTTCTACCTTGGCGCATAGATGAACCACTTTTTTCTCGCATACATTCTCTTCACGTCGTCGGCTCCCGCCATGGCGTTTGAACTGCCAACGCATCGTTTATAAGAAACTGTTGGCAACATTGAGCCGCAGGAATAAGAATCATCGTCTCTAGCCGAAATCGAGATAAGCTGCGAGCGCATTAGTGCAACCAACCCTGCATTTCGCTTGCTCGCGCGCGACATTTCGACGGCAATCCAGCGAAAATCGAAGTCGCGAGAACTGCGCGAGTGACGCGGGACCACGTAGGCGCGGCCAACGAGCCGCGCTGGGGCGTCGCTTCCACGATGCGTAGCAAATGCGCTTGAGTCGCGATCGACACCGAATGATGCAAGCGTGAAACTTCGCGCCATTGAACCGATGAAGCGAGCCGCGCTCGTGTTCGTTGGATTCTCAACGGAACCGAATCTGGCGACACTGCGCGACACTCGAAGAATTCGTGAACGAGCTTGGGTAAAACGCGAAAGCGTTGATTGCGCTGACGACCGAGTAAGTCCGAAGCCCCGCTCGGCTCCTTAACGTCGTTTTTTTGCGTTTATCGAAGGACGTTGCCCGAGCGTTCAATTAAAAAGGGTAGAAAAAATCTCTCAACTGACGTTATTCTTCGCAGCATTGCAGTAAGGAAGTACAGATGGCATCGAAAGACCTATCCCACACCCCATCGTTACGATTGTGTTCGACGCATCAAGTCGGCTTAATTGGCTCGTGGACGCTTGCGGCGAGCTTGTTTGCAAATGTCGCCGCGGCGCTAAACCAAGAGATGCAACCAATCCTCGCGAATCAAGCGACCCGAGCAATGGAGCCTACGCTGACCGAAGCTCGGCAACGTCTTGCTTCGCTAGCGCTGCCGTGGGTTCCAAATGGCGGTCAGTGGAACGAACGCGCTGCGTTTCGCGCGCAGAGCTTCGCCGGTTCGGTGTGGGTGACCAAAGACGGCGCGCTGATCCATGAATTCAGTGGGCCGCGGGCGGCCGAATGTGCGGCGGAAGAATCGCCGCGTACCATTCCGTTCAGAAAAGGCACGAAAAACTGCCCTCGCGCACCGGGCTGGGTGTTGACTGAGCGCTTCGTCGGTGGCCGCGTCGGCGAGATTTCGGGGCGCGATCCAGAAATCGGTCGAGTGAGTTATCAGGTGGGTGCCGCAGAAAGGCATGCAGAGAACCTACCTAGCTATGGTCAACTTGACTTGGGCGAAGTTTATCCGGGCGTTCGGGTTGAGTTGAAAGCGAATCATTCAAATGTAGAGAAGCTCTACACGGTTGCCCCTCGGCAGGATCCGCGCGTGATCCGAATGGCGATCGAGGGTGCGCAAAGCCTCGCCATCGGCGAGAGCGGCAGCTTGATCGCTAGAACCTTAAGCGGCGAAATTGCTTTCACCGCGCCAATAGCGTTCCAAGAAAACGACAAGGGTGAACGAGTTGCTGTGAAAGTTGCGTACGAGCTTGTGACGAACGACATCGGCTCAAGCTCGCAAGGGGCTCCGCCGGTCGCAGAATACGCGTTTTCGTTGGGTAACTACGACAGATCGCGTCGGCTGGTGATAGATCCTTTGCTGCAATCAACCTATTTCGGGGGCGACGGCGACGATGTTGCCTTCGCGATCGCCATCCACCCGACATCGGGCGAAGTGTATGTCGCGGGCTACAGCACTTCGACGGATCTGCCCGGTGTCGTTGGCGGTGCGCAGGTGCAGAAAAGTACACGTGAAGACGCCTTCGTCTCTCGATTTAATGCCGTGCTCACTAGCCGCCTGCAATCCACTTATTGGGGGGGCAGCTTCTTTGATCGAGCCACCGCCCTCGCGATTCATCCGGCGACCGGCGAAATCTACATCGCAGGCTACACAAACTCAGATGATTTACCGGGAGTGGCGGGCGGGTCGCAGGTCGTAAAAGGATCTTCTAATGATGGCTTTGTCGCCCGCTTCAATGCCGATCTCACTAGCCATTTGCAAACAACCTATCTTGGCGGCGACAACGACGACAGGGTCAGTGCGCTCGCCATTCATCCGGCGTCCGGTGAGGCCTTTGTCGCAGGCTTGACTGATTCCAACGATTTTCCCGGAGTGGCTGGTGGCGCGCAGGCGACAAAGGGTTCTTCATTGTTAAACGATGCGTTTGTCACGCGATTAAACGCGGCGCTCACAAACCGCCTTCAGTCCAGCTACTTTGGGGGCACGGGCAGGGAAGTTGCCAACGCGCTTGCGATACATCCAATTTCTGGCGATGTTTATTTGGCCGGCCACACGCTCTCTTCCAATCTACCTGGTGCGTTAGGCGGAGCGAAGCCGACAAAGGGACCGCTAGAAGATGATGCGTTTGTTGCACGCTTCAATGCCGCGCTAACAAACCTGGTGCAATCGACGTATTCGGGCGGAAGCGGTTACGACGAAGCGACCGCACTAGCGATTCACCCGGTTTCAGGCGAAATCTTTATCGCGGGCTACACCAACTCTTCTGATCTGCCTGGCTCGGCGGGCGGGGCGCAGCCAGCGAGTGGCGGCGGCTCCTACGATACCTTCATCACGCGATTTAACGCTACGCTCACAAGCCAATTTCAATCCACTTATTTTGGCGGTAGCTTTAGTCAGTTCCCATACGCACTTGCGATTCATCCATCTTCGGGAGATGTTTATTTATCCGGCGAAACGAGATCGCTTGATCTTCCCGGAGCCGCTGGCGGAATACAGGAAAATCGACGTGGTGCTGGTAGCTCCGACGCCTTCGTCGCGCGATTCAGCGTGGCGCTCACGAATCTCATGCAATCCACTTATTTAGGTGGTGCCGGCAGTGAGTCAGCCAACGCGCTTGCGATAGATAGTGCTTCAGGTAATTTGTATGTGGCGGGTGGCACTTTTGCTAACGACTGGCCAGGTGCGGTTGGCGGAGCGCAGGCAAGCAAGGCCGGATTCACCGACGCATTCATCAGTCGACTGACGCCGGATTTGGAGGGTTGCGCGTTAGAAATGAACAAGGACGGATTGCTCAGCGCGACGGACGAAGGTCTAGTTTTGATGCGACTAGCGCGCGGTCAATCGTCAGTGGCCGCCGTGACAGGAACGCAGATTACGGGATCGCAATTGGCGAGCCGAAATGCTGCACTGGCAGTTTGCAGTAGCAGTTGTTCGGTGGGTCAAAGAAGCCCCAATCCCGCAGTCGCTCTGGACGAAGGCCTCGTCCTCTTGCGAACGTTGCTGGGCTTTAGCTCGGCGGTCGCCGTAGCTGGAACAGCCATTAGCGAATCGCAATGGCTCGCGCGTCGCGCTGCGCTGATTGCTTGCGGGAATGCTTTACCATGAGTGCAGTTTACTTCCAAGAAATCCGCACGATTTAGCAAACGCTTCGCAATAGTTTGAATTCAAACAGCAAGTGGGCGGCGCTCAATTGTTGCGGTTAAACTCACGCAGAATGCCCGAAGATGACAACTGTGCGAGAGCTCCAATAGCCACTTTCGTGACAAATGCCTGTTTCAGCAATGGATCGCCAGCTAAGCCACATGCACAGCTCCATCGAGAACACAATTACCCAACAACTACGATCAGATTCGATTTGAACTCAGGACTCGGATTCCTCACGCAGCTGATCTATGGGGCAGCGCAAACGAAGCAAACCGCATTGGCGACCAAAATCGACAAGTGCATTGTGAGAAATGCGGAATGTGATTTGCTGTGATGAAATGTTATCGAGGGATCAGGGGTGATCTTGTTTTTCGTGCTATTTGTAGCGGTTGCTCACAAAAATACGAGCATTATCAATAACTTAGGAATTGCCTAATTTTTAGGCTTTGATGTTTTTCGTGCGATTTGTAGCGGTTGGCCGCAATCGTGCGCCGCTCAAGTTCGCCCTGGGTCTCTGGCTAAGCTGCTGTGACAGCGCGTCGAACTGTTTAGTAATCCCTTCCAACTGTCCCGTTGTATTGGCCAGCTTCTCTTTGAGGCTGTCTCTCTCGGCTCTCAATTGACCGGCCTCGGCAAGCGCCGCTGTCTGTGCTGCAGCTGTCCGTTGGTGTGTCGACTGGACCTCCGCTAGCTGGGCGCGCAGGGTTTCCACCTCCGCCCCAAATTTGTCGGCGCGCTGGTTCGCTTTGGTCGTTTGGTCTTCCGCGCGTTGCTGAGCATTGCGCGCGTCGGCCACTTGCAGCATCACATGCTTTTGAACCCCTTCGAGTCGTTCGGTTGTTCGCGTTAACTCAGCGCGCAGGTCGATCTCTTTGGCAGCCAGTTCGGTGTGCGCATCGGAAAGGTCCCTGGCATGAACGGACTTAAGGGTCGACTCGCGCGCTTGTGCCTCGCTGCGGCGTCCACTTGTTTTCGGTGCAATAACTAGCGGTAGGAGAACAAGCACTGGCGTGGGGTTGGTCGACTAAGTGTTTGATTGAATTGGCTTTCCTGTTCGTGTTTTTGCGCGTGTTTTGCGGC
>Ga0116158_10001162_pt1 | contig 24264 bp, 18 predicted proteins | sample AD_UKC052_MetaG_FD_89883 | JGI IMG/M metagenome (GOLD analysis project Ga0116158, IMG submission 89883) | Active sludge microbial communities of municipal wastewater-treating anaerobic digesters from USA - AD_UKC052_MetaG | ecosystem: Engineered > Bioreactor > Anaerobic > Digestate | place: USA... | reverse complement strand
GCCGACATGGCGATCGTCGACCTGCTGCAGACGATCGAGATCTCGCGCAAGAGCGGGACGATCGAGCTCGAGACGGACCTCGGGAACGCAACCGTGTGGTTTCGCGACGGCAAGGTGATCGACGCACAGATGGGCCGCCTGCAGGCCGCGGCCGCGGTGTATCGGCTGCTGGGCATCAGCGAGGGGACCTTCGAGGTCGAGTTTCGGACCATCAGCCGCACCAGCGTGATCGAGGACGCGACGCAGACGCTGTTGATGGAGGGGATGCGTCGGGTCGACGAGTGGGTCCGGTTGCTCGAGGGCCTGCCGCCGCTCGACCACATCCTGACCCTCGACGAGCGCCTGCTCGCGGTCCGGCCCGAGCCCCTGGCCTCCGTGGAGGCGACGCTGCTGCGCCGCTTCGATGGCCGGCGCACGATCATCGAGATCATCGACGACACCGGGGTCGATGACCTCGAGGTGCTGCAGATGATCGGGAGCCTGTATTTCGAGGGGCTCCTGACGGACGAGCTCGGCAGCGGCGACGATGAGCTCGTCGAGCCGCCGACGACCGAGGTGTGGGACCCCGCGGTGACTCGCGCAGGCGTTCCGCCGCTGCCAACGATGCAGGTCGAGACGGTGGTGCCGGTGGCCACGGCCGCCGACCTCCCGCCGTTGCCCGCGTTCCCATTGCCGTTTCCCAATCTCAGCGCGAACGCCGAACATGACGATGTGCTGGTCGGAGGGATCCCCGAGGACGTGCGCGAACTGCCGGCCGAGCCGGAGATCGACCAGGTGCTCGCGCCCACGACGTCCAGGCAGCGCATCACCGACAAGGCTCCGCCGAGCGCGATCATCGAGGCGCTCACCGTTCATCGACTCGAGGCGATCGACGGACATATCGCCGTGCCGATGGGCACCGCTCGGGCCGAGGCCTTCGGGGAGCTGCAGTCGCGTCGCGGTGATGCCGTGCCGGACATTCGCACCCATGCGGCGTCGTCGTCGATCGTCGTGCGCTCGCAACCTGCACGGTCCGCCGCCGCGAACTCGGCGGTGAGCGTGGCCGCGAATGGAGCCGCGAGCCCGGCCGCGAGCGCGTCGCGTGCGCCCGCCGAGTCGTCGCGCTCGACGGCGTCGACCAGCTGGCTCAACGATGTCTCGCCGCAGTTGTTGGAGGAGAGCTCCGATGACATGGGCCGACTCAGCGCCCTGGTCGCGTCGCTCAAGCCGGCTCCGGTCCCGGTCGAGCCGGAGGCCGAGTCCGAGCCTCAGCCGCCGCAGCCCCGTCGGTGGTTGTGGGGCGCGGGCGCGGCGCTCGCTGCGATTTTGCTCGTCGCGGTGAAGATGTCCGGCGCGGCGGCTCCCCGTCCGGCGCCGAGCACCAGGAGCGTCAATCCGCCGACGACGCCGAAGCGCGACGAGACGTCCCCGCCGAAGCGCGACCCGCTGCCAACGCCGAAGCAGGATGTCGTGGTGACTCCGCCGACGCCGGTACCGCAGGTGGATCCGGTGACGCCGCCGGTGGAGCCGGTGACGCCGACGACGGAGCCGGTCGATGTGGCGAAGCTGAGGGTGCCGCTTGAGCGCGCGGCGAAGTTGCATCGCGCGAGTCGGCTCGCCGAGGCGCTGGTCGCGGTGGATGAGGTGCTGAGGATGGCGCCGGAGCACGCGCCGGCGCGGCTGCTGCGGGCCAATGTGTTGCTCGAGCTCGGTGAGCTGGACCTGGCGAAGGCGGCCGTGGATGCGGCGCTGAAGAGCGACCCGACGCTGGCGGAGGCTCACATGGCGCTCGGGGTGATCGAGCAGGAGCGAGGCGCCGGGGTGGCCGCGATCGCCGCGTACGAGCGCTTCCTCGAGCTCGAGCCGAAGTCCCGGTATGCGGGCAGCATCCGCCTGACGATCAAGCAGCTTCGCGGCGAATAGCCCGGCTGTGCTTGAACTCGCCGCGAAAGCGCGCTACGACGCCCACCGCTGGCGAACTGCGATGTCTCAAGGTCCGAAGATCCTCGCCATCGAGTCGTCGTGCGACGAGACCGCCTGTGCGGTCGTCGAGGGCCTGTATGTGCATACCAGCGTGATCGCCTCGCAAGTGGCGATCCACGCGAAATTCGGCGGGGTCGTGCCGGAGCTGGCGAGCCGACATCACCTGACCGCCGCGGTGCCGGTGCTGCAAGAGGCGATGGCGACCGCGAACATCGAGTTCTCCGAGCTCGATGGGTTGGCGGTCACCGAGGGTCCGGGGCTCGTCGGCGCGCTGCTCGTCGGGGTTCAGCTCGCACATGGGCTCGCGCTGGCAACGGGGCTGCCGCTGTATGGCATCCATCATATGGAGGGGCACCTGATGTCGCCGTTCCTCGGCGATGCGCAGCGGCCCGCCCGGGAATTCGCGCCGCATCTGGCGTTGTCGGTGTCCGGTGGGCACAGCGAGCTGGTGCTGGTCTCGGGGCTCGGGCGCTATCGGGTGCTCGGCTCGACGCGTGACGATGCGGCCGGCGAGGCTTTCGACAAGGTCGCAAAGTTGCTCGGGCTTGGTTATCCCGGCGGGCCCGTGATCGATGGGCTCGCGGCCGAGGGCGATCCGCGAGCGATTCATTTTCCGAGGGCGATGCTCGCCGACCGCGAGCGCTTCGAGTTCTCGTTCTCGGGCCTCAAGACGGCGGTGTCCGTGCATGTCGAACACCATGGCCAGCCGGACTCGCGCGCCGCGCTCGCGGATCTGTGCGCGTCGTTTCAGGCGGCGGTGGTCGATGTGTTGGTCGCAAAGGCGAGGGCGGCGCGGCGCAAGTTCGGCTGCACGGCGATGACGGTGGTCGGCGGGGTGTCGGCGAATCGTGGCCTCCGTGACGCGCTCGCGGCGGCGGCGGTGAGCGACGGCTTCGAGTTGTGGACGCCGGCGCTGCGCTACTGCGGCGACAATGCAGCGATGATCGGTGCAGCAGCGGCGCAGCGGATGCAGGCCGGGCTGACGCCGGCGGTGCAAGTGTTTGCGAGCGGAGCGATCGACGGTACACGGGGTGCCGCATGAGCCGAGCTCGCCGCGAGGAGTACGCATGATCGATACGCCAGGCCAGTTGCTGCGCCGCCACGGGCTGCACGCGCGGCACAGCTGGGGGCAAAATTTCCTGCACGCGATGGAGGTGCATGACGCGATCGTGCGAGCCTCCGGCGCAAAGCCAGGGATGCGTGTGGTCGAGATCGGCGCCGGCCTCGGCACGCTGACGGACCGACTGCTGAGCACGGGCGCCGAGGTGTGGGCGATCGAGCGTGATCGTGACCTGTGCACGGTGCTGCGTGCGGAGCTCGGGGACCGCCCGAACTTCGTGCTGCACGAGGCCGACGCGGTGCGCTTCGATTATGCGAGCGCCGCGACGGACCAGGCGGTGCCGCCGGCGATCGTCGGCAACCTGCCGTATCAGTTGACGGGGCCGCTGCTGTTCAAGCTGCTCGACCATCACACGATCACGGGGCCGTGGGTGGTGATGGTGCAGAAGGAAGTCGCGGATCGACTGTGCTCGCCGCCGGGCTCGCGCGAGTATGGTGGCGTCACAGCCGTGATGTCGCGGGTGCGGGCGATCTCCAGGGTGTGCTCGGCGTCTCGCGGGTGCTTCCTGCCGCCGCCACGCGTCGACTCGTGTGTGATCCGCCTCGACCCGCGTGCGCAGGTCCGCGGTGAAGTGCGCGACGACGAGGGCTATCGCCTGCTCGTGCGCGCGGCGTTTCAGCAGCGACGCAAGGTGCTCAGCAATTCGCTGACCTCGCTCGACAGCCGTGAGGCCGCGCTGCGCTGGTGTGCTGCGGCGGGGATCGACCCGAACATCCGGCCGGAGCGGCTCGGTCCCGAGGAGTTCGCGGCGCTGCAGCGCGCGCGCGAGGCCGAGATGGACGCGGGAGACAGCGGTGCCGGAGCTCCCTGAAGTCGAGTCTGTGCGTCGCGGTCTGGTCGCGGCGCAGCTGCGCACGCCGGTGCGGTCGCTGTGGCGCAGTCCGTCGCGGCTGCGCATCGGCAAGCACTGGGCGGAGGAGAACCTCGAGTGCTTGCAGGGAGCGATGCCCGGTGAAGTCGGGCGCCGCGGGAAATACATCCTGTGGTCGTTCACCGGCGAGGGTGGTGCGGCGCTCGGTCTGGTGATCCACCTCGGGATGAGCGGGCGCTGCGGCGTGGCCTCGAGCGAGCAAGCGCGGGTGTTGCATACGCATCTGGCGCTGGGGTTCGAGGACGGTCGTGAATTGCGGCTGGTCGATCCGCGACGCTTCGGCGGGCTACGGGCGGGGGTGCTGGCCGAGTTGTTGGCGACGCCGCCGATCTCCGAGCTCGGGCCGGAGCCGCTCGAGGCCGGGTTTGGCGGGGCGGTGCTCGAGCAGGCGCTCGGCAGCTCGGCGCGGCCGATCCGCGACGCGTTGCTCGACCAGTCGGCGGTGGCCGGGCTCGGGAATATCTATGCCGTCGAGGCCCTGTTCCTCGCGGGGATCCACCCGCAGCTCGAGGCGCGCCGGTTGCATCGCAGCGCGTGGGATCGGCTCGCCGTCGCGGTGGTCACCGTGCTGCGCCAGGGGATCGAGAACGGTGGCACGACCCTGAAAGACTTCAGAAACGTGGTCGGCGAGGTCGGGCGCAATCAGGACGACCTCAAGGTCTATGGGCGAGCGGGCGAGCCCTGCCCTCGTTGTGGGGCAGCGCTGGTGGGCTTCGTGTCGGGCGGACGCAGCGGGGTGTTCTGTCCCAAAGACCAGCCGCGACCGCGCACCCGACTGCTGCGCTGAGCTCCGCGCGAGCAGCACCGGCACCGGCGGGCTCAGGACGGCGATCCGTGGCGCGCAAATAGACCGCTTGCCAGGGATTCGGGCATGGGCGCACACTGGCCCCGCCCCAGCTTCGACGGAATGGACGAAGTCCACAGCACTGGCCCGCCATCTGGCCCCCCCGGCCCACCCGCTGGCCCATCTGCATCCGGCACCTCCGGTCCGGCCACGGGCACCATGACCGGCCCATCGCAGGAGACGCGCGCCGATGAGGCGTTGATGGTGAGCTTCCGCGAGGGCGAGGCGCGGGCCTTCGATGTGCTTGTGGTCCGGCACCGGCGCGGCCTGTTCAACTTCTTGCTGCGCAGCGTGCAGAACCGCAGTCGCGCGGAGGAGATGTTGCAGGAGGTGTTCCTGCGGGTGGTGCGGTCCAAGCAGCGCTACGAGCAGACGGCGAAGTTCACGACCTGGGTGTACACGATCGCCCGGAACCTGTGCGTCGATGAGAGTCGGCGGGCGAAGTTTCGGCGCACGGTCTCACTGGACGCGCCGCGCCGTGGTTCCGGCGGCGAGGATGGTCCGGTGATGCTCGACTCGGTGGCCGCCGATCAGGTGGCGACCGACGACGCCGCCGCGGCGCCGCAGATCCGCGATCGCATCGCGCGGGCGATCGACGGGCTGCCGGACGATCAGCGCGAGGTGTTCCTGATGCGGCAGGTCAGCGGGCTGTCGTTCAAGGAGATCGGTGAGATCGTCGGGGCGCCGGAGAACACGGTGAAGAGTCGCATGCGCTACGCGCTCGATAAGCTGCGCACCGAGCTCGCTGATTTTAATAAGGATTGAGCTGTCCTTGGGGACAGGTGCTCAGAGGTCGGCGAGGGAGAGCTGGGTGAGCTCGGGCGGGAGCTTCTCGGCGCCCCAGCTCTTGCGGGCCTCGGGCGGGAGGCCGCCGCGGGCCTGGGCGTAGGCGCCGAGGAAGCGCCGGGTGGCGGCGTTGGCATAACCACCGCCGGCGATGGGGCCGAACTCGGGCTCGTAGCGGCTGCAGATCTCGGCGAAGGCGGTGTCGCGGGCGTGCTTGGCGATGATAGAGGCCGCGGCGACGGCGACGTGGTGAGACTCGCCGTCGTTGACGGCCTGGAGCTTGGGGTAGTGGCGTTGCAGCGGGCGAAACAGGTTGGCGCCGTCGCAGATGATCGCGGCCTCGAGCGAGGCGCCGAGTCGACGGAGCAGCTGCAAGGCGACGTCTTGCTCGAGGCGATTGAGCTGGCCGCGGAAGGTGTGCTCGTCGATGATCTGCACGGACACGAGCTCGCAGGCCCAGGCCTTGGCGTGCTGGTGGATGTGCGTGGTGAGGGCCGCGCGCTGCTCCTGGGCCTTCGCGCCGGCGCCGAAGCGCTTACTGTCCTGCACGCCGAGCTTGGTGAGCGCGGTGGTCGCTTTGCGATCGAGCACGACCACCGCGAGCGCCATCGGTCCGAGGATCGGGCCGCGGCCGGCCTCGTCGACGCCGTAGGTGTGGTCCTTCACGCGGCGACGCTCTCGAGGCTGGTGAGCACGGCATCCAGGCTGGCGACGGTGGTCGTGCGCAGGCGCAGGGCCTCGGCGCGCGGGGCCGAGGCGGCGGTGTGGCGGGCCTGGCGGTGGGCCTCGCGGATGTGGCGGAACAGGCCGCGCACGAACTTTCGCCAGCTGGCGGCGACGGGCTGCAGGGCGACCCGGTAGCGCTCGCGCAGGGCGCCCTCACCCTTGGCGACGGCGGGGCCGTGCTCTTGCACGAGGCTGGCGACGAAGCCGGAGGAGTCGAGGCTGTCGAGGAAGCCCTGGGCCCAGGGGACGAGGCGGCCGGTGAGCACGTCGCCGAGGGCCTCGGCACCTGGCGTTTGGGTCAGGTCGGTGAGCGCGGTCTGCAGGGCGCGCAGCATGCTGTCTCTCAGGACAGCCGAGAGGTAGGTGGCGTCTTGCGGGGCGAGGAAGGCGCGGGCCGGGGCGGCGCCGGGGCGGAGGATGCCGAGGGAGAGGCACTCGCGGGTGAGCACGTCGTCGAGGCCGAGGATCTGCCCGTAGATGGCGTCGGCGAAGTTGACGAGGCGGAACTCGAGCTGCGCGGGGTCGCTGGCGTCGCCGATCGCGGCGGTGTCGGCTTTGGCGTCGAGGGCGGTGGCGGTGGTGAGCACGGCGACGCGGGCCTTGGCCATGGCGTCGGCGAGGCGGCGCGCGGTCAGGGCTCGCTTGAGTTCGCGGGCGCGCTCGAAGAAGTGACGCTCGAGCGCGTGCTCGACCGCGATGAAGGGGTCGGCCTCGGGGGCCTCGAGGTTGGCTTCGCCGGGAGGATGGGTGCGCAGCTCGAGGGCCGCGCTGGCGCAGATCGGGATCACGTCGAGGAGCAGGGCGCCGAATTGGTCTTGCAGGTAGGCGACGAGCTCGGCGCGCTCCTCGGGGTCGAGGGTGTCGACCTTGTTGAGCACGCCGAGGACCTGGCGGCCGTCGGCGCACAGGCTCTTGAGGGCGCTGCCCTCGGAGGCCGCGCCGCCGCGCGTGGCGGAGAAGATCCAGATGATGGCGTCGGCCTCCTCGACGAACTCGCGGGTGACGCGTTCGTGGAAGGCGTCGAGGGCGTTGAGGCCGGGCGTGTCGACGACGGCGGCCTCGCCGAGGCGTGGACCCGTGCGCTCGATCTCCATGTGGCGGATGCGGCTGGCCTCGATGTCGTCGAGGTTTTGTAGGAAGGTGTGGACCTCGTCGCGGGCGACGGTGCCGATCGAGCCGTCGCGGTAGTGGACGCGGGCGCTGCCGGATGGGCCGCGGCGAAACAGGTTGATCGTCGAGGTGGTGGGCAGCACGCCCATCGGTGCGACGGCCTCGCCGAGCAGGGCGTTGATGAAGGTGCTCTTGCCGGACGAGAACTCGCCCATGATGGCGATCGTCAGCGGCCTTGCGAGGCGCTCGCGGGCCGCGATCACGCCGGTGAGGGCCTCTTGCACGCCGCCGAGCGGGACGCCGAGGATGCGCCCGGGGATCGCGGCGAGCAGGCCGGTGGCGGCGGTCAGCAGGTCCTCGAGGCGGTTGCTGTCGACCGGGCGCGCGAGCTGAATGAGGAGCGTGCGCGCGAGGCTGTGCTCGGGGAACTCGGTGAGGACCTCGACGAGGTACTCCTGCGCGGGCTCGGTGAGGTCGCGTTGTAAGCACAGCTCGGCGGAGGCGAGGGCGCGCTGGCTGCGGAGCACGCCGAGGCGCAGGCCGGGGTCACGCAACGGGGAGACCTCGTCGGGGCCGTGTGGGCCGCCGAGGTCGGCCTGGGCGCGGAAGCGCGGCGGGGGCCCGGGCAGGAAGTCGTCGCTGGCCTGCTCGTCGCGGTCCTGCAGGCGCTTGCGGGCGTGCACGAGGCGCAGCTCCTCGGGCGCGGTGGCGCCGTGATGCTGGAGTTGTTTGCGGATCGCGGTGACGACGGAGGGCGTCAGTAGATCTGCCCGAAGGGCCAGGTGCGCGACCTCTTGTAGTGAGGGCTCGACGAGATCGGGCGGCGCGGTGCGGGCGGCCTCGAGCAAGGCGTCGAGGCAGGCGGTGCGGGCGGGGAGCGGGGCGAGGGTGCCGCTGGTGGGCCAGGTGGCGGCCTCGGCGAGGGCCCACAGGCGCTTGCGGCCGGGGTCGTCGGGGTTGCGCTGGAGGTGGCGCAGTGCGAGCTCGCGGGTGAGTGTGGGCTGGCTCTCGGGACCTGTCCCAAGGCACAGGCCGATGCGGACGCGGAGTTCGTCCCAGGTGGGGTCGTCGGGGGCGACGCGGGCGAGGGCAGCCTCGGCGCCGAGTCGGTCGCCCTTGGCGGCGAGGGCGAGGGCGAGGTAGGCGCGGGCGGTGCGAGCGGCGGCGTCATCGGTGTCGCCGGGCGCGGGTTCGGCCTCGCTGCCGAGCCAGGCGATGGCCTCGTCGAGGCTCTCGGTGGCGAGGGAGATCTGCGCGCCCTCGGCGAGCAGGAGCTGGCGGAGCGGACCGCGGGTGCCCTCGGGGAGGCGGGCGCGGGTCTTGTGGAGCTCGAGCTGGGCGCGCTCGTGACGGCCGCGCCTCGCGTGGGCGAGGGTGATCAGGAGGTGGAAGACGAAGCGGGTCTCGGGTTGCAGGCCGCCGGTCATGTCGTCGATCGGCTTGCGGACGCGGCGGAGCGCGTCGAGGCTGGGGTCGAACTCGCGACGAAGCAGGCTCTGGGTGGCCTCGACGAGCAGGACCGCGGGGTTGCGTTCGGCGCGTTTGCCGAGGCCCTGGGCGAAGGCGTGCAGCACGTCGGCGCGGGCGGGCTCGACGAGGGCCTGCTCGATCAGGGTGAGGGCGAGGCTGAGCAGCAGGCTCGGGTCGTTGGGGCGGGCCTTGAGCGGGTCCTGCAGCCGCGTGTGGGCGGCGCTGAACTTGCCGGAGAGGCGGAGATCTCGAGCCTCGGTGAGGGCGCGCGTAACCTCCTCCGGTTGCTGCGGGCCGGCGACTTCGGTGATCAGCGTGCCGACGCGCTTGGCCCAGCCGCCGAGCGCGCTGCCGACCGAGCGAAGGGTGGTGGCCGGGGCCGGTGGGTCGTCGTTGCGGTCGTCGCTGCCGTTGGTCATGCGGGCTCGGGGGTGGGTGCGAGGCGAGCGAGCTCACCGCGGAGCTGCTCCAGGCGCTGCTCGAAGGTGCGGAGCTCGGCGAGGGCGGCCCGGCGTGGGTCGGAGGTCGCGGGCGGGGTCACGCCGGTTGTCGGTTGCGTCGTGGCGCCTGGTCCCTGGGACAGGTTCGTGGAAGCTGGTCCCTGGGACAGGTTGGTATCGCCTGGCGCTTGGGACAGGTTCTCGGAGGCTGGCGCCTGGGACAGGCTCGCGGCGGGCAGCGCGGGGGCGAAGGTGGCGGCGCGCTCGAGCAGGGCCTGGAGCTGGGCGCCGAGTTGGTTGTGGGCGAGCACGATGTACTCGCGCAGGCCGGCGACGTTGGCATCGACGGCGCGCAGGAGGGTGGCCTCGAGGTCGGAGAAGCTCTGGGTGAGGGCGTGGGGGACGGTCTTGCGGGCGGCCTCGCGGAGGGAGCGGACCGAGCGTTCGCGCAGGTACATGGTGGCGAGCGGGGCGGCGATGGTGACGAGCATGCCGGCGACGATGTTGCCGAAGTACATGATCGCCGTGCCGGCGACGCCGACGGCGAGGGTGCCGGCCTCGACGCCGACGGAGGGGGGCTCGAGGTGGACGGCGGGGCCGCGAAAGCCGATGGCGAGCATGGTCTCGGCGAGGCGGCGCTGGGCCTGTTCGCCGCAGGTGTGGATCGCGTCGCGGGTGAGCTGCTCGAGGGCGAGGCGGAGGCGCTCGACCTCGTGGTAGGTGAAGTGCAGGAGCGCGTCCTGGATCGCGCCGGGCAGTAGATCCGCGGTGGTGCGCAGGTCGCTGCGGTCGAGCTGGGCGAGGATCGAGGCCTGGAGCTCGCCGCGAAAGGCGACGAGGTGCTCGTGGCAGCTGCGGGCCAGGTGGGCCCGGCCGGCGGCGATCGTGGCCTCGATGTGGTCGAGGTCGAGGTGCTGCTGGGAGAAGGCCTCGCGCACGGCGGTGAGCTCGGCTTGCAGGGCCGCGGCCTCGAGGCGCAGGGCGCGGGCCTCGACGGCGGTGTGGTGGAGCAGGAGGTCGACGCTGCGCTGCAGGCTCGCGCGGGTGCGGGTCGGCAGGACCGTCTTCGTGGTGCTCGAGAGGGTCAGCAGGCGGGCGCGCAGGCGGGCCACCTCGCGGGCGCCGAAGCTGTCGTTGTTCGGTTGTTTGCTGGCGCCGCGAGCGTCGGTCTGGAACACCTCGACGGGGCCGGGTAGCACGGCGCTGAGCTCGCGATGGATGTGGTCGACGAGGGTGGGGCGCTCGGACTCGGGCACGAGGTCGATGCGATTGAGGGCGAGCAGGAGCGTGGCGCCGGTGTCCTCGGTGCCGCCGAGGGCGATGAGGGCGTCGCGGAGGAAGGCGACCTCGGTGAGCTTGAGGACCTGGGTGGCGTCGAGGACCAGGATGATCGCGTCGCCGCGGGGTAGCTCGCCGCGGCTGATGAGGCTGCGAAAGCGGGCGAGGTCGTTGATGCCGGGGGTGTCGATGAGTTCGACGCCCGGGGGGATGTGTGGGCTCGGTGTGGTGAGAAGGAGGGAGCCGACGAAGTCTTCTTTGCCGCGAGCGAGCTTGGCGAAGACGTCGGGCTCGAGGGTGGTGCGCTGACCGTCGGGCGCGACGAGGAAGCGGCCGAGCTGGTCGCCGTGCACGATCTGGACGATCGCGCCGGTCGTGGGGGTGACGCCGCTGGGCAGCACGGCCTCGCCGAGGAGCGCGTTGATGAGCGTGCTCTTGCCTTGCTTGATCTCACCGAGCACGAGCACGCGGAGTTGCGCGCGGTCGAGGCGGCGGTCGGTGTCGGCGAGGATGTGCTCGCCGAGTTGCGGCAGGCCGAGCTTGCCGGCGATGTCGGCGAGCTCGTGGGCGCGATCGTGAAGGGTGGACGCGAGGTCGGCGGGGGAAAGGTCGGCGGTGGGCATTTTAATTTTAGAGAATCCCCAGGCGCTGGGTGAGGCGCTGATCGCAGCGGGCGAGCGGCCAGGCGTCGGCCGGGACCTCGAAGCCGGCGTGCTCGGGCGGGCTCGCGGGCGCAGCGCTGGCGGTGGTGTTGGTGGTGTCGGTGACGCCCTCGGGCAAGGCCTCGGGGGTTTGGCGCTGGATCAATTGTTCGACCAGGACCGCGACGGAAGGATTGGCCTGGGCGAAGCGGAGGCTCGAGCGGACGCGCGCGACCACGCGGCTGCGGTCGAACTCTTCGAGGGCGCGGCGGCGTTCGGGGAGGTCCGCGAGGTTGGGGTACCAGGACGGGAGATCCTGGGTGCTGCGCGCGAGCATCTGGGCGGCTGGCTCAAATTCGCCCGCGGCGAGCAAGCCGGCGCGGTCGGCCGAGAAGGCGGCGATCTGGCTGAGCGGGCGGAATAGCAGGCGTAGGGCGCCGTGGCCGCGGTGCTCGCGGGCCGAGACGTAGTGGGCCATGAACAGGGCTGCGTGGCCGCATTGGATGTGGCCGAGGCCTTGCGCGAGGAGGAAGGCGCGTTGCGGGGGGGAGAGTGCGGCGAGGCGTTCGGCGTCGATGACGAGCCAGTCGTCGCTGTTACGGGCGTTGCCGAGCGGGGTGACGATCGGCCAGCGGCCGCGGGCGGCGGGACCGACGAGGCGCACGGCGGGGAGGGTCAGCCGCAGCAGCTCGGTGATCCTGACGAGTTCCTGCAGAACTTGCAGAAATGGCGGCGCGGCGGCACCTTCGGGGGCCTGCAACTCCTCGCGCATCAGTTCCTCGGCGACGGCCGTCCAGCGCAGCTCGAGCGCGCGCATGACGGTTTGAGCGGTCATCGATTGGTTGAGCCAGCGGAAGCGGCGGACGTCGACGCCGTAGGCGTAGGTGACGCGGGCCATGTCCTGCTCGAAGGAGCGAAACTGGCGGCGCTGCACGAAGCGGCCGAGATCGAGTGGAGAGGTCACTGGAGTGATTTTAGCAGGCACCTGCCGAATCTGACGCGACGAAGATCCAAAAAGGTGCCCGCGGGCGCTCGAACCAGCTTGCAGCCTACCGCTGATCTAGGTATGCCCGGCAACGAACGGTCCCATGGCTGCTGCCAAGCACATTGAGCTCCCGGCCGTCGTCGTGCCGCGGCACCTGTGGATGCGCAGCGGCCGACCGGTGCAGGGGCGAATTGTTCAGTTCGCCCTGCCGGCCGTGCTGATCGTCGTCGGCTTGTTGATGACGGGGACGGCGCTGCGTGTCGGGCTGGTGCTCGCGGGTCTCGGCGTGTTCTTCCTGCTGCCGTCGCTGGCGATGGGGCGGCTCGAGCGCCTCGGTCTCACGATTCAGGCGGCCGATCGCAAGAGCGCGGAGGAGCTGCTGCGCAGCTTGCGAAGCAAGCCGGTGGTGCAACTCTTTGCGCCGCACGCGTGGCTGACCTTGCAAGAGGGCGTGCTGCAGCTGAAGACCGGCGACGGCAAAGCGGCGGCGGCGAACTTCGTGGAGACCGCGCGGCTGGTGCATCAGCCGGAGGCCGTGATGCTGCTGAGCGCCCAGGCGCACGCGCTCGTGGTCGGCGGTGAGCGTGCCGAGGCGCGCGAGCTGTTGCAGCGGCTGGCGAAGGAGAATTTGGTCGGTCCGCGTGACCAGCTCGACCTCGGCATCGTGCTGTTGACGGAGTCGAAGAAGAGCAAGCAGGCGCTCGCGTACATCGAGGCGGCGCGCAAGTCGATCGGTGAGCATCCGCGAGTGCTCGCCGCGATGGCGCTGGCGCTGCAGAAGACGGAGCGCATCGACGAGGCGTCGGAGCTGCTCGAGCAGGTGCAGATCAGCTTGCAGGGCGGCGAGGCGGATCCGGTGGTGGCGGACCTGGTCAAGCGGGCGCGCAAGGGGCTCGAGGGGTTCATCGAGGCGCAGCTGCGTCGTGAGCGACGCTCGCGGTCGCGTCGCACGACGATCGTCGTGTCGAGCGACCTCGCGGCGAGTGAGATCGTGTCGGGTGAGATCGGTGCCGGCAACCCCGAGGAGCAGGCGCAGCTCGACAACCCGACCACAGGCTTTCGCGCCGCCAATGAGGCGAGCGTGATCTCGGCCAGGTCGGTCGATGGTGAGCTGACCCGCGAGGAGCGGACGATGCTCAACATCCCCGATCAGCGCGGACGCAAGGGCAAGGGGACCAAGAGCGACGCGTTCTCGATCGAAGAGGACGAGCCCGATGAGTCCGATGCGGACTCGGTGCCGCAGGCGGCTCCGGCGGCTCCGCAGGTGGCAGCGCCGAAGGTGGCCGCGGCTCAGCCGGCTCAGCCTGCGCCGCAGCCTGTGCGCGCTCAGCCGGCGCCGATCGTGCCGGTCGTGACGCCGGTTGCACCGGTTGTGGGTGCATCGCCCGCGCCGTCATCGACGGCTTCGCTGGTCGACTCGGTGTTGACCGCGTTGACGGCGGAGCCCTCGGGTGCGGCGGCGACGGCGATGATTACGCCGGGCTTGATCAATCCCGCGGTCGTGGCGGCGCCTGTGCTCATCAATCCTGGCAAGGTGGTGCCGCCGCTGCCGTCGTTGTTGCCAGAGCCGCCGGTGCCCGCGCGAGTGGTCACGCCGCCGGCCGAGGTCGATGTGCCGGTGTTCCGGCGCAAGCAGACGATGATCGGTCTGCCGGCCGTGCCGGATGTGCCGCTCGGCAACTTGCCGACGGGTGGCAATGGACCGGGCTTGCCGACGAAGCGGCCCGAACAACCCGGGACCTTCATGCCGCCCGCGAGCGCGACGCCGAAGTTTCGGGCGCCGACGATCGGCAAGCTCGAGGACGAGGGCGACGGCTCGACATGAGTCCGCGAGCCTGAGCGCTCGAGCGCTCGAGGCCGCGAGCTTGAGCTTTGGATCTCGATGGCTGATTGAGCCAGCGAGCTTGATCGTGGCGATGGCTCGGGGGGGCGAGCGCGATCGCCAAATTAGATGTGGGCGACGGCCTCGATCTCGACCTTGAAGTTGAAGGGGAGGCGGGAGACCTCGACGCAGGTGCGGGCCGGGACGCGGGGGCCGGGGAAGAACTTGGCGTACACGGCGTTGAACACCGCGAACTGGTTCATGTCCGTGATGTAGGCGGTGACCTTGAGGACGTTGTCGAGCTGCGAACCGGCGCGCTCGAGCGTGCGCCTGAGGTTGTTGAGCGTCGCCGTCGTCTCGCTGGCGAGGTCACCGAGGGTGATGTTCAGGCTGTCGACCTCGACCGAGGCGTGGCCCGATGTGAAGATGAGGCCGTTGTGGTCCCGGTACCACGAGAAGATCGGCCCGTGCTCGAGCTGAGGGTTGGTGGGGCGGTGACTCGGCATACGCACCATGATCTATACCCTGGCCCGGTTGCGGTCGTCACGTTTGCGCCGCGCTCGAACTAATTACGCTTCTGATTAAATTGTTTGAGGTCGCGGTAGCGGTCGCGCAGCAAGGTCTGTCTCGTCACCTGTGGGACCAGGGCGCCGCGCACATAGACCTGCACCGCCGCGCTCGAGAGCTCGAAGGGGTCGCCGCTCCAGACCACGAGGTTGGCGACCTTGCCGACGGCGATGCTGCCGTGCGTGCGCTCGACCCCGTAGGCGCGCGCGGGGCCGAGGGTGACGGCCGTCAGCGCGGCTTCCCAGGGCATTCCATTGGCGACCGCGATGCCGGCCTCCTGCTTCAGGTTGCGCAGGTTGTGGACGCCGCCGAGGATGGCGAGCACGACGGGGACGCCGGCGCGGTGGAGGAGGGCGGCGTTGTCGAGGCGGGCGCCCATGCTGTCGAAGCTGACCGGGAGGTTCTGGCTCGGCTGGACGATGACGGGGACCTTGGCGCGGGCGAGCTCGTCGGCGACTTTCCAGGCCTCGGCGCCGCCGATGATGGTGAGGCGGAGTTTGAACTCGGCGGCGAGGTCGAGGGCGGAGAGGATGTCGGAGGCGCGGTCGGCGGAGAGGGTGAGGACGGCCTGGCCGCGGAGGATGGGCTGGAGGGCCTCGAGGTCGAGGGGGTGGGCGGAGAGGGGCCGCGATTGCGCGCGGTCGAATGCGGCGCGACGGGAGGGGAAGGAGCGGGCGTCGGCGAGGACTTCGCGGAGCATGGCGAGCGTGGCCGCGCGGGAGCCGGCGTGGGTTTGGCCGTAGTGGGCGGCGGTGGCGGCTCTGGGGCGGGCGACGAGGCCGCGGTGGTCGCCATGGACGAGGTCGATGATGGCGACCTGGCCGGAGATGAGTCCGCCGGTGGGGGCGATGGCGGCGGAGGTGATGCCCTCGACGGCTTGCACGGGGATGAGGCTGGAGGCGGCGTTGAGGCCCTGGGCGGCGTCGTGGGCGGCGCGGATGGGGTGCTCGGTGGCCTTGCCGTCGTCGTGGGTGCTGGCTTCTTGATCGATCTCGATCAGGCCGAGCTGGGTGTCGGCGGCGAACAGACCGGGCGTGATGATGCGGGTGCGGGCGTCGACGAGGGTCGCGCCGGCGGGCAGGCGGGCGCGGGCCTCGGGGCCGCCGACGATGGTGAATACGCCGCGGTCCATGGCGATCACCGAGTCCTTGATGATCGTTCCGTCGCCGAGGTGGAGCTCGCCGCCGACCAGGTAGACCGGGCCGGCGCGGGCGGGCGTCGGTGCGGCGGTCGTGCGACGCGCTGCGGGCGGAGCTGCCTCTGCGGACATGCCCGAAAGGCCAGACAGGAGCGCGAGGGCGAGGGTGACGGGTAGGGTCCGCATGAGCGAGTGATTCACTTGGGGGCCTGGGGCGCGGTGAGTTCGTCGGGGAGGTAACCGAGCTCGAAGTCGGTGTGGGGTTCGAGCTTGCCGCGGACGTAGACGAGCTCGCCGGCGATGAAGACCTGCTCGGCGACGGTGTAGACGCTGAAGGGGTCGCCGCTCCAGACCACGAGGTCGGCGAGCTTGCCGGTCTCGAGGGTGCCGGTTCGTTCGGCGACGCCGAGGGCCCAGGCCGGGTTGGCGGTGATCCAGCGCAGGGCCTGGTCGTCGGTGATGTCGATGCCGGCGTGGCGACCGGCGAACATCGCCTTGGCGGCCTCTTGATTGAGGCGCTGGATGCCGTGGGCGCTGTCGGAGTGGATGATCGCGCGGGCGCCGGCCTGGGTCAGGAGGGCCGCGTTCTCGCGGATGCCGTCGAGGGCCTCGGCCTTGAAGCCCCACCAGTCGGCCCACACGGACGCGGAGGTGCCGGCGGCGGCGAGGCGGTCGGCGATCTTGTAGGCCTCGGTGGCGTGATGAAAGCTGCGGATCTTGAACCCGTAGGTCGCGGCGAGCTCGAGCATCAGCGACATCTCGTCGGCGCGATAGCAGTGGTTGTGCACGAGGATCTCCCCGCGCAGCACGCCGACCAGGGTCTCGAGGCCGAAGTCGCGGGCGGGCGGCGTCGGCTCCTCGGGCGGCTTGTCGGGCTTGTCATTCGTATCGGACTGGTCGGCGGGTTGTTTGAGCTTCGGGTCCGGTGGGGGCGGCGGCGGGGCGTTCTTCTTGGCTGTCCATTCGGACAGGTCCTTGTGATACTTGGCCCAGCTGCGCTGGTACTCGCTCGCGCGCTGGAAGGCGTCGCGGTGGCCGGCGACGTTGCCCATGCGCGTCGAGGGGCCCGACTTGCTGCCGTAGACGCGCTTGGGGTTCTCGCCGCAGGCCATCTTCAGGCCCTCGGGGGCGCCGGGGAAGCGCGCGTCGGTGACGGAGCGGGCGCCGGGGATCAGGCGCACGGTGACGGAGCGGCCGCCGAACAGGTTGGCGGAGCCGGGAAGGATCTGCATGGTCGTGACCCCGCCGGCGCGGGCGCGGTCGATCTGCGGGTCTTGCGGGAAGTAGGCGTCGCCGGCCCGGATTCCGGCGGTGTTGGGCGCGGTGGCCTCGTTGCCGTCGCTGTGGCCGACCAGGCCGGGCGCGGCGTAGACCCCGAGGTGCGAGTGGGTGTCGATGATGCCGGGGGTCAGGGTCTTGCCGCCGAGGTCGATGACGGTGGCGCCGGCCGGCACCGGGAGGTCGACGCCGACGGCGGCGATCTTGCTGCCCTCGATCAGCAGGTCGGCGCGGGCGTAGGTCTTGCCGGTGGCGGTCATGACGATCGCGCCGCGCAGGAGGGTCTGCCGGCGTGGTCCGGGCGGCTCTGGATCGCGCTCCGTGGCCGTGGGCGCGGCCGGGGCCGTCGCCACAGGAGGGGTCGGGGCGGGCCCCTGACCGCGCTTGTCGCAGGCGAGGGCGGCGCTGAGACCGAGGAGCAGCAGGGCCGGACGGCGCATATTCACGGGGTCAAGCTACGCCAAACCCGGCTGCGCCCGGAAGCTTTTTACTGCGAGTGGCGGGCGGGGGTCCGGGCGGATATTCTTCGCGCCCGCATGACTCGCTTCTTCGTTCGTTCCTCGGCCCTTTGCGCCGCCTTCCTTCTCACGGTCGCCTGCATGCCCGAGCGCGGCAAGGCTCCGGCAATGGCCGCGAAGTCGGCGACTCCGGCCGTCGCGGCAAAGGATGCCAAGGTCTCGCCGCCGGTGGTTGCGCCGGTGGCTCCGGTGATTGCGCCGGCTGGTTCGGCCAGTGGTTGCGCCGGTGCGGCGCTGACCTTGCCGCCCGGCACGGTGGTGGCGCGCATCGACGGCAAGGACATCAAGGTCGAGGACCTCGGCGACGATCTGGTGCGGGCGGAGAAGCAGGCCCTGCGCACCTATTGCCAGGAGATCACCACGGCCCGCGACGCGACCCTCGACAACATGCTGCAGCAGAAGTTGTTGACGGCGGCCGCGGCGGCCGAGGGCAAGGAGGTCTCGGCCTTCGTGCAGGCCAAGGTCGACGCCGAGGTGAAGCCGCCGACGGACGAGGAGATCGCCGCGTTCTACGAGGCCAACAAGTCCCCGACGGCGCCGCCGCTCGAGAACGTGCGCGACCAGGTGATCCAGGCGATGAACGGCCCGAAGGGCGAGGCGGTCCTCACCAGGATCCTCGACGAGATGCGCGCCAAGGCCAAGGTCGAGCGCCTGCTGCCCGATGTCAGCCCGCCGCCGATGGACCTCAGCAACCCGGCCCACACGGCCTTCGTCGGCCCCGCCGATGCCGCGGTCAAGGTCGTCGAGTTCTCGGACTTCGAGTGCCCGTACTGCTCGCGCGCCGCGGAGACCTTCACCGCGCTCAAGACCAAGTACGCCGGCAAGTCGGTGCAGTTCGCGTTCCGTAACTTCCCGCTGAGCTTCCACCCGAACGCCCGTCCGGCGGCGGAGTACGCCCAGTGCGCGCAGGAGCAGGGCAAGTTCTGGGAGATGCATGACGGCATCTTCGCGGCCCAGCGCGAGCTGTCGGTCGACAAGCTCAAGGAGGTCGCGACGCAGATCGGGCTCGACACCACGAAGCTCGACGAGTGCCTCGCGTCGGGCCGCGTCAAGCCGCTGATCGACCAGGACATGAACAAGGCCCAGGAGGTCGGGGTGCAGGGCACGCCGAGCTTCTATGTCAACGGTCAGGCCTTCGCCGGCAACCCGACGGTGGAGGGCCTCAGCCAGGCGATCGACGCCCAGCTGGCCAAGCAGGGGTAGCGCATGCATCCGGCGTTTCTCCCGCTGCCGCGCCGGTTCCTCTATGCGCTGAAGCCAGCGAGCTGGCCGAAGTTGCTGGTGCCCATGACAGTGGGACAGGTCCTCGGGGCCATGTCCGTGGGGACATGGTCGTGGGGCGGTGCGGCGGTGGGCTTCGGCTTCACGGTCGCGGCGCTGGTGTATGTCGTGCTGCTCAACGACTGGTTCGACGGGCGCGTCGACGCGATCAAGCGACAGATGTTCCCCGACGCGGGATCACCGAAGACGATCCCGGACGCGATCCTTCACCCGCAAACGGTGCTGCTCGCGGGCATCGGCGCGGGCCTGTGCGCCGCGGCGATCGGGCTGTGCGGGGAGATCGTCGGCGACCGCCCGGGCCTGGCGATCGCCAGTATCGTCGCGCTCGTGCTGCTGCTGCTCTACAGCGCGCCGCCGCTGCGCTTCAATGATCGTGGGATGGGAGAAATGATCGAGGCGGTCGGGGTCGGCGCGGTGTTGCCGTGGCTCGGTGCGTATGCGCAGAGCGGCCACGCCCTGCCGGTCGAGCTGCTGCTCGTGCTGCCAGGCATGATCGCGCTGGCCTTCGCCTCGGCGGTCGCCAGCGGCCTCGCCGACGAGGAGAGCGACCGCGCCGGCGGCAAGGCGACGTTGACCACGCAGCTCGGTAATGCCGGGGCGCGTGATGTGGTCGAGTACTCGGTGCTCGCGGCGGCGCTGCTGTGGGCGTTCGCGGCGCGGGCCGGGCAGTCGCTGCTGTCGCCGTTCGGCTTCACGGCGGCGCTGGCGGTGCTCGTGTGGCAGTGGCGCACGGTGGTGGCGATCAGCCCGCGAGCGGTCACCAACGCGTTCGTGGAGATCGGGCGCTACAAGCAGGCGCTGCACCGGGCGATCTGGGGCAGTTCGCTGACGCTGGTGCTGGCGCTGGTGCTGCTTCGTCAGCTCGGGGTCGGTTCGTGAGCGCGTCGTTGCCAGCGACTGCACGCTCGATCCTCGCGGAGGCGGACGCGGCCCTGCGCGGCTGGGGGCACCGCTCGCTGGCCCCGGGGCGCGAGCTGGGGCGCGAGCTGCTGCCGGTGTGTGCGCTGGTGGCGAAACCCGGTGACGACGAGCTGGTGCTGACGGAGCTGGCGCGCGGACTGGCCGAGGTGGCGCTGGCCGAGGTGGCGAGCTTCCCGGACAACCTGTGCTGCGATTTCGAGTCGATGGCCGCGAACCTGTTGCGACGCGCCCGCGCGGCGAGGGACCCGGTCGGGCTGCTGCGCGCACGGCTGGGGCAGATCGCCCGATTGCAGCGGCTGTATGGTCAGGACACGGCGATCCGGTTTCGTTACGTGCACGACTTCGTGTACGGCTATGACTGGGCCAAGTGGGTCGGTCGCGACCCGGACTTGCGCGCAGGGGTCGGTCCGTATGACGCGGCTTTCCTCGATCACCTCGAGATGCGTGCCCATGAGCTGCTCGGGCTGATCGCCGTCGATGACCCGGTGTATCCCGGATTGCCCGACGAGCAGGCGCGTAACCCGTTCCCGTTCTCGCGTGAGCCGGAGGGCGAGCTGCGCCTGCATCGGGCGCTGGCGGCTCGCGGGCTGATCCCGGTCGCGGCCTGGGATCCCGATGCGCTGCCGGTGTGGTCGCGGCCCTTCGCCGCGCTGCGGGCCGAGCTGGCGACGCAGCTCGGCCTCGTGTCCGCGGATGGCTGCGGCGCGCGAGGGTGATGGCCTGTCCGAAAGGACAGGCACGCGGCCTGTCCGAAAGGACAGGCTCCAGGTATTACGCGCCGCGCAGTAGCTTGAGGCGCTGCTCGAGCGTCTCGATCTTGACGCGGGCGGCCTCGTAGTTCTGCTGGACGATCTTGGCGCGGGCGGCGTTGCGCTCGTCCTCGTCGACGCTCTTGCCCTGCTGCTGGATCTTCGTCATGCGCTCGACGAAGACGGCGCGGGCGTCGAGGTCGAGGCGGGCCTGGGCGAGCAACTTCTCGACGTACGCGATCTCCTCGGCCTTGCTGGCGAAGCTGGTCGGCGGTGGCGGCGGTGGCGGGGCCATGCCGAGGTCCTGCGCCATGAGGCCCGGAGTGATGCGGGGTCGGTTGGTGTCGACAGGCTCGGCGCCCCGGGCCGGGTCATGGTCGCGGGGGTCGATGCCCCGCGCGACACCGCCGTTGGCGCCGCCCTTGCCGTCGCCCGCGAGGGTGTTGCTGCCCTGCTCGGCAGCGGCGCCCTTGCCGGCGGCGGTGCGGGCCGGATTGGTGGCGTTGTCGTTGTCGGGCCAGAAGATGAAGAGGCCCGCGATCAGAAGGATCGCCCCGCCGATCAACACGGCGCCGAGCGAGCCCTGAGGGTCATCCGCGGGCGGAGGGACGGTGGGCGTGGGGTCGGTCATGGCTGGACGTTATAGCATGCCGGTGTGGACGCGAAAGACGGCGACATGGAGCCCGCAGGGGACGAGGACCCGATCTTCATCCCGCTGGTGGTCGACACCGGACGCGACGGGTTTCGCCTCGATCGCTTCCTTGCCAGTCGTATCACCCGACTGTCGCGCACGCGGGTCCAGGAGATCGTGGCCGCCGGGCGCGTGCGCCGGGCCGCGACCGGCGAGGTCATCTGGCGCCCGGCGCAGCGACTGCGCGCGGGCGAGGCGCTGATCGTCGAGCGACCCGCACCCCGCGAGCCGCCGGTGGTGCTGGACTATGCGGAGGTCCACCGCGATGCCGAGTTGCTGGTGGTCGACAAACCGGCCGGGCTGCCGGTGCACCCGTCGGCCCGCTATCACCGGCACACGCTCACCGCGGTGATGCGCGAGCGCCTCGGGGCCGGACACGGCTGGGAGATGGCGCACCGACTCGACCGCGAGACCTCGGGCTTGATGGTGTTCGGTCGTCACGGGGGCTCGGCGAGCGTGCTCAAGCGGGCCTTCTTCGCGCGGACGATCGAGAAGCGCTACTGGGCGCTGTGTCATGGCTGTCTGGAGGGACATGTCCGTATCGACATGCCCCTCGGGCCAGCCGTGGGATCGGCGGTGCGCATCAAGATCGGGCCGCGCTCGGCGGGGGACGGCGGGCTGCGCTCGGTGACGGAGGTGCGGCCGCTGGCGTCGGGTGTGTTTCGCGGCCAGCCGATCACGCTGGTCGAGGCGCGGCCGGAGACCGGTCGGCAGCACCAGATCCGCGTGCACATGGCGGAGATCGGGCATGCGCTGCTCGGCGACAAGCTCTACGGGATCGACGAGGCGCGCTTCCTGGCGATCGTCGACGGCGGGCGGCCGCTCGCGGAGCTCGAGGCCGAGCTGGGGATGACGCGCCACGCGCTGCACGCGGTGTCGCTCGCGCTCGATCATCCGGGTGACGGCCGGCGGGTCCGCTTCGTGGCGCCGTGGCCCGCGGACCTGGCGGCCATCGTGCCGGCGCCGGACTGAGGATTACTTCTCGAGCAGCGGGCGGGCGTCGGCGGCGAGCTCCTCGACGACCTGGCCGAACAGGACCTTGAGCTCGACGGTCTTGCCCTCGCGGACCTCGACCTTGAGCTGGGCCTGATCGCTGCCCTCGGCGAGGCGCAAGGTCCGGTCCGGGAGCTCGATCGCCAGGATGCCCGGCGGCTGGCGGTCGAGGCCGAGGCGCGCCTTGCCGCCCGACCAGGCCATGGTTCGTGGGCGTGCGTCGAGGTCGGTGCCGGCCGGGAGCTGGAACTGTTGCGGGTGCATCGGCGGCCGGTTGCGGGCCCACCACGAGACCAGCAGCACGCCGCCGATCACGAGCACGATGACCATCGCGTAGAAGACGCGTCGCATCGGCGCACCGGCGGCGTGACCCCCGAGCCGGCCGCGGTTGTAGTCGGCCGGCGGCAGGTCGGTCATCAGCTCGTCGTCACGCTCGCGCTGAGGGATCGGCGTCGGCGGGGTGGGCTCGAGCTTGGGTCGCCGATTCTCGCGGAGCTCGCCCGGCAGCGCGTCAGGGAGCGTGTCCGCGAACAGCTCGGCGGCCAGGGATGGAGGCGCAGCTGCGGGCCTGGTCTCGACTTCCTCCGAAGTGCGGTCTCGGGACACGAACAGGAGGGTAAACCATGGCAGCCGCGAGCACGCCGGCGGTTGTTGCGAAATCCTGTCGCCGGCGCAACGAACAGCGGTGCTGCGAAGCGCGCGGTGGACTGCGCCCGGGGTGCGGGTGGGCCGCCCCGGGGCTGGGTGACCCCGTTACAGGAACGGGCGGTCGTGGGGCAGCCAGGCCGGGCGGACCTGGGCCCACATGACCTGGGCGACGAGGCCGAGCTTGTTGCTGGCGAGCTGCATGGCGCCGCTGACCTGGCGCAGGCGGTCGCGGGTCGGGAGGTGAGCGGCGTGACGGGCGACGAGGCTGGACTCGATCGCGTAGCGGGCGGCCTTGAGGTACTCGCTGAGGAACACCTGGGGGCGGCCCTCGGCGCAGGACAGCAGGGCCATCGAGCGGGCGCGGGCGGTCGGGCCCGAGGCCCAGTAGTCGAAGAGGGCCCGCTGGATCGCCCGGGCGCCCTCGTTGCCGCCGCGAAAGACCTCGTAGATGGCGTCGGCGAGGGCCTGGCGGGTGGGGACGTAGCGGTCGTGTTCGGCCCGGTAGCGGCGCAGGCTGCCGTCGTCGAGCCAGGCCTCGTGGGTGGGGGCGTCGACGCGACGGCGGGCCTCCTCGGCGAGGCACTCGGCGTCGCGCAGGCCCATGGTCATGCCGCTGGCGGTGATCGGGTGCGAGCAACCGCCGGCGTCGCCGATCAGCGCGAGGCCGGGCAGCACGGCGGTCGGGGCCGGGAGATTGACGGTCGGCGCCATCTCGAAGGGGCCCTTGTGATTCGTGATCGCGTCGGCGATCTGGTCGGCGAGCGGGTGCGGGAGGAAGGGTACGAAGGTCTCGAGCAGGAACTCCGCGAGCCGGGCGCCCTTGGCCGGGAGGTTGTGCGGGAGGTCGAGGGTGACGCGATAGACGAGGTCGCCGTCGGGGCTGCGCGTGATCGGGTAGACCAGCACCGGACCCCAGGCGCCGAGGATGATGTTGCCCCACGTCGGCGCGGGCAACCGGGCGTTGCGCAGCTCGAGGCCGACGGTGAAGCCGACGGTCTGGCGCTGCTCGGGGATGCCGGCGAGCTTGCGCACCTGGCTGGCCTTGCCGTCGGCGCCGATGACCAGGTCGGCGTGGACCTTGACCTGCACGCCGCCGGGACCGGTCAGGGTGACGCCCTGCACGCGCTCGCCGGAGCCGCGCAGGAGGTCCTGGATCGACCAGCCCTCGAAGAGGTCGACCTGGGGCCGCTCGCGCACGACCTGACGCATGGTGCGGACGAGGGCCTTGTGGTGGGCGGCGAGGCCCTGCGCGCGCTGGTTGGAGATCTCCGCGTAGGGCAGCTCGACGTAGCGACCCTCGGCGCGCTCGAGCACGGTGAAGCCGTCGACGTCGACGGCGCCCGCGGCCTTGAGCGCGGGATAAAAGCCGAGGTCGACGAGGATCTGGGCGCCGCGCGGATGGATGAACTCACCGGCGAAGCGCGG
>Ga0116158_10001160_pt1 | contig 24300 bp, 22 predicted proteins | sample AD_UKC052_MetaG_FD_89883 | JGI IMG/M metagenome (GOLD analysis project Ga0116158, IMG submission 89883) | Active sludge microbial communities of municipal wastewater-treating anaerobic digesters from USA - AD_UKC052_MetaG | ecosystem: Engineered > Bioreactor > Anaerobic > Digestate | place: USA... | reverse complement strand
CTGCCATCTTTTAATTGTGCTGTAGCGGAAACATCAAAATTATCATTGGATATCCCATCATTGCGGTTGTAATTAATGCAGGTTTTCATCTGCAGGTTGATCCTGGAAATCCCATCAACAAATGATACCCAAAGATGTCCTTTCCTGTCTTTCTGCATTGCAACTGCCATCTCCGATGGAAGTCCGTGTGATGCGCCCATGAATTCTATGGTATTGCTGTTAAGATGGTAAATATTCAGGCCACCGCTGATAAAGATCATGGTGCTGTCATCATATTCAAAAGCTACCGCCACGCTGTTGGTCATTAATCTTTTCTGCCCGGTTCCTTTATCTGTAATATGTTCAATGATACTATCGTTAACCGGGTTTATCTTATACACGCCATGGGTTGCCGTACAGATCCAAACATATCCTTTACTGTCTACGTCAATATGTATGATGAGTGTCTTTGGAATTCCACTGATCTTATAAAACCCATCTTCAAAACGATCGGAAGCTTTTTGCTTCGACCATTTTACAACCCCGGATCCATGCATACCAAACCAGGCATTCCCTTGCTTATCTTCTGCAACCTGTCTAATGGTGCGGTTTTCAAATACAGTTGGATTATACTTTTTAACAATACCGGATTGTTGGTCGTATAGCCAAACGAAACTAGGCTGGCCTGTTATCCAAGTGGTATGCCCATCATTGGATTTACACATATCCCATACCGATAGTTCCTTCATCGTATCAATCCCGGAAATAGCCAGCGGGATATTATTGAATTGCGAATCATACCTGAACAATCCATCATTCCAGGCTCCTGCAAGAATGCTTCCATCATTACATTCAAGAAAACTCATCATCCCTCCTACTGCTTTCTTACCAGTCTTCCTGTTCACATGCCTGATGCTGTTAAAAAACTGGCGGGCCGGGTTAAAAACATATAACCCGTTATTGTTTGTACTCACCCAGATATTCTGTTCCCTGTCTTCATACAAATTTATATTTTCGTATGCAATGCTCTGCATGTTAACATAACCGTTATGCACCGGGTAAAAGGTTTTCTCAGGTTCGGAAAACCTGGCAAATACATTGAGGCCATAAATCCAAATAGTTCCATCTTTCTGTTCAATCATATTCCTCGGTTCAATATATCCTGTGGCTATCCGTGCGTCCAGCGCATATGCATGCAGCACCTCCCTGTTCTGTTGCAGGTTATAACAGTAAATCCTGCTTGCCCCGGCAGGTGGCCAGCTAAAAAACCAGACTCGTCGTTTACGATCAATCCCATATACCGAAATATGGGTAATGCCTCCCAGGAGTTCAACGAATGGTTCCTGCTCCGTATTATGACCGCGATAACTCAGCTTTTTAGAAACAGAATTGTAAATGACCATACCGGAATCTGTAGCGATCCAGTATTTATTATCTTTCTTATCTTCTGCAATGCTCACCACATTCCATTTATCAGGTAGACGGAATACATTATAAAGAGGAGAAAATTCATTTCGCTCACGGTGAAAAGTAATCGCTTCCAACCCGGCGAAAATGCAGATCACATTTCCATGACTGTCTTCCATGATACGCCTGTTCATTTTGTGAGCTGCGGCATTACGGGGAAGCAGTTTAGCTTTGTGGAACTTAAAACGCTTTGTATCGAATATACCAATGTTACCGTCGGCAAGTGTAACCCACAGGTTTTGCCGGCTATCGATCATTAGCTGGGTAACAAAATTATTGCTTAGCGAATTCGAATCGCCATCAATATGCCTGTAAGTGGTGAACCGGTATCCATCATATCTTTGTAAACCGTTGATAGTGGCTACCCACAAATAACCCAGGCTATCCTGCACACAACCATTGCTGTTATACGATGCGAGACCATTGCTGATATCTATATGTTTGAAAGAATATACCTTCTCAGGCTGAGCAATAATCTGACCATGGAATAAAACAAGGCTTATGTATAATATGTATATCCTTTTAAACAATGAAATTCACTATTAGTAATGTTGAAAGGTTATTATTTCATCACGCTGATAATCTTAAAAAGCTATTCGATAGGTACCCGGATCGATAAAATGGATTCACCGGTTTCTTCCAGTAACTGAAGAGTGATCCCCGTTGTTTCCAACCTTCTTTCGGTTTCATCCCTGCCCAGCAGGCCCTTGAGGGTATTGAAATTACAACCTGCATTTTTAAATTGCATATTGAACTGGATCGTATGTTTTTCAAGCCTGATGTGTACAAGGCATTCTGTAGCTCCTGAAAGAATGATGCTTCTGATACCATCCTTGAATAAGAGGAAAGCCTCGTGCCGGCGTTTCATATTCAGGTGCAATGATTCAACTTTCGGATCTACTGATAAATCAATATGCACCTTGTGCCGGTTTTTCAAAGCATCAATGAATTCGCGTATACGTTCCAGCGTTTTAGGCATATTATCATTTACAGGATCGAGGCTCCACAACATATCATCCATTGCAATGATCATATTGTGACTCCTGCTATGGATCTGTTCAATATACTCTTTTGATTTCTCCGGCTCTTTATCAGCCTTTATCCTGGCCATTTCACTTAATATATTGATGTTGTTCAAAGCCAGGTTTATTTCCTCATGCAGGTTACCGGCTATCTGGCTTCTCATTTTCTGAAGCGATTCCTTTCGCTTCATTCGTTCACGATCAATCCAATAAACAAGTGCCGCAACCATAATGATAACCAGTAAATAAAACCACCAGGTTTTCCAGAAAGGTGCAAATACTTTTATGTGAAGCATCGCAACCAGTTTAGATTCTTCCCCATCGCCATTCTTACAAATGGCTTTGAAAGTATAGGTTCCGGGTGGAAGAGAATTATAAATTGCCTGTTGGGAATTGCTTGATAATTTCCATTCCTTATCCAATCCCTCCATCATATAAAAAATTCCATAACTGTTCAGGTATGTGAGTGTAGACATTTCAATGACCAATGATGTTTTATCATAATCAAGTTCAATAACAGGCAACTTTAAAAGTGAATCCAGTTTCAAGCGTTTATTCATCAGCGTAAAAGCCGTAATGGTAATATCTGGAGGTGTGATACTAACCGCTGTCCTGGATAAATAAGATGGATCAAAAACAAGCATATCATGTGCTGTTCCAATTACAATACGGCCATCATTGAGCATACCTGCTGAAGCACTGTTGAATCCATTCGTATGAACCCCATCGCGTTCATTGTATGTAGTGACAATGTTCTTTTCAAAATTAATACTGCAGAGTCCCGACATGGAAGTGATCCATAAATAGCCATAACGGTCTTTGATGATATTGTTTACATTATTGGCCGGATAACCGTCGTCCGAAGACAGGTAGCTGATCTGCTTTGTTTTAATATTTAGCAGGTTCAGGCAACCACTGGCCAGCAGGTACAGGGAATCGTTATGCTGAATGATATCATACACGTTGGTCCTGAACAACCTTTGTGTTGCCGGACCATCATTGGTAAAATGATAGCGAATTTCATTTGAATTGACATCAAAGGCATACACACCGCCGATCAGGCAACAAACCCATAACATTCCCGATTGATCGATATACAACCTTTGAATAACCGAATGCATGTCTTTAACGGTAACGAATAGTTGCTTACCTGCATCCCATTTTACCAATTCACCACCTTGGGTTCCAAACCAAAGATTTCCATTCCGGTCTTCCTGCATCTGCCGGATGGTTTCTTTTTTAAACTCCGGCGGTTGGATCTTTTCGGAGGTCTTTGTACCTGCATGATAAATAAAAAGCATACCATCCTGGTTCCCACGCCAGATATCGCCATTCGAACGCTCTACCATACACCAGGTAAGTCCCTCTTTAAGCTGTTGAGCCTGCCTGGTAACCAGGGATGCGATGGGATTAAACTGGTTGTCATACGCAAACAAACCATTACCCCAGGTACTCACGAGTATCTCTCCACCCTTTGTTTGAATCACATCCGAAACATCTGGCGTATAAATACTATCACTTCCCGGGCGCATATTTGGAGTAGGATGACAAAACTGTTGAGAAGGGTTGAAACGAAACAACCCCTTGTTTGTACAAACCCAAAGGTTATGTTCCCTGTCTTCAAATACTTGCCGCACCTGGTCGTACCGGATCCTGTACTCTCCAGGCTGGTTGCTGATGATCGGCTCTAACATTTTTTTACTTTCATTGAAGCTGGCAAATACATTGTTCCCCATTGCCCAAACTGTTCCGTCACTGGATTCAAAAAATGGGTCGTACTCATGATAACGGCCCTGTAATGCTTTATTGAAAGATGATTCCCAATTGATCAAATTGCCAGCACCTGGATCATAACAATATAATGCAACGCCGGTATTAGGAGGCCATGCATGTAACCAGAATCGGCCTTTAGTATCCATAAACGGAATCAGCGCATTGCTCACCTGGCTAAAGGCTTCAATGATCTTATCATGATCTGCATTGTTTTTACCGGTAGACATCAGCTTTCGTCCTGGATCATATTTAACCAGGCCGGAATCACATCCAATCCAATAATTAAGTTTTAATGGATCCTGTACAAGCGAATAAGGTTTCCACTTTGGTGGAATGTTTAACGGTGTGAATTTTTGAGAGAAAATATCCGCTTTTTCATTATAAGTAAAAATCCCAATTCCAAGCAATACAAGGATTAGATTACCCTGGCGGTCTTTTATAAACCGACTTTCGGCGGTATTAAGTTTATTGGCCGGTAGATCGACAGGTACTTCATGAAATGTAAAACTATTGGTATTGAAAATGCCCAACTTGTTTCCGCCACACCTGAGCCAAAGCCTCTGGCTGTCGTCAAAAAAAATACTCTGAATATTATCATTGGGCAGACTGTTTGAAATAACCGGGTTGCTCCGGAAAGTCAGAAACCGGCGCCCATCGTAACGTTGAAGCCCATCGAGTGTGGCAATCCATAAAAAGCCTTGTTTATCCTGGGCGACACCCATCGTTTCTTCCGTTACCAAGCCTATTGCAGTTCCTATATGATTGAAAAGAAATTTCTCCTGCGATTGAGGGTAACCACAAATGCATAAGAACATCCCTGATAGAAATAGAATAAGACGCATTTAGATGTAATGGTTTTGGCTTCTCAAATATACTCAACCAGCCGAAATAGTGGTAATAAGCAGGGATGAACTGTTGAACTGCTACATGAATTGAATAAAAGGCTGCATGAATTGCACGGGTAAACGGCATGCTTTAATTCAGAAATGGTTATTATCAACTCATCCACAAAAGAAAACATTTCATGCGCCCGTTTCCGTTACTCATGCAGCTTGGTATTGATTATAATAGCGGTAATGTAGAATTTTACATCATCCTTTCAATCAATAAAAAAGACGTCGATAGCCATTAGTAAATAATCAACATTAAAAAGTATACCATGCAAAACAAATCTATCAACCTGGATCTGAATTATCTGAAATCCAATATGCCTCCCGGCAAACGTGTGCTGATGGCCTGTGTACCTGCCGATGGCCATTTCAATCCTTTAACCGGAATCGCCAAACAACTTCAATCGAATGGTTATGATGTTCGCTGGTATGTTTCCGTTAACTATGCAGGCAAACTAAACAAACTACAAATACCCCACTATCCCTTTCACAAGGCAATGGAATTAACCGCAGATAATGTAAACCAGGCCTTCCCTGAACGGGATGCTATTAAGAACCCGGTCAAAAAACTCAATTTCGACATCATTAATTTTTTTATAAAAAGGGGCCCGGAATATTTTGCAGATATCCAGGACATTTATAAAACCTTTCGATTCGACATGGTTATAGCAGATTGTGCATTCACTGCCATTCCCTTCATCAGCGAAAAAATGAACATCCCTGTCGTTTCAATCGGTGTATTTCCATTAACAGAAAAATCGAAAGACCTCGCTCCCAATGGACTGGCCCTCACTCCCGCTAAAGGTATTTTCGGGAAAATAAAACATTCATTCCTTCACCTGTTGGCCGATCATCTTTTATTCAGGCAGGCCAATAAGGAAATGAAACTGGTACTGGCAAAGGAGGGCATCGAAACAAACAACATGAACCTGTTTGATCTGTTGATCAAAAAATCAGCCTTATTGCTTCAAAGCGGCACCCCGGGGTTTGAATATAAGCGATCAGACCTTGGCCGCAACATCAGGTATATTGGTCCCTTATTACCTTACCATTCTCCCGGACAGGTAGCATCCTGGTTCGACAAGAGGCTGCATGAATATGATAAAGTACTGCTGGTTACGCAGGGAACCGTGGAAAAAAATGTTTCAAAATTATTACAGCCTGCATTGGAAGCGTTTAAAGACACTGATGCACTATTGATTGTAACTACCGGTGGTGCACAAACGCAGGAACTTAAAGCAAAATATCCGCAAAAAAATATCATCATTGAAGATTTTATCCGCTTTGAAGATGTTATGCCATATGCGGATGCCTACATCACCAATGGTGGATATGGCGGTGTGATGCTTGGTATACAGAACAGGTTGCCACTGATTGTTGCAGGGGAACATGAAGGAAAAAATGAGATCAATGCAAGGATTGGCTACTTCAACCTTGGCATAAACCTTAAAACGGAAACGCCAACCCCTTTGCAGCTTAAAGCTGCCGTAGACGAAGTACTTGCGAACAATCAATATAAAAGAAATGTTGATGCCCTGGCAAATGAATTCGGCCAGTACGACCCAACCATTCTTTGTCAATACTATATTGAGCGTATCCTGAAAAATAAACAGGCCCGGAAGCCTTTACAGGAAAGACGGCTCCTTGAAAACTGATGGCATGTTGACTACAGGCTATAAAGATCCCCTTTGTATCCACGGGGATCTTTATTAATGTATATTTATTGCTGAAAGTATCATGCACGAAGATCCATTTACCATATTGGCCATATCTGGCAGCCTCCGTCCTACTTCATCTAATTCAAAAATCTTACAGGTAATTGGTAAACGGATGCCGGACTATATTCAATACTTTATTTATAATGCGATAGATAAGATACCGCCCTTTAACGACAGTGAGGAGGTACCCGATACTGTTATATCCTGGAGGAAAAGCATTGCTGCCGCAGATGTAGTATTGATCTGTAGCCCGGAATATGCTTTTGGTATACCCGGTGCTTTAAAAAATGCACTTGATTGGACCGTATCTTCAGGCGAATTTACAGGCAAACCAGTTGCGCTCATCACTGCATCCAGTATGGGTGAAATAGCCCATGCGGCCCTGCAACATACTCTTGTGGCTATTTCTGCCAATATGATTCCCGGCGCCGTTCACCTTATCCCGTTCATCCGTGCAAAAATGAATGTACAGGGAGAGATCACTGAACCTGCTGCTGCCCGAACAGTAAATAATACCATTGAAGCGATCCTGGCATTCCTGCAGGATTCTAAAAAATAAACAACTCCCTCAATTCATACATCCTTCCTTACATTTTATCCGGAATTTTGTAGAAAATAATTCCTGGATATTTCATATTTGTATTCGAAATAATCTTCATCAGGGAAAAAACCTTGCTGAAGTGTCAGATCTATTACCAAATAAATGATACCGATATATGAGAAGATTAATTATAGGATTGCTGTTTATCATATCCTCCGCTTCGGCACAGGTAAAAGAAAATGCACCTGGTGCATTTAAAGGCGTTTGGTTACCCAATACCAAAAAAGCAATCTTTGAACTCACGAAAGATTCTGTTCATCAATTTACGGTGAACCTTGAAGCCAATGGGCAATATGAATTTTATATTACCCAATATGGTATTGATATCCTGGTAAGACTTTCAGATCCAACCGGAAAGAAAATCCTTGACCAGGATTCCCCCAATGGCAATAACGGGCCCGAAAATTTTGACTACTCTCCTTCCATTAACGGCGCATTCAAGCTATCCATTTTCCCACTCGATGATTCGGGCAACGCTGCAAAAGGAAAATATACCCTTGCTATAAAAAAGCTAAGCCCGGAAAAGATATTGGAAAAGGAAAAGATCGCCATGGAACTCGAAACAGAGAATAAAAAAAATGTGCAGACCCTCGACATTGATCATTTTTGGGATGCATACGACCACCTGGTAAACTGTAAAAGTTTTGAAGACAGTGTTGCATCTTTCCAGGAACGTTATATTTACAAGGCTACCAGCGGGCTGAAGGATTTTATCATGGCCAGGAATTTTACCGCAGAAGAATATGTAAGGAAGATCGGCAAATTTCCGAAATTCTATCAATCCATCAGAAAGAATACCTATGAAGTAAAAAAGGCTGAACCATTGATTGAAGAAGTATTCAAAAATTTCAAATCATTATACCCGAATTTTAAACCCTTTAAAGTTTGTTTTGCCATCGGCACAATACGCACTGGCGGAACTACTTCAGATAAATTCGTTCTCATTGGTACAGAGATCACAACATCTACTGCTGCAAACGATCTCTCCGAATTCAACGGAGATGCCATGGGCAGGGTTTTGGCCGGTGAAACAGATATTGTACAGAAAATAAAAAACATAGTGGCTCACGAGTGCGTACATACGCAGCAAAAGAATAACCTGGCACCAGGTGCTGAAAAATGCGATTTGCTCTATGCCTGCATGCAGGAAGGCTTCTGCGATTTCATTGGCGAACTTGTTGCAGGCAACCAGATCAACAAAGTTGCTGCATCTTATGGCGATGCACATGAAAAAGACTTATGGAAAACATTTAAAACAGAATTATGCAGTAAATCGATAACCAACTGGTTATATAATTACAGCACAGCAAAAGATAAACCTGCTGACATGGGTTATTATGTTGGTTACCGGATTGCCAAAGAATACTATCAAAAGCAAGCAGATAAAAAACAGGCTATCATTGATATCATAGAAATGAATGACCCTAAAAAATTCCTTGAAAAAAGCGGATATGATGCATACATTTCCGGAAAATAATCAGCTTTGCGCCTATAATGTAAATTAATATCGAACAACCGGTAATAAATTTCAGTAATCAATTCCACCTGCCCTTGTTGGTAAGGGAAACAAGGATAAAAATAAGGTATAGGAATGCCGGAATGGCGAGTACCCCTAACAGTAACCTGGCAGATAAATGATAATTGTGCAAATTCAACCAATAACTACCACCCAATACTATACATATAACGCCGATAATTGCCAGCCACAATCCCATATTGCGTGAAGATACACTCCCATCATTGAGTCCTACAAAAAAGAAGTATAGAACAACCAGTGAAGCGATTGCATCAAATATCAAAAGCAGGTGAAAGAAATTCATTTAGAAGTACTCATTGAAAAGGGAAAAATAATCTTTTAAGGTTCTCAAGTGCAGCGGAATAATTTGCTGGTGCTGCATTACCTGGCATTAAATTTTCAATCATATTATTTTCTCTTAATTGCGGAATGCCTGTGTATGCCCAACATGAAATACAGGTATGTGCTTTCATGGCCAGTTCGGGATCATTTCCTTCAAGGCAGGCTATCATGAATCTTCTTGCATCATCATTATGTTTAAATTCCATCAAAGCCATAAATACATCGTTTATGCGTTCTTTCCTGTTTGATTGCAGAATTTGATGAATGATGCGAAAGCTATCAACGTAACGGTAATGGATCCATAAACCTGTGGCTAATGCTATTTGCCTTGATGGAATGGCATCCGCCAGGTATTGGTGCAGTAGTTGTTCCAAACCTTTGTAACCATGAAAAACCAGGGTATCAATTGCGTATTTACATAAAGGCATGTTCACTTCATGGGAAAGTTGACAAAGTGCTTTTTGTATAATCTCTTTATCCCAGGTAGCTTCTTCTTCAGGCGTAGCATGATATACATCCCAAAACCCATCGCGGCCTATAAACTGTTTATTACCACCATTCATAAGGTATAACTCCATCGAACTAAAAGTTTCCATGTTACAATACGGTATTATTATTTTTATTGATTAATGTTTTCATCATTTCAAGCATCTTATACATCATGGGTGCTGCTTGTTGATCATTGAACAAATCATTGGTTGCTGCTTGTCCAAAATGCAGTCCATGTGAAGTAAGAAAATTAATTCGGGCATAGCCGTTACCGGGAGCCGCCGGTCTTCTTCCATTCCACGGACCCATTAGCTTTAGCATTCCCTTTGCTATTTCAAGAATCTCGTCAACCTGCTTATTGAGTGAGTCATCCGGGTGCTCCCAAATGATCATACTTCCGGAATAGTTTATGTATCGTGCACTATGATCGGCATAAATCGCTACCTGGTCCCATCCATCTTCCATTCCCACTTCCGCTATGATACCAAATATAATTACTTCATTATACAATGGCACATTATATTCACGTAAAACGTTATATGCTTGAAGGTATTGCCTTGATTCCAGGTTTCTTAATCCTATGATCTCATGAAGTATTTTAATAGCTTCATCCCTGTCACCTTTCGCCATTAAAACACTTGCCTGTAAGAATAAATTCCATGGTGCAACATCGGTTCCCATGGCAGCCCAGTTGTCAAGAGGAAGATCGCCAAAAAGTAGATCTCTCATAGAAAAGCCAGGTTTAACAGTAGTTTGGTGCAAATCCAGATTGGTCATACAGATTCAATAATTGACTTACAAGTTGTTTAATATAATGGTATGTTGATGATTTCATTTTACCAGTAGCAGTTTTGAGTTTACGAACGGTGAATGGATTCATTGATCTGAAAAGGCAATCCTGTTGTTTCGTCGAATCACATAAAACAATAGTTTCGCAATTAAACAATCCTGATGGATGAAAGAGATCAACTAAGAAATTTTATAGCCGCCGTATACCCCCTTCCATTAATGGATATGGAAGCGTTTCTTTCTATCTGGCAACCTTACCATGCAAAAAGGAAAACACTGCTTTCAAGGGAAGGTGAAAAAGAACGTCATCTTTATTTTGTGATAGAAGGGATTCAAAGGGTATTTTATACAGGTGACGATGAACGGGATGCAACTATAGTATTTACCTATCCACCATCATTTTCTGGAGTGGCCGACAGTTTTCTCACTCAAACAAGCTCCCGTTTTTCCTGTGAAACCTTAACACCTTCTTCGTTTCTGAAAACAGATTTTAATCAGCTTGATGGCTTGATGAAGGTTCATCATGAAATTGAACGCATGATCAGGATACTTACCAATCATGCATTCTCGGGTGTGCTTCACCGTATAGTAGAAACGCAATGCTTCACGGCCGAAGAAAAATTCAGGTCGCTTTTTGCAAGGAGCCCTCACCTGCTGAACCTTGTTCCCCATAAATACATTGCGAGTTACCTGGGTGTAGATGCTACCAATTTCAGTAAAATGCTGGCAAAGATCCGGATCTGAAAATCATGGTTTTTACCAAGAATTATATTTGTCCAACGTTTCATTTTTGTATTCTAAAAATGAAATAGTATGAAATACATGACAGAACAATTACTAGAAGGCTTGCACAACCAGGCCGAAAAACAGATTTCAAATGCAATTACAGATTGGCAGCAACTACCGTACGAAATGCTCATTGCTTCTCCCGGCCCTGGCCGATGGAGTGCCATTCAGTGCCTTGAACACCTGAATAGTTATGGGCGCTATTACCTACCCCAAATCAAAAAGGCCATTCAGGCCAACCAGGATAAAAGCCCTTCACAATTTTTTAAAAGCGGGTGGCTGGGTAATTATTTTTATTCATTGATGAACCTGCCAAACGATGGAAAACCGGCCAGAAAAATGCAATCCCCGAAAAATCACCAACCGGCACCATTCCCCGATCCTTCTGTTGTTATGCACGAATTCATCAGCCAACTTGAAACACTAGGCATGTTGATCATGCAGGCAAAGAATGTTGACCTAAACCAGGTAAAGGTTCCGATTTCGATTGCAACATTTATAAAACTTAAACTCGGGGATGTGTTTTTATTTTATACAGCGCACATCAGCAGGCATATGGCCCAGGCTGAGAGGGCGTTGGGGACATGGAGGGAGCAGGAGTATCCAATGTTGAAGAATATGGTGAAAACAGCATAAGTATCTGTTGTAAACTGGTCTGACCATAACCATAAAGTCCTTAGGGTCAACTATGTAGAACATTTTAACTAACCCGCCATCATTGCCTCATGAAATGATATATTTGCCATGCAACCAGGAACTATGCACGATCTGCCAATTTACATATCGGTTACTTTCGGAGTGGCCGTTTTTACATGCCTGGCATTTTTCATTGCTTCAACTACCCATAAACTAAGAACCATCCTGCTTTTATCTGTTTGGATGACCATCACCGCTATCCTGGCAGCGAAAAGTTTTTTTCTTGATTTAGAGGCAATTCCTCCACGGATTATGCTCGTGGTATTGCCATCCTTTATTGTCATCGGCTATCTTTTCATATCCCGGACTGGCCGCCGGTTCCTGGATGAGCTGGATCTGAAGATGCTCACCCTGCTCAGCATCATCCGCATCCCGGTTGAACTCGTTTTGTACTGGCTGTTTCTTCAGAAAGCGGTGCCCGAACTCATGACTTTTGCCGGCAGGAATTTCGATATACTAGCTGGTATTACGGCGCCCGTCATTTGGTTGCTTTGTTTTAAAGGTAAAACGGTCACGCATAAACGCCTTTGGATCGGTTGGCATATCATTTCCCTTTTGCTACTGCTGAATATCGTGATCCATGCCATTCTTTCAGCACCCTCGCCTTTTCAACAACTGGCATTCGATCAACCCAATATTGCCATCTTTTATTTCCCATACATCTGGTTGCCTACGATCGTGGTGCCGCTTGTATTTTTATCACACCTGGCTTCCATACGAAAAGGTTTTAAGTAAACATACCAGCATTTCTAAACTCAATGTTCCTGGCTTGCGTTTCAATGCAGTTGCCCCACTCAATCCATCCATCATTTACAACGTTTCATACATGCAAACCTTTTACCAGGGCGAATTACAGGATATTTTTGCGTCAGAAAACAAAACAATCAATTAATATGAAAAAGTTCACTTTTAACCTGGTAATGCTGATCCTTATGGCAGCTTTTCCACTGTTGTTTATAGCGGGCATTCAACAACCCGGTAATAAAAACAGGCATAAACCCTTACCTGCCAGGCACGAATCAGCCAGGGAACTGGTAAACCAACAATACAATGGCAGTTTAACATACACAGGGATGGATTGGAATCCAGTGCTGGCAGTACCTTCTATTGCAAAATATTAAAATGAATCACCATGAAACATCATTCACTTCATTTCCTGGTTACCTGCCTGAGAATTTGCATTGGAGCCCTGCTACTTTGCCTGTCAGTATTGTTGGTAACAATTTGCTGAAATAATCGACAGAAACATCTGCCCGATCCAACCTAATGGTTTCCCTGCGACATAAATCCTTCGGTTACGTTTATTCATTGGCCATTCGCTTGTTTCCCTGATATTTTTACGATATTTGCGCAATCACATAACGTAATGAAGGTTTTACTAAAGCAAGCCCGCATCATTTCCTCTTCTTCCGCCTATCACAGGCAAGTAAAAGACATTCTTATTATTGATGGCATCATCAGCGAAATAGCCGATAAGGTTACCAGTGAGGCCGACCAGGTGATCAGCAGGGATAACCTGCACGTAAGCATCGGCTGGATGGATCTTTTCGCCCATTTCAACGACCCCGGCAATGAACAAAAAGAAACACTTCAATCGGGTGCGGCAGCAGCGGCGGCAGGCGGATTTACCGATGTGATGATCATCCCCAATACCAACCCGGCCATTTCTACCAAGGGCCAGGTGGAATACATTCTTCAAAAAGCGTCTACCCTTCCGGTTAATATTCATCCCATCGGTTCCATCAGCAAAAATGCCGAAGGCAAGGAACTGGCCGAGATGTATGATATGTACAATAGTGGTGCAAAAGCTTTTAGCGACGGAACACAACCCGTTCAAAGCCCGGACATGTTAACCAAAGCCTTACAATATGTATTGGCAATAGATGCTCCCATATTTCAATTGCCAGACGATAAGTCTTTATCTGCACATGGCCTGATGCATGAAGGAGTGATGAGTACCCGGCTCGGACTGCCCGGCAATCCTGCCATTGCTGAAGAACTGATGATCGCACGCGACATTGAATTACTTAAATACAGCCGATCTAAACTACACATAACGGGTGTATCTACCCGAAGGGGCATTGAACTTATTAAAGCGGCCAGGAAAGAGGGACTAAGTATCAGCTGTTCCATCACACCCAATCATTGCTTTTTCTGTGATGAAGACCTGGCCGGGTATGATACCAATTTAAAGATGAATCCGCCGTTACGCAGTACCGACGACAGGCTGGCCTTACGGGAAGCCTTACTCGCAGGTGACGTTGATGCCATCGCTTCTCATCACATGCCACAGCACTGGGATGACAAGACATGTGAATTTGAATATGCAAAAAATGGCGCCATCGGCCTGCAAACGGTTTTTGGGGTAATGAATAACTTCGGGCTTACACTCGATCAGTTCATCAACATGCTAACCCTTGCTCCGAGGAAGATCGTTGGCTTAACGATCCCGGAAATAAAAATAGACACCCCTGCCTGCATCACCCTGTTCGATCCCGAAGGAACGTATACATTTGAACAATCCATGATCAGGTCTTTATCGCACAATAGTCCGTTCATTGGTAAATCCATGAAAGGAACAGTGATCGGAATCATTCATAAAAACCAAACCATTATCCACGCATAACAAATGAAAAAACTAAATGCTACCACAAAGGGCTTCATTACGGGCATCGTTATGATCCTCACTTCGATCGGCATCTTCCAGGTAATGGGTAATTTCGAAAACAACCTGCAATACATTGTATACCTGATGTACATCGGCGGCATTTTGTGGACACTTCTTGATTATAAAAAAAGAGGCGGCGGACCATTTACCTTTAAAAATTATTTCTCACAGGGTTTTAAATGTTTCATTGTGATCACCCTATTGATGGTAGTGTTCACATGGGTATTTATGGAAATGAATCCGTCACTGGAAGAAGAGATGGGTAAAAATTACCGGGCCGATCTTGTGTTGAAAGGAAATTATACTGCTTCGGAAATAGACAGCATGGTGCTGAAAGCACAGAAATATTTTGTACCGATGTTAACTTCAATGGCTATTTTTGGTTACCTGGTAATTGGTGCGATGGTCACTGCCATTGCTTCGCTGATGATCAGCAGGCAGAAATAGTTTTGATAAAATAAAGGATGCAAAACATGATCAACAGCATCCGGGAAAATATATACTATGGATCTTTCTATCGTAATACCATTGTTTAATGAAGATGAATCTTTGCCCGAACTGGCGGCATGGATCGAACGGGTGGTGAACGCCCAGGGATATAGTTATGAAGTGATCATGATCGATGATGGAAGTACCGATCGTTCATGGGAAGTGATCGAAAAACTTCGTCGGGGAAATGCCAACATTAAGGGGATCAAGTTTCAACGCAATTATGGAAAAAGTGCTGCCCTCAATGAAGGATTCAAAGCATCACAGGGAAATGTGATCATCACCATGGATGCTGATATGCAGGACAGTCCCGATGAAATACCAGACCTGTACAACATGATCATCCGCGACGGGTTCGACCTGGTGAGTGGGTGGAAGAAAAAACGTTACGACAATACCTTTACCAAGAATATACCCAGCAAATTATTTAATGCAGCGGCACGAAGCATGAGTAAAATCAAACTGCACGATTTTAATTGCGGGTTGAAATCTTACAGCCGCAAAGTGGTTAAAAGCATAGAAGTGTACGGCGAAATGCATCGCTATGTTCCGGTGCTTGCCAAATGGGCAGGGTTTAGAAAGATCGGTGAAAAAGTAGTTGAACACAGGGCCCGTAAATATGGAGTGACCAAATTTGGATGGAGTCGGTTTGTGAATGGTTTCTTAGACCTGATGACGATATTCTTTGTTGGTAAATTCGGTAAACGTCCCATGCACTTTTTTGGTTTATGGGGAACATTGTCGTTCATGTTTGGCTTACTCGTGTTTACCTACCTCAGTATTTCAAAATTCTTTTTAGATAAAACCGGGATGACGCAGCGGCCATTGTTTTTCTTTGCAATTTTGGCAATGATCATCGGTACACAGTTATTTTTAGCAGGATTTATTGGTGAACTTATTTCACGGAATTCGGTGGAAAGAAATAACTATTTGATCGAAGAAAAATTAGGGGTTTGATGTACATGGACTAGTACACGGATCACGCGGATATTGATTGATTCACGGATGACACGGATTTAAGCAAGAAAGTAGCAGGAAAAACACAGAGGATTGTGTGATGTTTCACCTTGAAATAAAAATATTTATTGCGACATTGAAATAAAAAAATGTTGCTGCTATCAGAAACGACCGAGTTCATTATTCAAAGTTTTTATAAAGTTTATAATACACTTGGTTATGGCTTCATGGAAAAAGTATATGAAAATGCCATGATCGTTGAACTAAGGAAGAATCATGTGAGTTGCCTTCAACAGAAACGGGTACATGTATTATACGAAGGCATCGAAGTAGGCATTTATTTTTCCGATATCGTGGTAAACGATGAAGTGATCGTTGAAATAAAAGCAGGGAAAGGCAGCATCCTCCCACAACACGAATATCAGTTAGTAAATTATTTAAAAGCCACTCAATATGAAGTAGGACTTCTGCTACATTTTGGCGAAAAACCTACTTTTAAAAGAAAAGTATTAACCAACAACCAAAAATAATTGAACCTCTCAACAAATAAATTTACACCCGTTAATACCCTTTACACGTCACCAAAATCCGTGTCATCCGTGTCATCCCCGTCATCCGCGTCATCCGTGCTTCAATCTTTATCCAAGTCATCCGTGAATCTATCAATATCCTTGTCATCCGCGTTATCTGCGTCATCCGCGAATCTATCAATATCCGCGTCATCCTTGTATCAATCATTATCCGTGTATGCAACCAGGAAATAAAAATATCATCATCCTCGGCCCGGCACACCCATTACGCGGAGGCCTCGCATCATTCAATGAAAGACTCGCCCGTGAAGCCCAGCAACAAGGCCACAACGTCGGCATCTACACCTTCTCGTTACAATACCCCGGTTTCCTATTCCCAGGCACCACACAATATTCATCCGAACCGGCGCCTGCAAACCTCAACATACAAGTTGTGATAAATGCAGTCAACCCGCTCAACTGGATCAGGATCGGCAACCGTTTAAAAAAACAAAAGCCCGATATCATCATCGTTCGCTACTGGTTACCTTTCATGGGCCCATGCTTAGGAACAATCCTACGCATCGTAAAGAAAAATAATCATACCAAGATCATCTGCATTGCCGACAACATCATCCCTCATGAAAAACGGGCCGGCGATCATGCATTCACAAAATATTTCATCAAACCCATTGATGCATTTATTACCATGAGCGATAAAGTACTGGCAGACCTTCGCACTTTTACCACTACAAAACCCGCCTCGCATATAGCCCACCCACTCTATGATAATTTTGGTGAAAAGATCAATCAGTCAACCGCAAGGGCGCATCTCAAATTACCCGCCGATCAGCCCATCGCATTGTTCTTTGGTTTTATCAGGAAGTATAAAGGATTAGACATGCTCCTCGACGCCATGCAACTATTACAGAAAAAAACTGCAACTCAGCAGATCAAACTATTGATCGCCGGCGAATTTTACGAAGACCGTAAACCCTTTGATGAACAGATCAAACAACTGGGTATTGAAAAAAATCTTTTCCTGCATACTGAATTCATTGCCGACAGTGAAGTAAAATATTATCTCTGTGCAGCAGATGTAGTGATACAACCTTACCGCAATGCCACCCAAAGTGGCGTAACACCGCTGGCCTATCATTTCGAGATACCCATGATTGTAACCAATGTCGGCGGTCTGCCAGCCCTGGTTCCCAATGGAAAGGCCGGAATCGTTTGCGAACCTAATGCGCCTGCCATTGCCGAAGCCATTGAAAAATATTTTTCTATGGGCAGCAGTACTTTCATTCCCGGCTTGCAGGAAGAAAAGAAAAAATACAGCTGGGAAATACTGCTGAAGGAAATCCTTCAATTAGCTGCAGTAGTAAAGAAATGATGCAGGAAAGTTTCCAAATTCAACACATATCAATTCATCTACATCCATTTCCAGTTCAGCTATCCGTTTTTCCCGCTCAACATGGATAATTTTTAATCCCCGCCTGCTTTTCATTAATTTTACCATACCATGATATACAGAAGCAAAGCCCCACTTCGGATAGGCCTCGCCGGTGGTGGTACAGATGTGAGTCCGTACTGCGATCTTTATGGCGGCGCCATCCTCAATGCAACCATCTCGTTATCGGCTTATGCCAGCATAGAACCGATCAATGAAATGGCCATTATTGTAGAAGCACTCGATCGCAACGAACAACAAAAATTTAATTGGGCACCTCAACTTCCTATTGATGGAACACTCGATCTGCTCAAAGGAGTATATAACCGCATCCATAAACAATATGGTCTTCCCAAAACCGGTTTTCGTTTATCCACTTTTGTAGATGCACCAGCTGGATCGGGACTCGGCACATCATCAACCTTAATGGTAGCTATCCTTGGGGCCTTTGTAGAAATGCTAAAACTGCCCCTGGGCGATTACGACATTGCCCACCTGGCTTACGAGATCGAACGCAATGAACTCGGTTTGGCCGGCGGTCGACAGGATCAATATGCAGCCACTTTTGGCGGGGTGAATTACATGGAATTTATGAAAGATGATAAAGTGATCGTGAACCCATTACGCATCAGGCCTCAATACATGCACGAACTGGAGAACAACCTGGTACTGTATTTTACTTCAACCTCCCGTGAAAGCGCCAGCATCATCAAAGAACAGGTTAAGAACGTTAATAATAAAAACAGTAAAAGCATCGATGCTATGCACCAGTTGAAAGAGCAGGCCCATATGATGAAAGAGGCCCTGCTTATGGGTAAGCTACATGAGTTCGGAGAGATCCTTGATTTTGGATTTCAACAGAAACGCCTTATGGCCGACAATATCAGCAATAGCAGCATCGAAGAAATATATGATGCTGCCAAGGCTGCAGGTGCTACCGGGGGCAAGATCAGCGGCGCCGGCGGTGGAGGTTTCATGATCTTCTATTGCCCGGGGAACAGCAATTATGCCGTTAAAAAAGCCTTATTATCCTTTGGCGGTGAAGTGAAAAAGTACTCCTTTATTAAGTATGGACTCACCAGTTGGACAGCCTAAAACGCCATATATAATCAAAATTTAATAAAATAATAATGCGCAGCTATTGCATTTCAGATAAATGTTTTGCAAATTTGTAGCAGCTTCCATCCATATCGATGTATAAACACACAATATCAATGCATAATCAACCTAAAAATATTATTAATCAGCCTGCTTGTTGTATTCAACAAAGGAACTGGTTATGTTGGTGGAAGAACAGCCTTAAGATATAGACTTAATTTCTATTTCATATAAAGCTCCACCGCCCGTGGAGCTTTTTTAATTTGTACACGTATGGTAACCGATGAAATATTTGTAAGCGAAGTCCTGCTCAACAGGATCAAAAAATTACACCGGCATTTCGGGAATACACCCTTACACCATTTCTCCAGGATGGTTCCGCAAAAAGGCGTGATGCTTTTTGCAAAAAAAGAATGGCAGCAAATGGGTGGCAGTGTAAAAACGCGGGCAGCCTATTATATATTCCGCTCTGCCATTGAATTTGGCTGGCTCAACGAACACAAGACCCTGCTCGATGCTACCAGCGGCAATACCGGCATATCCTATGCAGCCCTGGGAAAAGAGTTAGGCATACCCGTTACCTTATGCCTGCCGGAAAATGCATCATCAGAAAGAAAAGAGATCCTCAAGGCATTGGGTGCCGAGATCATTTATACTTCCCGTTTCGAAGGCACCGATGGCGCACAACAGGTTGCCCGTGAACTGGCCGAACAATACCCGGATAAATATTTTTATGCCGATCAATATAAAAATGATAATAACTGGAAAGCCCATTATCATACAACGGCTGTAGAAATATATCACGCTATCCCGGGCATTACCCATTTTGTGGCGGGACTTGGTACCAGTGGAACTTTTGTAGGCACCGGCAGAAGACTTAAAGAGTACAATCCAAATATAAAATTGATTTCCCTTCAACCCGATTCGGCCATGCATGCATTGGAGGGATGGAAGCACATGGAAACAGCCATGGTACCTGCTATTTATGATGATGTACTGGCCGATGAAACGGCTGAAGTAAGTACAGAAGAAGCCTTTGAAACACTGGTAGCGATCTACCAACAGGAGGGTTTGTTGGTGAGTCCATCATCTGCAGCGAACATTGCAGGCGCCATTCGCATTGCAAATTCATTAAAAAGCGGAATAGTAGTAACCGTGATGCCTGATAATTCTGATAAATATTCCGACATCATTTCAAGACTATTTTGATGGCCCTTCAAATTGAACCCAACGCCCTTGCAAACATGATTGCAGATGCAGAAAAATCATTCCCGGATGAATGTTGTGGATTTGTATTCGGCGAAGAATCTGGCACAAACCGCTTAATACTTGGCATGCAGGTTGTAGACAATGCTAAGCCTGGCGATAAGCGAAGGCGATTTGAAATTACATCCGCGGATTATATGAAAGCAGAAAGATTCGCTGAAGAAAGAAACCTGCTGTTACTGGGTGTATATCATTCTCATCCAAATCACCCGGCCATTCCTTCTGAACACGACCGGCTTGCAGCCCAGCCTTACTTTTCCTACCTGATCCTGTCGGTGATGGATGGACGTTTCGAGATTACCCGGTCCTGGCGTTTGAATGACGAACATCAATTTGAGGAAGAAAATATTGTACAATCCGTTCACATAAAAAAAATATGACATGGCAACTGTAATCATCCCTACTCCACTCAGGAAATTCACCAACAACGCCTCACGGGTTAGTGTAAACGCAACTACTGTGAAAGAACTGGTGAATGATCTCTCCCTCAATTTTCCTGAACTGAAAAAACACCTGCAGGATGAAACAGGCAACATCCGTTCGTTCATAAATATCTTTGTTGGTGACGATGATATCCGCAACCTGCAGCAGGAAAATACAACGCTCAGCAATGATACCCTGGTAAGCATTGTACCAGCCATCGCAGGTGGAAGCGGAGATCATCATAATGTAGAATTTTCAAAAGAAGAACTGGCACGGTATAACCGGCATATCATCATACCCGGATTTGGCAAAGAGGCCCAACAGAAATTAAAAGCCGCTAAAGTGCTGGTAATCGGTTCGGGTGGGCTCGGAAGCCCGGTTCTCCTGTACCTTGCAGCAGCCGGCATTGGTACCCTTGGCATTGTAGATTTTGACGTAGTGGAAGACAGCAACCTGCATCGGCAGGTATTGTTCGGGGTAGATGAAATAGGCCAGCCAAAAGTAGCAGCGGCCCGAAAAAGACTCCTGTCACTCAACCCCCATATCCAGGTAAATATTTACAATACACAACTCAATTCCCAAAATGCACTTGACATCATAAAGGAGTATGATGTTGTAGCAGATGGCACCGATAATTTTCCAACCCGGTACCTGGTGAATGATGCGTCGGTGTTGCTGAATAAACCAAATGTTTATGCTTCCATCTTCCAGTTTGAAGGACAGGTATCAGTATTTAATTACACAAATGCAGCGGGTGAACCTGGACCAAATTACCGTGACCTGTATCCCACTCCACCGCCGCCTGGCCTTGTACCCAGTTGTGCCGAAGGAGGCGTATTGGGCGTGTTGCCAGGCATCATCGGCAGCCTGCAGGCACTTGAAGTGATCAAAGTGATCACAGGTGTTGGTGAACCACTCAGCGGAAGATTTTTCACTTTTGATGCACTCAGTTTTGAAACACGCACTTTTAATATAAGGCGCAATCCGGCCAATCCACTCAATGGTGAAAACCCAACAATTAAAACGCTGATCGATTACGAACAGTTCTGCGGCATGAAAGCAGTAGAGAAACCGATCAAAGAAATTTCGGCAAAAGAATTATACGACTGGCAGGTAAAGGGAGACGCATTTCAGATCATTGACGTACGAGAACCACATGAATACGATATTGTAAATATCGGTGCCGAGCTGGTACCACTGGCTACCGTTGCCGCATATGCGCCCAACATCAGTCGCGATACCAGGGTTGTCATTCATTGTAAAATGGGTGGCCGAAGTGCCAAAGCCATCCGGGAACTGGAAGAAAAATTCGGATTCGAAAATTTATACAATTTAAAAGGTGGCATCCTGGGTTATATTGATGAGGTGAAGCCGGAGTTGACGAAGTATTGAGGTGGTTGAAAGGTTTAAGGGTTGAAAAAGGTTTAAAGGTTTAAAGGTTTAAGGCGTTCAGGACGTTCCAATCGTCCCAACCTCCACCATCAACCCTTAAATGACTTAAACGTCTTAAACGTCCCGAAAGTTCGAAACGACCCTCCACACCAACCCTTAAACCCTTAAACCTTCAAACGACTTAAACGTCTTGAACGTCCTGAACGTCTTGAACGACCTAACATTCCCACTCCTCCAACCATTAAACTCTTAAACTCTTAAACCCTTAAACGTCCCGAACGTCCTAAACGCCCCAAACCCCTACTTTTTCCTACCTTTACGGTCATTTTTAAAAAGGAACTAATTCATGACCGATCAGATCAGAAATATCATACAAGCTTCCATCAGTGTAAAGCAGGAAGTATTGGCCAATGCTGCCATGCACCAAACAATTGCAGGTTGTGTTTACGTAATTGTGGCTGCCTTTAAAAACGGGAATAAAGTTTTGTTTTGTGGCAATGGTGGCAGCGCAGCGGATGCCCAGCACCTGGCGGCAGAATTCAGCGGTCGTTTTTATGTAGACCGGGAAGCGTTGCCCGCAGAAGCCCTTCATGTAAATACCTCTTATATTACGGCCGTTGCCAACGATTATAGCTATGACGTGGTTTATTCAAGAATGGTAAAAGGCATAGGGCGTAAAGGAGATGTATTGGTCGGACTCAGCACATCGGGCAATAGCATCAACATCATTAAAGCTTTTGAAACCGCCCGTGAAAAAGGAATGACGACCATCGGGTTTACAGGTAAATCAGGTGGTAAGATGAAAGAGTTAAGTGATTTTTTAATTAACGTTCCATCAACCGATACACCTCGTATCCAGGAAAGCCATATCTTACTTGGCCATATTGTTTGTCAATTGGTAGAAGAACAGTATTTCGGAATCTCAAAATCATAACTAACATGCCAATCAGGGAGTGCATCATATTAGCCGGCGGTTTGGGCACCAGGTTACGCAGTGCCGTACCCGATACGCCCAAATGTATGGCACCCGTTGCCGGCAAACCCTTTCTGCATTTTGTCATCAATTACCTCCAGGCCCAGGGCATAGAAAGCTTCATCTTTTCTCTGGGTTATATGCACGAAGTAATTGATGAATTTTTACTCACTCATTACCCCCTGCTCAATTACCAGCTCTCCATAGAAGAGGAACCGCTTGGTACCGGTGGCGCCATCAGGCTGGCCTGCAAAAAAGCTACCGAACCAAATGTGCTGGTATTGAACGGCGATACCATGTACAAAACCGACCTTGCCAAATTATCGGCCTTTCATCATCAGCACGCAGCTGCATGCACCCTTTCCCTGAAACCCATGCACGATTTCGACCGATATGGCGTTGTGGAGATCAACAAAGATGGATATATCCAGTCGTTCATGGAAAAAAAGTTTTACCAACAAGGACTCATCAACGGTGGTGTATATGCGCTGAATGTACCGAAATTCTTTTCCCTTGACCTGCCCGAAAAGTTCTCCTTCGAAAAAGACTACCTCGAAAAATATTTTGCTTCGGAAAAAATGATGGGGCTCATGCAAGACGAATACTTCATCGATATCGGAATACCAGAAGATTTTGAAAAAGCCAATACAGAATTTGGTTACCTGGAGATAAACCCGGCTGATCATTAGACTAATTTGAAGATGAAGCTATTTGAAGATGTATCAATTTGAAGATTTGAAAATTAACAGAGGATTAAATTTGAAGATGGATTAATTTGACGATGTCTCAATTTGAAGATGTATCAATTTGAAGATTTGAAAATTAGCAGAGGATTAAATTTGAAGATGGATTAAATTGAAGATGTATCAATTTGAAGATTTGAAAATTAAGAGAGGATTAAATTTGAAGATGGATTAATTTGAAGATGAATCTATTTGACGATATATCAATTTGAAGATTTGAAAATTAGCAGAGGATTAAATTTGAAGATGGATTAATTTGAAGAT
>Ga0116158_10001157_pt1 | contig 24332 bp, 19 predicted proteins | sample AD_UKC052_MetaG_FD_89883 | JGI IMG/M metagenome (GOLD analysis project Ga0116158, IMG submission 89883) | Active sludge microbial communities of municipal wastewater-treating anaerobic digesters from USA - AD_UKC052_MetaG | ecosystem: Engineered > Bioreactor > Anaerobic > Digestate | place: USA... | reverse complement strand
TCATGCCTGTCATGCCAGTCATGCCGGTGGTGCCGATCATGCCGGTCGTGTGATCCGTCGAGCCCCCCGTGGTGGCCACGGTCGGATCGAGGCTGGTCACCTCGCTCGCGCTGGTCGGCGTCATCGTGGTCGGCTCACCACCGGAGCTCTGGCTGCCGCTCACGCTCTGGCCCGACGTGCTCGCGAGATCGAAGGCCGGGTTCGGGATCGTGCAAGCCATCACCAGGCCGACCGGGATAAATGCGCGCATTCCCCCGGGGGTAACGCACCGCTGAACGGATGGGAAGCATAAACCGCGTTATCGCCGCACGCGCAACGCCCGCCGTCGAAGCTCGCGCCTGCTTCGGACCCGGCAGGCGCGAGCATTTAAGTTAGCTTGCCTGAGATCCTCGCGTTCATCGCCCTCGCCGCGTCGTTGAGCACGCCTCCGGCCCAGCCGGCGGCGCCGGCTTCGTTCGCCGCCGATGCGGCCCAGGCCGGGGATGTCCCCGCGAGGCCCATCCCGGACCCACTCGGCGATCCCCCGGCCTCTGCGCCCGTATCCTCGTTGCCCGCCGGCGCCATGCCGGCCGCGGCCAATCCTTCCACCCCGCACGAGCCTGCGCCCCGCTGGGAGTGGCTCGGCAACCCGATCGCCCCCAAGAGCCGCGGCGCCACCAGCCCCAAGCGCCGCACGCCGCACCGCTTCCTGCCGCTGCCCAGCCTGCGGGCCCAGCCGGCCGTCGGCCTGATGCTCGGCGCCTCGCTCAACTACGCCTATCGCCGCCGCGACGACGAGCCCAACCAGATCTACGCCTTCGTCGAGGCCCGCGTGTCACTGCGCCGGGTCCAGCAGCACGGCTTCCTCGTCCGCCTCCGCGACCTGCTCGGCCGCCGCGAGATCTTCGAGTTCGGCACCGTCGGCATCATCGACCCCGTCTTCCCCTACTTCGGCGTCGCCAATAACCATAACCTCCACGGCCAGGACCTCCTCGGCCGCTTCTATCAAACCAAGCTCAGCACCGTCGGCGGCTTCTTCAGCTTCCAGCACCCGCTCTGGACCTACAAACCCCTCGGCCCCGGACCCGTCGGCACCCTCCGCTCCTACAGCGGCGTCGGCTACTACGTCGACCGCATCACCCCCTACGCCAACAGCCTCTTCGCCCTCGAGCGGTCCACCGACGCCGGCTCCACCCGCCGCGGCATGCTCCGCCTCGGCCTCACCTGGGACCGACGCGACAACGAATGGAGCCCCCGCAACGGCGCCTTCCACGACGTCACCGTCGAGACCGCCGGACCATGGACCGGCTCGACCGACGCCTGGGGCCGCGTGCAAGCCTCGCTGCGCCACTACTGGCAGCTCGGCGTGCCGAGCCTGGTCTTCGCCCATCGCCTCAGCTACGACGCGCTATGGGGCGACGCGCCCTTCGTGCCGCTGGGTGAGTTCGGCGGGCTGGCGACCAGCGATGGCCTCGGCGGCACCTCGACCGGCCGCGGCTGGCTGCGACGGCGCTACATCGGCAAACAAAAGGCCTTCGCGAGCGTGGAGCTGCGCTTCGAGCCGGTCGAGTTCAAGCTGGGAAAACACCGCCTCGGGCTCGGCATCAAGGGATACGTCGACCTCGGCATGGTCGCCCAGCAGCTCGGCGACCTGCCCCTGCACCTGCACGTGTCCGGCGGCCCCGGCATGCTGATCGTGTGGGACCGCTTCGCCGTCATCCGCCTCGACGGCGGCTTCAGCCGTGAGACCCGCGGCTTCTATCTGATGACCGAACACGCGTTCTGACGATCGCCCCGCGCGACCACGAACCGCGGATGTTGCAGCGGACAGCTGGCCGGTGACGCGCCCTCGAGATGCGCACCCGCGAGCCCTCGCGGCCAGGTCTGCATGTGGGCCAAGATCGCCACGCCGGCTTGTGTACACTGCTTCCCGGTGCCCGCTCCCTCGCAGCCGAACGTGACCACGCCGGCGCTGGCGCCCTGTCGCAGCTGTGGCCGCGTGTACCCGGCGGACCAATTGCAATGCCCCATCGACGAGATGGTGCTGCCGCTCGAGGGGCGCCTGCTCGGCGGCAAGTTCCAGCTCGACCACCGCGTCGGCGACGGCGGAATGGCCAGCGTCTGGCAGGCGACCAATACGCTGGTGCATCGCTCGGTGGCGATCAAGCTGATGCACGCGCGCTACGCCGGCGACGCCGAGCTGCTGACCCGGTTTCGCAACGAGGCCTCGGCGGCCGGACGGATCGGCAGCCCATACATCTGTGACGTCCTCGACTTCGGCGAGAGCGCGATCGGCCCGTTCATCGTCATGGAGCTGCTCGAGGGCTGCTCCCTCGCCGACCTGATCCAGGCCCACCGTCGCCTCGACCCCGGCCTCGCGGTCTGGATCCTTCGCCAGGCGCTCGAGGGCCTCGAGGCCGCCCACCGCGTCGGCATCGTGCATCGCGACCTCAAGCCCGAGAACATCTTTTTGTGCCGGGCGATCCGCGGGCAGTGGCTGGTCAAGCTGATGGACTTCGGGATCTCGAAGTTCGCCCACGCCGCCCAGACCGAGGCCGGCGTGACGATGGGGACGCCGCATTACATGGCCCCCGAGCAGATCCAGCGCGCCGCGACCGTCGATGCCCGCGCCGACCTGTGGGCGATCGGCGTCATCCTCCACGAGGCGATCACCGGCGTGCAGCTGTTCGCCCGCAGCAACATCGCCGACGGCCTCGCCGCCCTGCGAGGCTACGACCCGCCCTCGATCAATCACTACGTGCCCGACGCGCCCGCCGGCCTCGCCGAGATCGTCGCCCGCTGCCTGCAACGCGACCCGGCCCGCCGCTTCCCCTCCGCCACCCTGCTGTCCCGGGCCCTGCAACCCTTCGAACGACCCGGCGCCCGCGCCACCCTGCTCGACGCCGAGGCCGCCGCGGTCCCCCGCGTCGCCACCACCATGCGCCGCTCCGGCGCCGCACCCCGGGCCCTGCTCGCGCCCCTGCTGCCCCAACCCACCGCCAAACCCGGCGCCCAGTCCGCCAATCCCGTGGTGAGCCCGGTCGCCGCCAGCACCGACCGTCGCAGCGGCCTCCAGCCCATCCTCCCGCCGCCCAGCAGCCGCAGACCCTCGGGCGTGCACGCGCCAGTCCCGGCACGCGCCCCCTCGGGTGCGCATCAACCTGTCCTTACGGACACGTCGTCGCGACCGACGGCGCGCGCCGGCTCGGGCGTGCATGCGCCGGTCCCGGCACGCGCCCCCTCGGGTGCGCATCCACCTGTCCTTACGGACACGTCGTCGCGACCGACGGCCCGCGCGGGCTCGGGATTGCTTGCACAAGCACCCCGCACCGGGGCGCACCCGCCAGTGACCGGCCCGCAGCCGGCCCGCACCGGGGCGCACCCGCCAGTGACCCGCACCGGGGCGCAAGCGCCGGTGGCCCGACCCTCACGACCTGTCCCTTCAGCCAGGCGCGAGCCGGTCAAGCCAGCGGCGCCGCTGCCCACGGTGGCCCGCAGGAAGGCGCAGCAGACCTGGATCTGGGGCGCCTTGCTCGCGCTGCTCGGCGGCGGGGCGCTGTTGTTCGCGCTGCTGCGCGACTGAGCCGACCCCGGATCCGCCCCCGAAGCGATCAGTCCGCCGCTGACCGCGCGGCCCCGACCCGGGGGAGATCACCGCAACCAGCCGAGATAGCCGGTCGCCTCCGACTGGCGGCGCAGCCGGGCCAGCCCGCTCTTGAACCGCGCATAGACGCGAAAGAACAGCTCGAGCCCCGCGCGGTCGCGCGCCGACAGACCGCCGGGGCTGAAGACGACCTTGGGGTCGTGCACCCCGAGGTCGAGGAAGCCGATCACGCCGACCACGGCCAGCTGCACACAGGCGCCGGCGGGCAGGCGGGGCCCGAGGACCACCGCATCGAGGGCCTGGCCGTCGCCGGAGCGGCGCCCGGCGAGCGAGCCGTAGTTGTAGGGGCAGGGCAGGGGCGAGACGAAGTCGATGGCGCCGTCGCTGCGGTGCTTGACCATGCTCCAGCGCGGATACTCGATGGTCACCTCGCAGACCTCTCCGGGTGCAGGGAGGTCGATCTCGCAGGGTGGTGGGCGCAGCACGGCGCCTCCTAGCACTTCCCGGGAGCCGCGTCAGCCGCCTGTCGCGCCAGTCGCTTCCGTGCGATCCTGCGCGCATGTCGATGGTTGGAACCGGCGCGTGGCGCCTGCAGGGGGCCGTGTTGCTCGCCGGGGCCGTGGTGCTCGCCGGCTGCTTGAACAGCGAGACCGCCGTCACGACCGACGCGGACAGCAGCTCGACCGGCGTCGGCACGACCGGCGTCGGCACGACCGGCGCCACGAGCAGCACGAGCAGCGGCGAGACGCCGACCACCAGCTCCACCACGGACAGCACGAGCAGCGGCGACGTGAGCACCGGGCCCGCGAGCACCGGGCCGGAGCCGGTCTGCGGCGATGGGGTGGCCGAGGCCCCGGAGACCTGCGACGACGGCAACCCCGACGACACCGACGAGTGCCCCGGCAGCTGCGCGCTGGCCTTCTGCGGCGACGGCTTCGTGCGCGCCGAGCTCGAGTTATGCGACGACGGCAACAAGATCAACGACGACGCGTGCACCAGCACCTGCACCCTCGCCACCTGCGGCGACGGCGTCGCCCAGCTCGGCGTCGAGGCCTGTGACGACGGCGACAAGGACGACACCGACTACTGCAGCAGCGCCTGCGAGCTCGCCTACTGCGGCGACGGCTTCACCCGCGCCGGCATCGAGGACTGCGACGATGCCAACGTCGACGACACCGACGCCTGCCTGTCCGGCTGCATCGCCGCCAGCTGCGGCGACGGCCACGTGCAGGCCGGCGTCGAGGACTGCGACGACGGCAACCCCGACGACACCGACGCCTGCCCGACCACCTGCGCCGCCGCCAGCTGCGGCGATGGCTTCGTGCAGGCCGGCGTCGAGACCTGCGACGACGGCAACCAGACCAACGCCGACCCGTGCAGCAACAAGTGCCTGCCGACCCCCAAGACCCTGCAGCTCGGCGTCGGCGCCCTGACCACCCAGTACGGCGACATCAAGGCCGGCCTGCCCTTCCTCGACACCTGTCCCATGGGCCAGGTGCTGATCGGCTTCACCGGCGTGCTCAAGACCGGCGTGCACGCCACGCTCGGGGGCCTGTGCGGCACCCCGACCCTCGCCGTGAACGCCGACGCCTTTGTGGTCAAGATCGCCGCCGGGGCCGCCTTGCCCACCCATGGCGGCGCGGGCGACACCCCCTGGAATCGCAACTGCCCCGCCGACCAGGTGGTGACCAGCTTCTCGGGCCGGGCAGGCGTCGGCCTCAACCAGCTGACCCTCCGCTGCGCCCCCCTGGTCGTCACCGAGGCGCCAGACGGCAGTTTCAGCCTGGACCTCGGCCCCACGACCCCCTTGCCCGCAGTGGGCGGCGTCGGCGGCGTGGCCTTCGCGCAGACCAACTGTCCCGCCGGCCAGGTCGCCAACGCCCAGAACCTGCGCGCCAGCACCACGATCACCGCCTTCGGCCTCGGCTGCGCGACCGTCAGCCTCGCCAACTGACAGCGAAGCGCTCCCGGCGGAGGAAATCCGGGTGTGCCCATAACCTCGAACAAGCCCAACACCGTGAGCCGGGGTAGTTATCCAGGGTGTCGAGGATGGGGCGGGCGAGCCCGACTCATCCTCGACCATATCGCCCCGGCCACCAAGCCATCAAAGCGCGAGAGAGCCGGCGAACGCGCACTTCACGGACTTTCCGTGGGAGGGTGGGTGCATGCGAGCGCCGCGAATCCGCAGCGAAGGCGCGACCGCAGGGAGTCGCCGCCGCGAGGACTCGCGGCGCTCGCATGCACCCACCCTCATAAGGCAAATTCCGGCAAAATGCCCACAAGCGCACGGCCCAACAGCCTACTGCAAATCCGGCCCCCAAACATCCTTCGAGACCGGCCCGGTGGGCCCGTCCTCCAATCGGCACACCCCGATCAGATCGCTGATATCGACCCCGAGCGTCGAGCAGTCCTCGGGGTTCCCCCAGCGAAAGATCGCCCCGCCCCCCGGCACATTCGCCGGCTGCACCCCGGGCTCGGTGAACGCCTCGCTCATCCACACCGGCCAGGTCGCGCCCGCGAGGCCCTCCTTGGCGACGAAGTCGAAGCCCGCGACGTTCTTCCAGGTGTCCCAGGCGGTGCCCGTGCCGGCATTATCCGTCAGGTCGATGCACACGATGGTCACGCAGACCCCGAACACCTCCTCGCCGATCGACATGTACACGTGGTCACCGGCCGCGCTCCACACCCCGTGTGAGCCTTTGGCCGAGTAGACGACCGGGTGCGTCGCCTCGAAGTGCTCGATCTCCGCCCAGTCGTAGGCGCCGCCGAAGCTGTGGGCCGAGAGGTAGACCTGCAGCGGCGTCAGGCTCTCGTCCGGCCCGCGCATCAGGCGGACCGTGATGTGCTCCCAGTCGCCCACGTGATTGCCCCAAATCGTGTCGACCGCCTCCTTGCCGCGATTGTACGGATAATAGAAGAAGTACACCAGGTCGACGACATCGTTGCCCTTGTCCGCGTAATAGGCATACACCGGCGCGTTGGCGAGGTCGCCCTTGAAGAACGGCAGCGAGTCGTCGGAGGGGCTATCGAGCGGCACCGTCGAGCCGACCCAGTAGTTGCCGTCGCCGCCGAGGAAGCGCGTCATCGACGGCAACGCGAACTCCACCGAGGACGGAAAGTACTCCTCCTCGGGGTGCATCCATACCCGCGGCGCATATCGAACCAGCGCCTCGTAACGCGGGTCCTGCACCGGCGGGCCGCCGGTGCTCGTATCGCCGGTCGACGTGCTCTCGCCGCCCTCCGTGCCCGTGCCGGTCCCGGTACCCGTGCCCGCGTCACCGGTGCCGAGCGTCGTCGTCGGCGCGTCGCCGGTGCCCGTCCCGGTCTCGGCCGCGCCGGTCGAGCCCGCGTCCGTCGTCATCGCCATCGTCGTCGTCATCGCCCCCGAGCTGCTCGCGCTGCCCCCGCCGTCGCCCCCCGAACACGCCGTGCTCGCCACCAGGGCGCCCACGAGACCCACATCCACCATCCATCGTCGTGTCAGCATATCGAGCGACGAGGCTATCACGCACGGGCGCGCGTTGGCATGCCCGCGCGAGAACTACCCCCGGACGTCATCGCAAGACCCCGAGTTCAGGAACCCCCAGGCCGCGCCGACCCAGCGGCCTGGCCGTGGGTGATGTCGCCCGGCTTGCATGGGCGCCGACAAGCCTCTACGGTGGCCACGCCATGGCGAACACGCGAAGCATCCTGGGGACGACGTTTGGGCTCGGCATCTTGCTGGTCGGCTGCGCCGACGACACCGGCCCCGGCGACAGCACGGCCGGGGCCAGCAGCGGCACCGACGCCAGCACCACCGCCGGCTCCGCGACGACCGGCAGCACCACCGCCGAGGGCAGCTCGACCGGCACCCCGACCGGCGGCGGGACCGACAGCGTCGGCGGCTCGAGCACGAGCACCGGCGAGCCCACCGGACCGGGCTCGTCCAGCAGCGGCGGCGACACCACCGAGGCCGGCACAAGCACCGGCGGCATGTTGTGCCCGGCCGACTGCGCCGACAAGGGCGGCGTGTGCCTCGGCGCCGAGTGTTGCCCGGAGGACCTCGCCTGCGACGGCATCTGCTGTCCCGGGGGACAGGTGTGCTCATTCAACCAGTGCGAGACCCCGGGCGCCGAGTGCATCGACGCCAGCGAGTGCGGCGAGGGCGAGTACTGCGAATACAGCCTGGGCGACCCGGAGATGGGCGGCGGCGAGATGTGTCAGGGGGGAGTGTCGCTGGCGACCGGCAAGTGCTTGCCGGAGCCGCCGAAGTGCGAGGAGGGCCAGGAGCCGAAGGAGGGCGAGCCGATCACCTGCCTGACGAAGTGTGAATATCAGCCGGTCGGCGGCTTCGAGCCCGCCGTGAAGTACCACTGGGACAAGGGCGACGTGATGATGGCGCCGATCGTGATCCAGCTCGACGACGACAACTGCGATCAGATCGTCGACGAGCGCGACATCCCGGAGATCGTGTTCAACACCTTCGTGGCCGGTAACTACAACGGCGACGGCACCACCCGGGCGATCTCGATCGTCGACGGCGTCATCGTCGAGAAGTGGGCGCACAAGGCCGCCGTCGACCCGGTCAACCCGGGCCGCGAGGTCGCCGGCGGCGACATCGACGGCAAGCCCGGCAACGAGGTCGTCACCTGCACCACCGCCGGCAAGGTGCGGGCCCTCGACGCCGCGGGCGTCGAGCTGTGGATCACCAAGGACGTGCTCGGCTGCGTGCAACCGACGATCACCGACCTCGACGGCGACGGCAACGCCGAGGTCCTGGTCACCGGTGGCGTGCTCGACGGCGCCACCGGGGCGCTCGAGGCCCCGCTCAAGGCCGGCAACGAGGCCCACGCCGCCGACATCAACGTCGACGGCGAGCTCGACATCGTGCACCCGGTCGGGGCCTTCAACGCCGGCGGCGGCGTGATGGCCGAGACCGGCCTCGAGGGCCGCTTCGCCGCGGTCGCCGACCTCGACCTCGACGGCAAGCCGGAGATCGCCGTGATCGCCAACGGCGGCGCGCTGCTCAAGCACCATTTGTATGTGTGGCGTTACGACCCGATGCAGCCCAAGGGCGCCCTGATCGTGCGGGCCCCGATCGACATCAACGGCGCGCTGTCACCCGCCCTGTGCCCGATGGGCTCGGCCGGCAACACCGTCGGCGGCGGCCCACCGACGATCGCCGACTTCAACGGCGACGGCACCCCGGACGTCGCCGTCGCCGGCGGCATCGGCTACGCGGTCTTCGACGGCAAGAAGCTGCTCGACCCCAACGTCGCCGCCAAGGACACCTTCCTGTGGATCAAGCAGACCAAGGACTGCTCCTCGGCCGCGACCGGCAGCTCGGTGTTCGATTTCAACGGAGACGGCAGCGCCGAGGTCCTCTACGGCGTCGAGCAGCAGCTTCGCATCTACAAGGGCAGCGACGGCACCGTATTGTGGCAGACCTGCAACACCAGCGGCACCCTGCGCGAGCTGCCGCTGGTCGCCGACGTCGACAACGACGGCCACGCCGACATCGTGGCGATCTCCAACAGCTACTCGAGCATCACCTGCAACAACACCAAACAAAAGGGCATCCGCGTATTCGGCGATTCGAAGGGCCAGTGGGTCCGCACCCGCCGGGTCTGGAATCAACACGCCTATCACGTGACCAACATCAACGAGGACGGCACGATCCCCGCGCCCGAGCAGCCCAACTGGACCGTGCCCGGCCTCAACAACTTCCGCCAGAACGCCCAGCCCGAGGGCGAGTTCGCGGCCCCCGACCTGATCGTCAGCCTGCGCCAGCAATGCCCGCCGCTCGACTACGGCCTGGTCGGCCGCGTGCGCAACATCGGCGAGGCCTCGGTGCCCGCCGGCGTGCCGGTCAGGTTCTATGAAGGCGACCCGAAGATGGGCGGCGTCCTGCTCGGCATGGCCGTCACCACCAAGGTGCTGTATCCGGCCGAGGCCGAGGACGTGGTCCTGCTGCTCCCCAACGCCGCACCCGGCGTCAAGGACGGCAGCTCGGTCCTGTGGGTCGTCGTCGACGACGAGATGCCCGAACACGCCTGGCACGAGTGCCGCCTGGACAACAACTCGGGGACCGGCGACGGCAAGTGCCCGATGCCGGGCTGACCGGCGACTAAGCATGTGCCGCGGGTGCACGTCGACGTGCACCCGCAGACAGGCTCGGTGGTGACATATCGGAGTCTGCTCGCGGGCGCGATCTTGCCAGCGTTCGGCGATCGTGACTTCCGCAGCATCAAGCGGGCAGACATAACGTCCCGGGTGCTCGGGCGCTGGACTTGTGCAATTGCCCAAGGCCCGGGTCTCGCTGGTGTCGCTGGTTTTGGTCACCGCCTGCGGCCCGGCATCGCTGGGCATGAGCACGGAGGGGGGCGGCAGGTCGTTGACCGGGGATGCCGTCGGTCTCAGCCTGCGCGGTACCGAAGCTGCACGAGACCCGTCGGCCAGGAGCGGCACTCAACGAGTTTCAGGTCGAGCTCGGGCTCGCCGCCGGCGAACAGCCGGATCCCCGAACCGAGCACGATCGGGATCACCGACAGCGTCAGCGCATCGATCCGTCTGGCCGCGAGAAACTGCTGAATGACCGCGCCGCCGTCGACGTACACGTGCCGCGCGTCCTCCTGCGCGAGGCGCTCGAGCAGCGGCCCCGGTTCGCCCGCCACGAACTCCACGCCGTCGCGCGGCGCTGCCGGCCGGTTCGTGAGCACGACGCAGCGCTTGCCCGCGTAGGGCCATTGTCCGAAGCCGAGCACCGTGTCGTAGGTGTTGCGTCCGATCACGAGCACGTCGACCCCGGCGAAGAAGGACGCATACCCGTAGTCCTCCCCCTCGGCCTCGACACGGGCGAGCCAGTCGAGGCTGCCGTCCAGGCGAGCGATGTAGCCATCGACGCTGGTCGCTATGTAGACCGAGCACTGCGGGCGGGCCGACATGGCGACCGAATGTAGCGGGCTGCGGGCGGGCTGTCGAGCGCAAGCCTTAGGGACGGCGCCGTCTTTCACCATGCGTCTACCCTTACTCGGCCGCGATCGGCTTGGCGAGCGCGACGGCCATGCACCGGCATATCCTCGTCGCTCGGGTCATGTTGCGGAGGCGTCGAGGTGGGCTTCTCCGGGCGGCGTCGCGCGGGTATGCTGCCGACGACATGACCGCCTTGCGACTGGCCACCTGGAACGTGCTCCATCGCGTGCATGCGGAGAACTTCGATGAAGGCGTCGTGGCAGCCCATCCGGACGAGGCGGTGCGCGCGGCGTCGATCGCGGCGCTGGCGGCCGAGACGCTGGCCGGCGGGGTGACGGCGCTGTGTCTGCAGGAGGTCAGCGGCGACCAGCTCGAGGCGTTGCGGCGGGCGCTGCCGGTCGACGCCCGGCTGTTCGAGCTGAGCTATCCGCGGCGACCCCAGCCCCGGCATGCGCACGTGGGGCGACTGCGGGACGCGACGGAGTATCTGGTCACGGCGGTCGCGCCGGGCGTGACGGCGGAGTCGTTCTCGTCGCTGGTCTTCCCGGACGATCCAGGCAAGGGCTTTTTGGGGATCCGGCTGGGTGGGCTGCTGGTCTTTAATACGCACCTGTCCTTCGGCGAGCGAGCCCCTGGCCAGCTCGCCCGGCTGGCCGCCGCCGCCCGGGCGGGCGCGCTGCCCTCGGCCGTGCTCGGCGACTTCAACGCGGGCGCAGGGCCGGTCGCGGCGGGCCTGGGCGCGGACTTCGGCGCCGCGACGCTCGCCGTCGATGCGCTGCCCACCCGCCCGCGCTCGCAGCCCGACGGCAAGGAGCAGCACATCGATCATGTGTTCGTTCGCGGGGCGACGGTCGGCGCAGCGCAGGTGCTCGCCGCCCGGGGCCTGTCCGATCACAACCTCGTCATCGCCACGGTCGAGCTACAAGGATGAGACCCATGTCCAACGATATCCCCCTGCGCTGCCGCTGCGGCGCCGTCCGCGGGCGCCTGACCGACTATCGGCCCGAGCGCTCCAATCGCCTGACCTGCTTTTGCAGCGACTGCCAGGCCTTCGCCCGCTGGCTCGGCCGCACGGACGTGCTCGACGCGCGCGGCGGCTCGGACATCGTGCAGGTGGCCCCAGCCGCGCTGCGTTACGACGCCGGCGCCGAGCAGCTGCGGTGCATGCAGCTCGGCCCGAAGGGACCGTATCGCTGGTACACGGATTGCTGCAAGCAGCCCGCGGGCAATACGCTGGCCTCCACCCGCTCCCCCTTCGCCGGCGTGGTCGTGGCCATGGTCGACGTGCCCGCCGGCAGCTCGCTGGACGCACTGATCGGGCCCTCGCGGGGCGGCCTGCACGGTCGCTTCGCCATCGGCGGCTGCCCGCCGGGCGTGGACGCGAAGGTCTCGCTGGGCCTCCTCTGGCGGACCCTGCGGCCCCTGCTCGGCAACTTGCTCGGCGGCCGCTCGCTGCCCTCGCCATTCGTCACGGCGGACGGGGCCGTGGTGTCGCCGTCGCGCGTGATCTCTCGCGAGGAACGGGCCGCGCTTTACGGCGGATGACCGAGGCCTGACACGCCGGCCCTCGGCGACGGCCGCCGTGCGCCACGATGTATGGCTCATTGCTGGGACCGCGTGGGCCCCCTGGTCAATGGCGCTCCAGGGCGACGGAGACGGACATCACCCGCCCGGAAGCCATCAAGCCGAAGGGGTGCAGCGATTGTCAGAGCGAAATGCGGGGGATATCAGCGCCACCGCACGGGTCTGCTGAAATTCACCGCTGAGGTATGGTACCCATGCGCCCGGAGAAGGAAGTCACATGTCGCCCGATTTCGCCGCCGATCAGAACACCTGGGGCGTCGTGCCCGCACCGCTCGCCCCGAAGGAAGGGGTCGCGCTGCCGTACGCCAATGTCAAAGAGGCCGTTGCGCAGGTCCTCGCGGCCGTCCAGCGCAACCTCCCCGCCGCGTTCGCGCCGCCGCCGAAGAAGGCAAAGAAGGGCCTCGCGTTCGTCCTCCCCTGGGGAACGATGTCGCTGGTCCTCGAGAAGACCACGATGCGTCTCGAGTCCTGGGATAGAGCGGGTGTGAAGCTCGATGTCTCGCTCGCCGCCCGCGTGCCCGCGGTGGAGAAGCTCGTCGGGGTCGAAGGCGACGAGGCGCGACCGCTCTTCAAGGGCTGCTTGCTCGCGCCCCGCGGTACATTTCAATACTGGCAGCTCGACACCTTCGGGGTCGAGGGCATGGCGTACATCCTCGCGCGCGTCATGAACGGCTATCACGACCTCGTCACCGCCGGGCCCGGGGTGATCGGCGCGATGTTTGCGGGAGGGGTAAAGCTGGTGGCGGCGCACCCGGCCATCAAGCCCTGGTCTGCGAAGGTCCCGAAGCTCTTTGATGACAGGGTCAATGAGCGCAACTGCCGGCCGTCGACGCGGCTCGGTACCCTCGAGCTCGCAGCCGCAGCCTGCTTCGCCGTTGCCGGGGACAGGGCAGCCGCTCGCGCTTGCCTCGACGTGTTCCGGGCAGACGATTGGAATCAGGACCTGCGCGGCGCCGGCGCCAACTCGTACGTGTTCGAGCTGTCGGGCAATCAGCGGGCCGACACCTTCGACGCCATCAACGCCATCGTCAGCTAATCACCGCCGCACGCTCCGGCCGGGTGCATGGCGATCATAAGCACCGCAGCATCAAGCTCACCGGCCATGTGCGCGCCTGCGAACATCGCCACCGGATCAGAACTGACGCGAGGGCGACGAGCTCTGGTGCATCATGATCTCGTTCCATGCCGAACGACCTGACCCTCACGACCCGCGGTCTACCCACGCCGAGCGGCGCGACCCTGGTGGACCGGACGTTCCACTGGACCTTCGAGCGCGACGCGTTGACGATCCCGAAGTACCAGTGCGGTCAAAGCGAGTTCTCCGCCAAGGATGCCGAGCAAGGCCGCTGGCTCGCCGCGCACGGTACGATGTGGCTGCGCGAGGTCTGGTACTGCGCCTGGGAGTGGACCACGCCGGGCGCGCGGGATGACTTCATGGCCATCCTGGCGCCGCTCGACCCGCTGTCCGACGCGGTCACGCGGGCGATGCTCGAGCTCGACGGTGCGGACGCGGCCGGCCGAGCGCAGGCGGCGAGGGCTCTGCGCGCGCTGACGCAGCCGAACCTGGCGGCCGCGGTGCCGGCGATCCAACGGATGATGCGCGACGCGGACCCCGAGCTGCGAGCGCACGCGGTGGCGCTGCTCTACCAGTGGCATCAGCGCACGGAATCGACGCGGCTGGCGTCGCTGTTTAGCGACGAGGATCCCGTCGTTCGCAAGGCGGCGCTGCTACAGGCGCAATGCGACTTCTATCTCGATCCCTCTGCGCGCGATCAGCTGCCCTTCATCCTCGAAGCGATGACGGATGGCGATTTAGCGGTCCGTCACCAGGCGCTGCAGGCCGTGGAGGCCGCGGCGATCAAGGGGCAGATCACCAGTCGGCGCGTGCTCGAGCTGCGTGCCGAGCTGGGGCCGCTCGTCGACAGCGACGGGCTCGACCGCAGCGACACGCTGAGCAAGGTCGCGGACACTCGCGGCCCGCGGACGCCATCGACTCCGGCGATGGAGGCGTTCTACGCGGCGCTGTGCGCGGTGGAGCGGCTCAGGGCGCAGGTCGAGACAGCGGGCGGTGACCGTCAGAAACCAGCGCACAGCGAGGCATGCGCCCAGCTGGCGATCGCCACCGAACAGGCGCGCGCGCTGTGGGAGCGGCTGCCGCAGGACGCCCCGGACGAGGTGCGGCTCTACGACACGCGGATCGACATTCTCCTGGGCGCGCAGCCGTCTGCGCAGACCCCGGAGGCCGATCTCATGCGCCGGATTGTGTCGTCTCGATCACCGCAACGCGAGCTCGACGCGGCCGCGATCTACTGGGTCTACCAACATACCGCCCCCCGGGGACTCCCTGCCGAGTCCGTGCGCCCCGCTGCGAGCGTACCCCCACCCAGGGCTGCCGAACGCAGCTCCGAGGACGACGATACCTTCGAGCGCGGCCCGTTCGTGTAGCGGGACGCGGTGCCTCGGCCGCGTCCTGGACTGGCAGTGATCGCAGCGCCTCGCCCGATCGAATATGAGGGGTCACAGCGAGATGCCAAAGCTCAGCAGCAGCGCGTGCCCGACCCGGAGCTCGCGGCTCACGGCGCCGCGGGGGAGCGGGGTGTCCATGCGGATCCGGGTCCCCGAATATGTCGCCAGCACCGATATCGTGGAGCCGGACGATCGCCCGAGCAGCAGCTCGAAGGTCGCGCGCCCCTCGAGGCGCTGCCCGCCGCGCTGCTGGCCGAGCAGCGTCGAGCGCAGGTCGCCGAGCAGCATGAACGCCCGCTCCTCGTGGGGACGCGCATAGATAGCGAGCTCTGCGCCGGTCATGGCCTGCACGATGGCCGAGCGCGGGCCGATCCGCTGCGCGCCGCCCACTGCGTCGAAGAGCCCGCCCGCGAGGAATACGAAGGACTCGTCGCGTGTGCGCCCGAGCAGCCCCGCGCTGCCTCGCAGCGCCGCCGAGATGAAGTTACCCTCGGCGATGTCACGCAGATATCCGGCGAAGCGCGGGTCGAGCTGGAGCCTGCCATACGGAGATATCCGCGACGCGAGCGAGCGGCCGATCCCGATCTTGAGCGTGCCCTCGGCCCCGAAGATGCGAGCCTGCGACGGCAGGCTGGTGCCGAGCGCGACCGAGACGAACAGCTCCGGCGTGATGAAGCGACGGCCGCGGCCGAACCGCGGCCTGGTCGACGCATAACCGGCGAAGCGCCCGACCACGCTGCCGAGCAGGACCGCCCCGGTCTCCGTGCCCCCATCCACCGTGCGGTGCCCCCAGCGGGCCCCCAGGCCGATCCCGAGGCTCCGGCTGAACAGCTCGGTATCCGGCCACGGCGAGATCGTCCGGGTCGGCGTCCACCGGGGCGACGCCGACCCCACCGGGGCCGGGGCGGCCTCCACCGGCCCCGCGAGGGCCGCCATCACAAGGACCATGCATGCCTGTGCGATCATATCCCTCCACCCGGCCCCTCTCGTCTGCACGCCGAGCAGCGGCGCCTCCGGACCCGCCGCCGTGGCGGTGCCGCGGAGCCTAACAAATATTGATAGTACTCATCAGTCCGAACATCGACGGCACGAAGGTGATCACCGCCACCATCGCGGAGAGCAGCGTGCCGAGCCACAGCGAGGTGTGAAAGTCGGCGGATGACGACGTCGGGCTCGTGAAAAAGATGCGCAGCACGATATACCAGGCCAGCAGCGCGAACCCGATGGCCGTGACGAGGGGGAGCGGAGAGAAGGCGATGGCCTCGAAGGCCGCCGGGGCCACCTGCGCGAGTCCGATGAAGAACCCCGCGTTCGCCGCGGTGAAGACCAGGCTGAGCAACATGCGAACGGCGCTGACGTGCCATGGCGAATGCGACGTGCCGAAGCGGCGATTGAGCGCCCTGGCATACGCGGCGTAGACCAGGAACTTGACCAGGAGCACCGCGGCTGCGACCAGATAAACGACCATACGCCCGAATTCCTGCCGGCCAGGCTACGCGCCGTCCACGAACCGTGTCAAGCCGGCGCGCCGCTGCGAATGGTCTCCTCGTGCGTCGCCACGCGCGGTACCGATCTGACGGCGATCGGACCCGAACCGTGATGCGCAGGGTCGACGCTGGACATCGCGCGCAGGCTGTCCCAGGATGGCCGACAGCATGAACATATCTGCACGCTCATGGCTCGGTGCCGGCTTTATCCTCGCATTCGTCGGCGCCTGCGGCCCCACGTCCCCCGACTCCGCCGCGACCGACGCCAATGCGACGGATACGACGGGCCAGAGCACCTCGACGACCTCGACACCCGCGACCACGACGACCGCGACGACCACGACCACCGTGGCCACGACGACGACCGCGACCAGCGAGACCCTCGGAGAGACGAGCCTGCCCGGGCCGACGACCAGCGATGACTTCACGACCGGAACGGAGACGACGGCGAGCACGACCGGTGGCAGCTTGCCGGACCTCCAGGACTCGTGTGTGGCCTTCTGCACCACGGCCTTCGGCTGTTTCAAGCCGAACCCGTATCCGGACCTCAGCAGCTGCGGATGGGCGTGTATCGCCAACTTCGACGCCGAGCAGCCGGCCTGCACGGCCGCCGACATCGAGGTCAATACGTGTCTGGGCGGGCTGGCGTGTCCCGACCTACTGGACGCGCTGGCGGAGGGCGATCAGGGCGCATGCGGCCCGGCGATCATGAAGCAGGACGAGGTGTGTCCGCCGCGGTGTCAGTTCGGGTTCGTCACCGGTGGAGCGTCGGCCTGCACGATCAGCCAGACCTGCCCCGATCAGTTGCCGACCAGCTACGAGTGCAGCGGCGATCTCTGCGTATGCAAGGTCGGCGACGAGGTGCAAAACAAGTGCCCCTCCGCCAAGGTCTGCGCCGAGGGCTACGAGGACTGGGCGGCATCCGCGAACGCCTGCTGCGGCTTCGATTACTGAAGTCGATGGCGATGGACGCGGCGGGCGAGCGAGACTACCTTCGTCCGATGCGGACGCGCCGGCTCGCCCTGATCTTTTTGGCCGCCTGTGGCCCCTCCGCAGGCGATACGAGCACGAGCACGACCGCCAGCACGACCACCACGGTCGGTAAACCGTCGACCGGTGAGACGCCGACGAGCGCGGATATGCCGGGCAGCGGCTCATCCGCGACCGGTGCCAGTACAGGGACCGCGGCCTCGACCGGCGCCTCCACGACGGGCGGCGAACCCGGCAGCTCGAGCAGCGGCGCGCTCGACCCGACGACGGGCGGCAGCAGCAGCGGCGGCAATACCACGGAGAATGGCGGTCTCGACTGCGGTGGGGTCGAGTTCCTGCAACTGCCGGAGCAGCAGGTTGAGGCCGGGCTGGAGGAGTGCCCCGACCAGTCTGCGCACCGACACACCGCGGTCGCCTGCACCGCGCCGGCCCCGGCCGAGTTCTGCGATATCGGTATCCCCTGCTTCGATGCGCCCTGCGACAAGCTCGGCCCGGGGCTGTGCGCCAAATACGGCGGCCCGTATTGTCGCTGCGCCTTTCCTTGCACCGTCGACGCCGACTGCGCGGAGGGGGCCGCGTGCCTGTGCCACAGCGGCACCATGAACAATGCGATCTCCGCGAGCGAGTGCCGGCCCGCGAATTGTCGGACCGACGCCGACTGCGGGGGATTCGAATGTGGGCTCAGCTCGACCGCGTGCTCGCTGCCTGCGGGCCTGTTTTGTCGCACCGCGCAGGACGAGTGTAAGTCCGGCCAGGAGTGCTTCGACCAGAAGCTCGGCGACAGCTGCACCTACGACACCATGCAGAAGCGCTGGCGCTGCGATTTTATGCTCCGCTGTCCGTGAAACAAGCTATTGCGGCATGATCGGCTTGCAGCCGAACTGGATGCTCATGCTGCCCTTGGGCGCGAGCTGCATCTTGGTGCAGGTCTCCGGGCACACCGCGAGCTCGCTCGGCTCATCGACGCTATCATAGTACCAGCCGTCGACCCCCTTGGTGCAGGCCGCCGGGGTGGCGACCTCGGGGATCGCCAGGACCACGCCCATGCCGTCGTCGAAGTCGACGCTGACGTCGGCGAGGTCGATGAGCTGGTCCACCGGCGGCTCGGGGATCTTCCAGGCGCAGGCGAGGCCTGAATTGTTGATCACCACGTTCGACAGCGTGTCGAACACGGGCGTGAAGTCCTGCTTGCACAGGTCGCCGTAGACCCCGTCGGTCTTCTTGATGAGGTCGAGGTATACGGTGCCGGCGGCGGCCGTGAGGTCGCAACAAACCGGCTCGCTGGCGCACCACGCCTGGTCCTGCTGGTCGTTCTTGCCGACGATCGCGTGGAAGTAATAGTCCTTGTAGGACGGATCGAGCGCCGCGAACGCGGCGTCGAAGTCCGCGGCGCTGAGCTCGCTGTCGTCGTCGGAGACCACGACGATGTGTTTTCTGGCGTCGGGTCGCATCTGGCCCTTCCACTCGGCGTGGCGGTCGAGCAGCAGCTCCAGCGCGTTGTTGCTGCCGACCTTCTTGTCGATGTGCAGGAAGGTCGGGAGCTTGGTGTCCGCGAGCGGGCAGCCGCCGTCGCCGAGCGGAGGCTCGATGCACATGCCGTTTTCGCCGTTTCGCGCGGAGAGCAGGACCACGTGCACGTCGACGCCGCTGGCGATGATCTTGCTCGAGAACGTGTTCATGTTGGCCTTCACGCTGGCCGCCTCGATCTGCATGCTGCCGGAGTTGTCGATCACCAGGATGATGTCGGCGGGCAGCTGTTTGCTCGCCGCCTCGAAGATCTGCGCGCATTCGCCTGGGGGCTCCTCGCCGGTGCCGGTGACCTCGCCCGGGCCGGCTCCGCTGCTGCTGCTGCCGTCCGCGCCGGGCGTGCCGGTCGTGACGGCAGGTCCGGACTCGTCCGCGCCGGCGCCGGTGCTGCTCGAGGAGAGCGAGGTGGCCACGCTGGCGCCGGTCCCCTGGGTGCCGAAGTTCTGCATGTCGCCGCCGCCGTTGCAGGCGAGCATCAGGAGCACGGAGAGCCGGGTGGGGAGATGAATGAGGACAGGGCGCACGAGTGACATGGGGAGGCCTCCAGCAGCGCGCCAGGGGCGGTCTGCTGCCGACATCGACATCAACAAGTGCCCGCGCGGACGCCCGTCGAGCACGATCTTCCGGGTGATTTATGTGAAGCCGACCATAGGAAACGGGTGCGTCGAAGTCCGGGTAATACTCCCAGCAGCGAACCCGATGAACGAGGATCGGGACGGAGCGACGCGCTCTTCAACCGTGGAAGGATTAGTCCGGTCTGGCAAGGGCGGGCCCGGCTCCGGCCGTGGCGCTCGGCGTGGCCTCGTGGGCGGCCGACGGCGCGCGCCGCCGACTCCGCGGCGCCGGGGTGACGGGTGCGATGCAATGGCGGTAGTCTCGCCGCGGATCGATCTCGCGGAGCCATCGGCGCCCCGCAGCACCAACCCGGCCGCCTGCTGCGCGTGGGCTTTGCCCGGGTATGCCGGCAACGATCCCGCGCAGGTGGGCACCCGGGGCCCTGGTGGTCAGAAACTGGTCAGCGGTGGCTCGAACGAGGCCATGGCGAGCCCTGATTTTCGTGTACTGGTCGGGTGATGACGACGACGATCGACGCGAGGATGGGTGCCGGGGCGGGGCGTGGGCTGCTCGCGGCGGGCGTGCTGGCGGGCCTGGTCGGCGGTTGCGGCGACGACCGGGGCGACGGTGCGGTCGTGCCGGGCTGCATCGCGCTCGCGGACGGGCGCTGCGTCGAGGAGACGTTTCACAACCCGCCGGTGCTGGAGCCGAACGCGGACGGCGTACACGAGCTCGAGCTCGCGCCGACCGAATTCATGGTCGACGGCAAACGACATTGCGGCCGCGCCTACAACGGCATGTTCCCCGGCCCGACGATCGATACGCCGGCCGCGGTGGACGGGCAGCCGCGGGCGGTGCGGGTCGACCTGCGCAACGCCTTCACGAAGAGCGACTACCGGACCCTCGGCAGCGCGCCGTGCACCTGCGTCGATGCGGTCACGAAGCAGTCCTGCACGCCGGACCCCGGGCACGGGGCGCACGGCACCTGCGAATGCACGAACGCCGAGGGCGAGATGTGCCATGTCTTCGACTTCAACGTCACCAACTTGCACGCGCACGGCTCGCACGTGCGGCCCGACGCTGCCGCGGGCGGCGGCTGCGTCGCCGCGGACGGCCTGAAGTGCCGCGAATGCACGGACGGCGGCGGCGACAGCTCGTGTTACTTCGCCGACGACGTGCTCTCGCGCGTGCTGCCCGGCGAGGGCGTGCGGCATCGCTGGGACATCGACGAGGACGGGCAGCACCACGCGGGTCTCAACTGGTATCACCCGCACATTCACGGCAGCACGGCGATCCAGGTCGCGTCGGGGGCGACCGGCGCGTGGATCGTGCGCGGCGCGCTCGACGAGATCCCGGGGATCAAGGACGCGCGCGAGCGCATCATGGTGCTCTCGACGCCGCCGATCGGCTACCCGCCGCTCGCCGACGGGCAGGCGTGCGATGAGGACCACCTGACCTTCAACGAGTTCGCCACGCTCGGCAAGACCTCGGAGAAGCAGACCAACCTGATCAACGGGCTGCGGCGCCCGCGGCTGATCATGGCCCCCGGCCAGATCGAGCGCTGGCGCCTGCTGCACGGCTCATTCCTCGACGAGGTGTTCCTGATGCTGCTGCGCAGCAAGGACTCGGACTGCGAGGACCTCGATCTCACGCGACCGCCGGTCCGCCTGACGCAGATCGGCCGCGACGGACTGGCGCTGCCGAGGCCGGCCTCGGGCGCGGATTGGCCGTATGCGCCGGACTATATCTTTATGTCGCCGGGCTATCGGGTCGAGGCCCTGCTCGACGGCGGCGAGCTCGCGCACGGCGACACCCTGTGCCTCGTGGCCGGGCGCTTCCTGCAGGAGGACGGCACCGGAACCACCGACGAGGCGGTCGGCATCACCAGGCCTCCGACCCCCGCGGAGATCCTCAAGACCGCGTCCAACGGCGACCTCGTGGCGATCGTCAACGTCACGACCGCCGCCGGCGCGCCGACGCAGACCCGGATGCCGGACCTCGCCGTGGTCGCAAAGGAGGCCCCGAGCATGATGTTGCAGGGCGGCGCGCTCGACGGGCTCGAGCGCTGCGCCGAGGCCCAGAAGGTCGACGCCATCGAGCAGATCGACCAGGTCAGCGCCCTGTGGATGCTGTTCGCCAACACCGACGCCCCCGACGGCTGCGCCTGCCCGGATCACAATATCAACTGCAAGAACTTCGAATATACCGACCGCAGCAAATATCCGTACGATCGGGTCCTGAGCAAAGGCGCGGTCGATCACTGGCGCGTGTTCTCGGGCTTCGACGGCCACCCGTTCCACATCCATATCAACCCCTTCCTGGTCTGCCCGCTGCCCGCCGCCGGCTCGCCGGAGCCGAACGCCAAGTCCCGCATCTTCGAGCCGCCCTTCGCCCACTGGCGCGACACCTATCTCGTCAACCTCGACCGCACCCTCGACATGCTGACCGAGTATCGCGGCTTCACCGGGTCGTTCGTGTATCATTGCCACAAGCTCAACCACGAGGACCACGGCATGATGGAGCTGCTGCGCGTCTGTGACCCCGCCGTCGAGCCCTGCGACCAGCTGTGCGCCGGCGGACCGTGCAGCTGGCGCGACTGCGCCCCGGGCGACGAGAGCTGCGCCCGCGCCCTGACGGCGACCGAGTGCCTGCTCGACCCGTCACGCTGTCCGGAGGCGGCGCTGCGGTGCCTGCCGTGCAGCGCCGACCAGACCTGCCCCCCGGACGCGCACTGCCGGGACGACGAGGACATCGACGGCAAGCTACGCTGCGCGCCGGGCTGTCTGGTGCCCGAGGATTGTCTGCCGATCGACACCTGCAGCGAGGGTGCGTGTGTGCCCGCGCCGTGCCCGATGCCGTGCCTGCCGGGCGAGCTCTGCACCCACGGCGTGTGCGCGTGAAACCCGGCGCCGCAGCGAGGCGCTACGGTCGATCGCACAGCGCCGGAGGGACGCGCACGGTGATATATTTCGCCAGGACGCGCTCGGCCGTGGCGAGCAGCTGGCGATCCGCGAATCGCGGCCCGTGGACCTGCACGCCAATCGGCATCCCCGAGGCGCCAAAGCCGATCGGCAGCGTCAATACCGGCGTCTCGAACGTGGTCGTCGGGACGGTATAGGCGCCGAGATAGGCCGAGTACGGCACCGCCCTGGCCCCGACCATGATCGGGCTGCCGCGCCGCTGCCGGCGGATCGCCTCGCCCATGCACACGGGCAGCAGCCAGATCGCGTGGCGCTCGAAGAATGCGTCGACTGTTTGAAGGATCTCGGACTGCTGCGCGAGCGCGGCCTCGTAGTCGCGCCGGGTCGAGGCCATGCCGGCGGTGAACCATCGCCGGAACGGGCCGTTGCCGAGCTTGTAGCGCAGCATGTACGAATCAAACAAAAACCGCGTCACGCGGTTGTTCAGGAGCGAGGGGACCGCGCTCCACATCTCGTATCCGGCGATCGCGCCCCACACTCGCCACGCGGTTTCCATGTCCACCTCGGGCGCGGCCGTCTCCACCGTGTGTCCATCCGCCCGCAACCCGGTGCAGAGCGCATCAAAGAGCCCGGCCGTCGCCGGATCGGGCTCCGCACCGGGCAGCGACGGCGTCATCGCGATGCGCAGCCGCTCGGCCCCGAGCAGCGCGTGCGAGGGCGGCGCGGCCGGGGTACCGGTGAGCACGTCGAGCATCAGCGCCAGGTCGCCGACGCTGCGCGCCATCGGCCCGAGGCTCAACAATCGTTTGAACGACATCGCCAGGCCTTCCGGCCCGATATCGTCGATCGGCAGCAGCCCGACCGTGGTCCGCAGGCCGAGCACGCCGCAGCAGTGCGCGGGATAGCGGATCGATCCGCCGAGATCCGAGCCGAGCTCGAGGGGCGCGAACCCGGCCGCGAGGGCCGCCGCGGCCCCGCCGGACGATCCGCCGGGCGTGCGCGCGAGGTCCCACGGGTTCATGCAGGTTCGAAAGAACGGATTGTTGCACTGCCAGTCGAGCGCCAGCAGCGGGAGATTCGTGCGTCCGAGGACGATCGCGCCGGCGTGCCGCAGCCGCTCCGCCACCTTGGAATCGCTGCGCGGCCGATGCCATGCATACGGCGGCAAACCACCGAACGTCGACCGGACCCCGCGCACCCGCAGGCTGTCCTTGAGCGTGATCGGCACGCCGTGGAGCGGCCCCAGCGGCCGCCCCTCACGCCGCGCCTGGTCGGCCGATTGCGCCTCACGCAGCGCCTCGGCGGCGCGAAGGCTGACGATCGCATGGATCTTCGGATTCCACCGCCGGATGTGGCCGAGGTGCTCCTCGACGACCTCCACCGAGGTCACCTCACCCGCACGAATGCGGGCGGCCAGCTCGGTCGCCGGGCGAAACAAAAGCGATGCGTCGGCCATGGCGCAGCGTATCATGGCGACGGCGCGTTCGCATGCAGCCAGATCCGCGAGCCGTTCACGGAGAGGCAGGCGGCGGCGCGGATGGCTCGTCCCTGATCTGCGTCTGATGCCGGTCGACCGTGTGGGTGCAGTTCTTGCCGCAATTCTCGACCCAGCTCGACTGCGACGCCGATACGCCCGCCGCGGGGCAGAGGGTCACATAGACCGGACGTCCAAAGTCGATGAATCGACCGACCTCGCAGCCGCTGCGGGTAAACAGCACCTCATACGGGATGCTGGGATTTTCGGTCTTGTGGGTCGACAGCGCCGGCCGGGCGCAGCCGGCGAGGGCGGCGAGCAGCACGAGGGCGACCTGGGCGAGTGTGGCGTTGGGGGTCAAGGGGGCCTCGCCGGCAGTATGCCAGACCGCCAGGCGGTGGCATACTGCCGGCGAGAACCGGGCCAGCAGCCGCGACGATGACGACACGATGATGAGTCGGTCGCGCCGCCCGGACCGCGCCATCGCGGCCGGGCCGCCCGGCTCGATCGAATCCACGCACCTCGCGGTCGATCGCGGCGGGCGCTCGCCGAGGCGCGGCGCGGCGATTTTTTTGTCCGCCGAATCATCGCACTGGGGTCGAATCGAGGAGATGCGCGGCGAGGCAACATCGGCGCGCCGATGATATGACCGCGCTGGTTTGCCGGACCGGGGATTCGCAGCAGACTTGGTGGAGGAGGAGTAACATGCAGTTCAAGATCCCGAACTTATTGGGGGGCTGTGCGTCGCTGTGCGCGCTGGCCGTCGCGCTGGCCACGGGCGCATGCGACGATCC
>Ga0116158_10001155_pt1 | contig 24357 bp, 13 predicted proteins | sample AD_UKC052_MetaG_FD_89883 | JGI IMG/M metagenome (GOLD analysis project Ga0116158, IMG submission 89883) | Active sludge microbial communities of municipal wastewater-treating anaerobic digesters from USA - AD_UKC052_MetaG | ecosystem: Engineered > Bioreactor > Anaerobic > Digestate | place: USA... | reverse complement strand
TCTGCAACGTTGAGGATCGCGACATGATATTCTATCAGGCCGGTGCCGACCCTCACATAGATGACCCTTTGGGCGGATATCTGACTACGGAAGAGATGATAGCCAGGGATATAACTGTTTTCGAGTTGGCAAAACAACATAACATTCCGCTTGTCTGGAACCTTGCCGGCGGTTATCAGACGCCTGTTTCAAAGGTAATTGAACTCCATTTGAACACGGTGGCAATTTGTCATGAAGTTTTTGAATAATAACAACAACATAAATAGTAAACATTAATAAAAAGAGCCATGAAAAATCAAAAAGAAACCGTATTTGAAATCTTAGCCGAAGGTGGAAGCCTTAGTATCATGAGGATCAGGGATTCCTCAGGAGAAAAATTTTTGTATAACCACAACGAATGTGACCTCGCTGATGAAGGTATGGGAGTTAGCGAAAAAGTTGCATACGACAACTTTGAGCAACCCTTTCAGATCATTAACAGTAAATATCTTTGGTATTTGCTTCATCTGGAAATAGTACATCATGACTTCCGGGAATACGTGCTTGCAGGACTCATTAAAAAACTCAATGAAAAGCAGGTATTTGATAAGGAAATGGAACATTCCGGATCCAGAATAGAGGAAGTCTTGGGGGTGAAGCTTAAATATGATGCGGAACCCCTTCAGAATGGAATGCAAAGCATTAAGGTTACCAACCTGATGAAACTCACTGAGTATGAATACAGGGAATATACTGAAGAAAGCGGAAAGCCGGCGCGTTTAAAGGGCAAGTATGAAATATGGACCGATGACCAGGTTTACAGTCCGGATTATATGGAATTAATGACTGCAAAATTTGAGTTTAAGGCAGTTGGAAAACTGGAAGTAATAGGTAGCACTGTAGTCATCAGAAATGAATTTAACCAGATAGAATTTGTATTTCCTTCAGACAAATATTTTGTGTCAGCAAAACCGGTCTTTGGCAAGGATAAGCATTGGTTTTATGTAGTGTCTTAACGAAAACTCCATTTTCCTCCCCGCCTGTCCCAGTCGGGCAGGGTTATGCTTGCTCCAAAAATGCTTGCTTCGATAAACTCAGCACGGCGCATTTACCCCAGTAAACTCCGCTTTTTGTCGCTTCGCAAGCCTCGAAACTGAACTTTTCGATTCAGACCCAATGTTTCCGCTCGAACACAATGTAAATGGTTAAGGATTCTTATCCCGGCTACATTTACACAAAAAACGCAAAATACCAGTGTCTTTCGTTTTTTATGTTCAACATTTGCATAACATTTTGCTGAAGGTCGTATTTTTTCTATTTTTTTCAATGTAAAAACAAATAATTTTGGAAAAGATATCTAATTTTAAAAAAGAAAATTTTGTCATGCAAAACAAGCCGCAGAAATATTTCAAAACAACAAATAAATCATTCCTGACCGAAAGTATCATTATTTACATTGAGGACGAATGGGACGATCCCCTTAATGTATATATTCAAAAAAACTTTGAGAGAATAAATGAAAAGTTGTCATTTTCCAGAAAACAGTTGTTTTATTATCCTTCATGCGTATCGGGTAATCAAAAAGATAATAAAGCGCTGATTGAATTTATTCGTTACCGTTCACCGCTTTATTATTCTATCGGTGAGGAAGAAATGGATGAGGCCATCAGTGGCTTATTCAATAGTTTAAGTCCAAAAGAATTTTATGACATCATAAAAAATGAATTAAGCCTCCGCGAAATTTCGGGGCCGGCACTGCTTAAGCTAAGCAGTAATGAATTCGGTGGCACAAATACAATAGTGTGTGACACTATTGAATATGAGAATGAGCAGGATATTGATCGTTTTTTTTCGGGATATATAAAAGAATTAAATAGTATTCCCCGGATTCACTGCTCTAAAAGTAGATTATCGGGGTACCATCAAGAGTATGATGCTGATCGGAATTTCGATACTGATGGTAAAGAGATTTCGTATGAAATCAGGAAACAAATCGAAGAAATAGTATCTAATGAGGATTTTGATGTTCTTGCCGGCGTATTATTATACATCCTTGAAACCATGCAGGAAGCCAAACCTGAAATAATTAAAAAGGTTAAGCCGCTTATTGATAAGAGAAAACTGCTCGAATTACAATCGGCTTTAAGCCGCATGATTATTGACGAACATTATCATATTTACCTTGCCGATTATGGCAATATGGAGGTGAAGATGCACCCCCTGCCCAAAACTGTTTATATTTTGTTTTTAAGTCATCCGGAAGGTATAAGGTTCAAAGAACTGTACCTATACAAAAAGGAACTGCTGGCAATTTATAATAAAATTACCAATCAATACGATAAGGAAAAGATTGAAAAAGCTGTTGATGAACTAGTTGATATGACCAATCCGTCCATCAATCAGAAATGCTCCAGGATACGGGAGGCATTCAGAAAAATAATGGATGAAGATATTGCCAGATATTATTATATTGATGGGTCGAATGGTGAACCCAAAAAGATTTTGCTTCCCGAACGGCTGATAGAAATGCGCTTTTAGCAGGTAATTCTTATTTCTTTTAGCATTGCAAGCTTGCAGAGATTTCTTCATGCTTTCGGACTGATATACTTTTGAAACAATAAAATAAACAGTATTCATTTTAAAAAGTATGTCGTTATGAAAGCAAAACACAGAATTTTTAACCTTATCATCCTCGACGAGAGCGGCTCGATGGGATGCATCAAAGAACCTACGATCAAAGGATTTAACGAATTGGTACAATCAATTAAAACCGCCCAGAAAAAATTTCCTGAACAAGAACACACCATTACATTTATTACATTCAATTCATCGGGGATCAAAACCAGGATTGTCAATCAACCTGTTAACAAGATTGGCAGTATCAGCGAAGAGCATTATCGCCCAAATTCTCTGACACCCTTGTTTGATGCCATGGGCCTGGGGATAGATTTGATTAAAAAGTTCACAGCTATATGCAAAAATTATAATGTGCTTGTTACCGTTTTAACTGATGGACTCGAAAATGCTTCAAAAGAATATACCGCAGAGCAAATACAAAATAGTATAAAAGAACTGAAGCAGAAAAACTGGACCTTTGCATATATCGGGACTGACCATGATGTTATGAGCGTTGCAAAAAATATTTCTATCAATAATGTCATGATCTTTGACAAAAGTTTAGGGGGGGTTAAAGCTCTTTTTAAGAGAGAGATCATTGCCAGGACTGGATTTTATGATAATATTTCAAAAGGCAAGAAAGCCGGCAATGATTATTACGGAGACGGAAAAGATAATGACGATAAGACCAGCGATGAATCGACTAAGTAGTGTCTGAACGAAAACTCCATTTTCTTCGTTACGCTCGCTCCAAAAATGCTCATTTACCCCAGTAAACTCCGCTTTTTGTCGCTTCGCAAGCCTCGAAACTGAAGTTTTCGATTCAGACACTGGATTTCCGTTCAGATTCTAAGTAAAAAGGTGATGCCAAAAAAGATGAGCCAAGAAAGAGTCTTGGGATGCCTGGCGGGAACAAAAAAATCCTGAATTAGCCGAAAAAAAACGATAAAATTTGTAAATCAAATGATTGTGTATGGAAGGGAATAAGTTATCAACAACGGCAGATTTAAAGAATCTCATTTGTAAATTAGTAGCATGAAACAAGATTTAACTGAACAAATAAAAAGCCTTATCAATCAGCCAAATATTGATGAGAAAGAAGTGATTTTTCAGCTAAAAAAATTACTTTATGATAACGATGTTAAAAAAATAACATCCAGGGATTCTATTAGTTTGTCAGAGCTTTTATCCGAGAAACTCGACGAAATTAAAAATCCAATAGTGGCTGAAAATATACTGAACTCTGGAATAGAAAGCCTGGATCGCGCTTTATGCGGTTTCCCTTTAGGGGAACTTATTGTGTTGGGAGGCAGGCCGGCAATGGGCAAAACTCAATTTCTGATCTATTTATCAATGAGGTTTTCACAAACGATACCCGTGCTGTATTTTTCTTTTGACTATTCATTAAGCATGCTGAAAAACAGATATGCTTCGATAATGGCTCATGTCCCGACAGACAGGTTAATGAGGAGGAACTTGGAACCTTACGAAAAAGAAATGATCATTCAATATGTTGAAGAGAATTTGAACGCCTTTAAAATTTTCTTCAACGATAGCTGCAGCGATTCTGTTTCCTTATTAAAGGCTCATTGTCAGAAGCAAATAGCTGAAAACGGGGTAAAGGTGATCATAATTGATTATCTTCAACTGATGAGCCATTCCCGGTTACGTAATAGCCGCGAGCTTGAGATAAGTTATATAACAAGGGAGCTGAAAAACATGGCACGCGAGTTTAATGTCTGCGTGATAGTTGCCAGTCAGCTTAGCCGGGAAGTCGAGAAGCGCCCGGGCAGCAAACGCCCCATACTTTCCGATTTGCGCGATAGCGGAGCTATAGAACAGGATGCCGATAAAGTAATATTTATATATCGTCCAGAATATTACTGTATCGAGGAGGATGAATTTGGGAATAGCACTACACGCATGTTAGAACTGATAATCGCAAAAAACAGGACTGGTAGTTCTGCCGAAATAAAACTCAGACATGGTAATGGATTTACTTCTTTTGAGGATGTTGAAGAAACCCCGGACGAATTCACTTTCGACAAGAACAGGCAGGATGAAATTAACATGCCGCCATTTTAAAATATTGAGCCGTTGACTAAAGATTATGAGTCACAGAAAGAACGACAAGCGGTTGTGTTCCAGCAACCCGGAACAGCACAGAAGTACAGGGTCTTCTGCTTACTGCGATGCTCGCTGCGCTGCGCTTCGCGTAAGCAGTTATGATGTCACAGATAATCGTCAACGGCTCATCTTTTTTTTAATAAAATGAATGCTGAAGAAATTATAGCTTTCGCTTGTAAAAACAGGGTGCTGATACAAAAATATCAGCGAGACGGGCTATTTGCTTCCAATCCGTTAATTGAACAAACAGAAAAACATGTGCTGAATGCCTGTTATCTGCATACTGTAGAAACACCCAGAGACCTGGCCATATTGCTCAACGCTTTTTTACATGATATTCAAAACGTGATCAATCAACCTGTTTACAGGCATCATGTATTGCCTAAAAAAAGAGGCGGGTTCAGAGATATTTATGCACCAGATAAGGAACTTAAAAAAGCACAGAAACATCTGAACTATTATCTTCAGGCGTATTATTTACTTATTAAACCAATGGATATACATGGCTTTATCATTAACCCGCATTATCTCGGGCGCCGCTGTAATATTGTTGAAAATGCCAGGGTTCACACCGGTAAAAATCATCTATTGAATATTGATATTAAGGATTTCTTTCCCAGCATAACGGCGAAAAGAGTCAAAGAGCTTTTTTCATCGCATTTGTTCAACTATGGCGAACAGATTACATTGGCTCTCACCCTGCTGACAACTTATAAAGGACTCCTGCCTACCGGCGCACCAACCTCACCGGTGCTTTCAAATTTTATTTGCCTTGAGCTCGACAAAGAGCTGAAGAGTTATGCACAAATAAGCAATCTTCAATATTCCCGGTATGCCGATGATCTGACGTTTTCTTCTGATGGCCGTATCAACAATGATATGATACTTGACATTGTAAGCATCATTAACAAACACCATTTCAGGATCAATCAGAAAAAACTTCGCCTGGCCGGAGCCCACCGGAGACAGACTGTTACAGGCATTACCGTAAATCAGAAGGTAAATGTCAACCGTAAACTGCTGAAACGTACCCGGGCCATGCTGCATGATCTTACCACCAATGGCCTGTATGCCGCCACAAGCAGGCATTTTAATGTTGCTGAGGATAAAAATTCAACCTTAAACATCAGGTTCATCAGGCAACTTGAAGGGTATATCAATTTTATCGGACAAGTGAGGGGCCGTGAAGATAACGTTTACATGAAAATGAAAAACTCATTTGAGGCATTGTTTGCAATGACTTTTGAGTAATACCGATTGGAGTAATGTAATAGTCCAATCATCGTAAACTCGATTGCACTATACATTACTGTCCATCGGCATTATACCAAATAAATCATAAACTATTTTATAATTCCATTTGGTATAATTACCGGACACAGAAAACAATTCCGTACTAGCAGGGGCATTTTGTCCCGGCTGCCTTGTGAAAATAAATACCTTATGTTAGGAAAGTAAGAAGCCACTCCCATGGAGTGATTATCGCATAAGCTTAGAACTACGAGTAAAATATTAATCAAAAATTTTTCTATGCATATAATATATTTTATTATTTTTGGTTGTGTTACACACAATTTTAGTTTACAGATTCAACAAACGATAGCTAAACATGTATGATTTTCATGATACTTAGAAACAAGTTACAAGCAACCTTAGGACGACACTCAAGAAGAAAATATGTTTACTAAAGAACAAGAAAAACTACTCGACAATTTTGCAGACAAAAGCGACCAATTATTTGACTTGGGTGTTATTTCTACGGACAGTTTTACCGGTGAAATTGGAGAGTATGTTGTTTGCAAACACTTCAACCTGAAGAAATCAAACAGAGTAACACAAGCGGTTGACGGTGTTTCTGCATCAGGAGAAAATTATCAAGTTAAAGCAAAGGTTGTTTCAAGAAATAATTTCAGCTACAACTTAAAAGACTTACCGACTGACCTCTTTGACATTTTAGCAATCGTTTATTTTGACAATCTATATACACCTCTAAAAATTGTTGTAATTCCATCAAAAAAAATTAAGAATGGTGAAGTAAAGATTTCAAGTTCGACAATTTCAAACTTTGAAAATATTGATGGAGCAAAAATCAAAATTCCTGCAAAAGTCAAGACAGCCATAAACGAATTTGCAGTTGCCTACAATAGTTTAGAAAAAGCAGAAATTATTCGTAGCAGACGAATTGTTGGTGACATAGGAGAATTTTATGCTTGCCGAAAACTTAATCTTATTCAAAGCGAAAATAGAAACGAGAAAGGAATTGATGCAAGACACGAAAACGGATTAACGTTTGAGATTAAAACAAGGCGTGTTTACGAGAGCGGACGAAGGGTAAGCGAAACAAGACGACTAAATAATTTAGTTGGTAAATCAGCAGACTATTTGATTGTTGTTACACTTGACAGGTCTTTTAAATGTGCAGGTATGTGGTTAATACCAATGCAAAATCTGACAAATCCCAAATCAGCAAACCTAAAAGTAGTAAACACGACAGTTGGAACATTGAACATAATTCCAAGTAAAATTTCTTGGTTACAGACAGGTGATAAGTTTAAAGGATTTGACTTAAAAAAAAGCCCCAACCAAATCAACAAAATCTAAGTCGCCCACAAAGACAGCAATAACAAAAAGAGAAACAACCAAAAAGAACACAACCAAGACAATTAATAAACCCAAAGTATATGCACAACCAAGACCAACTTTTGACAACACATAGAGTGATAGCCGAAAAGCCCAAAAACAAAAAGCCCGATAAATCCTAATGTTTATCGGGCTTTTTGGTCTATCACCTGAACAATAGTTATGACAACTTCGGTTGTGGTGGTTGTTTCACTTGGACAATTATTATTATTGTATTGCTTATGCTAATTGGGTATTTAATAGACGGAAAATGAGAAAGGCAACTTGCAATCGAGTAGCCCGCCCCGCCAGTAACCACTGACGGGGAGAGCCTCTCCCCATACACTGCGTTACAGGGCAGGCCACCACTGTATCCCGACATGAAAAAATGCCGGGACAGGCTCCCGGGCCTCGTTCCGCCGCGGCGGACAGCAGTTCGTTAAGCATGAGCAAATCCGCTCTTTACACCAGATTTACTTTGTTCCGTTTAATATAAGGTAGTATCCGCCAGTTGGCGGATAAACCTCCTTATTGAATTTGATGACTATTCCGGAGCAAAGTATGCCACCATTCCGGAGTAAAACATGCCTGTGATTCCGGAGCAAAGTAGGCGACAATGCCGGCGTAAACTATGATAATGATTCCGGAGCACCCCCAGCATGTTTTGTATTCATGAAATTCATTATCGCAGCTATTGTTTGAAAAATAACCCGGTTGATAACTTTGATTGTTTTCTTTTTTTCAAATCTATTTATTAAAATAATAATAATAAATTTGCCAATATGGTAATAGTATCAGCTTAAATACATAAAAACATCAATTCAGATAAAAACCAAATTAAATTGAACGATATTTTACATCAATTAGCACCAGGAGTGCGGATTTCAATAAGGGGCGAGGACTTTTTGGTTAACCGGAAAGAGCCAAATCACGATCATTCATTTATCATATCTTGCCAGGGATTAAGCGAGCTGGTAAAGGATAAATATTTCAAATTTGATACAGCCATTGATAGCGAGATTAAGGTGTTGGAACCCGATAACACTATATTGGAGGCTGATATTGAAAATGGCTACCAAAAGACAAAACTGTTTATTGAAACCATATTACGTAACGCAAGCTTTACATCTAAAAAGATCGAAATCTCGCATAAAGCCGCCATCAACGGAGCAAATTTTCAATTTACACCAACCCTTATGGCGCTAAAACTTCCAAGACCCCGTATCCTAATAGCAGATGCTGTTGGTCTCGGGAAAACCGTTGAGGCCGGAATATTCATGTCAGAACTCATCAAGCGGGGACAGGGACAGAGAATTCTTGTTATTGCCTTAAAATCCATATTGGCACAGTTTCAACAGGAATTATGGAACCGGTTTGCCATCCCCTTGGTCAGACTGGACTCGGAAGGTATTGCAAAGATAAAGGCAGAACTCCCGGCCAACAAAAATCCATTTGACTATTACGACAAGACCATCATTTCTATTGATACGCTGAAAAACAACGCCAAGTTTAAGCACTACCTTGAGAAATCCCGGTGGGATATTATTGCGATTGATGAGGTTCATACCGTTGCCAATGTTGACAGTTTAAGGGGATCGTTGGCTCAATTCCTTGCCACACGCTGTCAGGCAATGGTTCTGACATCGGCCACACCCCATAACGGGAAGAAGGAAAGTTTTGCCAATATAATTTCGATGCTTGAACCAACGGCAATACCGCGCAATGGTGATTATGCTAAAGTAGATGTCGAGCCGTACTACGTTCGCAGGTTCAAGAATGACATTATGGAGGCTTCTATTCAGGATAAGTTTCAGGACCGTGAGATTATTACCCTTAACCCTAAATTGTCGGAAGACGAAATTGCTTTCCTGAAATTCCAGCAGAACCTGAAACTGGATTCTTTTCAGAGGAATGAGAATAAAAAGCGGAAGAAGGACCTGCTTTTCAGTATTGGTTTGTTTAAATCGTTTATGTCTTCACCGCGGGCATGCCTGAAATCAATCAACAACAGAATTGAAAAAGTGAAGGAAGGTCCGGTGGAGGATGACTTAAAAGAGAACAACCTGTCGATTCTTGAACAAGCCAAAACACTTGTAGAGAAAGTCATAAACAGCAAACAGGACAGCAAGTATATAAAGCTGAAAGAGCACCTGATTGAGAAGGGTTGGAAAGGCAGAAAGTCTGACGACAGAATCCTGATTTTTACGGAACGCATTGAAACCATGATTTACCTGGCTGAATCGCTGTCGAATGATTTTGATATAGAAAAGGGTGTCGAAATTGAGGATATGAAGGTGATACAGTTGTTTGACGGAACAATGTCCGACATGGAGCAACAGGCTGCTGTAGATGATTTCGGAAAAGAAGATTCTGATGTTCGTGTGTTCATCACTTCTGATGCCGGAGCGCAGGGCGTAAACCTTCACTATTATTGCAATCACTTATACAACTACGATGTGCCCTGGTCCATCATTACGCTTGAACAGCGCAATGGCCGGATTGACCGTTTTGGACAGACCAAAACCCCTTATATTTACTATCTTCTGGCGGATGCAGATGTCCCCGGCCTTAAAACTGATTTACACATTGTCAAAAAATTGGTTGAAAAGGAAAATGAAGCATACAAAACCCTGGGTGATGCCGGTTCTGTTATGCACCTGTACGATGCCAGAAAGGAAGAACTGAAGGTTGAAAAGGCCATGATGAGCGGTGTGGAGGATGATCAGTTCCTGACCAAAACGGATGAGGAGTTCAGCTATCTTTCACTTTTTGATGATGATGATGATAAAACCCCGGGTGTAATTGACGATAAACCCATAGAGCCCATTGAGAGTTTTTACAATTCCGATTACGATTTTTATAAAACGCTGATTCAATTTTTAATAAGTAATAATGCCCTCAGGTCTTCCGATGTTTCATTCGGTACCGATGGGCTGATAGAGTTTCTGAATTCAGAGGACCTTGATCAGGTTTTATATGCCTTGCCCCCGGAGTCGAAACCGAAAAGAAACGGGCTGTATAAACTCACTATTGACAAGAAAAAAGTGGATGAGGCCATTGCCAAAGCGAGAAAGAAAAAAGGTGAATGGGCGGAATTTCAGGTGATGTACGACCTGCACCCTATTATCCAATACATGATGACCAAGTTGGAAGCCCTTATTGACAAGGATAAAGCGATGGTGCTGAAAACGAATAAACTTCCGTCTAAAAATCGTTTCTATGTTTTCCACGGGCAGGTTTCCAATGACCTTGGCAATTCGGTATTGTCCGATTTCTTTGTGGTCGGATTGGATGAAGCCGGCGCCTTGCTTAAAACAGACAACAGATTTATGAGCCTGATGGACTTCATTAAACAGTATTCGCTCAACGACATGATTTACAATGAGGAGATGAGCAATTCAGAGATTTTTTCACTTCAGGAAAATGTGAAAGATGCTGTTGAGTACGCGAAAAATATTTACATGAAAAACATGCAGGATAACCTTACCAAAGATATGACACGCAAGAAGAACGAATATCAGGAAAAACTGAGCTTGTGGGAGAGGGCATCCCGGGATCAACTTCAGATTGAATTCGAAAATCAGAGTACGGTAATGCTGCGAAGCAAAAAAGAAAAAGCAGCCCGCGAAATTGAAACAATATTAAACGAACGTTCCCAATACGTGAAGGATCTCACAAGCCTCGGCAACGAAGCCTACCTGAAGTTAATCGGAGTATTGTACAATAGTTAATTTGCCATGCTGAAGTTTTTAGAAAATATAGGCGACTTTTTTAGCGGAAATTATTTTTCTGATGATTTTCACAAAAAAGCCATTGAAAAATCGGGATACTGCGATGATGACCTGAAGACCTTCGAAACTAACGTAAGGGCCTTAAAGGAAAAATATTACCTGTTTAAAAAAGAATACCTCGAATTATCCCGATGTAAGGACCAAATTGAACGGACACATAAGTTCCACACCCTTCTGTTGAAGACATTGGGTTATGATTTTGCATCCAATGATTATTCCGAATTATTTCATCTTACAGATTCGGAGGTTGTACCTGTACGCCATAAGTTGAACCGCGGAGTTGATAACAAGCCGCATCTGTTCATCATGGAGATGAAAGCCATGATAAAAGTGGATGATACAGAGCCCAAAGGACTTTTTGAGCAAAGATGGAACAGGGCTCAATGGGAAATGTTTCAGGTACAGGACGGGGAAACATTGACCCCAAGTGTTGTTAATGAAGCCATAAACGAGATATTCCTGATTGACCAACACACCCGGCCAGTTTACATCTTAGTTTTAGCCGGTAATGAAATATATCTGCTGCATTACGAGAAATGGTTCAAGGGTTCATACCTCCGGATAAAACTCGAAGAACTGTTTGATGAAGCCACTCTGCACAAGGAATACTATCAGCTGTTTTATCTCTTATTATCAAAAGATATTCTTGCGCCCGATGCAGATATAATGCTTATGGAACAATTGGATGAAGACTCGCATAAAAGCGCTTATGCCGTAACTAAAGACCTCAAGGAAGGTATCATAAACGCCGTGGAGTTATTGGCCAATGAAGCCCTGTATTACAAAAAATCTGTTTTGCTTGAAGAATTTGATGAGAGCGATGATGTATTTGAACAGGAAATCAAGGACGACTGTTTAACTATTATCTATCGTCTCCTGTTCATCTTTTATGCCGAAAGCCGCCCGGAACTCGGCATCCTTCCCAATAACGACCCTGTTTATGCAAAAGGCTACAGTCTGGATATGCTTCGTGAACTTGAACAGGTTAAATTAAACAGCCAAAGTTCAAAAGACGGATATTTCTTTCACGATACCTTACAAAATCTTTTTACACTGCTGAATCGCGGCTACCGCATAAATGAAGTAAACAACAAAAGTTTTACCATAAGCCGCCTGGACACTCCATTATTCGACGAGGGTAAGTTTACCCATTTGCAGGGCATCAAATTCAGGAATTTTGTGTGGCAGGATATCATTTGTCAGTTAAGCCTGTCGCAAAAACAGTCAGGAAGATCACGGGGAAGGATATCATACGCAAACCTCGGAATTAACCAGTTGGGAAGTGTATATGAGGGTTTATTGGCATATCGCGGGTTCTATGCCGAACAGGATTATATTGAAGTTCACGAAGCCGGGAAACCCAATGAAGGAACCTATGTTGTTCCCCGCAGCCGTATTGATGATTTTGAATATGATGAAATTCTGAAAGATGCTGATGACAAGGTAAAGGTTTTACCTAAGGGTACTTTTGTATATCGCCTGAGTGGACGCGATCGCCAGCAATCGGCCTCATACTATACCCCTGAAGTGCTCACGCGTACCACTGTAAAATATACCCTGAAACCTATCCTCGAACGCCTGGAGAATAAGGAAATCACAGCAGATGATCTGCTGGATTTGAAAATCCTTGAGCCGGCTCAGGGGGCATCGGCATTTCAGAACGAGGTAATCAATCAGATTGCCGAGGCATATTTGAATTATAAGCAGGCCGAATTAAACAGGAAGGTCCCGGCGAAGGATTACCAGGATCAACGCCAAAGGGTAAAGGCATACATAGCCACCAATAATGTGTATGGAGTTGACATTAACCCAACCGCCATTGAACTTGGAAAGTTAAGTTTGTGGCTCAACGTGATCCATAAGGACATGGAAGTGCCTTATTTCGGTTACCGTCTGGGTGTTGGAAATGCGGTTGTAGGCGCCTGGTTAAAGGTGTATGGCAAGAAAGATATTATAGCTGAATTTTATAAAGAAGGAACTACCCGGCAACGCAGCACTTACATGACAAAGGAATGGTGGGAACAGGCCCCTGTGATGCGTAGCTACAAAAACGGAAAGCTGACCCGCAAAGAGGATGAAATTTACCATTTCCTGCTGCCCGACAAAAACATGGTGCCAAGCGCCGGAATAAAACTTCTGAAAAGCGAATATTCCAATGAAGCAAAGCGTGTAACAGAGTGGAAACGAGAGTTCACAAAACCCATCGGTAGAGATGAATTTGTTAAGCTTCAAAATATCTGTAAAAAAATTGATGCTTTGCTGGATGAACATTTCGAAATACAAAACCTGATCAACGAATACACCGGGGGTAAAAAGAATTTCTTCGGACATGAGAATAACCAGGCGGAAATATTTACTGTTTACAACGAGAAAGACCAATTGGCACAGCAGCGCAACAAACACAATGCACCCTATTTTAAGTTAAAGATGATCATGGACTATTGGTGCGCCCTGTGGTTTTGGGATATGAGGGATGCCGCTGATTTGCCAACCCGGACAGAATGGTATGCCGACATAGCCAATATTCTGGAACTTGATTTGGAGGGCGTTTTATCAGGACAAGATAATACGGGTGAAGAAATATTCAAACCCCTACCTGAACAAGGCTCTCTTTTTTCGGAGCCCAGACAGCTTGTTCTTAAATCCTATCGCGACACAAAAAAGAAAGAGGTGAGTGTTGAAACCATAAAAAACTATACGGATAGAACCGATTTGTTTCAAAACAACCGCTTATCCATAGTTAAAGATTTAGCCGCAAAATACCGCTTCTTCCATAACCAATTGGAGTTTATTGAGGTGTTCAAACGACGTGGAGGATTCGACGTGGTTGTTGGAAATCCTCCATGGGTATTAGTAAATATTGATTTAGCAGGATTTCTCTCAGAAACAGATCCTATATGTGTAATAAGAAATTACGACTCAGACAAAAACGAAACACTACTCCATGCTATTATTTTGGAGAAAAATGACATAAAAGAAAAGTATTATAATGATTTGATTAAAGTTGAATGCAGCAAATGCTATTTTGGTGCAACATCAAATTTCGTACTTATAGCAGGCCAAAAACCCAACCTGCATAAGTTAGTAATTGAAAATTGTTTAAATATAAGTAATGGTATTGTTGGTATTATTCATGATAAAGGGATATATGAGGACAATAATGGTCAGGTTTTAAGAGGTAAATTGTACAAATTATTGAAATATTATTTTCAATTTCAGAATGAGTTAAAACTGTTTTCGGGAGTCGGTAATACAAAAAAATTCGAAATATCAATTTTAAAAAACGGAAAAGACCAAATAGATTTTTCTGCAATTTCAAATCTATTTCACCCTTCTACAATTGATCAGTGCTTTACAAATAGTAACAGTTTAGTACTTGGCATTCGTAATGAAAAAAACGAATGGGAATTTAGGGGAAATATGTCGAGGGTAATTAATGTTGATTCAAGTGTTCTCAATATTTATTCAGAATTGTTTGGAGAAAGCGATGCAAGTGAAAAGGGTACATTGGCCAATATTCATACTAAAGAACTTAATGCTGTACTTTTAAAGTTTAATTCGATTGAGTGTAAATTAAAGAAATACGAAGCAGAGATTACACCATCAATAATGTTGAATGAAACAAAAGCAAAAAGGGAAGGAATAATAGTTAGAAATCCTTCATTTGTTGTAGATAAGGAATTTGTATTAGCGGGCCCACATATTTATGTTGGCAATCCGGTTTTTCAAACACCGAATGAAAACTGTTCTTCACATCGAGATTATTCGAAGGTTGATCTTACATCTATAAATGAGTCATACTTACCAAGAACTATATACAAATTATTGAAGGATAATGAATCAATAAACCCTGACCCAAATTATTTTTACGTAAACAGAAAAAGGGCACAACCATCAAATGAGAGAACCTTGATGTCGTGCATTCAGCCACCCAAAAGAGTTCATACAATAGGGTGTTACTCTTTGCATTTTATTAATGAATATATAATGTTGTCTTTTGCTTCGTATTCATTATCGATTATTTATGATTTTTATGTGAGAATTACTAACAGAGAAGACATTCTTTTTGATACTATTTCAAATTTGCCTGTATTTGAAAAACCTAACCCATATGTAATTCACAGATCGTTATTGTTAAATTGTGTGACAAGAAAATACGAAAACTTATGGAATAAATACTCTCATTTACTTCCACAGGATGATAAATTCAGCATTGATCATCCAATAACCAATAAAAACAATTTAAGTAATAATAAAAGCACATGGTGTTTTGATATTCCATTGAAAGATGATTTTTCAAGAAGAATGGCACTTATTGAAATTGATGTCATAGTTGCGATGGAACTTGGATTAAATTGGGATGAATTCATAAATGTTTACAAAGTACAATTCCCCGTTTTATCAAGCAATGAATCAAAATTACTTTTCGATAAGAATGGTCGCGAGGTTCCAACGGTTCACCGGAATGAGTATTTAGCAGACAAAAATAGATCAACTACACGGGAAAATTATGGTGAGTATTATCTTCCATTTTATGATTGTAATAGGGTTGAGGATTACAAACGGGCGTGGAAGTTTTTTGAGGAGAAATTTAAATGATCTAAACTGATAATATGTCAACAAAAAAAGTAGTAAAAAGAGCAACAACTAATAAAGATCCAAAAAGGCCTAAAAATATTAGGGCTATTGCAAACACAAAAGCAACAGGACAAAAAAGATTTTTCTTATACAAAAATGCTATTGAACACATCGAAAAATCAATCAAGGATGGCTATTATCTTGAAGCTATCACATTAACAGAAAGTTTGGTTTCTGATAGATTAGAGAGTCGTTTAGCCTTCATTACGCAATCGAGCAGTTATGACTTTTCGCCTCTTGGCAATCTGCTAGAGGGCATTAGAGACAATGAAATTGAAGAAGATTTAAAAAATTTATGTGAAATAAAAACAGGAAAATTATACATATGGAAAGAAAATCGTAATAAATCTCTCCATCAAATGGCAAAACTTGAAGAAAATGATCCAAAACCTGATTGGAAAGCAAGAAAAGAAGAGTGTAAAAAAATCGCAGAAGATGGATTTGAATTATTTAAAAACGTTAGAGATTTAGTCGCGAAGTACAAAAGGTCAGTAACCGCAACTGTTGTTGAAAAGAAAGTACCGACTTCAAAATCTTCCGTTAAAACTAAAGCCAATAGTAAAAAGTAATCTGATACGATGTTAGCACTACAACAGGCATACGAAGAAAGTGTTTCCATCATTGAATACGCGATGGACACGTTAACATTTTAGTAAGGTGTTTGGGGTTGGGATTTAGGAGTTAGGAAGAAAGGACTTAGTTTTTTGGTGCCGGAGACATAAAATTCACAAATTATTACTATTTTTGTGAAATATTAATAGAATTAAACATGGCTCAAAGTGTTGAAAACAAAGTAGAAAAGACCATACTTTCAAAGCCTCGTGGTTGTTTGTTGTTTCCCGACGATTTTAGCCACAGGGGGTCGGCTGATTCGGTACGTAAAGCGCTGCAACACTTAAAGGAAAAGGGGCTTATAAAAACCGTTACCCGTGGTATTTATGTACGCCCTGTAATTGATGAATACATTGGCGAGGTATTACCAACGGCCGAAGAGGTAGCCAAAGCCATTGCCAGGCGCGACAAAATACAGTTGGTTCCGACAGGAGCTTATGCCTTGAATGCGTTGGGCTTAAGCACACAAATGCCATTAAAACTGGTGTTTTTAACTGATGGGGCTCCGCGAACCATAAAAGTCGGGAAAAGAACCATTAAGCTAAAAAAAGCTACTCCCAAAAGCTTAAAGGCCAGAGGTAAAATAAGCGCCCTGGTGGTTCAGGCGTTGCGCGCAATTGGCAAGGATAAAGCATCGGATGACGAATTAAGCAAGATCATAAAATTGCTTAAAGAGGAAGACCCTGCAGATTTAAAATACGACATATCACTGGCTCCCGAATGGATTAAGAAAATAATGAAACAAGCCGTAAATGAATAGATTTTACAATTTACCTGCGGAATCAAAAGAGAGGATTCTTAATGAAACCGGTGAGAAAAGCAATTTGCCTGCCTATGCCGTAGAAAAAGACTGGTGGGTGGTACAAGCCTTAACCATACTGTTTGAACTCGAAATAGGCAAACATCTGGTATTTAAAGGAGGTACTTCTTTGAGCAAATCATGGGGTTTAATAGAACGGTTTTCGGAAGATATTGATTTGGCCGTTGACCGCACTTTTTATGGTTTTGATGGTGAATTGACCAAAGAAAGAAGAACGAAACTAAGGAAAACGGCCAACGCGTACATCAGGGAAACATTATTTCCGGAATTACAAAAAGCATTCGCGGCAAAGGGTTTATCGGGTGTTGCAATAGAATTGGAAAAAATTACAACCAGCGACCAGGACCCTGTGATCATACATGTGAATTATCCCAACCTTATCGAATCGCCGGGTTATATACAGCCACGGGTTCAAATTGAAATTGGTTGCCGTTCAATGATAGAGCCTTTCGAAAACCGGCCACTTTTATCGCTGGTTGATACAACTTACCCCGAAACTCAATTTTCTCAAAAACCTGTAAATATACCTTCGGTTGTTCCGGAGCGCACATTCCTCGAAAAAACATTTCTGTTGCACGAAGAGTTTCAAAGACCACCTGGTAAAATGCGGGTCAATCGCTTAAGCCGCCATTTATACGATATTTATAAGCTTTCACAACAAGGAGTGGCTGACAAAGCATTGTCCGGAAAAGAATTATATGAAACCATTGTCAGGCACCGCTATGGTTTTGCAAGGGTAGGAGATGTTGATTATAATTTTCATCAACCGAAAACAATTAATTTTATACCTCATAAAGAATTCATTGCTGCCTGGGCTGAAGATTATAAAATAATGCAGGAACAAATGATTTATGGAGCCTCTCCCACATTTGATCAACTGATCGGATATCTTAAAGCGCTGAATGTGAAAATAAATGAATTGCCATGGGAAGCCTCCTTTTCATTCAAACAAATAAAAAATAAATGAAGTTTCGCATAAAAAATAAAATTGATAAATACCAATCATTTGCGAATTGCAAAGAGATTAACACTATGGAAAACAACTTTTTTACATATAGTCAAAAAGAACAAAACTACGGTCAGTCAGAGCAGATTCTCCTGAAACGAAAGTGCCTGCCTGACGGCAAGGCAGGGAAGGAGAAGATTGTCGAAGACGACCGTTGTATGTCACACTTCGACACGGACACAACCCTCATTGCCACGCTGTGTCCGGCTCTGTGTGACATAAAAAATCATGCGAAACATAAAATGATAAATAAACCATGTTAGCACTTCAACAGGCATACGAAGTAAAAGTCTCCATCATTGAATATCTGAAGGCAACCTACACCTTCCAGGATAAGGATGTGGAAGATGCTTTCCTGCGTTTAATTGAAGACGAACAGGATGGTATGTTTAAGGGCCCTTATGTGTCATTAAAACTGCCATACCGGAAGTATCAGGGCGACCTGAAAGATTTAAAAATAAGCATACGGCCACCCTTCAGGCCATTTGTTCATCAAGCGACCGTATTCGATCGCCTCAGTGCACAGGATCAACAGCCCCTGCCCACCATTTTAACCACAGGAACAGCATCGGGTAAAACAGAAGCATTTTTGTACCCGATTTTAGATTATTGCAACATTCATAAAGGCAAAAAAGGCATTAAAGCCATCATCCTGTACCCCATGAATGCTCTGGCAACCGACCAGGCCCAGCGCATAGCCGAAGCCATTTATGCCGATGAAAATACGCGGGGAAAAGTTACCGCCGGATTGTTTATTGGAGAAGGTCAGAATAAAGAGAAGATCTACCCCAAGGAAATGGGCGAAAAAAACATTGTTGAACACAGGGATACTATTCTTTCCAATCCGCCGGACATATTGCTTACCAACTTCAAAATGCTCGATTATGCCTTAATGCGTAATAAATTTCACGAGTTATGGCAATATAATTTTGAAGACAACACCCTGCTGAAATTCCTGGTATTGGACGAACTCCACACTTACGACGGGGCTCAGGGAACCGATGTGGCCAATCTGATCAGACGTTTAAAACTGAAACTCAATATACCTAAAGGTCAAATATGCCCGGTGGGAACATCCGCAACCATTGGCTCCGGTGCAGACTCGTCAAAACTCCTGGTGGAATATGCATCGAAGGTATTTGAAGAAGATTTCGAAGAATCATCCATCATCGGGGAAACAAGAATTGATATTGATGAGTTTTTTGATGGTGCGGAGCCGGTGAATTTTATTCCCACAGAGTTTTTATTGTCACAGAGCCGGATACAAGGCGAAGACACCTATGTAAAGTACATACAAAAACAATTAACCCTTTTCGGAATAGATCCTAAAATAAGCAGTTCGGACCTTGGCAAAGAGTTGAAGAAATACAAAATAGTTCATGATATTCTGAACATCTGCAATGCCGGTATTATTGATTTTGAATACCTGCTGATTGAACTCGCCCGTATCAATAACGACTTTAAACGGCTTACAGATTGGTCCGCTGAGTATAAATTCTCACCGAAAGAAACATTGGTAAGGTCAATACTGACGCTTATTTCAGAAGCCAAAGTCAAGGACGGGAAGAAGGAATTCCCGTTATTGTACGTTCAGATTCAGCTTTGGATACGGGAACTTTCGGGTATCCTACGGCTATTTCAGGAAGAGCCCGAATTCAGTTGGAAAGATTCGGTATCGCCCGAAGACAAAGTAAAGGCATTACCTCCTTATTTTTGCAGGGAATGTGGAACAAGCGGTTGGGCCACCGTAAAACACGACAACCGGAATAATTTTGAAGATGATATCAGCGACACGTATCAGAAATATTTTAGCAATCACAAAAACCTGTATTTCTCGAATATCCATTCCGATAATCACCTGAAAATTGATGAGTATCAACCCAGCGACACTATTGATGCCTATGTGGATAAAAACACATTAGGACTCTACCATGAATCCAAAAGCAAGCGGGTAAGAATAATATCATACCGGAAAATTATCGGGACCCGGGCTGACCATGTTTGCCCGATATGCAACAGCAGGAATACCATAGCCATAATCGGCACAAAAACAGCCACTTTGAGCAGTATCAGCATCAGTCAGGTGATATCTTCCGATTTGGATAAAAATGCGGAGCGGGATCGCAAGGTGCTGGCATTTACCAATGGCGTTCAGGATGCCGCACATCAGGCCGGATTCATTGAGGCAAGAAACTACCGTTTCACCTTCAGGGCGGCTGTTCAGCGGGTCATCAACGAACTGAACAGGGAGGTATCTTTGCTTGATTTTCAGAAAGCGTTTAAAGATTATTGGATCGAAAACGCTGATGAATCAAAGAAGAAACCTAAAGAAGCGTATATATACAAGTTCTTCCCCTCAGACCATTTGGGTGATGTAAAAATTGCCACTTACAAGAAAGCGGAAGAGCGATTCGAACCTAAGTTTATTGAGGAACTTAACAGAAGGATTGATTGGGAGATTGTAAGCGAGTTCGGCTACAATGCCGTATTAGGACGAACGCTTGAAAAAACGGGTTCCACAGCAACATACTTTAATGAAGAAGACATCAGGAAAACATATGATTCACTAAAACCATGGATGGATGCAAATAGCTTAGGCGTCATTACATATCCTGAATTCAGCCGGTATCTGAATGCTTTTTTACACAGATTAAGGATTCGCGGAGGGCTGCACCATCCCTATTTGCAAGTGTTCCGGACGGGCAAGAGTAATTATTATCTGATCACTACCAAGGTAAACAAGCAGTATTTTTTACTGAGAAATTTCGGTAAAAAGACAAGATTGCCCAAGTTTATTACAGATCAGGTGGCTTCAGGTGTTTTCGATTTCACCTGCAAATACACACCAAGCAGCAATTGGTTTCATGTGTATTTCCGAAAATCATTTCCTTTAGCGCAAAACAACGATAGTCTGGTAAATGAGTTTTATACTAAACTGTTAAACACCTTATCGGATCCTACTGTAAAACTATTGGATGAGAAAATAGCTGAAGGTGTAAGGAACTTTGCGCTGAATGCAGAAAAGGTATTTCTTAAAAAGCAAGTTTACACCTTTAAATGCAATGTGTGCGACCACGAACTCCATGTGGCTGACGAAAACGCCTTAAATCAGGCATCCTGTATCAATTTCAGGTGCACGGGCCACTATGATTTGATGCCTGTTGATGATTCGGAAAATTATTACAAACAGGTTTATAATCGTTCCCGGTCACCGAGAATATATGCGGCAGAGCACACAGGGCTTTTAGAGCGTTTGGTCAGGGAAAATAAGGAATATCAGTTCAAAAACAGGCCCTATTTCAACTCCCTAAACGCCCTGGTTGCCACATCAACACTCGAAATGGGTATTAACATCGGCGATTTGAATACCACCTTTAATAACTCCATCCCTCCACAGCCATCCAATTTTATTCAGCGTGTGGGCCGTGCCGGTAGATCGTCGGGATCGGCATTGATCATTAATTTTGCTGCCAACGAAGCCCATGACCAATACTATTATCAGCAGCCCACAGAAATGATGATGGGCGAGATAAACTCTCCCGGTTGTTACCTCGAAGCAAAAGAGATATTAAAGCGGCATTTCCTTGCTTTCTGCATTGACGAATGGACCAAATCAGATTCCGTTCTGAATTTTATTCCCGTTAACTTCAGGCTAAAGCCCTTTAATATTGAACAGATTGATTTGAATGACTCCGTTTTGTTTTTTAACCGGATAATAACTTTCATCAAAAAACAGGAAAATGAGTGGTTTAAAAAGTTTAAGGAACGATTGACGGACTATGTGTCTGAGGAAATATTTACTGAACTTCGCGGGCACATCAGAACAGGATTATTTTATTCTGCCATTACTAAAGAATTCTTCAATATTAAAGAGGAAATCAAAGGGCTCCGAGAAAAACAGAGGCAAATTGAAACCATTATCAAAGAAAAGAAATTAGGAAAAACAGATGAGGAATACGAACTGCTGATGCAGGACAAGAAGAATCTCGGGGGCATTATATTTTCGATATTAAAGCGGTCTGTGCTTGAACACCTCACAAACGTGGGATTACTGCCCAATTACGCTTTCCCTGAAACAGGAGTTGTATTAAATGCTCAGATCAGGAACAGAAATTTAACCGGTGTTGGAGAAAATAATTACGCTCCAAAAAGTATTGAATTAATCCGGCCTGCTAAAACAGCCATCAGGGAATTGGTGCCTGAAAATTATTTCTATACCCAGGGATATAAACTCAGAATCTCGGCGCTTAATATTATAAGTTGGAACGAGGAGGTTGTAAATTATCGGTTCTGCTCGAAATGCGACCTGATTGAAATTGACAGCGGCCAGCTTGGGGCTTGCCCGAAATGCGGCGATTTATCATGGGGCTCTGCCAATAACAAGCACAAGTTCGTTCAGCTAAAATCCGTCAAGTCCTTTAATGACGAAGCGGACGCAACGCTGGATGACACAAGTGAGGACAGGGATGAAAAAATTTCACGGGTTTCGACCCACTTTAAATTTGCCGCTAATTCAACCCGGGGGGCTTATGCCATGGTGAAGATACCTTTCGGAATAGAGTATTTACAAGATGTCGAGATATATCAGGTGAATACCGGGTTAATTGATTATTCGAATTCCCGGGAGTTAACTATTAATGAGTTCCGGGTTCCTGTGATGGGATATGTAACTTGTAAGTTTTGCGGTAAATCAACAAGTAGTCCTTTTGAAGAAAATCGACATTATTTATGGTGTAAAAAACGTGATGAGGTATACCAAAACAGGGCTGATGATGTTTTTGAAGAAATATATCTGTTCAGGCATCTGAAGACTGAAGCAATAAAAATATTACTGCCCGTTCAGGAATTCGATTCAGAAAGCACAATCGCCATGTTTAAATCAGGTATTGAACTTGGTCTAAAGCACTATTACAAAGGCAATCCTCAGCATATTGAAATAAAAGAATACAAAGAATTCAATAAGCAAACCTCCCGTAACGACAGATTCCTGGTGCTTTATGATGTGATCCCTGGCGGAACAGGTTATCTGTCGAAGTTATTCAATAAGACAGAATTCGCTACCCTCATCGAAAAAGCATATTTAGCAATTAAAGATTGTACCTGCCAATTCTCCGGTAAAGACGGCTGTTACCGCTGTATATACACATACGGCAATCAGTTCGAACGTGAAGAGTTAAGCCGGTTCAGGGCCGAGGAGTTATTCAGGAAATTACATCAGGCATCAGATAAATGGGATTATATCCCCGAAGGACTTAATGAAGTAACCAATTCGGGTAAAATCGAAGAGTCAGAATTGGAAGAGAGGTTTATTCGATGCGTTAAGAATTATTGTGAAAAGGACGAACAACAACTGCTCGATTGGAAATTTGAAAGCATTAATCTGGATGGAATAATCACGTACAGATTGAAGATCGTGAACGGTAATTCTGAATATCGCTACCAAATTACACCCCAGGTGAGTTTAGGGCAAAGTGATGGGGTATTATATCCTACCCGATGCGATCACCAGATAACTTGTATAGACATCAAAAAAGACGGGGAATCATTACCGATGGAGGTAATTGACAGCATCCCTAAAATTGCGGTATATCTTGACGGATATCAATATCACGCAACAGCCGAAAACAACAGGTTTGTCGGGGATATCATCAAGCGTATTGCCATCAGGCAAAGCAATCGATACATTTCATGGACCCTCACATGGGATGACCTGACTTTTTTCGAAAACAGCATGGTTAAACAACCGAACGATATTGATGAGTTTTACAAAAATGTCAGGGATTGTAACCAGAATTATATCAGACTTCAAAGAGCTCCGCTATATAAAGGTTTTGATGAAATTTTGAAGACAAAGAAAAACAACCTTGAACGATTATTTTATATATTATCCAATTTCGATTCCAAAGATTTATTTTCCGGCAAAACCACCCGGCAACTGTTATTTGGGTTGCAGGCAGCATTTTTATCAGCTCCCATGACTGAAGAAACCGCGGTGAAATTGTTGGATGAACCTGAAGTTGATTTGAGTAAAATTGAAAAACACAAAAGTGAAGATTGTTACCTGTATATAGATAAAACCCCCATCTCAGAAGAAATTGACAGTCGTATTTTCATGAACCTGAATCAGCATAAGATGATCTCCAGGGTGA
>Ga0116158_10001144_pt1 | contig 24474 bp, 6 predicted proteins | sample AD_UKC052_MetaG_FD_89883 | JGI IMG/M metagenome (GOLD analysis project Ga0116158, IMG submission 89883) | Active sludge microbial communities of municipal wastewater-treating anaerobic digesters from USA - AD_UKC052_MetaG | ecosystem: Engineered > Bioreactor > Anaerobic > Digestate | place: USA... | reverse complement strand
CATGCGATGGAGAAGCCCGTGCTCCACTTCAGCAGTGGCATGAAGCAACGTTTGAAGCTCGCGCTCGCCATTCTGAGCGATACACCCCTATTACTTCTCGATGAGCCCACGAGCAACCTCGATGCCGATGCGATCGCATGGTATCGCGAACTCGTGCGGAAGCACATTGCCGGTCGCACGGTACTGATCGCCAGCAACGCCATCGCCGCGGAACATGATCTGTGCACCGCAGGTATCGATATCATGCGTTACAAGCCCGAGCAGGCGGTGGGCTGAGCCAGGGACCGGTCGGATCCGACCAGGATCACTTTACGCTCGCGAGCTTACCGTCCTGGTAGTGGTCCTCACGGACCACAGCTCCATCAAGGCCATAGTGCTGCCATACGCCCATGCGCTGTGTATCCATGCGCGAGCGGTCATAGCGTGCACGTCCGGAGGTCTTCAATACGCCGCCGGGATGGTATTCCTTCAACTCGAACTCCAATTGCTTGCGATCCACGAGTTGGAACAAGCTCACGGGCTCACCCGCCGCAGTGAACAGGTCCATGCGTGTGAAGAAGCCTTCCTTGCGATCGCGCTCCTCCGCGTACCGCAACTTGCCGTTGACGTAATTGTCCTGGTAGCTAACGATGGCGCCATCCACATACCTGGCCTCGGAGCGCAGGGTCCCGTTGGGATGATAGGTCCGCATCAGGGATCGGATGGCGTCCACCTGCCGGAACTCGCGCTCCAAGGTGCCGGTCGAATAGTAGTTCCGGTAGAGCGTGAGGTAGCCCTCTTGATAATGGCCTCGATGCTTGAGGACACCATCCGGGTAAAGGTCCTGCACCCACCCCGAACAAGGAACTCCACCACAAAGCCGCACCGAGTCCGCACCGAGCGCCTTGTTCATGTGGTCGTAAGCGTGGAGCTCGGGTGAAGGATCCTCACCGGCATCGCCCATGACATAGTGCTCATCCATGGACAGCATCAAGCTATCGGACTGGGCCATACCCTGCATGGAATACGTGGAAAGCAGCAGAATCAACGAACGGACGGAACACCTCATGGTGGCGTTGTACGTCCGATACCGGCGCGGGTTTCAGCTGGTGCGCACCGGAACCTTCAGGATCCGGTACCCGATGGCCGCGACCAGGACCGTCATCAGTGGGCTGATGAGGTTGAAGAAACAGAATGGGAGGTAGGTCATGGTGGCCACGCCCAGCACCCCGCTCATATAGGCCCCGCAGGTGTTCCAAGGCACCAGGGCCGACGTCACGGTTCCACTATCCTCCAAGGTACGGCTCAACACCCGTGGGTCCAGGCCTCGTTCAGCGAAGACAGGTGCGAACATGCGTCCTGGCACCACGATGCTCAGGTATTGGTCCGAAGCGGTGACATTGGTGAGCACACAACTGGCAGCGGTGGTGGCCACCAAGGAACCATCTCCACGGACCAAGCCCATGAGCGAACCGGTGATACGTTGCAAGAGGCCTGCGCCCTCCATCACCCCACCGAACGTCATCGCGCACAGGATGAGCCAGACGGTGCCCATCATTCCGGCCATCCCTCCGCTTGAAAGCAGCTCATCCACCGCCGGTTGGCCCGTGCTGATGCTCGCGCCCTTCCCTACTGCACTGACCAACACCTGGTACATGGCGCGTGGTCCAGTGGCACCGTCAGCGAGGTCTCGTAGCAGGTCCTGCTGGAAGATGGCGGCGAACAACATGCCCAGGAGGATCCCCAGGAACAGGGCGGGGAGTGCGGGGACCTTGCGCCAGATGAGCAGGATGATCGCCACCGGGACGAGGTAGGACCACCAACCGACCGCGAACCGGCCGGTGATGGCCGCATGGATAGGACCGAGGCCTTCCACTGCACCGACCGGGGCGGTCCATAAACCGATCACCAGGAAGAGCAATAGGGTTATCGCCAAGGAAGGCACCGTGGTGATCAGCATGTACCGGATGTGCGCGAACAGCTCGGTACCGGCCACGGCTGGAGCGAGGTTGGTGGTATCGCTCAACGGACTCAGTTTATCGCCGAAATAAGCACCACTGATGATGGCACCGGCCACGAGGCCGGCATGGATGCCCAATGCAGTGCCGATGCCCATGAGCGCGATGCCCACCGTGGCAGCGGTGCTCCAGGAACTTCCTGTGGCCAATGACACGAATGAACAGGCGATGCACGCGGCCACCAGGAAATAGCTCGGATGAAGCAATAGGAGTCCATGGTGGATCATGGCAGGTACGATACCGGCCACCAACCAAGCAGCGGAAAGGGCTCCGATCAACAGCAGGATGAGCAGGGCGCCAAGAGCGGTGCGGATACTGGCATAGGCATGTTCCAACAGGTGTTCCACCGTGCCACCGTGATACATGCCGACCACCATCGCCACGGCAGCGGCCACCAACAGTGCCAATTGGTTCGGTCCTTCCAGCCCGGCATCACCGAATACCACCACGTTGAGCACCAATAAAGCGATGAGCACCAGCAATGGGATCAACGCATGGAACAAGGGGACCTTTCGCGGGCCGGTCGACGGGTGCATGGTCGAAAGATAGCGGCACCACCTCGGACGGGAGCAAGGACCCTCAACGAGAAAGGTGCAAAGACGTAACGTTGGATCAATGGTTGCCTAACACGAAAAAAAAGACTTCAACCCTTGCCTGTTATTGTCCAACTCCGATACATTCGATCACAGTGTCTCGAATGGACGCCTGTCAACCAAGCCAACAAACCACCGTCACGTTTGACCGATCTGTACACAGTAGCCCTCCCATGAACATCCAGGCGTAACAAAGTCTCCTAGTTGCCTTTGTGCCGCCGACAGCGGACCCATTTGCCCGAAACGGGCTGCTGAATGAAAGTGGTGAACTGCCCACACCATCGACCCAATCCAACCAAAACCCTATCTCATGAACGGAATCAAAAATCCACCAGGAAAACGAACGCGAGCCTCTCTTTGGCGCCGTTCGATCCTGAGCACGGCCTTGCTTGTAGCTGGAGGGCTGACAGCCCAGGTAACCGTCACCATCGACGGGGCTTCATACGCAGGACAAGGCACCTCGGGCTTGGCACCAATGGGCAGTGCTCAGAATCATGTCAGCGAGCATGTTTATTTGGCCACGGAGATCGCACAGGACTTCACGATCAACCGGATCGAGCTTTCGAAGAACACCTTCGCTTCACCGGCACCGCTGAATACGTACAACAACGTAGCCATTTACCTATACACCACGGCCAGCCCCACGTTGGCCGCTGGCGTCTACACCACAGTAGGCAAGACCTTGGTGTACAGCGGTTCCATCGCATGGTCCTCATTAGGATTCAGTGGTGTGGACCTGACCACCCCGTTCTCCTACACCCAAGCAGCCGGGAACCTGGCCATGCTGGTGGTACGAACGGACAACGTCACCCATACAGGCAACATCTTCAATTGTGCCCGGGGTAACGCCGCTTCCGGTGTAGCGGCCGTTACCTCACGCAGGTACAATGGCGCAGCAGCTCCTGTTTCCGGAACAACTGCTCTGGGGACAAGCGCTTTCCGCGCAGCAGCCCGGTTCATGTTCGTGCCGCCTTGTTCTGGCACCCCTACCCCAGGCAACACGGTCGCTACAGTGGCCAGTGCCTGCACAGGACAAAGTTTCACGCTTAGCCTGCAGAATTCGATCGGGAATCTGGCCAACTACAGTTGGGAATTCGACAATGGCGGCGGATGGACCGCGTTCGGCACGAACGCACCGACGCAAGTGGTCACTCAAAGTGTGCCCACCTCCTACCGTTGCAACGTCGATTGTCCTGCCGGTGGAGGAAGCCCCACTACCGCCACAAGCACGCCCATCAGTGTGTCCATGGCCACCACCTTCCCGGTGGATTTCGCACCCGTCACCTACCCATCGAACTGTTGGAGCGCCACTGCGGCCGCAACGCTTCTTCGGAGTGCGGTGAATGCCTACGGTCTACCTGGCACCGGAGCCTCTCAATGGGATTTCTTCAATGCTGCGAACAACACGATCTTGACGATCACCAGCCCGACATTCACGGCGATAGGTGCTGGTCAGCAGATCCGCTTCGATGTCGCCGGCACGACCTTCACCGGTGGTGAGATCGATTCGATCGCCGTGGAGACCTCCTCGAACGGCGGTACCACCTGGGCCTTGCTGCAAGGCATGTCCAACGATGTAGGTGGTCTTCTGAACACCGCTGCACCCCTTGGGACGAACTTCGTTCCAAGCGCCGCACAATGGGCCACGCGCACGTTCGCGCTCCCAGCAGGCGTGGACCGTGTGCGTTTCCGCGGTCGTTCCAACTTCGGGAACAGTGTATACATCGATAACATCCTGATCGAACCGATCCCGACGTGCTTCGTACCCACGGGCATCTCGGTGTCCGGAACGAGCGGCACTTCCGCTGCCGTGAGCTTCACGCCGAACGGCTCCACCAGCTACATCATTGAATATGGTGCGCCAGGGTTCACCCCGGGTACCGCTGGCAGCGCAGGCGGAGGAACGATCATCACCACGACCACTTCCCCGGTCACCATCCCTGGGTTGGTGCATCCTACCCAGTATCAGGTCTACGTGCGTTCGTTCTGTGGTGGCGCTGACTACAGCGCCAACTCGAACGGCTTCCTGTTCTACTCGCAGCCACCCTACGATGCGTGCGGGTCCATCACCACGTTCCCGTCCGTTGCTCCCGGAGGCGCGATCCTCCTTTCCGGTAACAACTTCGGCGCCACGGATGGCGAGGGCTTCGGAGCACTGGTCTCCTGGGAAGCGTTCACGCTGACCGGTTGCACCGATCTGCTCACGATCGACTATTGCGCCAGCACGCCAGCGCGTACCAACGCGTTCACGAACCTGTTCGTGGGCTGCCCACAATCCGCCGGCTTCATCCCGGCCACCACCGCTGTGTTGAGCTGCCCGAACGGGGGCGCTTCGCTCACCTACGCCAGTCTGCCAGCAGGTACCTATTACATCGGTGTGATGAACCAAGCGGGAGCCACCGGCCCCTATGGGATCAACGTCATCGCCGGTGCGGCCTGCCCGCCACCGCCCGCCAACGATGAGTGCGCCTCGGCCACTCCCATCGCGTGTGGAGATGTGCTCAGCGGTACCACGGTGAACGCCACCTCCGCAGGTGCACCAGCCTCGTTGTGCAACGGCTTCCTGAACAATACTTCGGGAGGTGTATGGTATGTGGCCGAGAACCTCTGTGGTTCGGTCTCCGCCACCATCTGCGGCACGTTGCCCACCTGGGATTCCAAGATCGCTGTATACAGCGGTAGCTGCGGAGCCCTTGTCTGCGTGACCACCGACGATGACTTCTGTGCGCCATTGAGCCAAGCAACGTGGACAGCCGACGTCAACGAGACGTACTACATCTATGTGCTCGGTTTCGGTGCTGCGGACGAAGGAGCGTTCAGCCTGACGCTCAACTGCGCGAACACACCCGTTGCCGCTACGGCCACCGTGGTGGACGACTGCGGTACCAGTTCGTTCGATGTGGATGTGGATGTCACCGACCTGGGTGGCGCTGCATCGGTGACCATCGCATACAGTGTCAACGGTGTGGCCCAAACGCCACTCACCGGTGTCCTGGCCGGTGTCACCAACCTCGGTCCGTTCACGGCAGGTGATGAAGTAAGTATCACCGTCTCCAACGGTGCCACGGGTTGCACCGCTGACCTGGGAAGCCGGTTCAGCAACTGCCCGGTGGATGTGGTATGCGGATCGACCGAGACCTACACGCATTGCTACCGGAACGAGGATACCCGTACCTGGACCTTCAACCCACCGAACGCGGGTGAGTCCGTTACGCTGACCTTCGTCGGCGGAACGATCAATACGAGTGATGTGGTCCGCATATTCAGCGGCACGAGCAACGCGGGCACCTTGCTCGCATCCAGCTCGGTGTCGAACCTGAACGGTCTCACGGGCACATCCGCTGCGGGTGAATCCATCTTCATGGAGATCCAGGCCACCAGCGGCAGCACCTGTGCCGATGGCGACCAGACCACTTGGGAGTTCGAGGTGGAATGCACCGCTGGCTGCACGGACCCCAACGGTACCGTGACCGAGAACGTGGATTGCGGCACCTACAGCTTCACGCTGGACGTGGAAGTGCTGGACACGGGTGACGGCGCGTCGACCGACCTGGTCTACACCGTGAACGGTGGCGCTGCCACAACGGTCCCTGGACTGGTCTCGTTCGACATCGAGAACATCGGACCCTTCACGATCGGTGATGTGGTGAACGTGGTGCTCACGCACGATACGGACGGCGCTTGCGACCGGAACCTGGGCAACTACCAGCCTGGTCTGGCCTGCCCCCCTCCCGGCACCTCTTGCGCACTGCCCTTGGTAGTGAGCAGCTTCCCCTACACACAGAGCAATACCACCTGCGGAAAGGGCAATGACCTGGTAGGCACACAATGCGGTCTGGGTGCCAACTACGGTGGTGGCGAGGACTTCGTCTACCAACTGAACATCGGCGCGACCGGCGACTACCAGATCAACCTGCAGTTGTCGGGTGGTGCATCCTTCGCTGGCTGGTTCCTGAAGTCGAGCGGCAACTGCACCAATGCGGGTGCATGCGTATCGAATGCAGTGACCACCGCCGTGAACGGTCTGGCCTCGGGTATCGTGAACCTGACCGCCGGTACGTACTTCCTGATCATCGACTCGCGACCACTGCCCAACTGCGTGGCATACACCGTGAGCGTGACCCCCTTCACCTTCCTGCCTGGTGACAACTGCAACAACGCCATCCCATTGACCACCGGTGCGAGCTGTGCTCCCACCGCGGGCAGCGTGGCTGGCATGACGCAGACCATCGTTGCAGGTCCGTGCGGAGGTACCGCCGATGACGATATCTGGTACAGCTTCGTGGCCAGTGCCACCAGCCAGATCGTGACCCTTGACGCCGACTTCGACGCTGTGCTGGAAGTGCGCAGCGGTGCATGCAACGGTGCGAACCTGGCCTGCGCGGACAACAACTTCGCCGCAGGTATCGAGGAACTCATCGCCACCGGGCTCACCATCGGTAACACCTACTTCGTGCGCATCTGGTCCTGGTCGGGTACGGTACAAGCCACCCCGGCCTTCGACATCTGTGTGGTGGATCCTCCCCCGCCACCGGCCAACGACGCGTGCGCCAACGCACAGGTGCTGACCGTGAACGACCCGGCCGATTGCCCCGCCAACGCGGTGTCCGGTGACAACTCCTTCGCGGACGATGAGGGCACCGCCTTCAGCTGCTTCGTGGGTGGACCGTACAACGATGTGTGGTACAGCTTCAACTCCGGCGCATTCACCTCGGTGAGCTACTCAGTGACCAACTTCACCCTCCTGTCCATCGTGGTGGAGGTGTACGAGGCCAACTGCGGTGGCACCTCGGTCTTCTGCGGTCTTGGTGTTGCCGGCCTTACCGGTAACATCCCGACCACACCCGGTACCGAATACCTGATGCGTATCGCATCGGAGGCCGGCGGTGGAGGCACGTTCGACCTGTGCTTGAACGCCACTCCTCCTCCTCCTGCCAACGACGATTGCGCGAATGCGATCGCCCTTGCCGGATGTAACACGAGCATTGCCGGTACCACGGTGGCCGCTAATGGCACCGATAGCCCTGGCGATAACTGCGGTACGACGTCCAACACGTCCCCTGGTGTATGGTACACCGTGGAAGGTTGGGGTGGTGGTATGACCGCCGGTGTATGCGGAAGCACCACGGCCGATTCCAAGATCGCGGTCTACACGGGTAGCTGCGGTGCGTTCACCTGTGTGGCTGGCAACGACGACTTCTGCGGGTTGCAGAGCGCGGTCAGTTGGAACGGCACACTGGGTACCACCTACTACATCTACGTGTTCGCGTTCGGTGCCACCACGGAGTACGACTTCACCTTGGAAGTGACCTGCGGTGACAACCAGCAGACCTGCCCGGACAATGGCCTGACGCTGGAGTTCCAGACCGATGAGTTCAGCGGTGAGACCACGTGGGAGATCGTTCCCGATGGCTTCAACACACCGGCTTGCGCTGGTGGTGGGGCCTTCCCGGCGGATGCCACGGTGACCGACTTCTGCTGCCTGCCCGACGGATGCTACCGTCTGCGTGTGCTGGATTCCTTCGGTGATGGTATGGTCTCCACCAACGGATACGTGGGTGGTTACATCCTCCGTACAACCGGTACCAACGACCGCATCATCGACAACCGCAACAACTTCGACGGCGTGTTCGATGGTGACGTGAGCGCGATCAGCGGTGGCCAAGGCTTCTGCCTGCCCATCAGCAACGATAAGCTCATCTACACCAGCTGCGACAAGCTGGATTGGATCACTGGCCAATACGTGGTTGCAGCCCCCAACGCTGACGTGAGCGCCGAATGGGTGCTCAATGGTGCGAACAACGTGCAGGATGCGAACAGCGGCTATGAGTTCTGGATCTTCGATCCGAACGGCAGCTACAGCTTCCGCCGTTTCCGCAGCCACAACCAGAGCGACGGCTTCGGACCGGCCAGCGCCACGCGCGCCTGCCACATGAAGTTGAACAACTGGGGTGTTGCGAGCCAGGTACCTGCCAACACGTTGATGAACGTACGCGTACGTGCCCGCATCAACGGTGTGAACGGTCAGTTCGGATCGGCATGCCGCCTGGAAGTGAACCCCACCTTGGCAGCTTGCCCCCGTACCAACCTGATGGACATCCCGGGTAACCAGTACCTGAGCTGTGGGGCCACCCGCGCTTGGGGCACTGGCAACTTCGTGCATGCCCGTTCGGTGAGCGGTGCCAACCGCTACCAGTTCCGTTTCCGTCTGCCTGCAGAAGGATTCGAGGTGGTACGTACCACCACCACCTACTTCACGCAGCTGAACTGGGTCGTGTTGCCCCTGCAGGATGGCAAGACCTACGACGTGGATGTGCGCGTGAGCAAGGACGGCGGCGCCACCTGGTGCCATTCGGACGATCCATGGGGAACCGTCTGCCAGCTGACGATCGACAACACGCCCGCAGGCAACGGCAACCAGAACTTCGCTGGCATCAACGAAGCGGGTGAACTACGCATGTTCCCGAACCCGAACCGTGGTGATGTGCTGACCTTCAGCCTCAGCGCCATCGAAGAAGGTGTGAACACGGTGAGCGTGGACATCTACGATCTGACCGGCAAGCGCATGAGCGCCCGCACGATCGCTGTGGCCGACGGTAATGTGAACACGGTCATCGACCTGAATGGCGAACTCGCCGCAGGCATGTACCTGGTGAACATCACCGCTGGTGATAAGACCTATACCGAGCGTCTGGTGATCCAGCCGTAAGGTCATCCTGTTCGAAAGGGGAGCGCCCCGGACCAGCCCAACGGCAGGTCCGGGGCGCCTCACGTTCAGCAGGGACCGGCGCTTCCAGTGATCATGATCGATTCACCGATACGACATCCACACGTGAACTAGCGGTCATGTGCGCACCGGTGATCAGGCGCTACAAGGACAGTTGTAAAGCCTTCTGGAACCAACTATTTTGCACGTCCAAGTAGGGGATCATGCAACGACCAGAGACCGGTACGCACGGCTCACTGATCAGTTGCCTCCTGTTGATAAAAATTTTCAACTTGCTTCCGATGAACCACTCCGTTAATATTGCTCGATAAGCTCCTGCATTCCATCATACACGTATTGAAACTGCGATCATAGGATCGCGAACCCCACCTACGATCGCTTACAGCGAAGCACCGACCACCACCATGGTGAACCAACGGGAAGCAGCCCGGAACCTGCCACCAGAGCCAGAACCTAACAACCAAAACCAGAGACGATGATAAGAACTGAACGATCGAAGGAGCCCACGCGAACGCGTTGGTTCCAAAGGCTAACGGTGTACGCATCGACGTTGCTGTTCGCTGCAGGTGTATCCGCGCAGTGCATCAGCAGTACTGCGTACCAAGGCGCCGCCGTAGCCGCACCGGGTGGTAACGTCGACCTTACCACCTGTGCTTTCGGAGGTGAATACAGTCCTGCGACCGGTCTCGTGGGAGCCAACACTTATACCATTACAGGTACGGGTGGGGCTGGCAACTACTTGACCATCACGAACACGTCGAACACGGTTATCCAGCACGGTCTTTCGCCACGCGTGTTGACCGGTTACACGGGCGACATCCGCGTACATGTTCACACCAACGCGGCATGTGGTACCGAGTCGGCCTGCCATACCCTGAACGTGGCCACGGCCGGTGCGCCCCCGCCTCCTTGCGGTGGTACCACCTGTGCCTACACGCTCCGCCTCACGGACAGTTACGGTGATGGATGGAACGGTGCTACCATGCAGATCCGCGAAGGAACGAGTGTAATTGCAACGGTTGGAGGAACATTCACCACCGGACTTGGTCCAGTGGATGTTTCGGTCCCGAACCTTTGCAACGGCACAGCTTACAACCTTTACTGGAGTGCAGGTGGATCCTATCCCACCGAAGTGGGTATTCAGCTTATCGACCCCTTTGGCACCAGCTTGTACATCAAGCCACCAGGAACCGGAAGTGCGCTCACCCAACTATATGCGTTCTCCGCGAGCTGCACGCCACCAACCTGTGCCCCTGTGTCCGGACTATCAGCCAGCAACACCGGTGCCACCTCGGCTTCGGTGAACTGGACGTGCGCTTCCTGCTCGGGTAGCTTCATCGTGGAATACGGTGCTCCTGGCTTCACCCCAGGCACGGGTCTCACTGCTGGTGCTGGTGGAACAGTCGCCACCACAACCGCAGTGGCACCCTATGCATTGACCGGACTGACCGGTGGTTCGAACTACACCGTGGCGGTTCGTCAGAACTGTGGTGGTACGTTCAGCACCAACCAGACCGCGAACTTCACCACGCCCCCTGGTTGCGGAAGCAACTTCTACGATTCGGGTGGACCTGCGGGGAACTACCTGAACAACGAGAACCAGACCATCACCATCTGCCCGGATGTTCCTGGCGACGTGGTGACAGTGACGTTCTCCTTGGTGGATTTCGAAGCCTGCTGCGATTTCCTGACGGTGTACGACGCGAATACCGCGACCGGTACACCGACGGCCATTTCCACGGGTTCCACACCAACCTTCACGGCCAACAACCCATCGGGGTGCCTCACCTTCACATGGAGCTCGGACATCTCCCTGGCCTACCAAGGTTGGGCCGCTGCAGTGACCTGCGCACCCGCGCCTACCTGCCCCACCCCCACCTCTGGTGCTGCCAGCACGATCACGACCAACTCGGCCGTGGCTAACTGGACGGATAACGGAGGCGCCGGAAGCTTCATCGTGGAATACGGTCCTGCTGCCACCTTCACCACACCGGGTACCGATGCGACCGCTGGTGCGGGCGGAACGGTGATCACCGGTGCTGTGAGCCCACAGGCCATCGGCGGCCTGAGCCCTGCCACCCAGTACCGTTACTTCGTCCGTCAGGACTGCGCTGGTAACGGCTTCAGCACCAACAGCGGTGCCCAGCTCTTCACCACGCTGGCCGAGCCGCCCAACTGCGCTACGGCCCCGACGCTGGCGTGCAACACGCCAGAGGTCATGACCATTGCACCCGGTACCGGTGTGTGGAACAGTGCGTTCTGCGGCTTCGGCGTACCCGGCAATGAGAAGGTCTACAAGTTCGTGGCCCCCATCGCTGGTACTTATCAATTGGCAGTGACCGCCACCAACAGCGTGTATGTGGACTACGCCTGGAAAGCTGAAGCAGGAGGCACCTGCGATGCCACGGGTTGGACCTGCATCGACGACATCATTTTCGCCACTACGGTGAACGTGACCTTCCCTGCAGCTGGCACCTACTGGATCTTGGCCGATCCCGAAGGAACGGCCGGAGCTTCCCAGACCTTCCAGATCAACTGCCCCTGCCTGCCAGGCGCAGCCACGGCTTCCGTGGTGGATGATTGCGGCAACAACCAGTACAGCATCGACGTGAACATCACGGACATCGGTTCGGGTGCCACGGCCGGCGTGCGCTACAGTGTGAATGGTGGTGCCAACGTGGACGTGACGGGTCTTGGACTCGGTGTGGAGACCATCGGTCCCTTCACCCTCAGCGATGTGGTCGCCGTGACCCTGTTGCATGGCAGCGATGCCCAGTGCAACATCGTCCTCGGTTCCTACGATTCCAGCTGCCCCATCGAATTGGAATGCGGTACGACGACCACGTTGAACTACTGCTACAAGAACAACGATACCAAGACGTGGACCTACACCTCGCCCATCGTTGATGAGACGGTGACCCTGACCTTCATCAGCGGTTCGATCGACGAGATCGGGGATGTGGTGCGTATCTACAATGGTACGGACAACAGCGGCGCCCTGCTGGCCTCCAGCTCGGTGAGCGACCTGACCGGTATCACGGCTACCTCTGACATGACAAACTCCATCTACATGGAAGTGGTGTCCGACGGCAGCAACAGCTGCCAGGACGGCAACCAGACCTCCTGGGTGGTGGAGATCGAGTGCACCCCCGGTTGCACCGACCCCGATGGTAGTGTGACCGTGACGACAGATTGCCCGAACTACCAGTTCAGCATGGAAGTGGAAGTGCTCGGCGTGGGTGATGCAACCACCACGACCCTGAGCTACTCCGTGAATGGTGGAGCACCGACGTTGGTACCAGGTTTGATCGAGTTCGATATCGAGAACATCGGACCCTTCACCGTGGGTGATGATGTGGCCGTGTTCCTGAACCATGAAACCGATGGTGGTTGCAACCGCAACCTGGGTACGTTCACGGACAACGGCACGTGCCCGCCCTTGAGCGAGAACTGCCTGGGCGCACAGAACCTGGTGTCGCTGCCCAATCCTTACAGCAGCACCACCGTGGGTTACGTGGATGACCTGTCCAGCTACCCTGGTGGTTGCCAGTCCAACACTTCACCGGACCGGGTGTTCTACATCGACGTACCCAATGGTGCCCAGCTCACCATCGGACAGACGGTGAACGGCTACGATTCGGAGAACTACGTGGGTTATGGTGGAGCCTGCCCAGGCACCACCCAGATCGCTTGCTACGATGATCCGGATATCCAGAACGCGGTGTGGACCAACACTACGGGTTCGACCCAGCGTGTTTACTGGGTGCAGGATGGTTACTTCAACGCCAGCAACGTTGGCACCTTCACCTTGGCCTGGTCCCTCAGCGGTTGCGCAGGCCCCACGGGCGTGTTCACCTCATTGGTGACAAGCACCCAAGCGCAGGTGAACTTCACCGGTGTGGCCGGTGACTACATCGTGGAATACGGCCCTTCAGCCACCTTCACCACGCCTGGCACAGGTGCCACGGCCGGTGTTGGCGGAACCATCATCACGGGCACCACTTCGCCCATCGTGATCGCGGGCCTGAGCCCAACAACCTCTTACGTGTACTATGTACGTCGCGATTGCGGTGTGGACGGGTTCAGCTCGAACACCGGCGCCCAGTTCTTCACCACCTTGGCGCCGCCGCCTGCCAATGACCTCTGCGCGGATGCAGTGGCCATCACCTGCGGATCGGCCATCGCCGGTACGACGGAAGCTGCCACCACGGACACCCCACCCCTGACGCCTTTCACCGGAAGCGGTGGACCGACGATCAACAACGGTGTGTGGTACGTGTACACCGGTGATGACCAGAACATCACCGTGAGCACCTGCAGCGCCGGTACATTGACCGACAGCCGTGTGAACGTTTACCGTACAACGGCTGCCTGCACGGGCTTCGTAGCTGTGGCCGGTAACGATGACCAGGGCACACCCGGCCTCTGCGGACCCAACGGGTTCCAAGGCGAAGTGAGCTTTGATGCCTTGAGCGGCTTCCTCTACTACGTGGTGGTGGATGGCTACTTCGGTGCGCAGGGTACCTTCACGGTGACCACCACCTGCAACGGCCCCACCTGCACCCCGCTGCCCGGCAATGATGATTGCGTGAACGCGCAGCCCCTCACCACCGGAGCCTTCGGATCCTGCACGTTCACGGGCGGTACCACCCAGTGCGCGGCGCCCACTTCGGGCAACCCCGGCTGCGTGAGCACCTTCGCCACCTTCAACGACGTGTACTACAGCTTTGTGGCCGGTGCGAGCTCTGCCAACGTGAACGTCACCAACGTGACGGGTACGGTGAGCGCATGGACCGTTTACGACGCTTGCGGCGGTACACAAGTACTGTGCACCACCACCACGGGTAGCAACGTAACGGTGAACGGTCTCACCTCGGGCAACACCTACGTGTTGCGCGTGCTGACCCTGGCCAGCGCCACGTTCAACGTGTGCGTGAGCAATGGTCCTCCCCCACCTGCCAACGATGCTTGTGCGAATGCGATCGCCATCGGTTGCAACAGCCAGACCAACGGTACCACCGTGCTGAGCGCGATCGATACCGAGGCAGGTACCTGCGTGACCGCGTTGACCACCTCGGGTGGCGTATGGTACACCGTACCCGGTTGGGACGGCCCCATGACCGCTGACCTCTGCACCAATGGCGCCTTCGACTCCAAGATCGGTGTGTTCACCGGAAGCTGCGGGGCATTGACCTGCGTGACCGGTAACGACGACTTCTGCGGAGCCAATGCATCGGTGAGTTGGACCGGTGCGAGCGGTACCACGTACTACATCCTGGTTACCGGCTTCGGTGCGAACACCGGAACCTTCACCCTGACCACGCGCTGCGGCACCAACAATGCCGCTTGCACGGAGAACGGGCTGACCATGGAGTTCCAGACCGATGGTGCTCCGTTCGAAACGACCTGGGAGATCCGCAACACTGCGGGTACCGTGGTCGCCACGAGCGGTGGTCCGTTGGCAGCACCCTTCGGTGTGCAGACCGAGTCCGGTTGCGTACCTGACGGTTGCTACACCTTGCGCGTGCTTGATGCAGGTGGAGATGGTATGACGACGGGTGGTTACATCCTGCGCACGCAGGGTACCAACCAGCGTATCATCGACAACCGGAACAACTTCAGCAGCGGTAGCGTGAGCGCGATCAGCGGTGGCCAAGGCTTCTGCCTGCCCATCAGCAACGATGCGGTACTGTTCACCAGCTGCGACAAGTTGGATTGGATCAACGGCCAGTACGTGGTGGCGGCGCCCAATGCGGCCGTCAGCGCGGAATGGATCGTGGGTGGTGCGAACGGCGTGCAGGACGCGAACAGCGGTTACGAGTTCTGGATCTTCGATCCGAACGGTAGCTACAGCTTCCGTCGTTTCCGCAGCCACAACGTGAGCGACGGCTTCGGCCCGGCCAGCGCTACCCGCGCCTGCCACATGAAGTTGAACAACTGGGGGGTTTCCACCCAGGTGCCTGCCAACGTGCTGATGAACGTGCGTGTACGTGCCCGTGTGAACGGCTTGAACGGTGAGTTCGGTCCAGCATGCCGCTTGGCCATCAACCCCGTGCTCGCTGCTTGCCCACAGACCAACCTGATGGATGTACCCGGCAGCGCCCAGTTCAGCTGCGGCGTGACCCGACAGTACGGTCCTGGCAACTACGTGTACGCTCGCCCGGTAACGGGAGCGAACCGATACCAGTTCCGTTTCCGCATCGTGGCCGAGGGCTACGAAGTGGTACGTACCACGACGTCCTACACCTTGCAGCTCAACTGGGCCCTCGCGTCCGGTCTGCCGCTGCAGGATGGCAAGACCTATGATGTGGATGTGCGTGTGAGCAAGGATGCCGGTGCGACCTGGTGTACGAACGCTGCCGTATGGGGCAACGTGTGCCAAGTGACCATCGACCAGACCCCTGCTGGCTCGGGCAACCAGAACTTCGCAGCCGCTGGCAGCAATGCCGACCTGCGCATGTTCCCGAACCCGAACCGTGGCGACGTGCTGACCTTCAGCCTGAGCGCCATCGAGGAAGGTGTGAACACCGTGACCGTGGACATCTTCGATATGTTCGGCAAGCGCGTGAGCGCCCGTACGATCGCAGTGGCCGATGGCAACGTGAACACCAACATCGCGCTGAACGGTGAACTGGCAGCAGGTATGTACCTGGTGAACATCACCGCCGGTGAGAAGACCTATACCGAGCGTCTGGTGATCCAGCCGTAAGGTTCAACGACAATTCCATGGGAACGCCCCGGTCCGCAAGGTCCGGGGCGTTCTGCTTGGGCACCACGCCGATGCCGGAATTGTTGGACAAGCAGCCGGTGAGCGATGACAAGTAACAATGAGATGCTCACCGAACATCACGTTCAACAATTGGATGGACCATGAGGGTTCGCATGGCATCTCTTTCGCGTGCGGCGTGCATCGCTCCACGTGTTACCATACCCGCTGCGATGCAAGTCGAAATTGCCCCATGATGAACGCCAGAGCGGCGCTTGGTACCATGCGATGGAGCACCGTCCAACTCATTCAACGCGATCCAACACCCTGATCTTCAAAGAAATTCGGACCGACTCTTGATCATTCGACCGCCAGTTGATAAATGCGCTTCCGTTCTGAGGCGGATCCTCCTACATTTGAACCTCTCCTGAATATTACCAGACGGTTAGAACGAACGACAATCACGCACATTCTTCCGACGAAGTAGACGCGACACCGATCATAAAACGACCCTTGCGCCCCCTCTCCGTGGAAGGCGCAGTAGTTACCGACCACCAGTCCACCACACGGCGGACTTACCCTCGTACCGGCGCCACGAACGGCACCTTGTCCTTAGAGAATTTCAACCAAAAACCTTTCACATGAATTGTCGAAACACGACGAAGCCCCGAGGCCAGCGAACGCGCTGGTGGGGCAAGGCCGCAGCACTGAGTGCGTTGTTCGCGCTGGGGCTGGGGGCGAATGCGCAGGTGAGCTACTCCTTCAACTTCGATGCGAACAGCACAGGTTGGACCGGGAATTACTCCCGATTCACGGGCACAACCGCTTGCGGTGGTTCTGGGGGAGCTATGCGCCGCAACATTTATTCAGCCACCGTTGGTAATCTGATAAGCCCCTCCACGGGTACCGCGATCGGAGGTGAGATCACGATCTCCTACGATTACAAGGTCAATGTATGGTCTGCGAACAACGTTGGCGCGGCTACACCTTGGGGGTCATTCAACGTGCAATACGGAGCATCCGCAACTGGACCGTGGACCACGATCGCCACAGTTTCAGAGGAGGCGCAAACCAGCGCCTGCATCGGGAAGAGCCATACGTTCACGCCACCTCCGGGTGCGGTCTTCATCCGTTGGACCTCTACATATACCGGCGGCGACAACTATTGGAACTTCGATAATATCGTGCTTAGTGAAGCGGCGGCTCCACCTTGTGCCGGTGTGCCTAACGCTGGTACGGTTCCAACACCTGTGACGGTATGCAGTGGAGGGACCACCACGATGACGGCTTCTGGCCTCTCGGTTGGTTTGGGCATTTCGTACCAGTGGGAAGAGTCTCCCGATGGCATCGGGAGCTGGGCTAGCGTTGTAGGTGGCAGCGGAGCGACAACTCCTTCCTATACAACTTCGGCCATCGCGACTACGCGTTACTTCCGGATCACCACTACGTGTTCAACCGGCCCTGATGTGAATAGTTCGAACGTGGTTACTGTGAACGCTGATCCCGGTTCATTCGACGAGGACTTCAGCAGCGGCAACCTGATCGCCAACTGCTGGACCCCCACAGCTGATGCCAATCTGCTCTACAGCACTTCCAGCGGGTTCGCTGTCGGTACTGGTTCGATCCGTTGGAACTTCTTCAGTTCCTCCAGTGGCACCACATTGAACTTCACCAGCCCTGTATTGACCCCGGTCGGTGCTGGCATGCAAGTGGAATTCGACGTCGCTGGTCGCTCCTATACGGGTGGTGAGGTCGATACGGTCCACTTGGAAGTTTCCAACAACGGCGGTTCTTCCTGGACCCTCGTACAGACCATGACCAACCAGGTCGGCGGTCTGCTGAACACCGCTGGGTCTTCCACATCGAATTTGACGGCTCCTACCGCGGGCGAATGGACCAGCTTGGCCTATGCCATTCCTGCTGGAACGGATCGCGTGCGTTTCCGCGGTGTTTCGGACTTCGGCAACAGCGTGTTGATCGACAACATTGCCATGACCGCGGCGCCTACCTGCCAAGCTCCGACCGCTGTTGGCGTTGTGCCAACGCTGGATGGTGGAACGGTTTCTTGGACCTGCACCAGCTGCACCGGCACGTTCATTGTTGAATACGGTGCGCCTGGTTTCACACCCGGCACCGATGGCACCGCCGGTATGGGGGGTACGATCTGGACGGGCGCTCCCGTTGCTGGCAGCCCCATCGTATTGACAGGTCTTTCCTCGGCCACCGCTTATTCGGTTTACGTGCGCGAAGTGTGCGCTGGTCCGGATTATAGCCCGAACAGTACGGTCGCGAACTTCACAACGAGCTGCGCATCCTTCAGCATCCCATTCAGCGAGGATTTCAGCTCGGTGACCACCCCTGCTCTCCCCACTTGCTGGAGCACGGATGACGTGAACGGCCCAAGTGCCCCGACCGGTTTCTGGAGGACGGCCACTGGAGCCGCCGGGTTCACTGGCGCATACGCCCAATACGGCTATGCCACCGCGATCGGTGGTAATGACTGGTTGATGTCCCCTGGTCTGGACCTCACAGGCGGTACGACATACACCATTACGTACAAGTACGCTGCTCAAAGCGCTTCCTTCCCCGAGCAGATGGATGTCTACTACGGCACCTCACCTGTTGCTGCGGGTATGACGGACCTCATCGTTGATCATGGCAGCTTCTCATTCACCACGCCTTCGACCGTGAGCTACAACATCACGCCTGGTTCGACCGGAGTGTACCACATCGGATGGCATTCCTACTCGTTGGCCGATGAGTTCAACATCAACTTGGACGACATCAGTGTTGTTGAAGCGCCACCATGCCCGGATCCGACCGGTGTTTCCGTTTCAGGTACGACGTACAACGGCACGAACGTGAATTTCACATGCAGTGGTTGCACGGGTTCCGTGATCGTTGAGTTCGGCGTATCGCCACACACGCCCGGTACCGATGGTACTGCTGGTGCTGGCGGAACGTTGGTGACCGGCGCTGTTTCCCCACAAGCGATCAGCCTGAGCCCCTCGACCACATACCAGATCTATGTCCGTCAGGATTGCTCCTTGGCCATGGACGGTTACAGTAACAACACGACCGCTGTTAGCGTGACCACACCAGCGGCTCCTCCCGCCAACGACCTTTGCGCGGATGCGATCGCGGTGAGCTGCAACTCGGTGACCAACGCCACGACGGTGGCCTCCACCACGACCGGCGCCCCCACGGGTTGCTCGGATGTTCTGAACACGGCCGGTGGCATCTGGTACACGGTGCAGGGCTGGGATGGTCCGATGACCGTGGACCTGAGCGGCAGCGGCTTCGATACCAGGGTCGGTGTGTTCACCGGCTCATGCGGCGCGCTCGTCTGCGTGGATAGCGATGACGATGATGGCGCAGGCTTGACGAGCCTGTTGACCTGGACCGGTAGTTCATCGACGACCTACTACATCTACGTCACCGGATACAGCACAAACACAGGTGCTGTGACCATGACCGTGACCTGCGGAGACAACAACCCGCTGTGCACCGAGAACGGTCTGATCATGGAGTTCCAGACCGACGGTGCTCCGAACGAGACGACCTGGGAGATCCGCAACGAAGCCGGAACGGTCGTCGCTACCAGCGGTGGACCCTTGGTAGCCCCGTTCGGTATCCAGACCGAGAACGGTTGCGTGCCTGATGGTTGCTACACCCTCCGCGTCCTCGACAGCGCCGGCGACGGCATGACCACGGGTGGTTATATCCTGCGTACCCAGAACACCAACGAGCGCATCATCGACAACCGGAACAACTTCAGTGCCGGTAGCACGAGCGCGATCAGCGGTGGCCAAGGATTCTGCCTGCCTATGAGCAACGAAAAGGTGATCTTCTCAAGCTGCGACAAGCTGGACTGGATCACTGGTCAGTACGTGGTAGCCACCCCGAACGCGGCCGTTAGCGCCGAGTGGTTGACGGGTGTGCAAACGGATGACGGTTACGAGTTCTGGATCTTCGATCCGAACGGCAGCTACAGCTTCCGTCGTTTCCGCAACCACGCCACCAGCGACGGCTTCGGCCCGGCCAGCGCCACGCGCGCCTGCCACATGAAGTTGAACAACTGGGCAGCTGTGAGCCATGTGCCTGCCAACGTGCTGATGAACGTACGTGTGCGTGCCCGTGTGAACGGCTCGAACGGTGAGTTCGGTCCTGCTTGCCGCCTGGCGATCAACCCGACCTTGGCCGCTTGCCCACTGACCCAGCTGATGAACATCCCTGGCGACCCGAACTTCAGCTGCGGCGCCACCCGCCAGTGGGGTACCGGTAACCTGGTGCATGCGCGTCCTGTGAGCGGTGCGAACCGTTACCAGTTCCGTTTCCGCATCCCTGCCGAAGGATTCTCCGTGACCCGCACGGTGACGACCTACTTCACGCAGTTGAACTGGGCCGTGTTGCCCCTGCAGGATGGCAAGACCTACGATGTGGACGTGCGTGTGAGCAAGGATGGCGGTGCCACCTGGTGCAGCGCCAGCGACCCATGGGGCCCTGTCTGCCAGCTGACGATCGACAACACGCCTGCCGGCAACGGCAACCAGAACTTTGCTGGAATCAGCGAAGCTGCTGAGCTGCGTATGTTCCCGAACCCGAACCGTGGTGATGTGCTGAACTTCAACATCAGCGCCATCGAAGAAGGAGTGAACACGGTGAGCGTGGACATCTACGATCTGACCGGTAAGCGCATGAGCGCCCGCACGATCGCTGTGGCCGACGGTAATGTGAACACGGTCATCGACCTGAACGGCGAACTCGCTGCAGGCATGTACCTGGTGAACATCACCGCAGGTGACAAGACCTATACCGAGCGTCTGGTGATCCAGCCGTAAGGTCGAACATCATTCAAGGGAACGCCCCGGACCTCACGGTCCGGGGCGTTCTGCGTTCGGGGGGTGATCATCCCGAAGTCCCTTCATTCCGCGAAGGCTGTAAAAAAATCTTGACACGGCCGTAGTGCTTCTTCTACCTTGCGTAGACGAATGGCCGATATGGCGAAACGAACAGCCTAAAACTATCGACCAACGCACCAACCTTCACCGCGATGTACGACCTCTACCACTCCCCCAGGAAAGCGCTCGGGCCACCCTCCGCCCAGCGATCGGCACGCCTTCTTCACCGGTGGCTCCTGCTGTCCATGTGTTTCCTGCTCACGTTCTCCCTACGAGCGCAGGTGGCCACGGCTTATTCGTTCAGCGCCACGGCGGGCTCGTTCTCCGCGATCACCGGGGGTACGCTGCTCTGGAACAATACGTTCGACGACAATGTATCCGGTGCGCAGACCATCCCCTCGTTCCCTTTCAACGGCACGAACTACACCACGATGTACGTGTCGGCGAACGGGTTCATCACCTTCGGCAGCGCCCCGGGCGGGACGGAATACACACCGCTCAGCAGCACGGCCACCTATGCCCGTTGCATCTCCGCATTCGGCCAGGACCTGGTGAACCAGAGCTCCGGGACGCGCGATGTGCGCTGGCAGACCGTGGGGAGTGAGACGGTGATCCAGTGGCGGGGGATCCGACGGTATCGCAACGCCTTTCAGACCTGGGGCGAGAATTACAGCTTCCAGATCCGTTTGAACCATGCGAACGGGATCATCCGGGTGGTCTACGGCCCCATTGCTCAAGGCCCGGCCAACTCCACCAACATGCCCCAAGTGGGCTTGCGGGGTCCGAACAACACATTCGCAACGAACGTGAACAACGTGCGGGTGGAAAGCGGTGCCGAGACCTGGGCTGCCCCGCTGGCGGGTAATGCCAACAACAGCACCTTGCGTTTCACGGGTGCCTCACCGGCGAAGAGCTGGTCTGATGGACAGACCTATACGTGGACGCCTCCCTGTGTAACACCCACCGCGACCTTCAGTGTGGTGGACAATTGCGGTGGTGGGACCTTCAACGTATCGATGAACCTGACGGCCTTCGGCATAGGCGCCACGGGCACCCTGAGCTACGAAGTGAACGGTGGCAGCACCGTGAACCAAGCTGTGACCGCTTTGGGAACCACGAGCGTCGGTCCCTTCGCGACGACCGACGTGGTGACCGCCCGGTTCACCAATGCACTACCCGGGTGTACGACCACGGACTACACAGCGAGCTCCAATTGCCCGGTGGACGTGGTATGTGCCAACGTCCTGGAGGTGGACCATTGTTACTCGAACAACGATCCGCGCACATTCGCCTACACGGCAGAGCCCGGGAACACGGTGACGCTGCTCTTCGTGGATGGCACGATCGATCTGAACGACATCATCCGCATCTATGACGGCACCGACAATAGTGGCCCCCTGCTGGCCAGCAGTTCCAGCGCGAACCTGGCCGGCCTGACTGCCACATCGAGCGCGGAGGACATGTTCATGGAGATCGTGGCCGATGGCAGCAACAGCTGCGCCACCGGACAACAGACCACCTGGCAATTCGAAGTGCGGTGCACCCCTTCATGTACCAGCCCGGATGGTGCCGTTTCCGTGCTTACCGACTGCAACGACCTTTCCTTCAGCCTGGATGTGGAGGTGCTCTTCACAGGTGATGAACCCACGACCACCCTGTGGTACAGCGTGGATGGTGGCCCGGCACAGACGGTATCGGGCCTTATGGACCTGGATGTGCAGAACATCGGTCCCTTCGCACTCACCAGTACCGTGAACGTAAGGCTACTGCACGCCTCACAAGTCCTGTGCGACCGGAACCTCGGGAACTTCGTACGCGATCTCACCTGTCCACCCGCGAACGACCTGTGCGGTGCCGCTCAATTGCTCTCCGTGAAGACGCCGGCGCAATGCCCAGGTCAAGCGGTGACGGGTACCACTTTCGATTCGGGTACCGAGAGTGGTGCTCCGAGCTGCAATGGAACTGGATCCATCAATGACGTATGGTACCAGTTCAACTCCGGTTATAACACCTCCCCCATCCAGATCGGGATGGCAGCGGGAACGGCCGGGCACTACGCGGTCGAGTTGTATACCGCATGCGGTGGGACCTTGATCAGCTGCACCCCGAACAGCCCGAGTGTGGTGAACCTGGCCAATGCGACGGCATACACCGACTACTGGATCCGGGTGTTCACGAACACCACGCTCGGAGATCCCGGCACATTCACCATCTGCGTATCCGCTACGGCGGCCCCCACGGCATGTGGTCAGGTGGCGCGCGACCCAGGAGGCACCGGCAACTACAGCAACAACCAGAACGTGACGACCACGTACTGCTCCAGCAATGCCGGTGAGGTGGTACAAATGACCTTCACCCAGTTCGCCACGGAGGTCAACTTCGACTTCGTCCGGATCTACAACGGACCTACCACGGGAAGCCCGTTATTGGGCACCTTCAGTGGCACCACGCTCCCAGGGACGTTCACGAGCACCCATCCTTCGGGATGCCTCACGGTGAACTTCACCTCTGATGTGAGCAACGTGGCGGCAGGCTATGCGGCCAACCTGACCTGCTGCGTGGCCCCGACCCCGACAGCGAGTGCGAGCAATGACGGCCCATACTGTGCAGGACAGGACCTCCAGTTGAATTGCAGCACCAACATCGGCACCGTGTTCTCTTGGACCGGACCGAACGGATTCACCAGTGCCTTGCAGAACCCGGTGATCACAGGTGCGAGCGCCAGTGCCAATGGCACCTATACGGTGACGGTTCGCAATGGCGTGAACGGATGCCCTGTGACCGCCACCACCACGGTACAAGTGAGTGGTACCCCGGGACCGATCGATGCGGGTGCGAACCAGGTCGTTTGCGCCACACCCGGCACGGCGACCATGGCCGCCGTGGCTCCCACGGCAGGTACAGGTGTGTGGACCCAGGTAGGAGGCGGTGCTGCTTCCATCACGAACGCGAGCCTGCGTACCACGTCCATCACCGGCCTCAGCGTCGCGGGTAGCCCTTATACCTTCCGCTGGACGGTGAGCAATGCACCATGTGCGGCTGCGTTCGATGAGGTGACCGTAACCGTGAACCCGCTGCCGAGCGCGGCGAACGCAGGAGGTGCACAAACCATATGCAGCAACGGAAGCGCTGAATTGGACGCGAACGTTCCCAGCGTCGGGAACGGCGCCTGGAGCGTGGTCTCCGGACCGTCCACCTCGCTCGCACAATTCAGTGCGGTGAGCGCAGCGGACGCGACCTTCACACCTGCTGGTGGCGTAGGCACATATACCCTTCGTTGGACGATCAGCAACAGCCCCTGCACCGCTACGACCAGCGATGTGGCCATCACGGTCGACATCGCCCCTGGTGATGTGGTGGTGAACACCGGGTCCTATGCGATCTGCCAAGGCGGCACGGTGCCTGGTGGTCAGGGTCTATCGGCCACTTGTCCGGCGATCCCTCAAGCGAGCAGTACGGCATTCCCTGGAAGCAACTTCATCAGCGAAGGCACCACGATGACCACGCGGGCCACGCTGGCCATGCCGGCACTGCCTCCTGGCGCCGTCGT
>Ga0116158_10001139_pt1 | contig 24528 bp, 16 predicted proteins | sample AD_UKC052_MetaG_FD_89883 | JGI IMG/M metagenome (GOLD analysis project Ga0116158, IMG submission 89883) | Active sludge microbial communities of municipal wastewater-treating anaerobic digesters from USA - AD_UKC052_MetaG | ecosystem: Engineered > Bioreactor > Anaerobic > Digestate | place: USA... | reverse complement strand
GCCCGTGTAGGCGAGCACCACATAATCACCCGGGCGCGTCGACCGGATCTGCGTGCCCTGAACCACCGGGGCGAACGCGAGGCGGTCCAGCACGGCTCCGGCCGGCAGCACCAGGCGGTCGCTAGCCGCGCTGTCTGCTGCTGTCTCAAGTTCCACGGCTACGGGTGCGGCGCTGCCGAACGCGAGCGTGCGCGGCGCGAAGACTGTCAACGCTCCGTCACACAGGCTCACGCCGCAGCCGGAAGCCACCGCGAGATCGGGCTGAAGGGCCGTCGCCGCGCCGCCCAGGCGCAGCATCCCGCCCATCACGCGCGTCGGGCCGAGGTAGGTGCTCGCTCCGGTCAGCGTGAGCGATCCCGAGCCGAACTTGGTCAATCCGCCCGAGCCCGCGCCCAGCAGCGGCGGCGCGAGCGTCAGCGCGTGGGCCCCCGTGTCGATGACCGCGCCGCCGTCGCCGACATTCACCGTGAGCGTGCCGTTTGTCGCGCCGGGGCCGTCGATCAGCGCGCCGCTGCCGCTCAGGCGCAGCGTGCCGCCGTTGAGGGTCAAGGTCTTGGCCACCTGCGTGCTGGCATCCACATAAATCCGCCGCGTGGCCAGCACGCCGCCATTCAGCACGATGGCCTGCGCGCCGGTGGAGTCGCTGCTTTTGCTGCCGACCTTGACAATGCCGTTGGTGAAGAGCGCCTCGCCGCCGTTGATGGTCAAAGTGCCTGATCCGTGGGTCGGGGAGGTGCTGTCCTGATGGTTGTTGCCGATCATCAGCGCGTAGCCGTTCAGGTCGGCCGTATCGCTGCCGGCGGTGGCCTCGAGCCGGCCGCCGTTGACCGTGATCGAGCCGCTGCCGCTGTTGATCGCCAGGCGCAGGTATGCGAGGGTCAGGCTGCCGCCCTCCATCAGCAGGTGGCCGGTCGCGGTGACACCGACAAAATTCGCGTTGGCCTCGGGGTTGACGCCGCGCGCCTCGTGCACGCCGTTACTGATGATCAGGGTCGCGATGCTGCCGGCGTAGCGGCCGACATAGATGCGCGCGCCGGAATTGGTGGAGGAGAAAGCCAGCCCGCCGTTTCTGCCGGTAAAAATATTCGTTCCGCGCTGTAGCTCTAGGGTCGTCGTGGTGGCGCTAGAGACCGGACCGTCAAAGATCACGGTGCCCCAGCCGGTTCGCGCCCAGTTGCCGGATGCGGTGATCGTCAGCGGGCCGGCAAAGGTCAACGTGCGTCCGGACGCCACCTCCGTGCTCATCGTCCCGCCCATCGACACCGGCGCCTCAAAGGTGAGATCCCGGGTGGCGCCGGCCAGATTGATGTCCGTCGCGGCCCCGCCGTCGAGGGTCAGCAGGGCGCTGCCGCCCACCGTGACCGGACCGCCGGGATTCAGGATTTTGATGCCGTCCCACGTGGCCGCGGTATCCAGCGGCGCCGTGTTCGCCGCATTGACCGTGTTGTTCCAGACCGCCACGTCGGCGGCCCCGGGCGCAACACCGCCAACCCACGACGAACCTGTGTTGAGCGCGTCCGTGTTGTTCTCTTTCACGATCTCGCCGGCGCACAACGGCAACCCGCCGGCGATCACGGCACACACAGTCGCTGCAAAGTTTCTTTTCATGGCCTGCCTCCTGTTTACGATGACTATAAAAAATCGATCTTAGAATAACATTCTCGTCGTCCGCGGCACCACACTAAAAATCCAAATTGATGCACGGCGGGCGCATCCGATTCACGTGCTGTTGAGATTTCGGCGTTCCGGCTTAAAATTGTGGTGTAACCACAGAGATTAGAAGGCACAGAGAAGTCGGGTTTCGGGTTTACGGGAGGTCTTGGCGAGACCGCAGCCTTGAGTGAACGCCTTGAAGAACGGCTCACCGTCCATCCGCTCTTAACGCAGGCACTGGGAGTACAGGCATCCTGCCTGTACATTTAACGACAGGCTGGAAGCCTGTCCCCCCAGTGAACGAAGACAACCGAAATCCGAATGTCGAAAGGACCAGCCTTCGGCGTTGTAGGGTGACGAGAAATGCGAAATCTGACCCCGTCCCCAAGCAAGTGAATCGGATGCGCCCGTGCGCGGCACGAAACGCGCTTGCCGTGGGCTGGCGGGACGTTTATCCTTGCAAGTATGCGTGTTGGCTGGACAGGGGGCGTCGCTGCACAAAGGTGCGCGCGCCTGAAGGTGTTGGCGCTGCTGCTCGTTTCGCTGATGACGGGCGGCCGGGCAGTGTCCGCCGTGCCGACGGTGTGGCTGTGGCAAGAAGAGGGGCTGGCGGACGGCCTGCCCGAACTCCCGGCACGATTGCGTGCGGAAGGTTGCGCATTGCGGTTCGTGGACGGCGCGGCGCTCGCGGCGGAGGGGTTGAAGCCTGGCGCGCCGGATGTGCTGGTGCTGCCTTACGGCGACCGCTATCCGATCGCGTTGGCCGACACTCTCGATGCGCTGACTGCGCGTGGGTGTGCCTTGGTGGTGACGGGCGGCGAGCGGTCGTTCGCCCGGCCTGTCTATCCGACCGCGGCGGGTGCGCGCGGCCTCACGGAGACGGGCGACGAACTGGCCCGCCTTGCGCCGGATGCGGCGTGGAACCGGCCGCTGGCCGGGCCGGACGACCATGTGCGCGCGGAGGTCACGGGCAACGCCGTGCGGGTGACGCTGAATGTGGCCGCCTATGCGTACGCCGGGACCGACCTGCCGTTTGTGGACGCCGCCGATGCCGTGCTCGAACTTGAGCTGCGGGGCGAGCCAACGGTGCGACGCCTCTCGCTGGACCTCCACGAACAGGACGGCGCCCGCTGGAAACAGATTGTGCCCGTGTCGCCGGAGTGGACACGCCACCGCATTCATTTCGCGCAATTCGTGCCGTACGCCTCTCCTCGCGCCACAGGTCGGAACGGGCCGTCGCCGGCGAGTGTGGCACGGTTCTCCGTCGGCATGACGCACGCGATGGGCGGACGCCGGGGCGGCTTTGCCTTCGAGCTGCGCGGCGTGCGCGTGCTGCGCGCGCAGGTCGCGGCGGCGCAGGTCGCCGGCGCGCCGCGGTTCGCTGACGAGGATCTCTCGGTGGCGCGTTGGTTCGGCGCACAGCATGTCGGCGAGTCGCGCAACCGGCCCGCGCCGCGGCTGCGCGACGGCATGCGGTGTGCGCAGACGGACACGGCGATCTTACGTATGTACGGCGGTCCTCTCCAGGGATCGCGCTGGGCGGTATTCGATCTCGCGCCGGGCTCGGTGGCGCGGAATGAGACTGCCGTTGACCGTGTCACGCAAGCGGTCAGGACGTTGGCCACGGGGGTCTGGCAGGAGGGGCTGCGCCCCCGTTTCCGCGCTGCAGAAGGTCGTGTGTTGATGGATGTCTGCCTGCCGCTGATGAATCCCGGTGCGGCGCCAGTCACCGTCACGGCGACGCTGTCCGTGAACGGTGCCGGGCGGAGTTCGCGTACTATCACGTTGCCGGCGCGCCAGAGTGAAGCGGTCGATCTGGTTTTTGCGGAGGGTCTCGCGGCACCGCGCTTGGCGCAGGAGCCGCTCGAGCTGTGCGTGGCCACGCGCGCCTCGGCCGGGCCGGTCGTGGGGGACGGGCGCTTCCGCCTCGACGCCCGCGCCGCGCTGCGCGGTATCTGCGACGCCATGCTGGCGCGCGCCCGGGAAGACGGGAGCCTGCACGGCTATTCGTTTATCGATAACCGCGGTATCCGAGTCCTGCTGGGCGGGTATGAGATCTTCTGCGACAGCCGTTATCGGGATGCCGCCCTGAGGTGGGGTATGACCCTGCTGGCTGAGCAGCGTGAGGACGGCGGGTACCGCATGGGCTACGGCATCACGTCCAAGGGCGAAGAGTGTTATGTCGCGGACGGCGGGGAGATCGTCGTCGGCATCCTGCGGCTGGCGGCCTATGCCGAACCTGCCTTGCGCGGGCGTTTGCTCGCCAGCGCGGACCGCTACATGCGTTACCGCGAATCTTTCCGGGTGCCGGAAGGCGGTATCGGCGTCGGCTGGTGCCTGCACGATTACGGGCAGCGGCCGGTCACTCCCCTGGACACGCCGACGCGCATCTATGCCCCGGAGCGCAACACCTACACGATCGGTTGTTCGCTGGCCGGCGCCTACGGGCATGCCGCGTTGCGCGGGCAGCCCGACCTCTTCCGGCGGGCTGCGGCAGATGCCGACTGGCTGATGCCTCGGACCCGCAGGCTGAGCGGGGCCTTTGTCGAGAGCGTCGTGTTCGCGCATGCGTTTGCCGAGACGCCGGAACGGCGCGGGCTCTACGCGGACTACCTGCGAACCGCGTTTCTCGCTCCGATGCTGGATGCGTCCAAGGAGCAGGCGTGGTGGTTCCACAGCGACGGACGCCATGCCCTGAATCTCTTCGGCCTGGTGTACTGCGCGCACCGGCTGGAAGAGCGGGCGGAGCTGACCGCCGAGATCTATCGCGCACTGTGCGCCATGTTTTCGACGGATGCGCCGCGCTCGATTCCCGAAACCCTTGCCGGTCAAAAACTGGGGCAGTCGGAATGGCTCTACATCAGTTACGGGACGCTGGGGCTGGTCGATGCCGTGTCGCCGTCGGCAAGCCTGGCGCGATGGACTGACGCTCCTCCCCGCTGAATCTTTCGCAAGGCTCTGATCTCACTAAACACTAACAACAGGATTCGTCATGAAACGACTGATGGTTGCGGCTGCTGCCGCGAGTCTCGCTCTCGCACCGTTTTCGCCGGCCGGCGCCCGGTTGGCCGACACGGTCCCCTTGATGGTGCGCGCCGACTGCGAGGCCACCGTGACGTTGACGTTTGAAGACGAGCCGCTGCTCGACAAGCCGGATGACGTGCAGGCGGAATATGTCTGCGCGGACGGGCTTGACGCCGCAGGTGCGCCGCTCGGCTACGGGCGTTACCAGCCAGTGCCATGCGCCATTCGCGACAACACGCTGACGGTAACCGTCCGCTTCCGCGGCGAGACCGAACACACTATCCGGGTCATTCAGAAAAGCTCCGATCCGAAAAAGCCCAAAGTCCTGGGTGTCGCTCGGTTGTATTCCCTGCGCCCGGACTACTTCGCTCTGCGGCCCTACCGGGGAAACGTGCACATGCACAGCAAGTTCTCGGACGGCAACAAGAGCGAATCGCCGGCCCTGATGGTCGCCACCTGCCGCACGCTCGGACATGATTTCGCCATCGAGACCGACCACCGCGCCTATGCCGGTTCGCTGGATGCCATCGCGGCGTTTTCGAAGCTCCCGACAGACATGAAGACGTTCCCCGGCGAAGAGGTGCACAGCCCCGGAAACGACGTGCATATCCTGTCGCTGGGCGCGTCGTCGAGCATCACGGATTGGTTCATGACATCGAGTGTTGCGTACAATCAGGCAGTCGCGGCGGAGCAGGCCAAGTTGCCGGATACGGTTCCCGAGCGTTTCAAGCGTTCGATCGCCGCCTCGTATGCCGTCTGGGACAGAATCCGTGCCTGCGGCGGCATCGCCGTATTCTGCCACCCGTACTGGCGGCCGGCCCACCGTCAGTATATTCCCGCCATCGTCTCCGATTATCTGCTGAAAACGGCAAAGTTTGACGCGATGGAAATCCTCAACGGCGACAGCAGCGACCTCGGCATCCTTCACTACCACGAATTGCGCGCTCAGGGAAAGACGGTCGCCGGTATTGGCGTCACCGACGCCCACTCGTCCAAGAATCTGGAGCCCGCCTACACCTTGATCTTGGCGGAACAGCTTGATTTTCCGTCACTGGCCAAAAACATCCGCTTGCGGAACTGCGCGGCGGTGGATGTCGATCCAGTCTCGAAACGGCAAACCGTCATTGGCGAGTTCCGTTTCTCACGCTATGCCATCTTCCTGATCCAGCAGTTTTATCCGCTTCAAAACGACATCTGCCGGCAGGAGGGCGAATGGCTGCTGAAAGCGCTTGAAGGCGACGATCAAGCTCTCGCCGCGTTGAAAGCATCGCAAGGAACGACACCCGGGTTCAGAACCAAATATTGGCAGAAATGACGGCACCATGCGCGTAAGGAAGGGAAACATGAGGCACATACAGAGCGGCAGCAAGGCGGGCGGCGGTTGGCGTCGGAGGTTCAACAGGGCGTTCCACGGAGTCCTTCTGCTGGCGGCCGCAACCGCCGGCGCGGCGGCTCTCGCCGTGCCGTACGCGCCGGGCGGACAGTGGACGTTTGACGGTTCGCTGGCGGACAGCAGCGGCAACGGTCTGCACGCGGGAGTGGCGGACGAGCCGCACTACGTGGCGGCACGGGACGGCCAGGCGCTGCGGTTGGAGGGGAAGACGGCGACCATCCCCGACGCGCCCGGCCTGCGGCTCGCGCACGGTCTGCGTCTTGAGGCCCGCGTGCGCTTTGACGCGCTGGCGGACGGCAATGCCTGGACCGACGTCGTCATGAAAGGCGGCTACAGCCGCGGCGAGTATGTGCTGCGCGTCAATCCGGCGTCGGAAGGACGTCAGTTCGGCTTCTTCGTGAACACTGGCGTTTGGGAACAGCGCGTCAACGGGCGCGCCCGCGTCGAGACCAACGTTTGGTACGATGTGGCCGCAGGTTGGGACGATCGGGGACTCTGGCTGACGGTGAACGGCGACACGACGCGCGCGGCCCGCACCGGCCAGCCGGCCGCCACATGGGAGCCGTTGCGCGTCGGGCCGTTTCACGGCACAATCGACGCCCTGAGCGTCCGGCACGCGGGCGATGGTCTGCAAGGGGTCGGCCTCTGGCCGTTCGAAGGCGACCTGCGCGACCTCACCGGCCACGGGCGCGACTGGCGCGCCGCCGGCGCCTCCTTCGTGTCTGCGGAGCAGGGCGGCCGGGCGTTGAACGCGGCCTCCGCCGCGCCCGAGCTGCCCAGTCACGCCGACCTTCAGCTTGCGCCGGGGTTCAGGCTCGACTGCGCGGTTTTGTTTAATGACGTGCCGACCAACATCACGCCGATCGTGGTGAAAGAGGGTGAGTACATGCTGCGCCTTGACGCGCAGTCGGAGGGCGGCCAGCTCGCGTTTTTTATCAACCTCAATGGGAAGTGGGAGCCGCGCGTGCGGGCCGTGCAGCGCGTCAAGCCCGGCGTCTGGCACTACGTTTCCGCGCGCTGGAACGGCTTTGAACTCACGCTGGACGTGAACGGCGAGCGCAGCGACGTGACGCGCACGGGCATGCCCCGCCCCGGCCAGGCCCCGCTTAAACTCGGGCGGTTCAGCGGGGCGATCGATAACCTGCATATCGAGAATCCCCGGCCGATCGTGATGCGGCTGCGCGACCTCACGACACATGCCGTCCTGCTGCAAGCCGGTCAGCCGGTCCGGGTGAGCGGCCAGGTGATCAACTACGCCCAGACCGTCACAGGTTGCGTCGTGACGGTCGATCTGCCGGCCGGGGTGACCTGCGACACACCGCCGGCCGTTGCGCTCGCGCCGCTCGCCACCGCAGAACCGCAGGCCGTGGAATGGGTGCTGCACGCGAACACCGGCCAGGTCGCCACCGCGGTGTTCCGGCTGACCGCCAACGGCGCGACCGTCCATCAGGCCGCGAAGACGCTGCCCTTTTTCGATGCCGCGGACAGCGCGCGCGGGACCGGCGCGTGGGCGCCGCCGCCGCGTCCGGCAGGCATGCGAGCCGCCACCTATTATGTGGACAGCGCATGCGGCGACAACGCCAACGCCGGCACCTCGCCCGAGGCAGCGTGGCGCGATTTCACGCCGGTCAACGGACGCACGCTTGGCCCCGGTGAACGGCTGCTGTTGCGCCGCGGCAGCGTGTTCAACCAGGAACTCACGCTCTCGGCGCACGGCACGTCCGAAGCCTGGGCAGAGATCGGCGCCTACGGCGAAGGCGCGCGGCCGGTCATCCGCCGCAACTGGGATATCGACGAGCGCTGCGCGTTGATCGAGAGCCCCGATTATCTGGTTGTCCGCAGCTTGACGGTCTGTTTTGCAGGCAAGGGCCTCGTGGTACATTATGCGCGCGGCGGACACCGCGGCCTGCTGATCGAAGATTGCGTGGCGCACCATATCGAGGGCCTCTACCGCCACAACAGCCACGGGATTCCGGAGTGGCTCGACCGGCGCGGTGCGCCCGGCGACGGATCGGGGTCATCCGGATTCGGCGTCAGCGGTTCGGCGGCCTCGATGCTGGTGCTGCGCGACTGCGAGATGTTCCAGTGCTCCAGCGGGTTCCGCTTTTCCGGGCACGACGTGACGCTCGACCGTGTCTTCTGCCACGACAACTTCACGCACAACACCTCGCCGCATCCGTTCCTGACGTCGGTCTGGCGGGCGTATCTGCAGAACAGCGTGTTCGACGCGGCGGGTTGGCATGCCTACGCCGGCACCATGGGCATCATGCTGGCCAATCAGAACGGCCTGATCATCCGCAACTGCCACTTTCTCAACCAGCCGGATTCCGGCTCGCACGACGAGGGCGGTATCGATTTCGAGGCGGGCGGCGACGGCTGCCTGATCGACCGCTGCACCTTCCGCAACAATGCCGGCGCGGCGATCGAAGTGCTCGGGCTGAAATCTCCCCAGGCGCGCAATGTCGAGATCGCGAACTCGCGTTTCATCCGCAACAACGTCGCCAACAAACTCGGCCCCTCCGAGATCTTCATCTGGGGCGGCAGCCGCGACCCCGAGGTCTGCTGCAGTACGGGTCTCATCCGCGACAACGGCTATGTGCTCAAGCCCGGCGTGCTGTTTTTCACCAATCAGGCACCGGCGTTGACCCGCTGGACGGTGACGAACAACACGCAGTACGCCACCTGCGAAGAGCTGGACCGCGCCCTGCCGCTCAACGATCCGCCGCAGGTGGAGGCTGGCCGCGAGATCTGGACCGACCGTCCGCGCGTGCGCCTGGCCGGCGCGGTCACGGATGACGCGCGTCCCTCGCCCGCGCGCCTCACGGTGCGTTGGGAGCTGCTGCACGGCCCCGGCACGGCGGCGTTCGACGACCCGTCCGCAGCCGACACCGTGGCGCGTTTTTCCGCACCCGGCGATTATCAGCTCCGCCTGGTGGCGGATGACGGCGAGCTGTGGCGCAGCGGCCTGACCACCGTGCATGTCCTGCCGCCGCGCACCGAGGTGGCGCACGCGTGGACCTTCGAAACGACGCACGATAAAGAGGGGTGGAGCGACGGGAATCTCGGCACGCGCGACCGCGAATGGCTCGACCAGAAATGGGCCTGCATCTCGCGGCCGGTCAAGCACGTGGCCGGCGGCTTCTACATTGTTGCGGTCGAGGAGAGCGCCGAGGCGCATCTGCTCTCAGCCGACGCGCTCGGCGTGGCGCTCGTTTCCGCGCCGCGCTTTACAATCTGCATGCAGAACCACACCGGCGCGACGCGCCTGCGCCTGCGTTTCACGACCGATGCCGAACCGTCGTGGGCGGCGAACCTCGGCACGAGTTTCGTCGTGACCGCCCGCGATCCGTCGCCGCGCTTGTACACGGTGGACATGAGCGCGGTCGAAGGCTGGCGCGGACGGCTCAAACAGCTCAGGCTTGAACTCGCCGACGGCACGCCGGTCACCGGCACCTGCCGCATCGACTACATCTGGCTGGGCGGTCCCGCCCGGCTCTGGTGGCGCAGGGTGTTCAAAGCTCTTTGATGCGGAGATTGCGGAAGTGGCATTCCGAGCCTTCGGATTCCAGCATGAGGTAGCCTTTGCGCGGCGCGGCCGCGCGGGCGATGGTCACCTCTTTGCCGTTGACGCTGAGGCTGATGTCGCCGTTGATCGCGGCCACGCGGTAGTGGTTCCACTCCGGCGAGGGGCGGGTGCGCTCCTCGGACGGGAAGCTGCGCTGGCCGTTCGGCGAGATGCGTCCGGCCACTGTCAGCCGCGCGCCGTTGACCGCGAAGATATCGCCGTGCGTGCTGTACCACTCGTTCTTGCCCTTCACGTTGAATCCCGGATCAAGCACCTGCACCTCGATGCCGCGCGAGAAGGGCGAGCCGGCGACCGGCAGGGCATCGGACCAGATGAAGAGGCCGGAGTTGCCGCCGGATTTCATGTGCCGCCACTCGAAATCGATGATGAAGTTTTCGTACATCTTTGCGGTGCGCATGGTGCCGATCGGCTCGCCGGTGGTGACGATCATTCCGTCACGCACAAAAAACGTGTCGGGCGCAACGTTGCACGGCACCCAGCCGGTGAGGTCGCGTCCGTTGAAGAGCGGCACGAAACCGTTCTCGTCGCCTTTGAGCGGCACGCGCCACTGGCTGCCGTCATTGCGCTTCACGCGCTCGGCCCACTCCGGCTTGGCCTGCTCGGGCGTCGCAGCCGGGCGCGGCGTGTAACAATCGTGCTGTTTGAGCGTGAAGGCCGCCTCGTCGGCCGAGAGGCGCACCAGCACATAGCCGATGTCGCCCCAGTGTCCGGTGGAGGGCAGGCACAAGGTCTGCACGCCGTCCGTCGCCTGCTGCCGCCAGGTGTGGTTGTGGCCGAACACATACCCTTTGCAGGCCGGCGAGGCCGCGAGCAGCGTGGCGAGGCCGGTCTCGGCAAGCGGGTGGTGGGCGCCGACGAAGACCGGTTTGCCGCGCCCGCTCAAAACAGTCCGCAGCCAGGCGCGCTGCGCGTCGTCCAGACCGCCATTCACCGGGCCTTCGAGACAGGAATCCAGCAGGATGAAATCGGCATGCGGCGTTTCAATCAGCGACACCAGGCGCTCCGGCACGAGCGGCGCGGCGGCGGCGCGTTCCGGGAAGGCGGCGAGGAACGGCGCGCGCCGGTCGTGGTTGCCCATGGCGGCGTGCCAGCGGATGCCGGCCTCTTCGAGCGGCTTGACCAGCGTCCTGAGCAGGCGGTAGTCATTGGTGTCGCCGTGGTTGAACGAGAGGTCGCCGTAGAGCAGCACGTTCGCGGGACGCGGATTCAGCGCCAGCACCTCGCGCGTGCAGCGCTCCAACCCTGCGCGCTGGTGGGGATTGTTTTTCGTCGTCGTGGCATGCAGGTCGGCGAAGAGCGCCACCAGGTTCGGGTCGAGCGGAATGTCAGCGGCCTGCGCGGCGGCCGCACCCAGCATGGCCAGTGCGGCGGCCAGCAATCGTGATCTCAACGGCATCGTCTTCATCGGTTTTCTCCTTTTTCATTCGGTGCGGCGCGCGGCCAGCACCTCCTCGTAGACGGCCAGGGTTTTATCCACCATCTGGTCGAGCGAAAAGCGCGCGAGCGCATCTTCGCGAAGTCCGGTCAGCGTGTGGCGCGAGGCGTCGACCAGACGGTCGGCGAGCTGGGCGGCGTCGCCCGGCTCGACCAGCCAGCCGTTGAACCCTTCGCGCACGATGTCGAGCGCGCCGCCGAAACGGGTGGCGATCACCGGGCAGCCCATCGCCAGCGCCTCGGCCATCGAGCGGCCGAAAGCCTCGGGCTTGGCGCGGTTGCCCGACACCAACACATGGCCGCAGGCATAGATCTCCGCGACCCGGCTCTGGCTGCCGGCGAAGACCACATGGTCGTCGAGACCCAGGCGGCGCACCCGTTCGCGCAAGGTTTGGGCGTAGTCGGCGCGCGCGGACTCGGCCCCGCCGACAATCACGGTCTTGATGGCCGGCAGGCGGTCGCGGGCCGCGGCCGTGGCGTCGATCAGCACGTCGTACCCCTTAAGCTGCGTGATGCGGCCGACACCCAGCACCACGAAACGGCCCTCCAGCGCGAAACGGCGCCGGAAGTCGGCCATGAACGCCGCGTCGGTCAGCGCCGGGTCGAAGCGCTGCGGATCGATGCCGCGCGGGATCAGGCGGAGCCGCTCGTCCGGCGTGCCGTAATGCGAGCGGACATAGTCGAGCACGGCGGTGCTGGGACAGATCACGCGCTCGCCCGCGGTCATGATGCGGCTGTAGGCGCTGACGCTGTTGAAGCCGTGCACGGTGGAGACCATGGGCAGGCGCAGCGGTCGGTTGGCCAGGCGCACGAGCCAGCCCGGCACGCGGCTGCGGACATGGATCAGGTCGGGCTGGAGCGCCGCGAGCGCGTGCCGTAGCGCCGCTGCGCGCGGCAGGGCGGTGAGGGGATTCTTCGATTTGACATCCAGCATCACATGCCGGCCGCCCTCGCGTTCCACGGTCGGCACCAGCCGTCCGCCGCACGAGACCACGGTGCTGACGTGGCCACGCCGGACGAACTCGCGATTGAGCTCGACCGCGCCGCGTTCCACGCCGCCCTCGTCGAGCGCCGGAAGGATCTGGAGAATATGCATGGCCAAATCATACTGTTTGCCGCGCCGTCCGACAAGGCGTGTCAACGCCCGGGGCCAACACCCTTTTTTCGCTCCCCGCTCTTTCCCTTGACTTTATACCAAGTTTAACCAACTATGTCGCTTATCGGCAATAAATGATTATAAGGAGTTATAAGTGGACCCGATCAAAAACCCCTTCTCGCCTGGCGCCGGCTCTCCGCCTCCTGAATTGGTTGGCCGCGATCCTATCCTTGAACATCGGACTGGACATAGATCCCGAACAAGGCTCTGCTGACAGCGGCGACTTGGAGATCGATCTGCCGAACCTGTTTGTCGCAGTGGCCGAAGCCGCCGAAGAGAGAAAGAGCACCGTGGCTGTGCTCATCGACGAGATCCAATATCCGGCTTGCAAGGGCGTGCGCAAGATCGAGCGACAGGGATCGACAGGAGCGACAGGTAGCGAAAACTGATGACCGAATGATTTTACAGAGGAGTATCCTATGGCCGGACGGCTGCCGAAAGAAATCCCATACAAGCAATACCGTAAAATCGGAACCCTTCTCCAGGATTTCCGAGAGTATATCCTTAAGCCTCCAGAGAACCGGTTTGAACTTTTGATCCGTTGCGCAGGTCAGCTCTTTCTTTTCACGGAGGCCTTGATGAGCGATGCCGCGCAGGTTGCCGAGCTGCTGGACGTTTTGCGGCTCCTGCGAGAATCCAGCGGTCCCGGCGTCGTTGCAGCCGAGAAGACTGCAATGGAGCGTCTGATCTGGCTAGCCAGCGAATGCGCCCGCTTTTTGGCAGAGGAAAAAGGGAAGCGGGCAACTTCAGCGACGGAAGCCGCTCCCGATGTCGCGCAAGACGTCGGTCCCACCGCCGCAGTCCTCGCTCTCCTTGTCGCCTTCGCGCGCGACACCTTAGCGTTCAAGCGGGCTCACGACTCGTTCGGCGGGGAACGGCGTTCTCTGGCTTTTGAGCTGCTGGGAGCGGCCAGCGTCGCGCTTGACCTTTCGGATGTCGCGGCATTGGCGCGCGTGACGCTGAAGGGAAAGAAGACGGGGCGCGACGTTTTGGGCGCGCTTCTGTTCCTGGAGGCGTATTACAGTCACAACGACGAGAGAGTCAGCGACGAAATGATGGATGAACTCCTGGCGTTCGCAGAACAGACGGACAGCCGCTCGCTGGCTGTCGGGGCTTTGAATGTCTTGGTTCAGACGAATTGCATCAGCGATCTGCAAGCCCTGTCGCGCATTGATGACTGGAAGGACGCGCACCGGTACGGCGGAACATAATAGCACGCCGGTCATTCAAGCACGCCGAGCAAGCGCCGATAGTAGCCCGGCATCTGGGTCATGACGTCGAGTTTTTCCAGACAGGGTTCAACCGCTTCGGGAGGGACAGGGAACGTGGTCACAGGATCAAGGAGCTTTTTCGTGTACAGTTCCATGATCATGCAACTTTGGCGTGGCATGCCGATCCGGCGATGCATTGCGCGCCAGAGTTCCGCAATCGGCCGCTCGCGCACGTTGCCAAAGGAAAGCGGCACGAAGTCGCAGGGATAAAGATTCCCCGCTGCATCCAGATAGGCGTGTTGGGTTCCTGCACCGCAACCGAAACGGCTCTTGTCTTCCGTATAGGCGAATACGGATAGTTTCGGGTACCCCTTTTTTTTATTTACGGCGATGCTGAAGGTACACAGTTCGTCACGCTCCGCCTGCGTCAAGATACGATCACCCGCAATCTTCGCAAGACGTCCGCTCGGCATGTTCTCGAGCACGCGCAACTCATGGGCCCCCAAGCTCTTTGACAGCTCAATAATCTTCTGGAGATGCCCGGTGCGCAAGGCGCCAGGCTCGGCAACCGTTTGCGTCATGGTGTACAAGCCGGCTTCACGGCAGATCTTGACGGCTGCCACGGCCGTGTTAAAAGCCCCTTTTAGGCCGCGCAGTTCGTCCATGCGCCTCGGGTCAGCATCATCAAGGCTGATTCCCGCCGCAAACAAGCCGGCTTTTCTGAAGGCGCGGGCCTTTTCTAAGGTGAGGCCGTATCCGGTCGTGAAGAGAAAGGAAACCGAACGCTCGTCAACGGTGGCGATCAGCTCGGCCAGATCACTCCGCACCATGGGTTCACCTCCGGTGAAGCCGATGATGGCGGTGCCCATGTCTTGAAGATCGGCGAGCACGTTTTTCATCTCTTCCGTCGTCAGTTCCTGGGCAGGATGTCGGCCGACAGCACTGCAATGGGCACAGTGATATGGGCAGCGCTGCGTGACGGCAATATAGATGGAGATCGGAGCACGGCGGCGTCCCGTAACCTGTCCGTCAAAAGCGCCCCGCGAGGTGTCCAGCGCATCCAGAACCTGATCCGCCGCCTTGGAGGGAATCGGCGGCAGGAAGGAGGAGTAGACCAGTTTGCCCGCAAAGGACACCACCTTCTCCTCTCCCGCCGAGCGCCATGCCGAACGCAAGAGGTTGAAAAGCGAGCAGCGGGGATCCGTGCGGAACATCGCGTAGGACTTCATAAACAAACGGATGGCCGCAGGGTGAGAGAGTACTTTTACACGATCAGGCATGCCCGGCATGGTTCATTCCTTTTCTTCCCACCGCCATGAACGCCAAATCAGAGAGCTTCTGAACCTCTACTGAAAGGCCGTGTTTGGCGAGGCGTTCCTGCAGCTCCCCGGGGGTGACAAAGACAGCGTCATCCACAAAAAGCCGCTCAAACCAATAGAAGAAGCTCCCTTTCCAACCAGTGAGATGAAACTCATGGATCAGGAGGGTTCCTCCTGGCTTCAGCACGCGGCACATTTCAGAGACAGCGCGCTCAATCTGCTTGATATGGTGCAAGGCATCTGTGCACACGACAGCATCAAATTCCTCCGCCTTGAAGGGGAGCGCAAGCGCAGAAGCCTCGACGGTCTCCAGCTTGCGGCCACGCGCCACACTGAGCATCCCTGGCGAGAGATCCGCCACAACAACACGTGTATAACGCTCCGCGACACACGAAGCCAGGTAACCCGTTCCTCCGCCCACATCCAGCAAGGATTGGGTGGAAGTTTGTGGCTTCAGCACCTGCTGAATCGCCTCGACATGGTAGAGTCCCCAGCGTTCCATGAACCGATCATACCAAGGTGAGAAACGATTAAAGAGAGGCAGCCCCTTCGATCGGTTAAGACGCCAACAGCCGCAGGCGGTCAACACGCCGACACCCAATACACCAACAAAAACAGCAACCAAGGCAGAACTCATGGCGCGCCCTTTGCAATTAGGTAAATCAGCAAGGGTGCCCAAAAGGAGCAGGAAGCCCCGACCCACATGGCATAGATGAGAACCTGTCGTCCCGAGACAGCCAGAATTCCTGGCAGCAGAATGTCCATGGAGGAGACCCCTCCGGCGGTGACACCCAGCAACGCATAGCCCCTCCGGCTCACCAGCGGGATCATCAGGAGGGAGACCACATCGCGAAACAGATTCACAAGAAAGGCGACGTTGCCGAGCGGGCGTCCGCGCAACTCCTGAACCATGGGCCCTCCGAGCGTCTGCCAGCCCATTGCCGCTCCACACAGCATGCTGTCACGCCATCCAAATTTCAGAAACAGCCCTGATCCGGCACAGAAGCACAAGGTTCCCGCCATAACGGCCACGGGGAGAGCGAGCAAGATGAAGAGGGCGGCGCCTGCCGAGGAGGAGGTGCGGCTGGAAAACGTTTTCAGCTCCTGAGCGCTCTGGAATCCAACAGCTAGGATCATGAGAAGGAGGAACAGCTTAATCGCTGATGCCACGGGTACAACAGGCAGAAAGAGACCGCTGACAAGGCCGCCGAGCAACAGCGCGAGCGAGCCGCAGACAGGTCGCCAGGGATGACTAGGCTGAGTCGGCGAGCCAACAGAGCGGTCATCAGCAGGTCGCATCGCCTCCGCTCGTGACGACAGTTTTTTGACAGTGACGATCAAGAAAAAGGAGAAGACCACGCTTCCAGTTGCTGCAGCCACAGCGAGAACTCCTGCGGAAGCCACATCGCTCCATTCGGAATCCCCGCACAAAAAGGAGGCTGCCATTTGGAAGCCAAACAAAGCGATCAAAAGGTATCCGCATCCCACCATGATCCAATGCGCACCCTCAAAAAAGCGAGGTCGACAGACACGCATCCCTGACAAGAGCCCCGCGAAAAAAATGAGGTAATAGATCATGAATCCGTCACCCCAATGATAAACGAATACCCCAAAGAGGTGTCTTCTCGCGCAAGTTGCTCTTGAAGCTCCGAGAGAAAGTGCAGACTGCCACATTCGTTTTGCACAGGCGGCATGCGACTTGTCAGGAAATCGCGCAGACAAAAACGGATTCCTTTCCTGGTTGCAAAAAAGGCCAGCAGACGCTGGTACGCTTCAGCGCTCAAGAAAGAGGAGACATCACTGAGCGAGTATTTGTTGCATGCTGCGTGAGCAGGATCGGAAATCACGTCGAAGAGCGCTGCCGTGCGGAACGTGATGCGTCCGACTCGTGCTTTCAGGAACCCGAAGTTTTCTTCGCGAAGATAGGGCGGATAATGAAGCGGATCAAAAAAACGACCTCGGAAAACGAGCGCCATCATAAAACTGGAGCGTGCCAGATGGTTCTCGAGGAAGCCCGTCATGCGCTCATAAATATACTTCCACGCGGGCCGTTGCGGGTCTGCATAGGCATAGAAGCCGGGGTCCCTAAGAACAAAACGGAAAGCGAGTGGATTAAACGAGAGGCGAAGGAGCAGGCGCCAGTCTGCCGTGTTCCACTGCTCATGCACAAACGGGCGCTGCTTCTCCAGATCATCAAACGCAAAGAGTTGGCGAATCCTTTTGCCGCGCAGAACGCGCATCTGAGAGGAGGCCGTTCGAAAGTAGCGTTCCCAACGTCCTTCATAAAGAATTCCCCTCTCCAAAATACGCCGCCTGCCGTCAAACCAGTGCGCCGCCTCAGGGGAAAGGTGCGAGCGAAGCACGCAATAGCTATCCCAGCGTGGTTTCTCACTGGGTAGCAACCCCAGAAACCGGACAAAATCCGAATAATCAAACTCGCGGATCGCGGCCAGCTTCAACTCGAGGAGATGGTTCTGCGCAGGATTCAGATCAAACGAGAGAATGTGTGCCGGGTCGCCAAGAAGGAGATGGAGCGGCCTGTCACCACTGCCTGTGATGCAGCAGATCGAATCTGACGACGAGATGTCCAGGGCTTTCAGTTCTGCCAGGCCATCCTCGTTGCAGGAGCTGTAATTCAACGTATTGAAAAAACTCACCTTGATCTCCGAATCCCCTTCATTATTTCAAGCCCGACACGTGATTGAGTGGTTGTCAGCGATCACCATGTTGGTGCAGATAGTGGATGAAAGTGACTGACACAACAAGAAAAAAAGAGGGCCTGCGAGGGGTGGCGTGTAATCTCCTTTGGCGTTTGCATTCATTAGCACACCTTGTAAAGTGTGATAATGAGCAGTAGAAGTCCCCGCCCGGCTTTCTTGTGAGAAGAACATTCACCGCTGAACTCCTCTCTCGCCTAACCCCCGCGCGGATTGATACACTCTTTTCTGTCATGAGGAAAGAGGCCGATATGGAACAGTTTATTGTCACAGGCGGGGCGGGGCTGATCGGCAGCAATCTGATCGCGGCGCTGAACGCGCGGGGGATCGACGACATTCTGGTGGTGGACCATCTGAACCATCCGGACAAGGAACGGAATCTGGCGGCGCTGGCCTACCGCCGCTACCTCGACCGCGACGCGTTCCGCGAGGCCCTGCGCGCCGGACGGCTCGCGCCGGCCCGGACGCTCTTCCATCTCGGCGCGTGCAGCTCGACCACCGAGACCGATCAGGCCTACCTGGATGACAACAACACCGGCACCACCCGCGAGCTGTGCGCGTGGTGCCTGGCCGGCGGCACGCGCTTCATCTACGCCTCGAGCGCCGCGACCTACGGCGATGGCGAACAGGGGTATTCGGATGACGACGCGGTCACGCCGCGCCTGCAGCCGCTGAACCTGTACGGCTGGTCGAAACAAAAGTTCGACCTGCTCGCCCTGCGCGAAGGCTGGCTGGACCGCATCGCCGGGCTCAAATACTTCAATGTCTTCGGCCCGGGTGAGGCGCATAAAGGCGAGATGCGCTCCGTGATCCACAAGGCCTACCGCAAGATCCGTGAGACCGGCGCATTCGCGCTGTTCCGTTCGCACCGGCCGGAGTATGCCGACGGCGGACAGGTGCGCGATTTCGTGTATGTCAAAGACGCCGTCGCGGTCACACTCTTCTTTCACGACCATCCGGAGGTCTCCGGTCTCTTCAACTGCGGCACCGGCCAGGCCCGCTCCTGGCTCGACCTGCTGCGCGCGATCTATGCGGCGATGGAGCGTGAGCCGAAGATCGACTTCGTGGACATGCCGCCGCACCTGCGCGACAAATACCAGTACTTCACCGAGGCCGACACGCGCAAGCTGCGCGCGGCCGGTTGCGGACACGCCTTCCAGCCGCTGGAACAGGCGGTGGACGATTACGTGCGCCAGCATCTGGAAGCCCGTCCGTGAACCGTCCGCCGGACCATACGCCGCTGCCGGGCGGCTACCGCGAAATGTGGCGCATCGCCGCGCCGCTGATCCTCAGCATGGCGTCGTACACGATCATGCAGTTCTGCGACCGCGTTTTTCTGTCGCGCTACAGCAGCGTGACCATTCAGGCGGCGCTGCCGGCCGGCATTCTGGCGCACACGCTGATCTGCTTCTTCCAGGCGCTGACCGGTTATGCGGGCACCTTCACCGCGCATTACCACGGGGCCAAAGAGTCCGCGCAGTGCGTGCGTTCCACCGTGCAGGGACTTTGGCTGGCGCTCGTCTCGTGGCCGCTGATCCTGCTGCTGATTCCGCTCGGACTCTGGCTGATCACGCTGAGCGGTCACGCGCCGGCGGTGATCGAGGCGGAGCGCGTCTACTTCCTGATCCTGATGGCGGGCGGCATCATGGTGCCGCTCAACTCGGCGATCGGCGGCTATTTCATGGGCATCGGCCGCACGACGGTCAACATGATCGCTAACACCCTCGGCTGCTCGCTGAACATCGCGCTTAACTACGCGATGATTTTCGGTCACTGGGGCTTCCCTGAAATGGGCATCGCGGGCGCGGCCTATGCGACGCTCGTGTCGGGCTTCGTCACCTGCCTGATCCAGCTCGCCCTCTTCTGGCGCGATCCGGCCTTCCATGCGGCCGGCCTGCCGCAGGTGCTGAAGCCGGACGGCGCGCTGCTGGCCCGGATCATCCGCTTCGGCACGCCGTCCGGCCTGCAGTTGCTGATGGATGTCGGCTCGTTCGCGGTCTTTATCATGCTGACCGGACGCATGGGCGAATTGGCGCTCGCCTCCAGCAACATCGCGTTCAGCATCAACAATCTCGCCTTTGCGCCGCTCTTGGGATTCGGGCTGGCCGCTTCAACGGTGGTGGGGCAGCACCAAGGCGCGCGGCGTCCCGAAGCCGCCCAGCGCGCCGGATACACAGGCCTCAAGATGGGACTGATCTACATGTGCGTGATCGGCGCGACGTTTGTGCTGTTTCCGCGCGAGTATTTCGAGCTGTTCCGCTCGGAGGATGCCGGGTTCACAGCGGATGAGTTGCTGGGCCTTGGGCGCTCGATGCTGCTGCTGATGACCGTCTGGGGCCTGCTGGACACCGTGAGCATCGTCCTGAGCGGCGCGCTGAAGGGCGCGGGAGACACGCGCTTCGTGATGGTCTACATGATCGTTGGCTCGTGGGTCCTGCTGGTTCCCGGCTCGTTCCTGCTGCTGTGGGCCGGCGCAGGCATTCTCGGGCTTTGGAGCTGGCTCGCGGTGTATGTCTGCGTGCTGGCGGGCGGCTTCTGGTGGCGCTGGCAACAGGGGGGCTGGAAAACGATTCGCGTGATCGAAGGACGCATCTATATCCCGCCCGACACCGACGACATTCACTGAGCCTTACATCTGGGCCAAGGGCCGCGCGAAACGTGTGGCAAGGGTCTCGTCAAACTCTGCGCTGAATGCCAGCACCGAGTCGTCCAAAGTGTTGAGCCCCAGCGCCTCGATCGGCTCGCCGTCATCCAAGATCACCTTCGCGATATCGGCGACCGTCAACCTGTCGCCGCACCGGTAGAGCAGGTACTCACCGGGCCGGTTCGCAACCTCCGCCAGGATCTGGTTGCGTACGAGATCGTCCAGGATGTCCTTGACGAAACGGACGGGTATCCCGTGTTTCTCAGCGTAGGCCTCCGCCGCGAACGGTCCGCCCGCGCGGGCCTTGGCCTGGCGCGCGGTCTCGGCGCAGAGCGTCAGCGCCAGCAGTAGGCGTGCGCGCAGGCTGGCATCGGCCGCGTGCTGTTCGCGCACATAGGTGTCGCGGTGCTGCACCGCAAAACTGATCTCCGCGCCCAGCAGGATGATCTGCCAGCTTGTGTACACCCAGAGCAGCAGGATCGGCAGCACCGCGAAGCTGCCGTAAAGCGTGCTGTACTTGGCAATCCCAATCTGCAGCATCGCACAGAGTTTGAGCCAGCCGCCGAACAGGATCACGGTGACGCAGCCGCCAGCCAGCGCCGGCACCAGCTTGACGCGCGTGTTCGGCATGAACCCCAGCAGGAAGGCGAAGGTCAGCGTGCCGATCAGCACCGTGACCGAAAGCTTGAAGAGTCCGCTGTCCAGCAGCGTGCGCGTGGCGTCCGAGACCATGCCGCCCATGGTCTTATCCATGAAGCCGGTGACCATCGAGGCGACGGGCACGCTCGACGCCGCGGTCACCAGGAACGGCAGGATCAGGCACACGCCGAGGTAGTCGAAACATTTCCGCACCAGCGGTCGCTGCTGCTCAACCCCCCAGACCTGGTTGAAGCTCGACTCGACCTTGCCCAGCATGCCGATCACAGTCCAGAGCAGCATCACCGCGCCGATGCCGCCGAGCGTGCCGAACTTGAGCTGATCGAGCTGCGTGAAAAGCTGGTCGGCGATCTCCCGTACCTGCTCGGAAAAGGCCTGCGCCACCTCATCCGGCACCGTCTCTTCAGCGATGCCCTCGGCCTGCACCTTGGCCTCGACCGACTGCTCCATCTGAGCCATCCAGCCGTTCAGGTGCTTGTCGAACTGCGCTTTGGCCAGATCCGCGCCGCCGAATGCGCGCGCCATCGCCAGCGTCAGCGCCAGGATCGGGATCAACGTCATCAGGGTAAAGAATGTCAGCGAGGCGGCGTGCAGCGAGCACTGGTCGCTTTTGAAACCTGAGAGCACCAGCGAGCCGAGGCGCACCGCAAAGATGCCAATCCTGCGAGGCCACGGCAGGGTGCGGCAGTCGGTCTCCCACACGCCCCTGTCGAGAAAGACGCGGCAGTCGGCCATCAACGCTGCGATTTTCATGCGTGAATCCTCATGGCTTTGGGCGAGGCCGGGCAGACATACTCGCAGCAGCCGCATCCGGTGCAGCGCGCGGCGTCGACCACAATCCGGCTCGTCATGTTTTCGGGATCCCAGGCCATGTCGAGCGCGCCGTACGGGCACGCTCCGACACAGGCGCCGCACTCGCGGCTGAAACTCAGCAGGCAGTGATTCTCATCCACATGCGCCGTCCCCATCGGACGCCGGTGCTTGCTCTTTTGCGCGAAGCGTGGAATCGCGCCGCACGGGCAGACCTGGCCGCACTGGGTGCAGGACGGCGGACAATAGCCGTCATCGAAAGCGATTTCCGGCGCCAGCACGCCGGCCCAGCCGGCGCCGGTGCCGCCGAAACGAATGATGCCGCTGGGGCAGATCCGCACGCACGCCCCGCACCGCGTGCAGAGCCTCGTGAACCGCGCCTCGCCTTCGCTGGCCGGCGGCCGGACCGCCGCCGCCGGAGCATTGGCGCGCGCGGGGTACAGGGCCAGCCGGTAGCCGGCGCCCAGCCCGAGGCCCAGGAACGCGCGCCGCCCCAGCGCGGCGCTTTCGCGGCGCCGTGCCGCCGCGTCCAGCGCGCGCAGGCGGAACGGGACACGCAGCAGATCCTGTAACGCGCCCAGCGGGCAGAGCCGGCCGCACCAGAGTCCGGGCGCGAGAAACGCGAGCAGCAGCAGCGCGGGCAGGCCGGTCGCCGCAAGCCAGTCACGCAGCTCAAGCTGGCGCCGCGCCGCGCCGAACGCCGCATTGAAGAGCACCAGCGGATCGAGCCAGCCGAAGAGCGGATAGCCGGCCAGCGCCGCGCCGACCGCCACCGCGACGAGCCCGAGTCCCACGCGCGGCACGCGTCCGACCCAGCCGCGCCGCGGTACCCAGCCGGCCAATGCGTCCTGACAGGTGCCGGCCGGGCACAGCCAGCGGCAGAAGGCCCGCGGCCAGACCACGCCGAGCAACGCGGGGACAAGCGCGCCCAGCAGAAAAAGCCCGCCGGCGCCGGCCGCCGCCGTCACCCATGCATTGAAGGGGCTCAGCGCCGGCACAACACCGGCCAGCCATGACGGCTCATGCCGCGGCCACGCGCATGCTGCCGCCGCCGCGAAGGCCGCGCCGCGCACCGCACGCCTCACCCATTTCCCCCGAACAGCGCTATCGATTCTTATACCAAACATCAGTGTGCATCATACCTTGCCGGTACAGCGATTGCAATTCTTGGTACTACGAGAGGCGGCTCTTGAAGTCCTGATAGCCGAAGGCGCGCACCGTACGCAGCGCACCGTCCGGCCCGCGCAGCAGGATCGCCGGCAGGCGGATGCCGTTAAACGTATTGGTCTTGACCATCGTGTAGTGCGCCATGTCTTCGAAGATCACGCGGTCGCCGGGCCGGAGCGGCGTGTCGAACGACCAGTCGCCGATGATGTCGCCCGCGAGGCAAGTCGCGCCCGCGAGCCGCACGGTGTGGGCCTTGACGCCGGGGTCACAGCCGCGGTCGGCAGCCGGTCCGGGTTCGGCCTGGCCGCTCCAGGCGGCGTCGCGGAAAACGCGCGGCCGGTACGGCATCTCCATCACGTCCGGCATGTGGCAGGCGCATGAGGCGTCGAGGATAGCGATCGGCAGGCCGTTCTCCACCACGTCCAGCACGGTCGCCGCGAGCGTGCCGGCGTTGAGGGCGCAGGCTTCGCCGGGTTCGAGATAGACGGTCTCGATGTTCGGATGGCGCGCGCGGAACGCGGCGAGCGTGGCGCACAGCAGGTCAAGATCGTAGCCGGGCCGCGTGATGTGGTGGCCGCCGCCGAAATTGATCCAGGCGAGGCGCGGCAGCAGGTCGCCGAAACGCTGCTCGATCGCGGCCAGCGTGCGCGCGAACGGCGCGGCGTCCTGCTCGCACAGGGTGTGCGCGTGCAGGCCGGTCACGCCGTGCAGCGTTTCGCCGGCGAAGGCCGCGCGGCGCACGCCCAGGCGCGAGCGCGGGGCGCAGGGGTCGTAGATCTCGGCCGTGCCCTCGGAGTGCTCCGGGTTGATGCGCAAGCCGCAGGCGACGGTGCGCCCGCTCTCGGCCGCAATGTGCTGGAACAGGCGGAGCTGCGCGAAGGAGTTGAGCGTCACATGGTCGGCCAGCGCCGCGATCTCGCGCATGTCGGCTTCGGAGAAGGCGGCGGCGAAGGCGTGGACTTCGCCGCCGAAGGTTTCACGACCGAGGCGCGCCTCGTGCACCGAACTGGCGCAGCAGCCGTCCAGCACGCGCCGCATGCGGGGGAAGACGCTGAACATCGAGAAGGCTTTCAGCGCGAGCAGGATGCGGCAGCCGGTGCGACGCTTGACTTCGGCCAAGATGGCCAGGTTGCGGTCGAGGGCGGCTTCATCGACGACAAAGGCGGGTGTGGGATGGGGAAACATGACAAAAGTAAGAAGGAGGAAGGATGAGGGATGAGGGAGGAGGGGAGAGGGAAGGGGGCGTTAAGGGGTTTGGGCGAGGCGGGCGAGGAAGGCATCGAGCAGCGCCGCCATGGCCGGCAGGGTTTTGCGGGTCTGGTCGATCACCTCTTCATGCGATAGGTGCGGGCCGCTGATGCCGGCCGCCATGTTGGTGATGCAGCTCAGGCCGGCAGTGCGCAGGCCGGCGGCGTTCGCGACGGTGGCCTCGGGCACAGTGGACATGCCGACCGCGTCGGCGCCCATGCCGGCGTAGGCGCGGATCTCGGCGGGCGTTTCGTAGCCGGGGCCGGAGGTGAAGGCGTAGACGCCGTCGGAAAGGGCCGCGCCGGTGTCGTGCGCGGCTTTGCGCAACAGGTCGATGAGCGCCGGCGAATAGACGTGCGACTGGTCCGGGAAGCGCGGACCCCAGCCGGGCACAACCGGCCCGATGAGCGGCGAGATGCCGACGGTGTTGATGTGGTCGCGGATGACCATCAGGTCGCCGGGGGCGAGCGAGGGCGAGATGCCGCCCGAGGCGTTGGTGATCAGCAGGT
>Ga0116158_10001138_pt1 | contig 24553 bp, 16 predicted proteins | sample AD_UKC052_MetaG_FD_89883 | JGI IMG/M metagenome (GOLD analysis project Ga0116158, IMG submission 89883) | Active sludge microbial communities of municipal wastewater-treating anaerobic digesters from USA - AD_UKC052_MetaG | ecosystem: Engineered > Bioreactor > Anaerobic > Digestate | place: USA... | reverse complement strand
GCGGTGAAGGCGCTGGCCGGACGCTGCGAGCGCGTGCTGGTGTTGGGCTCCGCCAACAGTTCGAACAGCCAGCGGCTGGTCGAAACGGCCCGCGCCGCCGGTGCTGAGGCCGAGCTGGTCAGCGCACTGGAGCAACTTTACGGGCTCGGCCTCGAGGCGGCTTGCGGAGTCGGTCTGACCAGCGGCGCCTCCACGCCCGAATCATTTCTCGATGCCGTTGTGGCGCGGCTGCGCGAGCGCTACGGCTTCCCTGCGCCCGAAATGCTGGCTGCGGTTGAGGAGGATTCGCTGGTCTTCAGGCTGCCCGCGTTGGATGCCGGCGGTTGACGTTTGCAGGGGCGTAAAGTTTTTTACCCTCTTCATTACGACCATTCGATGGTCGCAATCATTCGCATCACGTGCAGCGGCGTTCGTGCGACGGCGGGATCTTGAGGATACCGCGGTATTTGGCGATGGTGCGGCGCGCGACGGTGATGCCCTGCGCGGCCAGTTTCTCTTCGATCGCCTGGTCAGAAAGCGGCGCTGTCGGCTCCTCAGCCTGCACCAGACGCAGGATCTGGTCCTGCACGGACTTGTTGGATACCGAGACGCCGTCCTTGCCTTTCAGACCGGGCGTGAAGAAGTATTTCATCTCAAACAGGCCGACTGGCGTGCGCATGTATTTGTTGGCGACGGTACGGCTGACCGTAGTCTCGTGCACGCCGACTTTTTTGGCGACTTCGGCCATGGTCATGGGGTGGAGAGCCTCGATCCCCTTGAGCAGGAAGTCGGTCTGGGCGTCGACAATCTCCTGCGCGATCTTGCGGATGGTTTCCTGACGCTGGTAGATGCTGCGGATCAGAAACGCGCCGGCCCTGATCCGTTCGCGAATGTAAGACTTGGTCTCGGCGGAAACGCTTTTGTCCTCCAGCAACTTTCGGTAATGCGTGCTGATGCGGATGTGAGGCAGTTGACCGTTGTCCACTTGGGCCACGAAGCGTCCTTTTTCTCTGGCCACAAAAACTTCCGGCTCGACATACTCCGTTTCCGCGCTTTCAAAGGAGCGCCCGGGGCGGGGATTAAGGCTGTGCACCAGCGCGATCACGTGCGCCAGTTCGTCTCGGTTCAGAGCGAGCGCCTTGCAGAGAAACTTATCGTCGTGTGCGCCCAGCTTCTCCAGATACTTGTCGATCAGCAGGCGCGCCTCATCCTCCCAAGGCGAATCTTCCACCAATTCGAGCTGCTGCAGAAGGCATTCGCGCAGTGTCCGCGCGCCGACGCCGGGCGGGTCGAACGACTGGATCACCTTGAGCACCCCGACAACCTCGCGCTCGCTGCGGCCGGTGATCATCATGATATCCGGCAGGCTGCCGGTGAAATACCCGTCATCGTTGATGTTGCCGATCAGCGTCACGGCCAGCTCGCGGTCTTCTGGCGACATGTCGGTCAGAGTGAGCTGCTCCATCAAGTGGTCTTGCAGCGAGATCGTCTGGCGTATGGAGTCAAACAGGTACTGCCGTTTTTCTTCGGCGTCCTCAGACGACGGCGCGTTCTCCATGCCTTGCAAGAAGTAGTCGCGCCACTCGTCGTCCTGTTGTAGGATCGCGTCAACATCGGGGTTGAAGTCGAGTCCCTCATCGGTGACATGTTCCTGAGGGGCTTCGGGCTGAGCCTCCGACAGCAAGGTCTCGGCTGGGTCTCTGACGTCGTCGATCGTCGGGTTGACCGCCATCTCTTTGAGGATCGCGGCACGCAACTCCATCACCGGCATCTGGAGCATCTCCAGCGACTGGCGCAATTGCGGCGCGAGCGTCATCACCTGGCGCTGCTGCTGACTGAGACTGAGATAGGGTCCTGCCATGAAAACCGTTCAGGAGGATGCTTTCTCTCTGCAAGCAAGCATCATCCGTACCACTTTTTGAAAGTGTCGGTATCATAATGGAATGGACGTGCCGGGGCAAGCCTTCGCTCGCAATCGGCTCACCGCAGGTAGAAGAGCGAGCCGACCGGCCAAGGCAGCGTCCACGACTGCGTGTCGAGCCTGTGGAAGTCGAACTGCAGCCACCCGTTGGTGCTGTTAAACATCAGATTGATGTCATTCTCGCCGGCGCGCAGGTCGCCGGGCGCGAACGGCAAGTTGAGCAGCGTGTTGTCGGGCAGGCCCGTGGTGGATTGGTAGAGGATGCGCCCGTTCACGCCGATGCTGAAGGGGAAGGGAGGGGTCGGCTGGGTGCCGGCATTACACCCCTGCTGAACAATGCGCGTGGAGTAGGAGAAGGTGACGTTCTGAATCATCTCGGGCGACAACACAAAGTGGAGCACGGTGTTGGAGTCCGACCCTTGCACGACCGCGCGCTCCAGATGCTTCCAGTCCGGATCAGTGATGTAGAAGTGGTCGCCGGCCTGGCTTTCCACAATGAAATCCGTGGCACTGTTGTTGTCGATCCCCACTTGCCACGCGCCGCCCAGTTCCATCCAGTCGAGGGCGATCCAGGCGGCGGGGCCGCCCGCGTAGCTCAGCGTGAAGGTGTTGGTACCGCTTGCGAGTTGGCTCTTGGGAATCGGCCAGAAGAAATCCTGGTTCGCTCCGATCCGGACAGGCGGGTTGGTCGCGGCGTTGACGACGAAGCGCAACTGGACCTTCTGTCCCGCTGCGGCCGTGTCGAGCGTTCTGATGTGGAAGACCGTGTTGAGATTCGCCTGCGCGGCCGTGAGCGGGACCTTTAACGTCAAGTCGGGATGCATCACGCCGAGCGCGCGCGGCACGGTGTGCCACGGATCGCCCGGGGCGAACACGGGGTCGGCCTCGGATTCAATACGCAGATCCGTCGCCGAGCCGTTGTACAGGCCGATCTGCACCAGGGGTTGCGGATAGCAGAAGGCCTCGAGCACCTCCGTGTAGGTGAGCGCCCGGTCCTAGACCGCGAGATGGTTGACGAGGCCCTTGAAACTTTTGCCGGAATTGGAGTTGGTCGGACTGCTGTAGCCGTCCTGGAAAGACTCCGACCCGATCACCGTGCCCGAGCCGCCCACCAGATTGGTGACGACGGTGGTCGTGAATTTCTGGTACTGGAGCGTGCCGCCTTCGGGCCAGAGGAAGAGTTCAACCGTGTCCGAGCCGTTGGTGCCGTTGTCGGTGATCACGGCGGCGGCGTCGTACCACTTGCCGGTGATGATGTTCGAGGAGGAGCCCAGGTAAAATGCCGTTTGTCCCACGTACATGCCCAGACGGTTGAGGCCGCCGTCGTAACGCACACCGAACATCCAGCCGCGCCGGTTGCCCCAGTCGAGCGAATTGTTGTAGATCCAACCGGGGTAGCCGCTGCTAAACGTAATTCCGTCCCAGCGGAAACGGGTCACGATTGCGGACGAGTCGTTCAGACGGAAATTATCGATCTTGACGGCGTCGGGCCAGACCTGCCCCAGCGCGTTGGTCTCCTGCTGGAAACGCAGGCTGAGGCCGCCGTAACGTCGGCCGCCGGCGGGACAGACGACCGGGGCATTGGTCCAGAGCGGGCCGCCGAGCACGCCGCGCACGCCGGAGGCATGCCGGCCACTCGCACCCTTCACCGCCGCCGTGCCCCAGTCCCGCTGGTCGCGGATTTCATCCGCTGCAGCGACATTCACGGCCTGAGGGTCGTGGTTCGGATCGTAGTCGAAATGCCACCAGGCGGCGGCATCGTCATAGACGCCAGCCAGCGAAGCGCCCGGGGATAACACCCCGAGTAGGGCCGCGCAAAGAACAACCGTCCCGACCATACACGCCTTCATTCGCTTCATAGGTTCGCTCCTTGGTTATACGGCATACGTCAAGATTTCAATTTACGAGTATGATAACGAAGACAACGCCCTTTCCAAAAGCAAAAAATCTGGCCAGCAGATCAAAGGGCGCATGGCAGTTCCGTTGAGGCCGGTGATTCGTAATCGTAATCTTGATTCAGTCCTGCACGCGTGATGACACGGTCAGCATCGAGTGATTTGACCATGAGTGGCAGGGATGCGCGGATGACATGCGTTTCTGGTGAAAAGAGGGGGCGGCGAGTCAGGAGCGCGGGCTCATTTTGGAGCGCGGCGGCTTGCCGCCGCTTTGGAAAGCGGGAGCAAGCTCCCGCACTCCACAAACCGGCAGCAGCCCGTCGTCCGTCTCCCCGCCTCCGCTCTCGCCCGACTGTGCTTCGCAGCAAACACGCGCTCGGCTCGCGTGCCCCTGCCCCTGGCCGATTACGGGCCTCGACGTTGATTCCCTGCCGGTGAGCGAGATTGAACGTCCCGGCGAAATCGTGTACAGTCCTGTGCTATGCTTAACAGCTTGAGGCTCGTGCAAAACCCCTGTGGAGAAGGAGATTCGGTTATGGTGCGGTATGCGACGGCGGTATGCGTGATGGCGGCGATGGCGTGCAGTGGCGCGGACGGACTCCCCTCTGTCCGGTGGCGCGGCTTCAATCTGCTCGGGATGTTCCAGAACCATGGGCAGCCCGCGCACTTCGAAGAGGAGGATTTCAAGCTCATCAGCGAGCTGGGCTTCAACTTTGTGCGCATCCCGATGGATTACCGGTTCTGGATTAAGGACAAGGATTGGACCGCCATCGACGATGCCCGACTGGTGCCGGTGGATCAGGCGGTGGCGTACGGCAAAAAATACGCGCTGCACGTGCAGCTCTGTTTCCACCGCGCGCCGGGCTACACCGTGGCCAAGCCGCCGGAACCCCGCGATCTGTTCACCGATCCGGAGGCGTTGCGGGTCTGTTGCCAGCACTGGTCGCATTTTGCGCGTCGCTACAAGGGCATTCCCTCCGACGCGTTGAGCTTCAACCTGTTCAACGAGCCGGGCGAGGTCTCCGCAGAAGCGTATGAACGCGTCGCCGCCGCGCTGGTCGCCGCGATCCGCGACGTGGACCCCGCGCGGTTTATTGTGGCGGACGGCCTGCGCTGGGGCGGACGCCCGGCGCAGGGGCTCTTCAGGCTCGGCATCGGGCAGGCCATGCGCGGGTACGCGCCGATGTCGATCTCGCACTATATGGCGAGCTGGGTCGGCACGCCCTCGGACGATCCGGTCTGGCCGCCGCCGCAGGCGGTGAGCCCGCTCTACGGACCGGCCAAGGCCCCGCTGAACGTGCCGCTGGTCATCGAGCAGGTGCCGGCTGGCACGTTGGCCGTGCGGCCGGGCGTGGTGTCGGGCAAGGTGCGGCTCCGCGTCGAGGCGGACGGCACGCGCCTGCTCGACCAGGTACTGGAACCGCGGCAGGGGTCGACCGACTGGACCAACGTGGCCTACAAGAGCGAGTGGAAGATCAGTCAGGGGCGCTGCGTGCGCACCTTCGACGTGAAGCTGCCGAAAGACGTGCGCCGGCTGCGGATCAGCCTGCCGGAGGGCGACTGGGCACAACTTTCAATGCTCACGCTGACCGGCCGCGACGGCCAGATCGCCGCCATGCCCTTCGAACAGAGCTGGGGCCGCACGAACGAGCTGTTCCGGTTCGCGGGGTTCGCCCCGGGCCAAGGATTCCACGCCGAGCAGGGGGCGCCGGACGGCCGCGCTTATCTCCAGAAGACGCTGATGGATGCGTGGCAGCCCGCGTTTGACGCCGGCATTTTCACGATGGTCGGCGAGTTCGGCGCCTACAACCGCACGCCGCACGCGCTGGTGCTGGCCTGGATGGAGGACAACCTGCGCCTCTGGAAAGAGCGGAACCTAGGTTGGGCGCTCTGGAACTTCCGCGGCTCGTTTGGCGTGCTCGACAGTGGCCGCAAGGATGTGGCGTACGAATCATTCCACGGCCATCAGCTCGACCGCAAGATGCTCGACCTGCTGCTGAAGTATTGATGCCCTAAAAATAATCGCCCCGCGCCGGATGCCGGGCGGGGCGACGCATCGGATGAATCCGCTTATTTGAGGTCCTTGATCCGCATGTTGCGGTACTGGATCTTCATCGGCGGACCGGCGTGCATCTGCAGGGTGATGAAACCTCGCTTCGGCATCAGCTCGGGCCGGTGATCGGTCAGCTCGCAGGTCTTCATGCCATTGACGAAGAGCGTCATGGTCGGGCCTTTGGCGATGATGGTGTACTCGTTCCAATCATCCTTTTTGAAGACTTTGTCGCCCAATTCCTTGGCATCGGCAAAGCGGTCGACGCTCTTCTTGCCGTCGGCCGCGATCGTGACCTTAGCCCCGCGCTCGCCGACCAGATGCTGTTTGGGATGGTAGAGGAATCCGACGTAGTTGCCGCCGCCGTTCATGTCGGCCTGATAGCCGCTGTCACCGAACTCCTGATCGAGCGCGCGGAGTTGGATGCCGGAATTGGCCGACGGGCTGAGCTTGAACTCGGCGCGCATCTCAAAGTCGGCGGGCTGACCGCCGGTCCAGATCAGTTGGCTGTTCTTCTTGCAGGGCTTCTCCTCGGAGCTTTGCGCTTGCAGGATGCCGTCCTTGACCTCCCACCAGCCGCCGCCGCCCTTCCAGTTTTTCAGACTGACGCCGTCGAACATCGGCGTGAACCCCTTTTCCGCCATGAGCCCCTGCGTGGCCTTGATGGAGGCGGCGAGCAGCGCCTTGTCTTCATCGCGCAACGCCCAGGCCTGCGCCTGTTCCAAGCGCGCGAGCTGCGTCTTGAGCGGGATCGTGAAACTCTGTTCGAGCTGACGAACGAAACCGCGCAGCGACAAGATCTTCAGGCGGTCACTCGGCGCGTTCTGCGCGAAGCTTGCGGCATCCTCGAGCGCGTCGGGCGTCTTCCACTCGGCCAGCGCGCGGATGGCGGCCTCACGCAGGGCGGTGTCCGCAGTCTGCCGGGAGGCCGCGCGCGCCACCGCGATCCCCTGATCGTTTCCGAGAGAGGTCAGCACCTTGAAGAGCGCCAGCTTCTCGTCGCCGGCGGCTTGGTCATACGCCGCCTGGATCGGGGCCATCGCGACCGGCAGCAGGGTGACGCCGCTCAGGTGGACCGAATCGTTTTCGCGCACCTGCACACTCTTCTCCACGCCGTCGAAGGTGTAGACCATGCGCAGCACTTTGGGTTTGCCCGGCGCGGGATCTTCGCTGAAGCCGTCCCATTTGCAGAGTCGTCCGGAGGCCTGGATGGTGATGGAACCCACGTCCACCAGCTTCTGGACGTTGGCGGTGACATCCTTGACCAGATCGTTCTCGAAGCTGCCGTAACCGGCATTGTGGATCACGGTCTTGCCGGCGCGGGGCCGGGCGTAACGGGTGCAAAGCGAGGCGAGCGCACGCGAGGCGGTCTCACTCTGCGGGCTCTGCTTGATGACGGCCAGCAGGGCGGGAATCTCTTTGTCGCTGCCCAGATCGCCCAGCCCCTTGACGGCGGCGTCGAGGATCTTCGCGTCGCTGTCTGAGGTGAGTTTGACCAGCGCGGGAACCGCCACCGTCATGCGGCGGCGCATCGCCATGTCGATGCCGGCAAGCCGCGTTGCGGCATCGCGGTCGGCCATCATGCTTAGCACGGCATCGTCAGCCGCCTTGCCGGCGAAGCCCATCATCTCGTTCTTGGCGGCTTCGGCGATCGTGCCGTCAGCATGCTTGGCCAGCGCCAACAGCGGCGGCAGGGCAGCCGGGTCATTGAGGGTGGCCAGGGCGGACGCCGCGGCCAGGCTGCTCGCCGGTGAAGCCGCTTTCTGGCCTTGGGCCAACGCGGCCAGCGCCGGCACGGCGGCCTTGTCACCGCGCAGGCCGAGCACAGTGGCCAAGCGCGCCTGAATGGCCGGGGCTTTGGCCAGAGCGGCCGCGAACGCCAATGTGGCCTTCTCGCCCTTGGGCGTGTCAAGCACCGCACGCAACGCGGCGTCGACGGTGTCGCCGTCGGTCGCGGCGATGGCCTCCTGCCAGAGCGCCAGACCAGCGTCGCCGCCGTTCACGACCGCGCCGCGCAGGGCTGCGGTACGCACGGCCGGCGAGGCTGCCGACGCGGCGTTGCGCAGGTCGGCGTAGCAGGCTGCGGCACGGGAGACATCGGTGCAGGCCAGCCGGCCCGCGCCGTTGAGATACGCAGCCGCCACATCGGGCGAGGTGCCGAGCTTGGCCTTGAGCGCCGCCATGGCCTCGGGCGTGGCCAGCTTGCCCAGCGCCTGCACGGCGGCTGCGGCGACCGCCTTGTCGGCGTCGGCCATGCGTCCGGCGAGCACAGCAACCGACTGCGCGTTACCGCGGTTGCCCATCGATTGCAGCACGCCCACGAGCGCGGGACCGGAGAGCCGCCCCGCCGCCTCGCACAGCGCGGCCTCGACCGCGGGATCAGGGATCATCTCCAGCCCGTAGCGCGCCGCATGGCGCAGGTGCGCCTTGTCGCTCGCCAGCAGCGCGCTCAATGGCGCGATGGCCGTGCGCGTGCCGCACCAGCCAAGGTTCTGGCAGGCGGTGACCTTGTCATTGTCGGAGGCGTCGGTTTTCTGGACCACCTCGATCAGTTTGGCTTCATTTAGCAGGATCTCTTTGTCCAGCTCGGCGCGTGCGTTGAGGCAGGCCGTCAGAGCGAGAAACAACAGTGCACGTGTTTTCATTTTTACAACCTTAAAACGATGTCGATTTAACAGATCTGCCAGCCTTCGCGGGCGGCTCGCGAGCGGAAGCGGTTGGCCTGCTCGTCGTTGACAAACTCTTCCTTCACCGGGTCCCAGGTGAGGTCGCGCTTCAGCCATTGCGCGATGTTCGCGCAGTGCACGGTGCTCATCGAACGGTGCATGAGTGTCGGATTGGCCACCGTGACGCTGCGCGATTTGACGCACGCGAAGAAGTCCTTCATGTGCCCGACCACATGCCCGGTACGGGTCAGATAATCCTGCAGGATTTTGTTGTAGTCCGCCAGCATGGCCGGGTTGGAGACCTCCGGGCGCGCATAGCCGTCCGCACAGGAGCACCAGCCTTCGCTGCCCACGTAGCGAACGCCGCACGTGCCGCGCCAGCCTTCCTGTTTCTGAATCATGGTGACGCCGTTGGCAAACGGCATCGCCATGCCGTCCGCCGTGGGCGTCGGCACATACGGGTAGCGGATGGGGGAGGAGTCCTGCATGCCGATCGCGTCGTGGCACTGCGCGAAGGTGTGGGAGCCCCACTCGCCGATCACGCTGGTGTAGAAATCGTGCTGGTGGTGCCAGCCGCCGCGCGTGTACGCGATGTTGAACGGGCGCCAAGGGCAAGGGCCCAGCCAGCGGTCCCAGTCCAGCTCCTGCGGGTCGGGCAGCGGCTGCTCAGGGAGCCATTCGCGGCTCATGTTGACATTGCCCCACGGCGCGAGATGCGCGTAGACCGTCTTGACTTCACCCAGCCGTCCCAGACGCAGCAACTCGTTGCAGACAATGAAATTCGCCTCGCTGAGGCGTTGCATCCCGGCTTGATAGACGCGGCCGTATTCCCGCGCGGTGCGAACGACAGCTTGGCCCTCGGCAATGGTCATCGAGGCCGGCTTTTCGGTGTAGACATCTTTACCCGCGCGCATCGCGCGGATCGAGATCGTGGCGTGGAGCCGGTCACTGGTGGCTGTCAGGATCGCGTCGATGTCCGAACGCGCCAGCACATCCATCATCTCGATATAGGTTTTGCAGTCGCTGTTGCCGTACTGCTTGTCGGTCATCGCCTTGATCGCGTCGCGCCGTTCGCGTCGCACGTCGCAGATCGCCACGAACTGCGCCTGGGGATCCGGCAGGATCCAGCTCCGCAGGTCGCCGGTGCCGCGTCCGCCCAGTCCGATGCCGGCCATCACGATGCGGTTGCTCGGCGCCACCGCGCCGTTCAGCCCCAACGCCGACCCCGGCACCAGCGCCGGCATGACAACCGCCGCCGTGCCCGCTTGAGCAATCCCCCTCAGAAACTGGCGCCGGTTCACGCCCTGCTGCCCCGATTTCGCCTGCTGGTCCTTCATTTTGATGCCTCCCTTTGCACTGAACGCCCCTGAACCCTGTACAATTTTCCACAGTACGCCAACCACCATACTCCGATCTGTTCCTCCCGTCTTGTAAAGCGTCCCTAAAAATGTGTATACTATACGCATGAATCCGAAAACGCTCCAAAAACGTTTTCTTGCGCAGATCGGGGATTTGTCCACGATCCACCGGCTGATCGACCTGCTGCCGGATGTCGGGTTCTTCATGAAGGACAGCCAGGGACGCTTCATGCTGAACAACCTGCGCGCTTGCCAGTTCTGCAACGCGGAGAACGAACAGCAGACGATCGGCAAGACCGACTACGATTTCTTTTCGAAAGACCGCGCTGACTTCTATCTTCAAGGCGACCGCGAGGTGATGGCGAGTGGCGTTCCTGTCATCAATCAGATCGCGCCCGCACCCGAACATTCGGACCGGCTGATGGTCCACAGCAAGTTTCCGGTCTTTGACAAGCACGGCCGCCCGATCGGCGTCGTGGGGTTCCACCGCATCGTGGATGATCTGCGCGACACCCCCGCTGGCATGGCCGCTTCGCCCAGGTCGTCGCGCACATTCACAAGCACTTTGGGCAGAATCTCGAAATGAAGAAACTGGCCCAACTGGCCGGCGTGTCGCAAAGCCAGTTCGAGCGCCGCTTCAACCGCATCTTCGGCACCACGCCCTATGAATATCTCTTGCGCGTGCGCATCACGGCTGCGCGCTCGCTGCTGGAAACTACGGAACGCACGATTGCGGACATCGCCTGCGAAACCGGTTTTTACGACCACAGCCACTTCACGCGCACCTTCAAGCGGGTCGTTGGCCTTTCACCCGGCCGTTACCGCAAACATCATCTTGACGCCGGACTGTGAGGCCTCGTGACCGACTCGCTCACCCGTTATCTCGAACTCATGCCGCATGTCGGCGCTGAACGCGGCTGCGCGCTGCGGCGCGAGGGATGCCTGTGCTGGCGCGACCTGCTGGACGCCGTGCGCCCGCTCGCCGGGTTCGACCGGACCGCCTGGGACGCCGTGCGCGCCGCCGCCGAGACGGCGCAGCGCGCCCTTGAATCCGGCGACGCCGCCTATTTCACGGCGCGGCTCCCGCCCCGCGAGCAGTGGCGCGTGCTCGCCCACTGGTTCGACCGTGCCTCGTTTTTTGATATCGAGACCAGCGGTTTGGACGCCGACAGCATGGTCACGCTGGTCTGCTGTTATCATCGCGGCCAACCGCTGCGTTTTCTGGCCGAAGAAAACCTTGATGATTTTCTAGACCTGCTCGATGAGATCCGGTTGCTGGTTTCGTTCAACGGTGCGAGTTTCGACGTGCCGCGCGTGCTGGATCGCTTTCATATCCCCGCTCTACCCTGCGCCCATGTGGATCTGCGCTGGCTCTGCCATCATGCCGGCTGGCGCGGCGGCCTGAAGGCGATCGAGCGCGCGCTCGGCCTGCGGCGGCCGCCGGACCTCGAGGGCCTCGGCGGCGCGGAGGCGGTCTGGCTCTGGCAGGCGTGGCACGACCGGCAGGACGCGCAGGCGCGCCGCACGCTGGAACGATACTGCGCGGCCGACACCGTGATGCTCCAGATGCTGGCCGGCCGGCTCTGCCTGCAGCACGGTGCCGACGTGGCGCTGCCGGTGGAGACCGATCTCTGGTCCTTAGTCCATGCGGCGCTGCCTGACCTGGGACGTCCCGCCGCCTGCGAGGGAACGCCGGCTTTGGGTTATGTTGCTGAGCCGCCGCCGCCGAAACCCGCGCCGGCACCGGTTGTCGCGGCCGATCTCTTCTCGCTTTCGCAGATGGTCGGCACGACCGCCGGCCTCTCCCGCGCGGATAAACAGGCGCGCCTGCGTGAACGGTGGCGCAGTTTCCGGACTGCGGAGTGAACAGGCTGCGTGCCATGACGGATCACCGGCAAATTTTGCGTGACGCCTTTCTGGCCGCCGTGGAACGGGTCAAGCCGGACCGTCTGATCCGCGACCACATCACAGCCGGCCCCGATGCGTGGTCTGTGGCCGGCGAGCGTGTGGCGTGCGATGGCCCCGGTCGCCTCATGGTGGTCGGCGCCGGCAAGGCTTCCGGCTTGATGGCCCACGCCTTGGAAGCGCTTCTCGGGGCACACATCGCGACCGGCGCGGTGGTGGTCAAACGCGGTCACGCGGTGCCGTGCCGGCGCATCGAGATGTTCGAGGCGGGGCATCCGTACCCCGATGCGGAGGGCCTTGCGGCGACCGCGCGCATTGTGGCGCTCTGCCGGACCGCGGGTCCCGACGATTGTTTCATCGTGCTGCTTTCCGGCGGCGGCTCGGCGCTACTGGCTGATGTGCCATCCGGCTGTACGCTGGCGGAACTGGCCGACCTTTCCAAAGCGCTGGTCACGTCCGGCGCGGATATCCACGAGATCAATGCCGTGCGCAAACATCTCAGCGGGGTCAAAGGCGGCCAGCTCGCGCGTCTGGCCGCGCCCGCGCGGGTCGTGAGCCTGATCCTTTCAGATGTCGTGGGCGATCCGTTGGATGTGATCGCTTCCGGTCCGACGGTGCCCGACCCCTCGACTTTTGCCGATGCGGCCGAAATCTGCCGTCGGCACGGTGTGTGGGACCGCATGCCGCGCGCGCTGCGGCGCGTGCTGGAAGAGGGGGTAGCGGGAGCGCGCGCAGAAACGCCCAAGCCCGGCGATCCCGCGCTGTCCCGCTGCACCAACCGCCTGATCGGCAACAACCGGCTGGCGCTGGAGGCGTGCCGAGCCTGGCTGACCGCGCGGGGTGTCGAGGCGGAGATTGTGACCGACCGGCTGGATGGCGACAGCGAGGCGGCAGCCGGACGTATGGTTGAGGCCCTGTGCGCGTTGCGCCGTCCGCGCGCGCTGCTCTTCGGCGGCGAGACCACTCTCGCGGTGCGCGGGCCGGGGTTGGGCGGCCGCAACCAGCATCTGGCACTCAAGGCGGCCTGTCTGCTGCGCGGTCGGCCGGGGCTTACGCTGCTGGCCGCGGGGACAGACGGGACAGACGGCCCGACCGACGCCGCCGGGGCGGTGGTGGACGGTACCACATACGAGGACGCGGCACGCTGCGGCATCGACCCGGAGGCCGCGTTGCGCACGTTCGATGCCTACCGTTTCTTCCGAGCAGCAGGCGGCCATGTCATAACCGGCCCCACGCTGACCAACGTCATGGACGTGGCCATCGCGTGGCGGCACGGCTAGAGCGCTTACGGGGCGGTGGCGGCGAAGAGCTTCAGTTCCTGCACGTGCACCGCGGGGTTGGCGCTGTTCTTGACGACGGTTAGACGCGCATGGCGCGCGGCAGTCGGCGCGAAACTTAGGCGCAAGCCTTCGGCACTCGCGGGCTTGGCGTCGTTGAGGTTGCCGGCAACCTCCTTCCAGACCTTGCCGTCGGCGGACAGTTCCAGCTTGAAGGTGTAGGTGCGGCCGTCCGCATGGTAGAAGGTGATGTGCATCGCGCTGAGCGTCTCGGTGGCGCCGAGGTCGATCAGGGCCTGCGCCGGCGAGCGCGCGGCATGCCAGGCTTTTTCGAGCGTGCCGTCCACGAGGTGGGCCGGAAGGTTGTTGCCTTCGGTCGGCACGTCGGTCGTGACCGGTTTGCCCAGCGCAACATTGCTCTCCTGTTTGAACAGGTCGTCGATCGCCGCCCGGTTGGCGGCGTTTTTCATATCGGCGCGCAGCGCGCGCCAGACCGGCAGGAGCGCCTTTTTGTCCACCGGCTGCGTGTTGAAGAGTTTGGCGACGCCGCGCGTGGCAAGGGTCTGGCGGCGTGTATCAGGATCCTTGGCGGCCACGCGCAGCAGTCCCGGCAGGGCGGCGGCGTCCGGCCAGGCGCAGAGTGCACGCACGGCGGCGGTGGCGACATCGGCCTGCGGCGCAGCCAGCGCCGCTTCAACCGCTTTCAGCAAATCAGCGCCGCCAACGCGCGCGGCGCTCTCCAGCGCGACAGGCTTCTGCGCGTCCGGCGCGGCGGCCAGCGCCTTGGCGAGCGCGGCGGCATACGCGCCCGAAGTGTCGCGCCGCGCGGCCGCGGCCAAGGCATTCTGCGCCTCAGGCGTGACGCGGCCTCGGGAAGCGAGCGTTTTGGCGACCAGCACGCCGGCCATGTCGCTGCCTGCGATCTCGCGCAGCAACCTGAAGCCTGCGATGACGGCTTCTTCGTCCGTCGCGTCCAGCGCGGCCAGGCCGAGGCGCGCGGCCTCGGCGATGCGGCGCTCTTTGATGAGCTCGAGGGCGACCTTCTTGCCGGTGTCGTTGAAGCTGTCGTAAGAGCGGGTTACGGCATCTTTAAGCTGTTCCGTCTTGAGCTGGCGCGCACCGTCACGGACCAGCGCCAGCCGGTTCGGCGGCAGGGTCTTCAGCAGCACGGGAAGCTGCGCGGCGAAGGCGGCCGGATCGATGCGGATGAGCGCCTGGCGCGCTGAGACCGCCACGGTATCGTCCGCGTCGCTGAGAAAGGGGGCGATGGCCTCGCAGGCGATCAGGTCGCCGCGGTCGCCCAGCAGGTCGAGCAGCATGGCTTTGCGGACCGGATCTGCGGCGGTCGCGAGCTTGCCGGCCCAGAGCCGGGTTTCGGCGGTGCCGCCGGCGGTGCGGGCGTGCGCCAGCGCCACGCCAGCATATGAGGGATCGGGATCATCAAATGCCTGCAGCAGGCGCGGGGTGCGCGCGGTCGCCGGCAGTGCGGCGAGTTCGGCGTTCAGCGCGGCGTGGCGCGTGGGCTTGACTGGCGCGGCCTTGGCGGCGCGGTCATCGGTAACCGCCTGAACGGTCATGGCGGCCAGCGCGGCGACGCCCGGTTTGTCGGATTTTTCAAACGCCCGGATCGCGGCCGCCTGCTGCGGCATGCCGCACCAGCGGAGCTGGTCGAGGAAGAAGCAGATGACGTCGGCGTCACCGGCGCGCTGAGCCGCCGCCAGCAAGGACCCGGCATACGCCGCGCGACTGGAGGTGCCGGCCGGACGCATCACATACTGGGTCAGGGCGGCAATGCGCGTGAGGGCAACCGGATCGGAGGCGTAGCCGGTTTTGACTTCTGCGAGCAGGGCGTCCAGGGCGGGCGCGCCCTGTTTGAGAAGACCGGCGAGCGCGGCGTCGTTAATGGCGGCGAGCGCGGCCTGTTGTTTGCCGGCCCACTGGGCGGCGGAATCCTGGGCCGAGGCGGTCGCGGCGGCGACAAGCAGGCCGAGCGCGAGAGCAACTTTTATGAGGTGACGGTTCATGGGCAATCCTTTATTCATGCTGAAAGAAACGGTTCGGCGGCGCGGGCTTACATCAGCCACGGCGCGCGCATCTGCTGGTAGATGAAGCGGTCGGCAGCCGGATCGTTGACCGCGGTCAGCGCCACCGGGTCAAAGGCGAAGCCGCGTCCGAGACGCATCGCGACGATGCCGAGATTGACGATCGTGGCCGACCGGAAGCCGTTGCCTTCGTTGAGCGCGAAGGGTCGGCGCAGCTTGACCGATTCCACGAAGTCGGTCTGCTGCGGCGCGGGCTCGGGAAGCTCGGCGAGGATAGAATCCAGATTCGGGATGTCGGATTTCATCTTCGGCCAGACTTTGCCTTTGGGCCCCTCCAGGAACGGCGCCCCCTTCATGGAGTCGTCGCCGTCAAGGATGATCTGGCACCCATCGGCGTAAGTGAACGTGATGCGGCGGAATGAGCCGACCGCGTCGGGGTGTTGCGGCGGACAGTCGACCTCGATTTTGATGGGGCTGGTCTCATCCTTTTCCATCAGATACTGGACCGGGTCCAGATAGTGCTGGCCCATGTCGCCGAGACCGCCGCCGTCGTAATCCCAATAGCCGCGGAAGGTGCCGTGAGTGCGGTGCGGGTGATACGACTTGTACGGGGCGGGCCCCAGCCAAAGGTCATAATCGAAGGTCGAGGGCACCGGCGCGGGCTTGAGGTTGACCAGCCCGCTCCAGCCGAACTTGAGGGAAAAGCCGGTGACGCTGCCGACCACCGCTTTGACCGGCCAGCCGAGGACACGGTTCTCCATAAGCTTCTTCAGCGGCTTGACTTCGGTGCCGAAACCGTAGAAGCCGCTCATAAAGCGGAACCAGGTGTTCAGGCGGAAGATGCGCCCGTTGGCCTTGACGGCCTCCTGTACACGGCGTCCCTCGCCGATGGTGCGCGTCATCGGCTTTTCGCACCAGATGTCCTTGCCGGCCTGGGCGGCCATGACGGACATCAGGCCGTGCCAGTGGGGCGGGGTACAGATGTGGACGATGTCGACGTCCGGGCGCGCGAGGATTTCGCGAAAGTCGCGACAGGTGAAGATTTTGCCGTAGCCGTTCTTCTCGGCCTGTACGACCCCTTCCTGGACCCGCGTGGCGTCGGGATCACACAGCGCGACCAATCGCGTCGCCTTGTACCCTAGGTGATTGCCCGAACGGGCGATGCCGCCGAAACCGAGCAACGCGCGCGTGAGCTGGTTGCTGGGCGCGGTCTCGGACCGCAGGATGTGGGCGGGAACGATCGTGAACGCCGATGCGGCGCCTGCCCGTTTCAGGAAGGTCCGGCGGCTGAATGGTCCTGGCATACTCTTCTCCCTTAATCTTAATGAGCGGGTTTCCCCGCCCCGGGCCTTTGTCAGACCCTAGCACTGTGTTTAAAGTAGCGTTTTGCCACACGCGACGCAAGCGTGGTTTTGTGGCCGTATCAGGAAAAGCAAGCGGGGCGGCCCGCAGGCCGCCCCGGTCGATAGGCAAGGTGAAAGGACTGGATCAGAAGGTCCAGCCGACACCGAGAATGTAGCGCAGGTCTTTCTTGTCGCGGCCAGACGAGGGCTGCGAATTGTAGGCCAATTGCGCTTTGGCTTCGAGCGCCAGGCGGGCGGTCATGGCCGCGCGCATGCCGATGTCAGCATTCACCAGATAGGTGTCGATGCGCTCAAAACTCGGGATGTACTCGAGGTTATGAAACGCTTTGACGTGGTCATTGAAGGACTTGTCCACGTGGTAAGCCAGGCGGCCGGCCATGTAGGTCCGGGTCTCGTCAGGATCCTGATATTTCTCATAGACCCAGTTCGCGCCGGCTTCCGTCGAGAAGTTCAGGTCGGCCTGCTCGATCCACTGGTAACCGAGACCGAGGCCCGGGGTCAGGCGCATGTCCAGATTGGCGATGCGGTCCTTCTCGTAACGGATGTTGCCGTACCCGTACATCTTTTCCGAGAAGAAGTAGTCGTATTGGCCTTTAAGGAACCAGTTGTCGGCGGTCGTGCTGTTGTCGCGCGTGGTGTTGTCGCGCTGCTTGGCCGTGTAATACCCTGCGCCCAGCGTGATGCGATCGACATCCGTGCGCCGCGCGGCCTCTACGCCGACGCTTGCGGTTTCGCTCTTGGTGTTGCCCCGGACAAAGGTTGCGCCGGCCGAAACAATGCCCTTCCATGCGGGCTTCTCGGGGTTCAACTTAGCGATACTGCCGAACGGCAGGGTCCGGCCCGCATCGACGGCGACCTGTCCGGCGGCGGCGGCAGAAATCTTCTGATTGATCGTCGACCCGTCGGCCAGGGCGATTTCGATCGGCGCGTCGGTCGAAAACGTTTGGATGTCTTCCATGTTCAACGCAAGGGGGCCGGCCACTTTGGAATCAAACAGCATCTTGCCGCCCGCCAACGACTTGACGGTGCCGGTCAGCCGGTCGCCGGATTTAAAGAGAACTTCATCCGCGAGCGCCGCGGCTGTGACACCGATGTAACCGGTTACCGCCAACATCCACATTTTGTTCATAAAGACTGTCCTTTTCTTTGATGATTTCGAAACAAACATGGCTAAAACAACACTGCAACAGTATCAGAATAATTATGAAAGGATCAAGCTGTTTTGGCCTGTTTTTCCGACGGGTTTTGCGCTGGACGCCAGAGAGGCGAATGTGATACCTTGTCGCCTTCCTGTTGCATCAGCGGCGGGATCTGCGATCCTGTATGGGCGATCATGGCTGGCTGCCCTGCGGGTTCAGGCTTCAACTCAGGACGAGGATAAATCATGCCTACGATGAAGACCAAAAAGTCCGCGACCAAGCGGATTAAAATGTCGGCCACGGGAAAAGTGTTGCGCTCTCAGGGGGGGAAATCCCACCTGAACGGCTACAAGCCGCGCGGGCGCAAGCGGAATCTCCGTGGGACCACAGTTGCTGACACAACATTCGCCAAGACTGCGGCGCGCATGCTGCAGGGCAATTAACACGGAGAAGACCCCATGTCACGAGCAACGAATGCACCCGCTTCACGCGAACGCCGGCGTCGGCGGTTGGAGTTGGCCAAAGGCTTCCGCGGTTCCCGCAGTAAGCTGTTCCGTCAGGCGACCGAGGCGGTCAACCGCGCTCAGCGCCTGGCGACCGAGCACCGCAAACTGCGCAAACGCGAGTTTCGCCGTCTGTGGATCGCCCGTATCAATGCGGCCGTCCGTAATGAGGGTATGACCTACAGCCGCTTCATGGAAGGGCTGACCAAAGCCGGTATCGCGGTCAACCGCAAGATGCTGTCTGAGATCGCCATTGCGGATGCGGAAGGCTTCAAGGGCCTGATCGAAAAAGCGCGCGCCGCGCTCGTCTAATAGCGGTCCCTTGGGAACCACAAAAAAAGCCGCCTCCTAACCGGGGCGGCTTTTTTGTGTCGTCCGAAGATTTACCGGGCGGCAGAAGCGGCGATGGCTTCGGCCACGCTCTTGACGCCGAGCGGCTGCTTGTCGTTGAAAGGTCCGTCCGCGCTGTCTTTGGGCCAGGACGAGGGCTCGGCGTACTGGCCGTCGTCGCGGAAGAGTCTCTGGAGGCGGGCGATCTCGGCCTTGAGTTCCGTGAAACGGGCGGCCACTTCGGGCCGCGCGGCTTCGGCGGGGTCGAAGAGCAGGTTGTGCTGTTCGGTCGGGTCGCGCGTGAGGTCGAACAGCTCGTAGGTGTCCAGCTTCCAGTAATGGACGAGCTTGTGCGTGCGGGTCCGCACGCCGAGGTGCGCGGCAGTACGGTGGTGGCCGGGATCGTGGTAGTAGCGGTAGTAGACGCTGGTGCGCCAGTCCGGCGGGCTCTCGCCGCGCAGCAGCGGGGCGAGCGAGCGGCCCTGCATGGTGTCCGGCACCGGGACGCCGGCCAGATCGAGGAAGGTCGGCGCCAGGTCGATGTTGACGACCAACTCGGGCGCGACATGTCCGGCGCGGATGCCGGGGCCGCGCGCGAGCAGCGGCGTGTGCAGGCCGGGTTCGTACATGAAGCGCTTGTCGTACAGGCCGAGGTCGCCGAGGTACCAGCCGTTATCGGCGGCGTAGATGACGACGGTGTTGGCGGCTAAGCCTTCGCGGTCGAGATAGTCGAGCACTTGGCCCACGCTGTCGTCCACGCCCTGCACGCAGGCGAGGTAGTCCCGCATGTAACGCTGGTACTTCCAGCGCACCAGCTCGCGGCCGGTCAGCGTCTTGCCGTCGACAGTCACTTCGGCGGGTTTCTCGTTGAGCCAGCGGTTGCGCTCGGGACCTTTGAGGCCGGCGGGCGGTTCAAGCTTGAGGTCGCGGCGCGTGAGGTCGCGCGCGATGGTCTGCTGGTTGTCAGGCAGCGCGGCCGGACGGGTGGCATAGCCGTCCCACAGGGTCGCCGGTTCCGGGATCTCTCGCGCGCGGAAAAGCGCTTGGTTGCGTGCGTCAGGCTCCCAAGGACGATGCGGGGCCTTGTGGTGGAGCATCAGGAAAAAGGGTTTGTCGGGCGGGCGGGTGCGGAGCCATTCGAGGCCGAGCCGGGTTGTGACCTCGGTGCAGCGCCCTTCAATGGTGAGGCGGTGGCCGTTGACCAGGAAGACCGGGTCGCGATAGACGCCTTGGCCGGGCAGGACGATCCAACGGTCGAAGCCGGTCGGGTCGGAGCCGAGGTGCCACTTGCCGATCATGCCGGTGTGGTAGCCGGCGGCCTGCAGGCGCTTGGCGACATGGTCGCGCGCACCGTCGAAGCGATTGAAAACCGGCACGCCGTTGAGGTGCGAATACTGGCCGGTGAGCAGCGTGGCACGGCTGGGCGTGCAGATGGAGTTGGCGACGCAGGCGTGCTGGAAACGTGTGCCGGCCTCGGCCAGCCGGTCGATGTGCGGGGTCCGGTTGACGGCCGAGCCGTACGCGGACACCGCATGATGCGCGTGGTCGTCTGAGAAAATGAAAAGGATGTTCGGCCGTTCTGCGCCGGCCGCGGCGCAGGCGAACGCGAGACTGAGGGCGGTGGCGGTATGCGTGGTGTTCATCATGAACCTCCTTAAGTGTTTTGAATTTACACGATCAGGAGAAAAGAGGGAAGTCCGTAAGTAATCGGGTCGGTGGGTGGCAAGGGTGCGCGAGCCGGGCGCGTGTTTGATGCGAATCGCAGCCTTTTCAGGTTGACACTTCCGCGCTGACGAGTGTATGGTGCGAATATAAACCGAAAGGGAGACGATCGTGCGCCGATGCCGGGTTTTCGCCGTTCTGCTGCTTTCACATTACGCTCATGCCGTGACGCTTGACGTCGCCCGCCTGCCCGGCCCCGTGTTCGCTGACGGCGAGGTTTCGGCGGATGCGGCCCTGCCCGCGGGCCGGACGAATGACCTGCGCACGTTCCGGCTGGAGATGACCTTCGAGGCAACCCCCTCCAACAACGTGGAGGCCGCCTTCGGCCGCGACTGCCTGCCCGCCGACGGCTTGCGCGCCGCCGGGGAGACCGATTTCATCATCGGGTGGGACTGCGGCGAGTGGTTCCTGCGCCCGCGTGGACTGCGTGAGCGTTATGCATTCTCCCCCGCCGCCCCGAACGGCACCCGCACGCTGACAGCCATCATCCGCGTGTCCGCCCAGGGGGTGCCGCAACCGCCCGTCTTCAGGGACGGCGGCGCCGATTTCGCCTTCCCCGGCCTTTCCCTGACACCCTTCCCGGACTGGCTGAAGCCTGGCCTGTGGACGCATCTGCGGGTGACCGCGAGGGGGGCGGACGCCCCCGGGGAGAGCGTCAAGGCCGTGTTTGCTCCCGGCGGGGCCAGCATCTTTATCAGATAAGCGAGCCCCATGAACCTGAAAGCGCAAACCATCCTTGTCGTGTTTCTGTGCGGGCTGACCCTCGCCGCCTGGCTGCTGCCGCCCCTCGCCGGAACGCTGCGTGAGCTTTGGCGCCGGTACGCCGCCTGCGGCAAGGCCGAGGCGGCCGTCATCGCCGCACTCGTCCTTTGCGCGGTCTACGTCGGCGGCACCAAGCCGACGAACACGCAGTCGCAGGCGCAGTCCGGATGCCTCACGAACACGGTCATGATCGCTGAGACAAGCGATGAGGAACAGGTCCTGATCGGCGGCGGGACCCAGTTGTCTTTACTGGAGGGCGGGGAGCCGCAGCGCCTGTCAACAAACCAGTGTCTCGCGGGGTTCGCCCTGGTGGGCGTGGCCACCAATACGGCCCCTTGGCCGGACGTGCCGTCGAACGCGGTGGCCCACGCCCGGTGGACACGTTACGGCGTGGCGGAGGACACGTTCTGGCTGCCCGCCACCAACTGGTCCTTCGTCCTCGGAACGGACGCCGTCAAAGGCGCGCACGTGTCCAGCAGCGGCACGCTGTCGTTCGGCACGCCCAAGGGTTCGCCCCGCGCGGCGGAACTTCCGGACGGCGATATGCTGAGTTTCCTCGCGCCTCTTCAGGCCAGCCTCGGGACCGTCCCCCCGCAGGGCCGTTTCTGGCACGCCGTCACGCCCTCCAACAGCCTGCTCTGCACCTGGCAGGACGTCTGCGCGGGCCGCGACACGAACTCGTCGGTCACGTTTCAGGCGGAGCTGTTCGCGAACGGCGATTTCGTTTACCGGTACGCCTTCACCAACGTCCCGGCGCTCACGAACTTCGCTGTAGGGGCGCAGCACAACGGCGGCGGTGAGACCTATGCTCTCAACGACACGGACAAGCTCGCGAATGGCCTTGAGCTGCGCTGGCGGGCCTTCGGAATGCTGGACCCCGACGTGACGGACCATGACGGCGACGGGATCTCCACGTATGAAGAGGTGGTGTTCCACGGCACCTGCCCGTCGATGACCGACACTGACGGAGACGGACTGGAGGACGCCGCCGAGCTGACGGCCGGCGCAGCCCCGCTCAACCCCGACAGCGACGGCGATTTTGCTGCAGACTCCATCGATCCCGACCCGCTGACGCCCCGCGATCCCGGCGCGATACTGAACTGCTGCTCCAACACCTGGCTCTTCCACGTCCACCACGCGCTGCCCACAAACGCGACCTGCGGGGCGTCGGGGTTCCCCCACGACCACAACCTGTTCGCGGTCACGGTCACGCTGAATGCCCCCGTCGCCGCTCCCGGAGCGGTGCTGTGGGTCGGCGGGGTCCCCCTCGTCATGTGCGCGCCCGGCTCCTGGACGCTGTGGCTCGACAAGACCACGAACCAGGCTGTGCGGCTCTGCGCCCCCCGCGGCACCGGGGTTGATTACACGGTCTCATCGGACGAATACGGTTTCTTCTTCCAGCCGACACCGCCAGTACCGGCCATGCCCCCGCTGTCGCATACGGACACGCTGGAAGGCGCCGTCGCCGTGCCGTTTTTCGCGGTGGAGCCCTCCAACGCCTGTTTCCACGGGGCGCCCGTCACCTTCCGCGCGGCCGGCTGCGCGGCGGGCCTTTCCGGGCTGTATGAATGGACCTACGGCAACACGACTGTCGTGACCAACGCGCCCGAGTTCACGGTTTTGCCCGATTTCGGCGGACTGCCGTGGGGGGTCTCCGTCACCTTCATGCCCGACGGTCTGGACGCGGGCGTCTTAGCCCGTGCGGCGGCCGGCGCAGGGGCGAGGTCCGCCGCCGACGGCTGGCCCGCAGGCGCGGGAAACGGCTGCGGCTACTGCCGGAGGCATGTGACCACCAACAGCCTCACGCGCTGGTGGTGCGACCTGACCGGCAAACCGGCGGACGAAGGACGTTGCCCAGCCGCCGGACGCGGCTATATCCCCCCTGCCAACGGCACCAACACGTTTTTCACGCTGCCGGTGCCGCGCCGCCCCGCGTCGTGGCCTGACGATTACGCCACACTCAGCCCCTGGCCGTCAGGACATGGCGCAATGGGGACCCCGCCCGATCCCGATGACTGTGGCCACGGTGCGGGCTGCACCGGCTGCGAATGGGCGGTCGACCACTGGCACCGCAAAGAGGAGACCTTCGGACTGCTCGACCACAGCGGCTGCTGCGCCTGTCCCGAGCACAACCCCGCCGTCGACGGAGAGACGCTGAGTCTCGAACCCGTCGTCTACGAGGGTGCGGTGGGGCTGACGGCCGCGTTCAGGCCCTTCTACGGCGACGGGCCTGTTCCGCTCGCGGCCGGGCCGCTGCCCGGCCCGGGCGTGGTCACCGTCACCGGGCTCACGCCCAGCGCGGCGCCCCACGACCGCTCCGCGCGCTTCTCGCGGTTCTTCCCCTCGGCGTCGACGACCTGTTACGAGGTCGACCGCTTCACGGTCCTCTCGCTCGACCTCCAGCCCGACGTCGACCTGAGCGGGTCGGTGGACGCCGGAGACGCCGCCGCGCTGGCTGCGGAGTGGGACAGGAAGTGGCTGATCCCGGCGGGGACCAACGCCTTCCCGCTCAAGGTCTTCAACGACGTCGCGCTGCCCGGCGCGTACACGCTCGCCCTCGACGGCCCGTCCAACATCGTCGCGCGCTACGGGGGCGTCACCGTCCGCGGCGGCGAGAGCAACGCCGTCGCCTTTCCGCCCGGCTCCACGCTGGAGACCGTCCTGGTTCAGGCGGAGGGTCCCGGCGAGGCCGTCCTGACGCTCTCATTCCAGGGTACGGGCGCGGCGGCGGGCTTCGAGTGCGAGACGCAGGTGGAGATCGCAGTGTGGGAGATTGGCCTGCACTCCGTCTCGCTCGACGCACAAGGCATGCCGCTTTTTGAAGGCGGGCGTCCGGTTCTCGGGGGGCTCATCCCGCCGGAGGCGTCGCTCTCGACGTATGTGCCTTACGACGGCGGCGGCGCTCCGAACCTCTCCGCGACTTCGCCCCGCTGGGTGACGTTCGCGGCGGTCACGAACGCGGTCACCAACAGCGCCACGCTCTCCATGACGCAGGAACACGCCGAGGGGTTCAAGGTGTGGGAGATGGACTTCGAGGGCGCGACCACGAACGGGACCTTCGCCTGGCAGTGGCAGGGCGCGAGCAACGAATTCCTGCGGGCGGAAATCCCGACCAACGCGGCGGGCGCGACGATGCCGCTCGCCCTCGCGTACATCGACGCGGGGTTCGACGGCCAGACCAACGAGGTGCAGGAAGCCTATTCGCTGTACCGCCACGATGACACCAATGGCTTCTGGGGCAGCACCTACTCCATCACCGGCCCCCGCGAGGAGACCGGCATGCCCGCGTTCTCCGCGAACAACGCCTTCGTCGTGCGCGTGCCGCCGGACGCGGCGTTCGCCGAAGGGACGGATCTTGTTTGCCGCCTCCTGCCGGACGGGGAGGAAGACAACGCCGTCGATGCGGAGATGGAGCGGCAGCCGGACGGATCCTTCGTCACCAGCCTCATCGTCCCCATGCTGGACATCGACGGGGGCACCGGTCTGGAAGGTTGGGTCGATGTCCAGAGACTGAGCATCAAGTACGGCACGGTGAAAACGATCCAGGTGCAGGTTTATAATAGCCTTCTGGCTTCAAGCCGAGAAATCGCTGGAAAAGATTTTCCGGTTAAACAGGCCGCCCTTTTTTCCTGCCTCGTCT
>Ga0116158_10001135_pt1 | contig 24575 bp, 16 predicted proteins | sample AD_UKC052_MetaG_FD_89883 | JGI IMG/M metagenome (GOLD analysis project Ga0116158, IMG submission 89883) | Active sludge microbial communities of municipal wastewater-treating anaerobic digesters from USA - AD_UKC052_MetaG | ecosystem: Engineered > Bioreactor > Anaerobic > Digestate | place: USA... | reverse complement strand
ATGATGTAGGGGCATTAAACGAGGTATCAGTGAATGAAATCACACCTGAACAGGTCACAGTTTCACTGGCTTTGAATAATGCGATGGGAGGCTGGTTATTTCCCTGAAGCACGATCTGATAATCTTCAACCTGACCAAATTGAAGTGTGTTACATGGTCCTGCAAGTGGAATATTCGAAAAATCTGAAACCACCCTCATACGTAGTCCAACACCGGCAGGAGCATTGCCCGGAATTGTAATGGTTCCCCCATGGCTGGTGGCTCCTGTGGAAGAAAAAACAAGTTCAGCATCGGCAAATGAGCCATCGTTATTCCAGTCGATCCAAACCCCAGCATTTTCAGTATTGGTGCCAAAGTTTACTATTGTGATGTTTTGGGTGGATCCAATTGGAGCTGCTCCGATTGTTCCGCAGGTGAAATCTTTGTATCCTTCTGAAGCCCCACCTGAGGTTTGATTAATCCCTGCAAAAATTACCTGCTCAATACCATACTGACAACAGGTTGTATTTGCTGGAGGCAAACAAAAAGCACCGGCCATTCCTGTGGTGTTGGTAATTGTTACAAAATTTGCTTTCACCACCGAGTCTGTTCCGAATTCGTTGGTTACAACCAGGGTGACTGTAAATGAACCTGTAGAAGTATATGTGTGCTGAGGAGATGGTTCTGTTGAATTCTGACCATCTCCAAATTTCCAAAGCCAGCTTGTAGGAAGAAATCGAGAACTATCAGAAAACTGAACGATTCCTGTACATGAAACTGTTTTGTCCACCCCAAAAATAGCGGTCGGTTTCACCGAATTAGCAATCGCAATCACACCATAATCTTCAGCCTGACCAAGTTGAATTGTTCCACAGGAATTAAGTTGTCCGGCATTCTGAAAATTAGAGGCAACTCTCATTCTAAGTGTACCATTAAGCGATGCATTTCCTGGAATTGTCACCATCGTCGTATGAACTGTGTCGGACTGAGAATCCATCACAATTTCAGACGTTTCAAGAATTCCGTTTTTGTTCCAGTCAATCCACACCCGGACCTTCTCTACCTGCTGACCAGAATTTCGGACAGTTAGCGGAATGCTTTGTCCAACAAGAACTGTGGTTTGTTTTGTGCAGGTAAAGTTTTGATACCCTTCAGTCGCCGCATCATCTGTGCGATTGAAAATGCTGCCAAAGCTAACTTCTGCTATGCCAGTGCCAAACTGAGGCCCACCTACCTGAGTGGTGATGTTACAACTATTGATCGGCGCACCAAAATAGGTCACAGCATTTAGTTTAGATATTGAATCCTGCCCGAATGGACCCACTGCCAAAAGAGAAACATTGAAAACGCCTGTCTGCCCGTACGTATGCGATACTGATCCCCCAAGAGTGACAGTATCTGTACCATCACCAAAATACCAATGGTAGAATAAAATGACGTTGTTTGTTGTACTGATAAAACTGAATGTCGGTTGACAGAAATCCTGAGAAACCACATCGAATGATGCGACGGGTGGAAGAGTATTCTCTTTCATATACACCGTGTAGTCTTCACATTGACCTTTGTCCAGATTGGAACATGGATTTACAACACCGCCAGTGAACTCACTTACGACACGCAGTCTCAGTGCTTTGTTCTTTTTAACGCTTGTGTCATTTGATATCGTGATATTCCCGATTGGGTTTTTTGAATTCAGAGATTCGTAAACCATCTCTGATGCATCAAATGATCCATTGTTATTATAGTCGATCCAAACTCTGGTATCCTGATTCTGATTTGGATTGGTTCCGATCTGGATTGGATAGCTTCGGCCCTGAAGCAGTGTCGTTCTTTGGGTGCAGGTAAAGTTCTGATAAGAACCCAAAGTGGATGAGTTATCGATTGTACCAAGCACAAACCGACTGATACCATACCCACAACATTGATTGATGGTAATGGGAGAACAACCAGCCGCTACCGGCACAGTGTCGTTATACCGAATGAAATTTTGCTTGATGATGGAGTCAATTCCGTTGGCACTGGCCACTTTCAGTTTTACAGTAAATAAACCAGGACTTAGATACTGGTGCACCGGGTTTTGAGAACTGGAAACTTCTCCATCTCCAAATGACCAGCTCCAGGAAGTCGGATTGTTCACTGACTGATCGGTGAATGATACCTGACCACTGCAAGTAAGTGTATCGGAAACAGTAAACTGGGCAATCGGTGGATTCACATTTTGTTGCAGAATAATTGCATAGTCTTCAACCTGTGAAAATTCCGGAGTGGAACAAGGGCCAGGCAAATTAGCTGAGTTGATCAGATCAGACGTGATCCTTAACTTTAATTGCTGACCTGTGATTCCGGATGGTATCGTGATCGACCCGGAATGTGTTTTCGCACTGGTTGAGAGGAAAAACTGCTCCTCAGGGAGATTAAAAGTCTGGTCATTATTGATATCAACAAATACCTTCAGATTCTCTGAGATATTATTTCCGGTCTTTACATAAATATTGAATGGAGCACCAAGCGAGATATTAATGGCGCCCAAAGAGCAATAGTCCTTGTATCCATCGGTTGCCCCTCCTGAATTATTAACGAAAGTGGAGCCAATTCTAACCTGGTATATCCCCCCCCCAAATATTCCGGCAGAGGAATTCGTTGCGTTCCCGGGAGTACAAGTATTGGCAAGCGGGCATTGCGCCTGTGATTGAAAAACGCCCGTAACCCCGAAACATAGGGCAAGAAGCAGTAAATAGGTGTATCTCACTTGAGTGTAAAGTTGAACCGATATTTTTAGGCAATTAACAAAAAAGAAACATCAGGCCGGCCAAATCTTCTGAACCTAAGGATCGAAAATTTGCCAACCAGACATTTTCCTAGGTAGACAATCAGTTTTGATGAAAGGTTTAAATGAAGGACAAAAAAATATCAAATAATATTTCAGCTCTAAAAATTCAGACTGAAATACCCGGGCGTAAACATGCTGCAGCAGTTTTTGAAATATGAAAATCAACACTCTTCCAAACCATTTCTTTTCCTTGGCTAACCCTGATTTAAGGTCATCCAAGCCAGAAAATCTAAGAAATTCAATCATTCCTGGCTTGTCCTGAAAACGTAATTTCATGGGGAGCTGTCGTTTATCAAACTATACAGTTTTTTTTACCCCTGGTTCATTTTGGATTCGTTTATTTTGGCACAGCCATGACCAAAGAAGAAGAAATTTTACGGAAGTATCTGCCGGAAAAAAGCGTTTCGTATTGTCTGGATTTCTGGAAAACATATAAAATTCAGCTATTAATTTCTAAGCCCAGAAAATCAGTTTATGGCAACTATCAGTACAAAAACGGCATCCACCATATTTCAGTAAATGGCAATCTGAATCCTCAGGCATTTCTAATGACCTACCTCCATGAGGTAGCCCACCTTTTGGTACGGGTGAGGTATCCAAAACGCACAAAACCACATGGATCAGAATGGAAGAAAGAATTTCAGAAGGTGATGAAACCAATTCTGAATGAAGAAATTTTCGAGTCTTCTATTCTTCTTGCTCTTACAGAACATATGCAAAAACCCGGAGCATCATCCTGTTCTGATCCATTTCTGCATACAGTTTTGATGGCATCTGAAGTAGAAGAGGAACCTACAGGAATTCAGGTAGGCAAACTTGAACAGGGACAGATGTTTCTTTTCAGGAGTCATCAATATGAAGTTCTTTTCAGAATGAGGACCAGGATCTCCTGCCGAAAAATATCCACTGGACAGATGTACCGGTTTCAACCCACCGCTAAAGTTGAGGTAGTTCAAAATTCAGTGCCTTCTGTAAAATTAAACACTCGAAAACTAGAGCAAATTAAGGCCGGAGAACATTTTATTTTCCAGTCGAAAAAATTTCAGATTCTTGAAAAGAAAAGAACCCGGACTTTATGCCTGGATATGAAATCAGGAAATCATTACCTGATTCACTCGGAAGTGATGGTTGAAGTTCCGGATTTACAATAAGCCTTTTCGTTCGAAAAGCTTTTCTGCAAATTTCAGATCGTTCTCTGTCTGAAAAATATGAAATGGGATGTGGATATATTGAACAAGCGAAAGCTTCAGAATGAACGCATCCTTCGTTTTGAAAACCTTCTTAATATTCTCCCACGGCATCATCATCCCTTCTTTTTGCGTCTTCAGAATTTTGATCTGTTTCTGTTCAAACTCATAACTGAGCTTATCAAAAAGAACTTTACCCTGTGGTACCTGGCTAAGTCCATAGAACTGCGCCCCCCAAAACACAAAATATAAAATTGTGAGCACAACTGCCGTGATTCCAAGACCCCAGACCCAACCTCCACCTATTAGAAAACCGGCAACAATCAGTACAACCGGAATAATGAAAACCCACCACCAATCACGAATGACGTTTTCAAGGCCGATTTTAACGTAGGTATTGACAGGAACCTGGTATTTTTTTGTTTTACTGCTTAGCATAATTTTTACTTAACCAACTTAAAATCAGGGACTCTAATGTTTAATGTATCCAAAGAAGAGCTACTGACTTTAACAGGAAATGACCTCTGATTCCGTGCACATACGATTCCCAGACCATTGCTCACATTTGTATATATGGGCATACTTTGGGTGATTACATTGTAGTTACCGTTTACTGTACGGTAATTGTCATATTCCTTATTCCCCCCATAAACATCCATCCTGCCTGTTAAAAACTTACGACTGACAACATTCTCATTGCTGTGATTCGCCAATTCTCTCTGGATATAGGGCCAAAACTGTCCCCGGCCAAGAAAGCCATTTGCTTCCGAACCCTGAATCGGAGCAATCCCCGGAGAATTCATAAACCAGTCCTCCAATGTAGTATCCATTACTCCCCCAATATTCCGGATAACCCTGATTTTCCAATAGATGGTAATCTGAGCAACTTCGACATTGACAGGCTGAGAAACTCTGATTTTAGAATCGGCTTTGGACCTGAAATTTATTGTGACAGGATCTGTTGGTACATCGCTGATGGGCTCCAGTACTCTGAAATTACGTGCAGGCAAATTGGTTATGGCCTCTGAAACATTCATGGTAACATTGTTCGTAACCTTCACTGTATATGTAACAGAACTAAAATTTGTTGTATCCAGCAAAAGGTTAGGAGTTTTATACACTACCTGATCCGGAGAATAAAAAACGCCATCTGGCTTACCAGTGTAAATGGTATCCTTACAAACCCAACGATCGGTCTCAATTCCGGACTTTTTCTCAATCAATTCAACAAGTAAAACCTTGGGATCGTACAGGCTGGAATCCGGGCTGTTTTTCGCAATATCCAATGCACTGCGTCCGTCACTCAGAAAACCCTTTGAAATCCGGATCGTCTGATAAGGAAGTGTTGGGTCAAGAATGGCATATAAAACCTTTGTCTCTCTGTAAGGCGCATTCACTTCCAGTTTGGTCGAGCAGGAAAAGCAAGCCAATAACAAACTGATAAATAAGGAAATAATCGATGTCTTTCTCAAAGTGTGTGCTTTTTCGGACGGGACGCAAAAGTATTTGATTAACATTGCTTTCGCAATGAATCGCTCGGGTATATTTTTCAAAAGCAAAACCATAGGTCCTCGTTTGCGATATGTGGTTTCAGAGCTTTTTGAACGGCGAATGGGGCTGACAGTAACCTTCTGTCCCGGCGATATGACATTACCGGAAGATGGTTTTTCCATTGGATATGGTTTTTCTGGCGGAAACATGTTCTTTCCAACTTCCGGAATCCTGGAAGAATCGGGAGAACTCAATTTTTCACTCATCCCGTCTCTGAACCTGAACGATTCTTCACTTATTCATTCGAATGGCAATGCAACAAAGGGTGATCTTCCGGGAATGGCGTTCTGGTTATTAAGCCGATACGAAGAACATCAAAATCCTTCCTTTGCAGATCAGCACGGCAGGTTCCCATCAGATGAAAATTCGTTGGTGAAACATTGTCTGCATGCGATTCCAATCATAGAAAGATGGGCGTCAGACCTTTCCTTGATCATGCAGGCTGCAGGACTTCAGGTACAGTTATTAACCCCCAGGAGATCATTCAGTTTTGATCTGGATAACCCGACAGCATTTCTCTATAAAAGTCCGGTTCGTCAGATGCTTGCTGCCGGCCGTGATTTGCTGAATGGAAATCCAGGACAAATCATCACAAGGTTTAGGGTTCTGGCTGGCTTTCGAAAGGATCCATACGACAACATGGTCCAAATTGGAGACATAGTTACAAAAAACAATCTGGCACCCGATCTGTTCGTCTGGATAGGAGACTATGGCCCACATGATAAGGGACTGTCACATACTTCAGAATTTTTCAGGAAATCAGTGGCCAAATTGAGGCAGCATTTCTCAATCGGACTACATCCTTCTTATGCTTCTTTTGGAAATATTGAACGGTTAAAAAAAGAAAAGTCCAGGCTTGAAGAACTGACAGGTTCAGAAATCAAAAAAAACAGGTTCCACTTTCTGCGTTTTCGGTTACAGGAAGGTTATCGAATCCTCCTCGCACTTGGATTTCAGGAAGACCATAGTATGGGTTTTTCAGACAGAATGGGGTACCGGGCAGGAACAGGTCAACCATTTTACTGGTATGATCTGCAAGCTGAGGAAAGTACAGCACTCCTCATTTTTCCATTCAGCATGATGGACAGTACAGCCCATTTTCATTTGAAGATTTCGGCAGAAGAATTTATCAGTGTACAGAAACAGCAATTTGGCACCGCAGAATTCAATGGTTCGTTTCATGCTGTTTTCCATAACGAACATCCTTCATGGAGTGGATGGGAACAAATGATTTCCCGTTTTATTAAAGAGTCCTGAAAACTCTTTAGAAGGAATAGAAGCAACCAAGACCAACAAGTCTTGGTGATATTGAAACACCTTTTGTGGCAGCAAAGATTCCGGAAGGAAAAGAAGATAAATAGGCTTCAAACAGGATACTCTTCCTGACCTCATGCTGATAACCCAATCGGTAGCCCAACGAAACTGAATTGGAAACAGGAACGAATGGTGATGATCCAGGGACATCAGACGAGTGTTTTTCTAAAATCCTGGTCCAGACGGTAACAGAAGCAAATGGCCCTGACTTTCGGCCGGGAAAAAGCATAGGTTTGAGACCGGCTTCTGCATTTGCGTAAACAGCCATTTGATTTCTCGTTTCAGATTTTTCAGTCCACTGCGGCGTCATGTCAAAATTCAGGCTGTCCCTTACAGTCATACTGAATTTTTCCGGCGACTTACTTTTTGTTTTGTACTGAATTTTCTGATTAATTACACCAACCTGCAATCCCGTAAAAGCCTGAAGCCAGGAGTTAAGCTGAATGTGCATTCCACCCGACAATTGAGCAAAATAGGTCTGGATAGAGTTGGCGTTTGTAATCTGAACCTGTTGCTCTGACATAGATTGTCTCAACTCAATGGTGTTCTGTCCGATTCCGGTTTGCAGCCCTGTGTAAAACCTCACTTTATGAACAGATTCTGGCTTTTCCAAGGTCAGGAACGGAACTTCCGAAAGCTCTCTGATTGTAAGAACAGGCAAAATCTCCGGAACCTGCACAAGAGGAAATCTGGCATTTTTCAAATCAAGGTAGGGAACATCCGTAGCCTGAGTGTAGTCTTGTTTCCCACTCACTTCTTTGGCAAGGTCATTCTTTGCCTGGCTTACTTTGGTTTCTGAACCTTCTATTTGCAAAACCACGGCACCAGAAACGGCATCCAGGTCCGAACCATTTTTTGAATGACCAGACTTTTCTCTACTGGAAAAACCTGCCACAGCCAGTTCATTAAGAAATCTTAACTTTTGGCTTTTACCTTTCTTATGTCTGCCGGAAGTTTTAGCCATGATAAGATTTGAACCTTCAATATCGGAATTCTGTTGACTACCGGATTGTTGATTTTCAACAGTCGAATGTTTCTGGTCCTCAGAAGCAATTAATGTTGTTGAGCCCCCTGGATGTGTTCCATAAACAGCTTGTCTCCTTGTAACTCCAGTACCCTTTTCCTGAAGGGAATTCGCTTCGGTCGCCTCAGGTGACGCCGGATTCTCTTGTTGCTTGTGTTTGGAAGCTCTCACAGAAGATTGGTCCTCAGAAGCATCTTCGGTTTTCGGGGTCATGTTTTCCGGCTTCTGAAGAATACGATTCCTTTCCACGGTTGTTCCCGTTTCAGCTGGTGATGGAGACGGTTCAGACATCACTATTGTCTCATCGGAAGCTGGCAAAGAGTTGAATTTCTCAACTGCCAAATAGGATAATGTAGCCACCAGGAGTACAGCCGGAAACAACCACCAGAACAATGGTCTCCGTTTTTTATCCTTTCTTAGTTGCTTCTCTATTTCGCCCCACCCGTTTGGAATTGGTTCGCCCGACCAATCGTCAAATTTATCAGAGAGAAATCCTTGTTCATTCATTTCTTTCATAGCAAAGAATAGCTTAATTGGTCTTTTAATAGTCGCCTTGCTCGTGAGTATTGGGATTTAGAAGTTCCTTCGCTAATTCCCAGCATTTCAGCAATCTCAGCATGTCCATATCCTTCAATGGCAAACAGATTGAATACAATCCGGGAACCTTCAGGAAGGGTTGATAGTAGTTTCATTATTTCAGCGGTTCGTAATTGGGAAACAGCATCTGCAAATCCATCGGAAGCGTTTAAGTATGTATGATCTTCCCCTTCAGTAAAATCAATTGGATTTCGTTTGCGGCTGTGGTACTGATTGATGGATTCCCGGATAAAAATACGCTTGATCCAACCTTGAAAAGTTCCGCCATTGAATGTATGCAGTGATTTGAATACCTTTATAAATCCTACTTGCATAACATCTTCTGCTTCCATCCTGTCTCCAGCGTAACGCATGCAAATGCCAAGCATAGCCTTAGCGAAGTGTTCGTACAACGCCCGCTGCTGCCTTGGGTCATTTTTCAGACAGCCTTCCAGAATATGTTGCAAATCTTCGGCCTTCATTTCAACTTTTAAAAAGAACGGGCGGGCCAAATCAGCCCACCCTTTCAACCTTGTTTAACCCTCGATCAATGTTCAACCTAATTCAATATTCAATTCATATTAATTTATAACTCGGTTCTACTGAAGTGTTATCTGGCATTGACCAGTATCTGCTACCAGTCGTATGTTCCTGTATATATAATAAACGATTAAAGGCCCTGTATTGGAGGAGCCTGGTTTTTTTGTGATTTTAAAGTTCTTCCCAATCTTTTGTTTGTCGAGATTCGTAGAAGTGTAAACGTCAAAGAAATCCGGATCCAGATCATTGTAACAACTGACAATCCGTTGATAATGAGTATTGGGAGAAATGATCACATAGTCCTGTTGCGAATTGATTGGATTCCCATTGGACACAGTGAAAATATCATCACAATAGGTTGTGGAAGTTTCCATCCGTATTTTCAGTATCCGGGTCTTCTCTGGAGTGGCTGATGAAGCTGTTCTATAATTAGAATACGTGATAATCAGATTCTTATCCTTCGTAAACACTCTGTTCGTTTCCAGTACAATGGAATCATCTTTAATTATGACCTTACTCAAATCAGAGGAGTAATTCTGAATTTTCTGGAGATTTCCGGAACAATAAATATCACCTGGAAATAATGTGGTTGCATAACGGTTTTTTCCGGCTTTCAGTGTGATGTAAAAAGTATCGGATGGAGACTGTGCATATTGTGTAGTGCAGGGTGGTGGTGGGTTGTTTGTCACCAATATTCCAATTCCTCCTGATTTACAGGTTCCGGTTCTGCAGATTTGATATCTAAGTGTTTCAGTTCCTTCAAATCCTGGATTTGCCTTGTAAAGAAAAAAGCTGGTTCCGGATTTTGGCGAAATGGTACCATGCAGGGGCTGATCAAACCGGACAGAAACTTCATTCACGATTTTGTTTTCAGCCAGTACATCCAAAGTAGTTTGTCCCCCATCTGCAGTTAGCGTAAGATTTAACAGGTCCGATTGAAGGAAGCGGTCCGGTTCAGGAGTTTCCTTCACCTTGTTACAGGATCCGAAAACTCCCAGAATCAGTAGTAGTGTAAGTTGTATGGACTTAAGTTTTATCATAATTTCAGTCTCAATAAGACTTTCAATCTGTATTTGGGTAGACAGACGAAACAGTCAGATGGTTGTAAAAAAAGTTGAAGTTTTTTTAAAATTTCCTGAGATAATTTATACCTCCCTGATATTCAGTTTATTTCAACTGGTATGATCGGCAACAATTATCCATCTTCCCTTCAATTTCCGAAAAAGAAACGTAAAATATCCTCCCTTAAATTTCTTTTCTACCTTCAATAGCCACTTGCCGGTCACCAGGGCGTCTGTCTCACCGATGAGTTCCACATGAATCACATCGTAATCCAGTTTTCCCATATAAGTAGAATCCGGGAAGTTCTTTTTGTAGGTAGCAGCTGTTTTATCGAATCCATAGGTCACTCCCCTATTCGTAACCATTCTGAGTGTATCTGACTTCCAATACCCTTCTAGAAAGCCGGTCAGGTTACCTTTGTTCCAGTCATCCTGCTGTTTTTCAAGTACAGCCAGAATCAGTTTCTTTTTTTCATGCAGTGGGTTGGGAAGCGGCTTCGCCTGTTCCTTGGGTTTGGAAGGAGGCAATTGCACAGGTTTCTGGCTCTGCGCCTGTACATTGAAACACAGAATCAGGTAAACTGCTCCAAGGCAAACCGGAAAGCACCACTTCATCAGATGTCAAAGTAAAGGCATATACTTCAATTTTTACCCATTAATCCCTTTCTGACATTACATGACCTGAATGAACCACGGGTCCATTGTCAGAACGGTAACTGGGCCTCAAAACAAATCAGGTCAGATTCCAGACTGTCGGATTGTTACTTTTTCGAAATTGTAAGAGGATGCTCTTTTCTGTCAGCTTCTTCCTGGATCAGATCCAGAAAATACCTGGAATTGGCAAATTTTGGATCTGTCTTTTCCCAGGCAGCAAACGACAGAAATTCAACCGGCAGACCACTCCGGATTTTCAATTTAGCAAAATAGCTGTTTGAAAGTGTGTCCAATCCAGGAACCGTTGTCAGGCGGGGAGCCTCCCCATACCCATTAAATATAGAATTGGAATACAATAAACCAATTCCCAGCACATCTGCATTTTCACTTTGTCTGGCATGACCAGCCAATGAAGAAAATCCGTTATTATTTGTCTGGAATATGGCTGGTGATGAATTTTTCAGGTTCGATATCCCGACGGCAATTTCTTTGTCACCGGTGAATCCGGTCACTACAACTTCTGTCTTAAACCAGAATTTACCAGCCCAAATAGAAATGCGCTCTTTCACATTCAGATTCTGACCACCTACAGGCCAGCCTTCATATATCAATTCCAGAACCGAACGTACAGGACCAACCGAAACTTCTCTGTAAAAAGCAGCAGTTGTATTTCGAAGGGGAACAGGCAAGCCATTATGCATCAATGCAATACCACCCAATCCCATTGTCGGACCCGACTGAAGTACATCCATTCCCCACGGACCAATGGAATAAATATTGGCTCCTCTTTGACCTAAGGTATCCAGCAATATCTGGTTGGTAACCTTTCCAAGCACCTCATTCGTATTTCGGGAATCAAAAAAATTCCGGAAACCTACTTTTTCATTTTCCCAGCATGGACCTTCCAACTGATACCTGGCTGGTTGCTGTCTGGCTGTCCAGCTTTCAGGACGGAATTCTTTGGCAACGGATGCATATTTTCCATCACCGTTTCCACATACTCCTAATCTGGCCAGAGTCCGTCTGGGGTAATAAGGTGCTTTGTCGGATGAAACCCATTTCACCTTTACCTCTTCTTTGGAATTTCGTTCAATATCAATCTGAAATGAAAGCTCATCCCAGATACCATCCCCATTCAGATCATCCAACTGAGACGGCACTTCTTTTCCGCCAACCGAAACAACGGGAAGCTTTTGATCAGATGGTAAATCCATAAAACCAGCCAGGGCGTCTCTTCCGATCACCATTGGATCTTCCTTTCTGGAAACTCCGGACTGGTTGGTGACAATGAATTTTCCGGATTGACTAAATGAAACAGTGAGATTGAAGAAGAGTACAAAAAAAAGAAGAATCTGATAACGGTATGTCATAATCAATAAACAAAAACGGCCGACTCTATCGCCAGGCCAGGGCCAATGCCAAGCAAAAGTCCATTTCCTGAACTTTCTGCATTAGTCTCCAGAAACTGCCGGAGTGCAAATAAAACAGAAGCAGATGAAACATTGCCCACCATTCGCAAAACCTCCCGGGAAGGTTTCATTCCAATATCGGGAATCTGAAGAGCAGTTTGCAGCAAATCGAGAATCCTCTTTCCGCCAGGGTGCAAAATCCAGGTATTCAGCGAATCCGCCTGAAAGCTGGCATCCCAGAGCATTTCCAGAGCAGATAAAATGTGGCTGGAAACCGATAACGGCAATTTACGGGAAAGCCGCATATCAAATCCATGTTCCCCAATCTGCCAGGCCATCTGGTCAGCTGAAGAATGGACGTATTTCTGCACTTGTTTCTTTACTTCAACTGACTGACCAGGCGGACGGCAACCAAAAATCAATGTTGCAGCGCCCCCATCTCCAAATAAAGAATTAGCCAGAATCTGATCTTCTGTGGAATTGGTTTTGAAATGAAGAGTGCATAACTCCACACAGAGAACCAGCACAACTGCATTCTGATCACTTTGAACCACCGCACTTGCAAAACGAAGGGCATGAAAAAAACCATGGCAGCCCATAAAGTTAAATGCCGTCACCTGTATGAAAGGTTGAAATGGGAACCGTCTGAGAATCTCTGTTTCAAGTCCGGGCGCTGTCATCCCGGTACAACTAACCCAGATCAGATGGGTGATCTGACTCATATGTATTGCCTTATCGGAAAGTGTTTCTGTCTGAAGTCTTTCCATCAACTGAAGTCCTGTTTTCAACGCTTCTGATGCGTATACTTCCATCCTTTGCCGGGTAGAAGAACGATCTACATCACGATTCAGACTTCGGTCATGGAAACTATTGAGAACAGAGTGACGAAAATCTATTCCCGATTCTTTGTAAACAGCTTTCACCTTTCGTTCTTCAACCTCAGAAAGAGAGGAATCTTCCAGCATAAAGGCCAGTATTTCGCTTTGGGAATATCGTTCAGACGGCGTTGCCGTAACGGGTTTGGTAATAAATACTGGCATATAACTGAATGGCGAAACAGAATTCTACTTTCTAACCAGAAAGTAGAAGAGTTGTTTCATATCGGCAACCGATTGTGTGGTTGTGAAGGTAAGTGAAGTTGTCAGAACGGCTTCACCAAAGATTTCTGGACCGCTACTTTACCCCATTCTTCCATTTCTTCTTCATGCCAGAGCTGTGGAAAAAAAACGACTTTTTGAAATCTGGGCGGAAGATACCGTTGCCAGTTTGTACCTCCGGTTGCCTTGATTTGCTCTGGTGGCCTGTTCAGGTATTTCATTGCAGAATGGTAATGTGCAAGGGGCCAGAAAATATTGGCATTTTCATCAAACTGACGGAGCGCTTTTTTCAATGGCTGGTTTACCTCCAGATTCCAATCCAGTTTCTGTGTCTTTTCAAACAGATTCGTAAACTCGTATTCCTGAGCAAAGAGAAAAATCTGACGGTCATATTTTTCTTCGAACCTTTGTAGGGTAAGTGTTTTTTTTCCTGAAGACAATTCTGTGGCACCTTTCCTCCAGTAAATACGATCCAGAAGGTCTGAAAGAGAAAGTCCGGTCGTGTGTCGTCTTGTTTCAGCATCAACCAGATTCTGAGCCGAAGTGGAAGCAAGCTCAATCAACCGGTACTGAACCGACTGGAAACCAGATGCCGGCAGCAATGCCATCCGGAATTTCATAAATTGTCTGGGTTCCATTCCTTCCATCATCACAGTAAACGACTGCGTCAGAACTTCAAAATACCGGTTGATCCTTCCGATTCTGGATTCGAAAAAAACCAGGTCCAAAGATTCTGCCTTCGCCAACTGTCTCAATTCCAGAAGAATCAGCTTAAAATAAAGCTCTGTAATCTGGTGATACATGATAAAAATTTCCTCATCCGGGAATGTGGTTCTTTTCATCTGCAGACTCAAAAGTGTATCCAGATGAATATAATCCCAATAGTTAAGGTAGTCTGTTTCATATAGGCCTTCCAGATAGGCGCCGATATCCTGGCCGGTAATCTGGTATTTCGATTCAAGCAATCGAAGTTGTTCCAGAAGTGAAGATTCATTCATTGGTGTTCCGGTACGATTAAACTGGGATGACGGGTTAGAAAAACCTTGGAATCCGTTTAAAAGAAAAAACAAATGAAGGATATTTCCGGTAATGCAAAGTGAATTCCCGCAAGATGAAATCTGTCTCCGTTTTCAGATCCGAATTCAGAATCGGGTTTAAAGTGAAGGTTCAAATTTTTACCTTGCGCCAAATTTAGAAACAAGATGCGCCAAATTGAAGAAGAAATCGTAAAAAGAACCCAGGCAGACGCCTTCGAAGGAACTGATTTCTACGATCTTAATGATTTATTGACCGAAGAACACCGGATGATTCGTGATGCTGTCCGGGAGTTTGTAAAAAAGGAAATCAGCCCCATCATAGAGGACTGCTGCCAGAAAAATATTTTTCCATCCTACCTTCTGCCAAAGTTTGGAGAACTGGGAGCATTTGGGCCGACCATTCCGCAGGAATACGGCGGAGGTGGAATGGATTACATTTCGTATGGGCTGATTATGCAGGAAATTGAGCGTGGAGATTCCGGCATGCGTTCAACCGTTTCTGTGCAAAGCTCTTTGGTGATGTACCCGATTTATGCATTTGGCAACGAAGCTCAACGACATAAATACCTTCCAGGCCTTGCTTCCGGAAAGTTACTCGGCTGCTTTGGACTGACAGAACCTGATTTCGGTTCAAATCCTTCCGGCATGGTGACAAATTTTAAAGATATGGGCGACCATTACCTTTTAAATGGTGCCAAAATGTGGATCTCAAATTCTCCTCAGGCAGACCTTGCTGTTGTTTGGGCGAAAAATGAAGCAGGCCGAATTCATGGACTGATAGTGGAACGAGGTATGGAAGGGTTTTCTACACCTGAGACACATAATAAATGGTCACTTCGGGCCAGCTGTACAGGGGAACTGGTGTTTGACAATGTAAAGGTTCCGAAAGAAAACCTACTGACAGGTAAAACCGGTTTGGGTGCTCCAATGCAATGTCTGGATTCAGCCCGTTTCGGAATTGCCTGGGGGGCAATTGGTGCAGCGATGGATTGCTATGAATCTGCCAGAAGGTATTCTCTGGAGCGGATCCAGTTCGACAAACCGATCGGTTCTTTCCAGTTGATACAGAAAAAATTGTCTGAAATGCTGACCGAAATAACCAAGGCGCAGTTTCTCACATATCGGTTGGGCCAATTGAAAAATGAAGGCAAGGCTACCACAGCTATGATTTCAATGGCTAAACGAAACAATGTGGATATGGCGTTGCAGATTGCAAGGGAAGCCCGACAGATCCATGGTGGAATGGGTATTACTGGAGAATATCCGATTATGCGCCACATGATGAATCTGGAGTCGGTGATCACGTATGAAGGAACCCACGACATCCATCTTCTGATCCTGGGGGCAGAGATAACCGGTATTCCTGCATTCAAGTAACCAAACTGAATTCATTTTGTAAGCCGCCTGATAAGCGGCTTTTTTTATACCCTGAATGCCACAACCAAGGATGAAACCTTTGCGTGACTGAGATTCGGGAAGGCGTCAGGTTTTGGATTGAATACAGCTGGCAAAACTGTAGAACACCTTAGTGTAATTATGATGAAGGTCCCGTTCTCACCTTTGATTGCAGATCTCAAACAAGGCTTACTCTAGGCCGCATTTCAAATTTCAGATTGAGAAAAATCATCCAACTGAACGGAATAAAATGATCTCCATCCCGTCTGAAACATGAAGGCAGGAAGGAATAGACCTGTATGAATTTGAATTCGGTGCAAAACTTACGGTAGACTTATGAGGATTTTCTAATGCCTGATTTTCCTCACGAAAGGACCTCAGCAACCAACTCATGTATTGAATTTTTGGGAGTTAAATTTTCATATTTCCAAGAGACACCTTAAATGAGGATCTTGTATTAATATGATTTACAACCAATTAAGGCAAACTCAATTCTTTCCAATTGCTTTTTTGATTATAAGCCAAAATCCTGAAAACAACCGGATTTCTCACTTGAAAATCCAATCGAAACCCTGCAATGTTCCAACAAATCTGGTTTGTTTTCATCGAAAACCTGTTTTGTAAGTTCATTGGGCTGACCGCAACAATAATGAATCAGGCAAGTCCAATATTTGGACGTTCATAAAAGCGAAACGCATACCCTGTGCAACGAGGTGTATCCGTGTCAGCTCTTATGCCACGACCCTAACTTGAGATTTTAACGATTTTCAGATGCTTACTTTGAAAAAAAGACCGACCGGCTGGCATTTCCTTATGTGTATTGCGTTTGCCGGATTCTTTGTCTGGACAACCCTATCTGCCGATGCACAATGTGTACGGATTAAGGACCGCCGCAGAAACAATGCATGGACATTTACTCCAAAAAAGGACTTCAGGTGTTTATCTGCCGGGCAGTCGCCAGTGACGACGTTTAATATGACGTTTGAGTCGCCTGTAAGCAATGTGACCATCAACTGGGGGGATACAGTCCAGTTTTATCCGGGTCCGATCACAACTGCATCGAGGGTCTACAAAGCAGCAGGTGTTTACAACTATACGGTAACAGAATCGGGGTGCCCTGATCAGATTAAAGGGATCTATGTAAATGACTATAATACTTCCTGCCCTGGTGTGGGTTGGATTGCTCCTCCCAATGATTCTGCCCGTTGCCTACCCGATTCCATTGTCATGACAAATTTCTCACCCGGTATGAACGGTTTCACAGAGTGGATCATCAATTGGGGAGATCAGAAAAAAGACACGGCCGACTATCCAAGTTATGGTAAGAAGTTCGCTCATAAATACAAAGCAGGTACCCGTATTTGTAACGCCACAATTTCGATCAGTTACCGGAACAGCTGCAACATTGTGCCATGCGGACAGGCGCTTAGTTCAACATTTGGACCATACAAATTCATGGAAAGAGATTCAGCTCTTGTTGATCAGAATACGATTCTCATTTGCGGCCCTACTGATGTGGTGGTGAAGGATGTTTCCAAATTAAATTGCAAAGACACTGCCAGCAGAGAAGTGAGCTGGACAGCGTTGGATGGATTTAATCAACCACTCCCCAATCCGGGAAATGGGATCTGGCGTCCAAGGGGTCCGGTTAAAAATCAAAAAATTACCATTCCGGCAGCAATGTTCACTGTTGTTCCGGCAGACAGCATTTTTAAAATCAGAATGCGGATCCGCAACAAGTGCGGAGAAGATACGGCGGAAACAATTGTTCAGATGATAGCTTCTGCAAAACCTAACTTTACCATAGCCAATTCAAACCCTTGTGTTGGAACAGAAGTGACGTTCAACAACCTCACATCGAATCCTTTCGGGAATGTGGATTATATCTGGGATTATGGTGATGGCACTTTGGATACAACCAATGAAATGAATCCTATTCATATCTACTACACAAGTGGGGATATGAATGTCACTTTAAAAGCATTAACAAAAGGTTTTGGGGACCAGGTTTGTGAAAGAATTCTAACAGTTCCCATTCACGTAAAACCGGCAGTACTTCCTGGAATCCAGATCCAACCGGTCAAAAGTGGTTGTGATTCTCTGGTTGCCGTTGTGAAAAACAAATCTTCCCACCCGGAAAATGCCACATGGGGAGGATGGTCATTTGGTGGCTCGCCTGAAGTAACAGCTGGATCATCGTACTATCCAGGACCTGTAACTTCTGATCCAGGTCAAATCCAGCTGTTAAATTCAAACCCGGTTGACTCAAGTGCAATTGTAAAATTCAGAAATTATGGTCTGTATCTCATTTCATTAAAAGGACAAAGCCCTGGATGTGCAGAAAACATTGGGTATGATTCAGTAAAAGTATATCCATCACCTACTTTACGATGGGGTGTGAGTGCATTGAAGATATGCCAGGGAGAACCACTGATCATCCGGGATAGTTCCAGAGTTATCCAAACAGATGCCCGCGGATTGGGTGCTGAATTCAATCACTTAAACTGGAGTTTAAAAGCTGGCAGTGACACAACTCTAACCTCATCAAGCCCTGTCATTACCAATTTTGACTCGCCTTTCCTTACAGACCGGATTTCAGTGGTTCGATTTAAAAACAGTGGAACGTTTTGGGTGAAACTTTCAGTAAGTACTCCAAATGGATGTGCTCAATCTGACAGTGTGCTGATAACCGTAAAACCAAGTGCCATTCCGGAATTCACATTTGTGAAAGAGAATTGCGACAACTCCAATGGCATACTGAAAAATCTGACAGTAGCCAATGCCAACCTTTACATCTACAATATCTATAAAGGCAATGGAATTTTACAGGGCCAGGAGTTTGCTTCTTTCACGAAAACAGACAAAACAGATCAGCCGATATTCCTTCCTTACGCACCACCCGGTGATTCAACATTCTATTATGTGGTTCTAACAGCAATCACCATTACAAACGGAGATTCATGCGTGGTTTCATCCATCCCATTGGTAATCAAAATTGCCCCAACACCGATACCGGGATTGAATATTCTGCCAGCTGATGGATGCAACCCATTAAACAATGTAAATGTGGTGAATACGTCAATGAATTTACCACAAACCGGAATTACAACATTTACCTGGGATCTGGGAGATCTGGGAACCTATTCCGGAACGACTCCTCCTCCTTTAACTTTTACCAATACAACAAACGTCAACAAACGCGATACCATCCGGATCTGTGTGCAAACCGGTGATGGTTGCAGTTACTGTACTGAAAAAGTTGTGGTTACCTATCCTTCACCAAAGGCAGAAATTGTAACCATCGACAGTATTTGTTCCGGGGAGTCGGTTGCCATTTCGGCCAACACCGTTGGAGCAGTCACTCATAAATGGGATTTTACGGATTATGACGGAACTTCTTCGAATCAGACTTCGCTGGACAAAGTATTTACAAACAATACGAACCAGTCAAAAGTCTTTACTATTAAACTGACGGTGAGGTCTTCGGCCGATTGTCCTTTCATAGTTGAAAAAACATTAAAAGTGAATCCCAATCCGGACTTTGCATTCCAGACAAACACTGTCCAGGATGCTAATTGTGGTCCATTAAACGCCACCATTACCTACCTTAATCCGATCAACAGTATTCACTATTCCTGGAAATTTGGAGATGGAGATACTTTGGAAACGGCATCAACTGATACGATTCACAAAGTATATACGAACGAAACCTCTTCACCAGTTCAGAATCCAATCCGCGTAACAGCCACATCAGCATCGGGTTGTACCACAGTAAAGCAGTCCTTCATAACCATCAATCCTCTGGTGCGTGCCAGATTCAAAAATACGCTGGATTCAGGTTGTACTCCGCTCAGGGTTGTTTTTACCGATAGTTCAACAGTGGCGGCCAATGTTCGCAGATGGATTATCAACGGCGTTCCGGTTGTTAATCAATCTGAACAACTCACCCATACCTTTGTCAACACAGGGCTCACTGATACAGTGTATACAGTTAAACTGGCTGTTCGGAACAACATTGGATCCAACTGTGTGGATACAATGGTCCGAAAGATTAAAGTCTGGCCTAAACCAAGGGCCAATGACCTGCTGATCTCTCCTTCTGAAGGTTGCAGCCCATTGCCTGTATCGTTTAATGGAAATGTGGAAAGTGCGGTCCAGTTCAATTGGGAATTTGGAGATGGAACCGATACCACGCTGAATGGCCAGGACTTCAGCCACACTTTCTACAATTCGCACCCCGTATCCAACATGACCTATCAGGTAGTTCGGTATTCGATTTCATCAAAAGGATGCCGTGACACTACACGCCGTCAGGTGGTAGTTCGTCCGAATACCCAGGCTGTTATTTCATCTCTGCAATCAAATGGCTGTACTCCATTTACGGTCCAGTTATCTGCCCTCAATTCAGTCAATGCCAATTCATTTATTTGGAATTTTGGAGATGGAAGTCCAGTGAATACCTCATCTAGTCCGAATTACACGTTTGTGAACAATTCAGATTCCATCCAGTCATTCACTATTCGGTTGATAGCTAAAAAGCTTCAGGCCAATACCTGTCCGGATACGGCAGAAACAATCGTGAAAGTGTATCCGGCACCCCAGGCTGATTTTTCAACCAATAACAACATTGGCTGCGGACCGCTCCCAATTTCACTGACCAATACTTCCACCGGCGGGCAATCATCATATTGGGTTTTGAGTTCAGGTGGAATCAGCGATACGCTTGTACCGAATGCACTTGGGATCCACGATACCATCATTGACAATCCAAATTTCGCGGCCAAAACAATCCGTGTTGACCAAACAGTCATTTCAAATATGGGTTGCATCGCTAAAAAGACACAAAACATTCAGATCTATCCGAATCTGACAGCAAGTTTCATTCATGATTCCAGTGGCTGCCAGCCTCAGATTGTGAAGTTTCAGAATACCAGTGAAAATTATCTTGGAAGTTATACCTGGGATTTCGGAGATGGAAGTACCAGTAATGAAAAGAGCCCTCTTCATATCTACGAAAACTTCAGCTCAAAAGACACGACATTCAATGTTCTTCTCACTTCGGTGTCTCCTGTAGGGAATTGTGTTCGTCAGGCAACGGGACATGTTCACGTTCTGGCAACCCCAAGGGCAGATTTCCGATTCTTGTCAGACTCTTCCATCCAACTACCAGTCAACACTATCACAATCGGAAACCAGTCGACTTTCCGCAACAACTGGACTTACGACTGGACATATGGCGACGGATCGCTTGAACACAGTGGCGATGCGAGCTTTGTTCACACCTTCCAATTGAGTAATGAAGATTTTCTGGACACCAATTTTGTAGTCACCATGATTGCCCGTAGTCCTTCAGGTTGTACCGATACTGTCCGTAAGTCAATGGTTGTGAAACCAGGAATTCCGAAAGCAGAGTTTGAAGCAACGCCTAGAGAAGGATGCCGTCCGTTGGAAGTGCAGTTTACCAGTCTTTCATCGTATGCCCGAAAATATGAATGGGTATATGTAGACAAAGAGGGATCCCCGGAAATTATTCTCACTGACCGTAATCCGGTGGTATTCTTTGAAAGTGCTGGTCTGAAGACTGTGAAACTTAGAATCAAAGGCCTTGGCGGACAAGATTCCATTGAGAAAGTAGAATACATTAATGTGTTTGAGACACCGAGAGCCAGTTTCTATGTAGATCCGACACCACCGAGTACAGTTGTTGCTCCGGAAGAACCAGCATTTTTCATTCCGAATGATAACAGGACTGAATACCAGTATACCTGGACCTTCGGCGACGGAGACTCTTCGAACCAACGGTCAACCCAGCACAAATACGCACATCCTGGAATCTATGATGTGTCATTGAAAGTAGTCGGACCGAATGGATGCTGGGCTGCCGATACCATCATAGGTGGTGTGGTTGCCAGGGGTGACCAGATTCTGGCAGTGCCAACAGCATTTACTCCGAATCCGGCGGGATCCAATGGCGGTATCGTCGGAGGAGATGGTGAAAACGATGTATTCTATCCGTTTGTGAAAGGATTATCCGGTATGACGATGCAAATCTACAACCGCTGGGGACAACTGATCTTCATTAGCAACAAGCTCAACTATGGATGGGATGGTTATTACCGCGGTAAACTGATGCCATCAGACTCGTATGTCTACCGCATCGTAGCAGAATTTTCAAATGGTGAATCTCAGACCTTCCTGGGAGATGTGACTTTATTACGCTAATAATGAGAACCTTAAACGTAATGTTATGAAAAAATTATTCATACTTTTTGCACTGGCCACAATGGCAGGAGAGGCATGGGCACAAGACCCTCAGTTCTCTCAGTTTTATGCAGCGCCTTTGTACCATAATCCGGCATTTACCGGTGCGGCACACAAAGGCCGCCTGGTAGGAAATTACCGCAACCAATGGCCATCAATTCCGGGCGCATTTGTGACCACTTCTTTTTCCATTGATAATTACTTCAAGTCCTATAATTCCGGATTTGGATTGGTTGCAACCCGCGACCAGGCAGGTTCAGGTGGATTAAGTACGACTTCTCTTTCTTTGAATTACGCCTATGAAATCAACTTTTCCAGCCAATGGAATGGCCGGGCAGGTCTGGCATTTGGCTATTCGAACCGAAATGTTGATTTCACCAAACTTACTTTCCGTGATCAGCTGAACGCAAATTTTGTACCTATTCCAACTTCGGATCCGGCTCAGGCCAGCTATAACCGATCGCAGTTTTTCGACATCTCTTCCGGGTTCCTGTTGTACAGCCGCTATGTGTGGGTTGGGACCAGCGTGATGCACATGAACCAGCCAGACCAGTCGCTGCTTGGACAAACAGCAAAATTACCAATGCGGATTACCTTAATGGCAGGTGCGAAAATTCCACTTCAAAAGAGGATGTATGGCTCTGACTATGGTAGTAAAGATGTTGAAAAAAGCATCAGTCCTTCCATTCTATACAAACGTCAGGGTGATTTCCAGCAACTGGATCTTGGCGCATACCTCACTGTAAAACCCCTGATTGTGGGAATGTGGTACAGAGGACTTCCGATTGCCAATTTCAAAAAAGGTCTTTACAATCAGGATGCGCTTGTTTGGCTCTTAGGCTTTAAACACGACTTTTTCAGTGTTGGATACAGCTACGATCTCACCATATCAAAACTCGGACCTGGCACGGCAGGTTCCCACGAAATTTCAATTTCTTACGAATTTGACAATCCGAAACGGAGAAAGAAAAAAGTATCTCCGATTCCTTGTCCTAAATTCTAAAATACCAATAAAACCACTTCCGGATTCAGAATCCCAAGTGAACCAATTTTAGTTCTCATAATAGTTTAGGGTTAAAGTGAAAAAGCCATTCTCCACTGAGGATGGTTTTTTTTTATATTTTCCAGATGTCCACTTCTTTGTAGAACCTTGGATTGAATTTCACTTTTCTTGCCTGAATATAAGCCCTGTACACGTCGAGAAAGAATTTGGGTAAAAACCTCTTGATCAAACGTTTCGGAACAAAAGGATCAATTTGCTTATCGATCGAATCCCGATCCTGCGCAAGTCTGGAATAGTAATTTTCCCGGCCTTCCCATGCATCCTCGTAATCACTCTGTTGAGGAAACTGAATTAGTACATCAACCGCCTTTATTCTTTTCGCCCGGACACACAAATAAGTGGCGCTGCTGTTCATCAGTTCGACTCTCTGTTTGACGAGCTTCGGATCATCAACTGAAAACCACTTTTCGTCCGGAGAATATTCGAAAATCAACATTTGTTCAATTTCAAAACCATTCCGGTCGTTGAGAACACGGTAAAATACTTCTGGACTGAACTGATAAAAGCCATGCCCCATAATGTTGTTCACAGGGGTTATGATCAAAAGATGGCCTCCTTCTGCCACCATTTCCATGCAATTGGCCATAGAAACAGGGAAATTAAAAATATGCTCCAGAGATCCGCTTTCCAGAACCATGTCATATTTACACTTGAGGCCATCCGGAATCACAAGGTTCATATCATGTAGAAGATTCGCTCCTTCATAATCACTGTAGTCCAGACTATCGATGGCTTCTGCACCCAGCGTTTTCAGAAATCCTTCTGCATACCCCCCATTCACAGTAAGCAGATTTTCTATCTGATCATCGGACTTATATAGGGAAAAGCCTTTCAGATTTCTTTTAAATTCTTGAAAATCAAGATTCAGGATCTGTCTGCCAACCATCAACGTCCGGCGCAGGGAAATGCCGTTCCGGTGACTTGATAAAAGAAACTTGATTCCGTTGGTGTCTAATCCCATATATAACTGACGATCAAATAGCTAAACCCTCGTTGAAGCATGAAATGAAAACGAAAAGGGAGTAAACGTGCGCAGTGGCGATTGGTTTTGTTCGGGGTAAAAGTATGAAAAAAATCCAAGCTCATGCCTCCTTAAAGAATGAAGATGAAATTTGACAAACTTTCTCAACCCGGAAACAGGTCTAACCTGGTATAATTAAACCTGATTTTGATGCATCAACCCAACAGATAAAATCTAACGTTAGTCTGGCAATGGGTTCAAAGAGGATCTTCGTTTACTAAAAGGGATGGAAACCGAATCCTGTTTGGAATATATTCAACCTGATGAAAGAATAAAATCAGATGGGTTTTGTGTTCCGTTTTTCAGCCACCAAATTTGCAGCAAAACACAAGTATGCTTACCGCTCACACATTCTGCTTCAATCCTTTCCAGGAAAACACATATGTCCTGTCCGATGCTTCAGGCGAATGTGTGATCATTGATCCTGGCTGTTACTCAAAATCAGAACAATCTGAACTGGTGGAATTTGTTTACAGACACAATCTGAATCCAGTTGCTGTTTGGCTGACCCATTGTCATATTGATCACATTCTTGGATTACGTTTCTGTGAAAAAGAATGGAACCTCTCCTATTAT
>Ga0116158_10001130_pt1 | contig 24618 bp, 21 predicted proteins | sample AD_UKC052_MetaG_FD_89883 | JGI IMG/M metagenome (GOLD analysis project Ga0116158, IMG submission 89883) | Active sludge microbial communities of municipal wastewater-treating anaerobic digesters from USA - AD_UKC052_MetaG | ecosystem: Engineered > Bioreactor > Anaerobic > Digestate | place: USA... | reverse complement strand
CCCGTGTCCTTAAACATTTGATCCAACTGACGTTGAATCTTTTCCCATATTGCGTAGCCATAAGGTTTAATTACCATACAGCCTCTGACTGCCGAATTTTCGGCTAAGTCTGCTTTTACTACTAAATCATTGTACCATTGCGAATAATTCTCGCTACGTGGAGTTAATTCTTTTGCCATTGCACCTAATATTATAAGTGCTGCAAAGATAGTTAATTTGCCGGTTTACAACAAACCGGCTTCATATAATGTGATTACTCTTTCTATGATGCGATCTTTTTCTTTTTTTGAGAAATCATAATCTTCTTTCAAATCGGCTCCTACCAATTTGGCAAAAAGTTGCCACCACCAAGCCACAAAGCCCCCTCTGAACTCTTTAATCAAGGTATATGAAGTTTTATTTGTTTCTCTATCAATTAGTTTTATCATCATTTTACCTTGTGATAAAGTAAATGTTCGTAATATCGGTTCATATTTTTTAAGTAGCTCTTTCTCATATTTTTTCATAAATTTTTTCCTGATTTTTACATCCTGAATAGTATCAAACATGCTGTTAATGCGAGCATATTCACCTCCTACTATTTTTACATATGGGTAAACCTTTCTTACGTCTCTTACTGTTTTCCAATAAAATTTTTCTTGTTTTTTGTTTTTTATGGGAGGATAAATAGGCACTTCACGCAATTCTACCCATGGTATTGTATCTGTTCCATATACTGCAATGGGCAATATATAGCCATGCAAAGATTCACTGTAATAGTAATTCTGCGCACATACAGACCCACAACTTAATATTGTTGCTGTAATAAATAATATGATTAATTTATTTTTCATTTATTCTCTTGACAAAAATAATTCATTATATGTATCTTTGTGCACCATTTTAATTTTTCTTACGCATGAAACGCTCATTTTTCCTGCTTTTAATTATTTTTCCACATTGCTCTTACGCAATGGAATTAGGAAATAGAATAGACCCCGTTGGTCTTGCAATTGGTAAAACCAATGCCTCTGCAAATATTAATCAGAACTATGTACCTTACAATCAGGCTGTTGCAGCATTGTGTGAATTTCCTATAATACAAACTACATACACTAACTCTTTTTTTCTACCCTCCCTTGGACGAGGACAATTAGGATTAGTTTATCCTTGTAAATTTGGAACATGGTGCGCATCAATAGATTATTATGGTTTTTCCGAATATGGAGAAATATCCGCAGGGATAGCTTTTGCAAAATGGTTTAAACCTTACTTTTCTATCGGATTAGAATTAGATTATATCGGCATTTTTTTATCAAAAGATGATGGTGTTGCAAGCACTGCAATAGTTCAGCTGGGTATGATAGTATTTCCTACTAACTCTTTGAATATTAGCGTACATGCCTATAATTTATCCTTTTCTCCTGTTCATTGTACCAATTTGAAAATCCGTATTCCTTCTATTTTTAAAATCGGAGTAAGTTATAAATTTGAAAAAAACATTCTTCTTAAATTTGAATTATCTAAAGAATTAAGCTCCCCTATTCTTATTGGTGGCGGTATAGAATACGAACCTATCAAATTTGTCACTATAAGAGCCGGTTTGTGTGGTCAAAAAAACTTAGTATCTACCATTGGTATCGGATTAAATTATAAATCCTTTGGTTGCGATTTAGGTATCAGCTACGATACAAAATTAGGCATATCTTCTGCATTTGGTTTATACTACAGGCTTAAAAAAAGATGAGAAAAATACTTTTTTATATACTAATTTTATGGTTCATGTGTACCAAAGTATTTTCATCACCCACTACGAAAAGTATTGAAGATATTGTTTCTGAGTTTTCAGAAAATACACATGATAATGATAACGCTGATGATAATAATAGTATTGCTGATTTCTTGTACAAGGCTGCTGAGAATCCCATGAATCTAAATGAAATAAACAGAGAATACCTAGAACAATTCCCTTTTTTAAACGAAACGCAAATAGAAAATCTTTTAGAGTATAGATTTGACTATGGTGATTTTCAAAGTATATATGAACTATCATTAATAAAAAATTTTGATGATGAAACCATTTCTAATTGTTTACCTTTCTTAATAGTATATGCCAAAGCCGATTTAGAAAAGGTTTCCTTAAAAAATATTTTCAAGTTTGCAAAGCATAGAATTACTATTAGAGCTGATTACGGTTTTCCACAAAAAAAAGGATATACAAATGGGGCTTATTTAGGAAAAGCTTGGGCTTCCTATTTTAAATATGCCTTTACACATAAGAACGCAAGTATTGCAGTTAGTATGGACAAAGATGCAGGAGAACCTTTTGATTGGAAATACAATAAAGGATTTGATTTTTATTCAGGCCATATTTCTATCAAAGACATTAAACATTGTAAATTAATGATTATTGGTGATTTTAAAGCGAATTTTGGACAGGGGTTAATTTATAAATCAAATTCGTATCATATAAACTCAACCGATTTAGCTGCTTTATGTCAAAGACAAGATGGGTTTCAACCTTTCTTTTCTGTTTCAGAACAAGGTTTTCTTAGAGGTTTTGCTACTACTTTGCAATTCAACAAAATACAATTATCTGCCTTTGCATCTCATACTCAGTATAATTCAGAAAATTATCATCGTACAATTTCATCTTTTATCAAAAAAAACACCAACAACTCTTACTCCTTAGGATTTAATGCGCTTTACAGACATAAATTTTTTAAAATTGGGAGCTCTTTTTGTTACGAATTTCTTTCTAAAAAAATTAATGTGGGATTAGATTATAGAGCCAAAATTAAGCGCTTTTATATAGCCGGAGAATTTGCAGTCAATGAAAAAGGTGGTTTTGCTACTATAAATCATATTAATTTTCTTATGAATGAAAAACTGAGTTTTTCTGCACTGTATAGGTATTATGATTTGAACTACAATTCTACATACGGATGCGCATATTCAGAATCCGGCTTGAATGATGAGCAAGGATTATTAATTGGTTTTGAAATCAGGCCTTTTAGGTATTGGAAGATTTCGGCTTTTGCAGATGTTTTTGCTTTCAAATCTTTTAAATATCAAATAAAACAACCTTCAGAAGGCTTTAAAACTTTCTGTCAGTTAATTTACACGCCAAATAATAATCATTATATTTTACTAAGATATAATTGTAAACAAATGAGTGTAAACGATAATGATGATAATTTATCGCATACACAGACGGTTACTAATTATAGAAAACATTCGTTGAAATTTACATATCAAGCAAAACTTAGTGATTTTTTTACTTTTCAAACAGGCGCACAGTCAAATATATATATAAAGAATTCAAATATTGATTATGCTTGGCTTTTATATATGGATTTCAATTATATTTTCATAAAATTTCCCTTACAAATAAGCCTCAAATGCGCATTTTTTGATGTTCCATTATATGAAAATAGAATATACTGCTACGAAAAAGACGTTTTATTTGCATATTCCTCTCCTTCATATTCTGGTCAAGGATTTCGGAATTGCTTAATGCTTAAATATATGCCATCTGCGCAATGGTCTATATATATTAAATCTGCATTAAATTTTTATACAGATAGAGAAACTATAGCTAGTGCAAATGAAGAAATTATAGGAAATAAAAAAATAGATTTAAGGCTTTTAGTTTCCTTTAAATTTTAATTTATTTTGATAGTTCCAACATTCTCAAAATAGGTTTAACAGCTTTCTCTTGTATTTCGGGATCTATTTTAATTTCAGGATTTTCATCTCTTAAACATTTATATAATTTTTCCATAGTGTTTAAACGCATGTAACTACATTCATTACAAGCACATATTTCATCATCCGGAGGAGCCGGTATAAATTGTTTATTAGGATATGATAATTTCATTTTATGTAAAATTCCGCTTTCTGTTGCTACTATAAAATTTTTCTTTTCTGATTTTCCCGCAAAATTTAATATAGCAGCAGTAGAACCCACAAAATCTGCCATTGCCAAAACAGTTGCTTTACATTCGGGATGAGCTAATACTAATGCATTCGGGTATTCTTTTTTTAATACAGCAATTTTTTCAACTGAAAATTTTTCGTGTACATGGCATGCTCCGTTCCATAATACCATATTTCTGCCTGTTACACTATTAATATAATTACCTAAGTTTTTATCAGGACCAAAAATTATTTTTTCATCCTTATTAAATGATTCTACTATATTTCTTGTATTTGTTGAAGTTACTAATACATCTGAAAGAGCTTTCACTGCTGCTGTAGTATTTACATAAGATATAACTCTATGGTTAGGATGCTTCTTTATAAATTTTTCAAATTCATCAGCAGAACAACTATCTGCTAATGAACATCCTGCCTCAATATCAGGTATTAATACTTTTTTATTAGGAGATAAAATTTTTGCTGTTTCGCCCATAAAATGAACACCACATAAAACTATTATATCTGCATCTGTTTTAGCTGCCCATTGAGCTAATTGCAAACTATCTCCTACATTATCAGCTATATCTTGAATATCACCGGATTGGTAATAATGAGCCATTATTACTGCATTTTTTTCTTTTCTTAGTTTATTTATTTCTTTTATAAAATCCATATCATGAGTTTTTATTGTTTACTATATATATTATTGTTTTTAGTTTTTAAAAAATAAATGATAATAATAATAGGGTGTTAATACTGTCAATAAAATAAATCAAATAAGCTTGTTTTTAAAATAATTTGTTTTAAGCTAACATACTAATAACAAATAATGAACAGCTTAACTTATTGTTTATTTGAATACTAAGAAGTTTACTAACATACTGTTGATAAGTGCAAATGTAGTAAACTTTTTTATTAGATTCTCTGAAAATAAGTTCATTTGACTGTTTATTATTAAATAGAAATTCATCTTTATATATTTTTATTTTAAAAAATAGTTTTTATAGACAATCTAATTTCAATAATCAAAATTTATTTTCGAAAAATAATGTTCAAGTTATAAACAATTTTTGTAACACTGTATTGACATAAAAAATAGTATTGTAACTAATTTGTAATATTAACAAGAATTCTAGTTCTTTTTGTTGCCAAATTTGTAAAAAAAAAGAATTATATGTTGCACAGCATATAATTACCCTTACATTTGCATTGTGATTTTTTCATAGTATTTGATTTTAAGGTTAGCAAATAGGTACTCAAGCGTGAGTGCCTATTGTTTTTTATATACCCTCCATAATTATAAAGGAATGAAAAAATTACCAGGTAAACATTTTATAATATCCTTACACTCAAGTGAAAGCAATATACTTTGTAATGAAGTTTCATTTTCAAAAAACTGATTTAATAAGTCTTTGTGCAACTTTTTTTCCTTCTTTATAATAGAGTAAACAGCCTGTTCTTTTTCTGTTAAATCATTAAATAAAGATGTTTGAATATATTTTATTTTGTTTTTATCCCACGACATAAGATATTCTAAATCACTAAAAGATTCAATTAAGGCCGCTTTTTGTTGTTTAATTAATTGATTACAACCTTTAGACCAAGTATCATTAACCCTACCCGGAAAAGTAAAAATATCTCTATTGTACGAATGAGCAATATCTGCGGTAACTAATGCACCGCCTTTAGCTGCACTTTCTACTACAACCACAGCATCTGCTAAACCTGCAATAATGCGATTGCGTTTTAAAAAATTTTGTCGTTCCGGAAAGGTACTAGATATACCTTCGGTTATGATACCCCCTTTTTCTACCATTAATTCAGCAACATGTTTGTGTGCACCCGGATAAATATGTGCAAAACCACCTGCCATAATTGCAATGGTTGGTAAATCGTTTTCTATTGCAGAAAGATGAGCGCAAATGTCTATACCATAAGCTAATCCACTTATAATTGTAGTATCAGCTTGTCTTATAGAAACATCACGAACAAAATCTTGGCATAATTTTTTTCCATATTCGGTGGCATTGCGAGTACCTACAATAGATATATATTTACCATTTTCAAAATCAAAATGTCCTTTAGAGTATAACAAAACAGGGCAATCGGAGCATTCAAGCAGTTTCTTTGGAAAATTAGAATCTTTGTAAAAATGAAGATTAATCCTGTTGTCGTAGATATATTTAAGCTCTACTTCAGCTTTTTTTAATACATCATTAAATTGACTTACAATACTTTCTGCCTTGCTTTGTCCTATTCCGGATAAAGAAGCCAATGAACGTGCTGATTGTCTTAACACGTTATCTGCGTTCTCAAAGTAATCAATTAGTTTTTTTGTGTTTTGTGTACCAATTCCATCAATCAGAGTTAATGCAATGGTTTTTTGAATTAGTTGTTCTTCCATGAATAAATTTTATTAAGAAAAAGATGATTAGGCTTAAACTACAGCCGAGTAAATTTGCTAAAAAATCGGCAAAACTCGCGCTTCTTGGTGGAAATAGTATTTGTAATAATTCTAATATACCACCAAGTATAATTGAATAAACAGCCGCAGGAATATATGGTCTGCGGTGTAAGTTTTTAATACTATCAAATAAAACAATTGTACACAAAAGGGCGTACATGATAAGATGGACCCATTTATCGTAATAAGGAATCTTAGGAATTTCTATAGAAGAAGGCATTTTAATCATTGATAAGTATATAATAATAATGCTTATCAATGATGTTTTCCAATATGCTTTAATAATATTCATATCATCAAATCGCGTATAATTCTATCGGATACAAAAATACCATTTTCGTTTAGCTTAATAAAATTATCTTGTTTACAGAGTAGGCCTTCTTTTGTGTATAAGTTAGAATTTTTAATACAATGATCTAAATATTTATTGTCGATATTATTTATGTTTATGCCTTCACAGGTACGTAATGATTTTATTATCAATTCATTATAAATATCGTCATCATTTAAAATTTCTTGTTCATAATATATTCCATTGTTTTTTACCGCTTGTTGATATTTATCTAGATTAGATAGGTTCCATTGTCTTGAATTGCACCCGTTGTAAGAGTGTGCACCGGCACCCAATCCTAAGTATTCGACATTTTTCCAATAAGAAGAATTATGTATAGATCGAAATTCTGTTTTAGCAAAATTAGATATTTCATAGTGCTCAAAACCGCCACCAATTAAAGAATGTCTCAACGATTGAAATAATTCTAAACTAGTCTCTTCATCAACAGCTTTATTTCTCATTGAATACATTTTTGTACCTACTTCATAACTTAAATGATATGCTGATATATGTTGAACATTTAGTGACAGAGCTTCTTGTATTGTCTTATTCCAAAGATCAATTTTTTGTTGAGGAAGTCCATACATAAGGTCAATACTGATATTGTTAAAATAATTGTCTTGAGCCATTTTTACGGCTTTTTTTGCTTGTTCAGCATTGTGTCGCCTATTTAGCATTACTAATTCATCATCCTGAAAAGATTGGATGCCAATGCTTAGACGATTGATAGGTGTGTCACTAATTTTACAGAAAAAATCCTTCCGAATATCATCGGGGTTGCATTCTAAAGTAACTTCTTTAAGGTTGCTAAAATCGAAGTTTTTATATAGAGTATCAAATATTTTTGTTAAATTTTCTTTTGAAAGAAGAGAAGGGGTTCCTCCACCAAAATATATTGTATTAATATGTTTGTCTTTGATATAGTCTTTTCTTTGTATAATCTCTAAACAAACAGAATCAGTATATGAATCCATTTCCTCTAATCGGATGGTAGAAAAGAAATCACAGTAAGAGCAGCGTTGTGTACAAAAAGGGACGTGTATGTAGATTCCGGCCATTTCTATTTAATAGCAAAACTTTTTGATCCTATTAAATTGCCTTCCATAAAAATAGCAATGCTGTATGTACCGGTAGTAAGTTTTTCTTGAATAGGATAATATATACAAACATGAACGGCTTCTCCACCATATTCAATCTCTTTCTTGCCGGAAAATTCTATCTGATTACCTTCGAAATTAAAGGTGTTTTGCCCGGGTAAAGTCATCAACTCTTCTTTATAATCTGTAATACGCATATAAACCATTTTTTTACCCCGTTCTGCTGTGATGTTTCTGAGAATATCAAAGCAAATTTCAAAACTTGCAGTTTTTCTAAGGCTTTTTGTTGGTTGGCCCTTTTCGTTTAGCAGACTTATATTGATATTACTAGCCTCTAATATGGCTGCCATACTGACTTTTTTATCTAACTCTGCTGCTTCAGCAGCTTTTTGTTCCAATTCCTTGGCCGTTTGTTCGTATTGTTGTCTAACCTGATAATTTTCTTTTTGTAAGTTTTGATTTAAAGCGTTAAGAGAATCAACTTTTTCAACATAAGATTTAAGAACACCTCGAACAGTGCTTAATTCTTTTTTCAATTCACCAATACGACGTGTATTAGTTGCTTTTACTGTTTTTAATTCTTGCAATAATTGCTGTACTTTTTGCTTTTCATTATCAATTAATTTAAGTAAAGAGTCATTACTTGTGTTAATGTAAAAGTTTTCGTATTCATGAGCTATTTGTTCGAATTCTTCTACAGATTGCTGTTTTTCAAACTCCATTTCGGCTGTCACAGAACTTAGTTCCTGAGTTTTTTCTTGTAAGTCCTTATGCTGTAGGAAAAACAAAACTCCTAAAGCAATCACAGCAATACTCAGAATAATTGAGATGATGATTGGTATGTTTTTGGAAGAATTTTTCATTGCTCGTTAAAGTTTCGGCAAAATTAATCAATTTTTTAGTACTTTTGCAGCCTTAAATCCTAAAAATAAACAAGATGTCTTTACAATGTGGAATTGTTGGATTACCTAACGTAGGAAAATCTACATTATTCAATTGTTTGTCTAATGCCAAAGCTCAGGCTGCTAATTTTCCTTTTTGTACTATAGAGCCCAATGTAGGCGTAATTACAGTTCCTGATGAGCGTTTAACTGCATTAGCAGAACTTATACATCCACAACGTATAGTTCCAACAACAGTTGAAGTTGTTGATATTGCAGGTCTGGTAAAAGGAGCTAGCAAGGGCGAAGGCTTGGGAAATAAATTCTTGGCTAACATTAGAGAAACAGATGCAATAATTCATGTTTTAAGATGCTTTGATGATGCCAATGTAACCCATGTTGACGGAAGTGTAAATCCTGTTAGAGACAAAGAAATCATAGACACAGAATTGCAATTAAAGGATTTAGAAACAGTTGAAAGCAGAATTATTAAAGTTCAAAAACAGGCACAGAGTGGGGGTGATAAGACGGCAAAGACGATACTTGAGATCTTATTTAAATATAAAGAAGTTCTGTTACAAGGGAAGTCTGCAAGAACTCTTGTTTTAGATAAGGAAGAGCGCAAATTGACTAAAGACTTTTGTTTGCTTACAGATAAGCCGATTCTTTATGTTTGCAATGTTGATGAGGCTAGTGCTGTTAACGGCAATCACTACGTTGATGAATTGAAAGCGTCTTTAAAGGATGAAAATGCAGAGATATTAATTGTTGCAGCTGCAACGGAAGCTGATATTGCAGAACTTGAAACTTATGAAGAGCGACAAATGTTTTTAGAAGAAGTAGGTTTGAAAGAATCCGGAGTTTCTCGATTAATTAAAGCTGCATACAAATTGTTGGATTTACAAACATATTTGACGGCAGGCGAGCCTGAAGTTCGTGCTTGGACATTTAGAAAAGGCTGGAAGGCTCCACAATGTGCAGGTGTAATACACACAGACTTTGAGAAAGGCTTTATACGGGCCGAGGTTATCAAGTATGAGGATTATATATCATTGGGGTCAGAAAGTGCCTGTAAAGAGGCCGGAAAGATATATGTGGAAGGGAAGGACTATGAAGTGCAAGATGGCGATATAATGCATTTCCGTTTCAACGTTTAGAAATACTAAATATTAAATAAAAACCACATGGATTTTTTGTTTCCATGTGGTTTTTATTTTCTAAAAGTTCTGTAAGAATTCTGTAAGATTTGTGTCCCTATCTAAATTAAGTTTTTTGCGTAATCTATAACGACCAATTTCTACGCCTCTAACTGAGATATTTAAAAGAGGTGCAATATCTTTACTTACAAGATTCATTTTTAGGTATGCACATAGTTTCTTATCGCTTACGGTAAGTCCTTTGTATTGTTCACTCAAACGCTTCATAAAGTCTTGGTGAATATTGTCAAAGTTTTGTTCAAACTTCATCCAATCGTCGTCGTGTTCTATGTTTGAGTTAATGGAATGTACTAATCGAGTTAGTTTTTTTGAAATAGACTTTCCTTCTTCACTATTTGATAAGCCGCCGGCAATCTTGCTGATTTCATCTTTTATGTCAATTAGAACTTCATTTTTACGGATTAAGTTCATTGTTGAACTGGCTAATTCGTTGCTTTTATAAACAAGTTCACTCGAAAGTTGTTCGTTTTTAAGAGCAATAATTTCTTTCTCTTTTTCGGCAGACTCTTCTTCATGCAATTTTTTTTGAGCCTCCATTTGTTTCTTGTTTTCATTTTCAAGCAAGCTTTCTTTGTATTGGATATATTTGCGTAGCAGCAACAATAAACCAATTAAAAGTAAGAAATATATGGCATATGCCCAGAAAGAGCGATACCATGGTGGAGATATCGTGAATGTATATTCTGTAAATGAACTTTCTGAATTACGATTAAATGTCTTTACTTGGAATGTGTAAGTGCCTTCGTGCAAGTTAGTGTATTCTCTACTTGAAGATAAGTTTGGTTTTGACCAATTATCTTCGTAATTGAGCAGACGAGTAGAGTAGAGGGTTTGATTGTTTTTATTTGATGAGAAACTAACCGTACCAAACGTAAATCTTAATGAGTTGTCGCTATATGGTATTTTAATTGGCGCAAACTCTTCAGTTGTTTTAAGATATTGACTAGTAATGTTTTTCTCACTTTTTGTTGAGTAAATTTGGCGAATAAAGACATCAAACAAATTTGTTTTATCCAACATTTCCAGATTAACCAATGTAAATCCCTCTTCATTAGATACAAGTATATTTTCTGAGTCTAGAGCATTTAGGTCAAAATATTCGTACAATAGTTCTTCCGGTATAGAAAAACATTTATTGGGATTACATGTATACACATCATCTTTTTGTTTTATGGCAAGACCAATCTGATCAAATTTAACGAACCATAATCTGTCATCTTGGTATTCTTTTAAAGAATAATATTGTCCTCCTCCTAATAAACTATTAGTAAGTTGAGTATTAACATCCATGAAGTCTGTTGCAGAGTTGTATCTATGTAAGCCGTCTTCTGCAGCAAATATCAAATCTCCGTTCACACTGAAAACGGAAATATGTTCATTTGTTGGGAATCCTTTTTCAGTGCCATAGAATTTTACACTTTCGGCTTTTTTTAAATCCTTAGACAGATGTATTCTGTAAACTCCTTTTAAACCATGACTCATCCAAATATCACCGGCTTCATCTTGTTCAAATAAGCGGGAAGATTCATTAAAACCTTCAATATTATGTGAGAAAACCCAAAATCCATCTTGTTTTTTCATCAAAAAGAAACCATTATAGTGGCCTGCTATCAAATAATTAGGATTACTACGCAGTTTTTGTATAGTCCAAACACCTTCAATGTTTGCAATTTTGCGCGAATATTTACCATTTATCTCAAATAGTCCTTTGTGATGGCAGCAATAAATATGATTATCAATCTGTTTGATTGCATATACCTGACCTTGAGTTCCATCAATAGTTTCAATGGCTCCTATTTCACTATTAGCATACTTTGTAACAAACAATCCTTGGTTTGTGCCTAAATATAAATCTGATCCAACAATTAAAGAACAATAGCCACTACCATAGGGATTATTTTGTGCAAATAATGAACGGAATGGCGAGTTTATTTTTACATAGTCAATACCCTTGTCTAGTCCTAACCACAAATTACCTTCCATATCAAAGTCTAGGCTTAAAACAGTATTGTTTTGTAAGCCGGAATCCATATTGATAATTGTGTATTCCTTTGTTTTTAGATTTAAAACAACAACACCATTTTGTACAGTACCAACTGCAAGTGTTTGACCATTAATTTCTGCGCAAAATGCTTGATATTTAATCAAAATGTCGTTAATAGGAAGTGTAGATTTCTTCATTTCACCATTTTGGTAATCGTATATTCCATGACTTTCGGTGATGAATGCGATAGCATTGTCTTCCATTGGTAGAATGGCGCAAACGCTTTTATTCTGTAATTCCTCGCAATTAGGAAGTGAAATGAAACTTGTACCAATTAAAACAAAAACGCCATCTGTGTCAGATGTTAGATAAAGTGCGTTATTAAAAACTGCTGAGAATTTGATTTTTGCAGGAGTATCCAATTTAGTTATTTGTCCATTTTCATAGAAGAAAATTTGATTTGTTCCTTGAAAAATAATACTGTTGTTAAGTATACTAATGTGCCATATTTCACCGAACGTCAGGTCTTTCTCCGGTAGGAGAGCTGATAATGATTCGTATTCTGATAAGCCATTTCTTTGAGCTTTAAAAACTCCGAATTCGTTATATGCGCCAACGTAAATATCGCCTGCCGGAGTAATTTTTAATGATCTGACATTATTGCCTGAACCCGGAAATTGAGATGAAGTCCATCTTATTCCGTCATAAGACAACAGTCCATTCATATTGGCAAAATACATCAAGCCATTACGTTGTTGAGATACACCCCAGTTCTGTGCACCTAACTTGTAGTCCATCTTGTAGAAATTCTGAATGGGCTGACGAATTGTTGCACTTACTGATGCCAGTATGCTTAAAAAAACAATTAGGACAGTTAGTAGCCGTTTCATAAGTATTTAATTTAAGGTTTTCTTGTACAAATTACTTCACATAAAAGTATATAGTTGCTAAAAATAGTTATTCTCTTCTTTCAAAATGCCGCTAATTAATTCGTTTGCTAGTCGGCTTGCACCAAAACGAAGATATTCATTATTCAACCATTCTTCACCTAAAACATCTTTTATTATGGTGTAGTATAATAGAGCATCTTGCGTTTTGTTTATACCGCCTGCTATTTTGATGCCATGTTGTATTCCTGTTTTTTCGTAATATGCTTTTATTGCTAAACACATTGTGTAAACAGAGTATATATCAGTAGATCCTTCCTTGCCTGTACTTGTTTTAATATAGTCAGCTCCAGCCTCCATTGCAATTATTGATGCTTTGAAGATGTTCTCGTATGTGTTAAGTAATGCTGTTTCCAATATCACCTTTAGAGTATATTCGTGGACTGCTGCTTTTATCTCCTGAATCTCGTCGAAAATATAATCGTAATTACCAATTAAGAATTGTCCAACAGGTAGAACCATATCTATTTCTGTTGCTCCATCTGAAATAGCAAGTGCTGATTCTGCAAGTTTAACAGCTGTGAATGTCTGGGATGAAGGGAAGCCGATTACGCTTGTTATGCCGATTTCTTCAATAAGTAAACTTTTTACAGTTTCTACACATACAGGATACACACAAATTCCTGCGAGTTTTGGAAGTTCCGGTATTTTTTCATTTAGAAGATTTACTTTTTCAACAAGTGATTCAATTGTTTTTTCGTTATCTGTTGATTTTAGTGATGTGATTTCTAAACAAGAAAATATGAGTTTCAAGGAGGCACTTGTATCATTGTTTTCGTAATGCTCATCAATAATTCTTTTTGCCTCACTTTTTATTTTATTCTCAGTTCCATTAAACGGGTAGTTCTTCAATAATCCTTCGAAATCTTTCATATTGTATTGATTCTTTTGCTTGGTGATTGTTAATACGCTTTAGATTTTGAGTCCATCCATATAGTAGTTGGACCATCATTTTGTAGCATAATTTGCATATCTGCTCCAAAAATACCTTTTTTTATCTCTTTTTTCAACAATTCGGACAATTTTTTGCAAAAATCTTCATAAATAGGCATTGCTATCAATCCTTTTGATGCGCGAATGTATGAAGGGCGGTTCCCTTTTTGTGTTATTGCCATTAAAGTGAATTGGCTGATGCATAAAATTTCCCCGTCAATATCTAAGACTGATAAATTCATTACTTTTTGTCGGTCATTGAAAATTCTGAGGTTAACAATTTTTTGTGCAAGATAGTTTTCGTCTTCTTCGGTATCGCTGTCTTCAATCCCAACAAAAACTAAAAGTCCGGTTTTTATCTCCCCAACTATTTTTTTATCTACTTCAACTTTTGCGTGTTTTACGCGCTGTATTACTGCCCTCATTACGAATCGTTTTTAAATTTTTAATTCTGGAGCCGTCAAAATAGGATGAAAATGTTCATAAATTATTGATGCTCTGGCGTTTCCAACAATTTCTGCTAATTCTATTTTTTCTGCCGTTTGGATGCGTTTTACGCTTTTGAAATGTAAAATCAGTAATGATTTGGTTTTTTCACCAATTCCTTTTATTTCGTCAAGTTCAGAATGGATTTGTGTCTTACTTCTTTTTTCTCTGTGAAAGGAAATGGCAAAGCGATGAACTTCGTCTTGTATGCCTGATAAAAATTTAAATAAATTGTCGGTTGGTTTGAGTCCGATTGCTTGTGGTGGAAAACCAAAAAGTAATTCATTGGTTTGATGCTTGTCGTTTTTGGCAAGGCCGGCTATTGGAATTGACAAACCAAGTTGGGATACAACTATATCTCTTATTGCATTCATTTGGCCGATACCGCCATCGGCAATTATCAAGTCGGGTAGTGTAGTATTTTCGTTTATCATTCTTTGGTATCTACGAAAAACTACCTCGCGCATTGAAGCATAGTCATCAGGACCCTGTACTGTTTTTATATTGTATTTTCTATAATCGGATTTGCATGGTTTAGCCTTGCGGTATACGACGCATGCTGCGACAGCATCACTGCCCGAGATATTTGAATTATCAAAACATTCTATATGCATTGGCAATCTGTCAAGGTGAAGAGCGTTTTGCAGATCTTTTAAAATCTGTGTTGATCTTTGTTCGAGATTGAGTTTCTCACTTTGTTTCAGTCTGTCAATACGATATTGCTTAACATTTTGCAGAGAAAGATCTAGTAGTTTCTTTTTATCGCCTTTTTGTGGGATGCTTATCTGTGTATCATTTAATTCAAGTTCTGGTAAGAAAGGCACAATTATTTGTTTAGAATTACTATTCAGCCTACTTCTAAGTTCTAATATGGCTATTGCTAATAGCTCTTCTTTTGATTCGTCTAATTTTTTATGGCATTCTATTGTAAATCCCTGAATAATAGATCCTTTGCTTATTCGTAGGATGTTTATGTAGGCAATATTATCATATTCCTCGTATCCAAACACGTCTAAATCATCATCGTGTGTGGTTGTTATTATTGTTTTACTTTGATATTGTAATAGAGCATCGTATTTTAGCTTTAATTCTTGAGCCTTTTCAAATTGATAATTTCCGGCTAAGTTTTGTATCTCTTTTAATAAATAGTCTGTTATTGCGCGGCTATTTCCTTTGGCTATTTCCTTGATTTCAGCTATCATCTTTTGGTAGTCGTCTTTTTTTTGATATCCTACGCAGCATCCAAGACAATTATGAATGTGATACTGCAAGCAAACACTATATTTACCTGCAGCGATACTATCTTCTTTAAGCGGAAGTCTACAAGTGCGTATAGGATAAATTTTTTTAATGAGTTCGAGTAGTGTATCTAAAACCCAAACTGAACTATATGGACCAAAGTATTCAGCTCCGCGAAAAACCTGTCTTGATTTAAAAACGCGAGGAAATTCTTCTTTTGTGATACACAACCAAGGATATGTTTTACCATCTTTAAGTAAAATATTATATCGAGGTTGATATTTTTTTATGAGATTGTTCTCTAAAAGTAAAGCGTCTGCTTCTGTGTTTACCACAATATACTTTAAGTCGTATATTTTTTTTACAAGTACGTTTACTTTTGCAGAAGTTTGTGTTTTGTTAAAGTAAGAAGAAACCCTACGTTTTAAATTCTTCGCCTTGCCTACATATATTATCAAACCGTCTTCATTGTAGTATTGGTAAACACCGGGTGTTTCAGGTAATGAAGATACAATTTGTTTTATGTGTTCAAGACGTGTGCTCACATTTATATTTAATAATGAATAAGCGAATCAATTTGTGCATTAGCATCAAATAGTCTTCTACCATTTAAGCCATCTAGTTCTGCTAAAAAATTTATATATACTTTTTTGACTCCAAACTTTTTAATTAACTCGTAAGCTGCTTCCATAGTTCCACCGGTTGCTAATAGGTCATCGTGCAGCAAAACAATATCGTCTGATGATAGGGCATCTTCGTGTATTTGTATTGTGTCGACTCCATATTCTTTTGCGTAACTTATTTCAATAACGTTTGCCGGAAGTTTGCCTTTTTTGCGGATAGGAACAAAACCTGCATTAATTTTATTTGCAAGAATAGGAGCCATTATAAAGCCACGAGATTCTATTCCTACTACTTTTGTAATATTTAGGTTGCTGTACATATCTACCAGCCTATTTTCAAACCATTTCATGCATTCCGGTTTTTTAAATGCAGTTGTGAAGTCGCGAAACAAAATTCCTTTTTGCGGAAAATCCGGAACATCTCTGATTTCTTTTTTTACTTCTTCAATAGTCATGATTTTATTTTTTTTACATGTTCCACGTGGAACGAATCTAAAATTGTTCCACGTGGAACATGATTATCTACCCATTAAGGTTAACAAAATATTTATATCACTTGGCGATATGCCTGGTATACGAGCTGCTTGTGCAATTGTTTCGGGATCTGCTTTTGTTAGCTTTTGCCTAGCTTCTATTGAAATTGCCTGAATACTTGAGTATTCGAATTTGCCTTTTATTTTTATTTCTTCTAGTCTTTGTAATTTGTCAGCAATCAATTTTTCTCTACTAATATATCCGGCATATTTAACAGAGATTTCTACAGCTTCTGTAATTTCTTCTTTTCTGTTCAGAATTTCGTCAATTTTTAATTTGAGCAAAGGAAGTTCTTCTGCCATTTTTGTAATAGACAAATCAGGGCGCAAGAGTATATCTTTGTATTTGGCTCCTTGTTTTATTGGAGAATTTCCAAGTCTTTCTAAAAGAGGATTAATCTCAGCCGGACTAGCAGTTGTGGTTTCTAGAAAATCTTTTAGAATCGCACATTGTTTTTCTTTTTCCTTCCAAAGTTTATAACGAGTGTTATCTGCCAATCCAATTTTGTGTGACTTTGTAGTTAGTCGTGCATCAGCATCATCTTGTCTCAATAGAATTCTATATTCGGCTCTAGATGTAAACATTCGATATGGTTCATCAACTCCTTTTGTTACTAAATCATCAATTAATACGCCGATATATGCTTCGTTTCTTTGCAGTGTAAATTCAGATCCTCCATGGCATTTTTGATGTGCATTGATACCTGCAATCAAACCTTGACCGGCAGCTTCTTCATATCCTGTAGTGCCATTTATTTGACCTGCAAAAAATAGATTTTGAATTTGCTTGGTTTCCAAGGAGTGTGTTAGTTGTGTCGGTTCAAAATAGTCATATTCTATTGCATATCCCGGTCTAAAAATATGAATATTCTTAAATGCAGGAATTGCTTGAAGAGCGTTTATTTGTATATCCATAGGAAGCGAAGAAGAAAATCCATTAAGATAATATTCTGTGCTTTCTTCACTCTCCGGTTCCAAAAACAAAGGATGTGTTTGTTTGTCAGGGAAAGTAATAATTTTTGTTTCAATGCTGGGACAATATCTTGGTCCTATACTTTTGATTTGTCCGTTATAAAGAGGGGAGTCTTTTATACCACTTCTCAAAACATTATGTACCTCTTCGTTTGTGTTTAAAAGGTAACATGGTAATTGCTTTAAGTTTCTTGGTTCGTAGTCTAGATAAGAAAACTTATGAAAATCGCAATCTCCATTTTGAATTTCAGTTAGGCTTAAATCAACACTGCGTATGTCTATTCTTACAGGTGTTCCTGTTTTCATACGCTGGCTTGTAAATCCAATAGAAGTGAGTTGTTCTGTAAGGCCGGTACTTGCGGGTTCTGACATTCTTCCACCTTTCACTTGTACTTTACCAACATGAATTAAACCATTTAAAAACGTACCATTTGTCAGCACAACACTTTTAGCTTTAAACTCTGCCCCTAAGCTGGTTTTTAGTCCTACTACTTTATTGTTAGATATAATTAGCTGACTAACAGTGTCTTGCCATATATTTAAGTTCTCAGTCTGCTCTAGTAAGTATCTCCATGTTAGGATAAACTTTGTAAAGTCGCATTGCGATCTTGGACTCCACATTGCCGGTCCTTTTGAAAGATTCAACATCCTGAACTGTAAAGAAGAACGATCTGTTACATAGCCTATTCCTCCGCCAAGTGCATCTATCTCTCTAACTATCTGACCTTTAGCAATACCTCCTATTGCAGGATTACAACTCATTTGTGCAATTTTTGCCATGTCCATTGTGATCAATAGAGTGCGCGAACCAAGCTTAGCGGCAGCTCTAGCGGCCTCGCATCCTGCGTGTCCTGCACCTACTACAATCACATCGTAATCAAAATTCATCTGTTATTTTTTTATCGGCTGTCTTACTTTTTTATACCCTTTTCGCTCATTGCTGAAAGTGCCTTATTTTCTTCATCAGTCATTTTTGCTTTTGCACTTGGTTCTTTGTCTTTAAATCCGCATAAATGAAGAATTCCATGTATTATAACTCTTGATAGTTCGTCATAATAATCAGTTCCAAATTGTTCTGAATTGCTTTTTACTGTTTCAAGTGATATAAAAATATCTCCCGATATTTTATCGTCTTCTGTGTAATCAAAAGTAATAATATCTGTATAATAATCGTGTTTTAGATATTCTTTATTTATCTGTAGTATTTTTTCGTCAGAACAAAAAATATACGCAATTTCACCGATCTTTTTGTTATGTGAATTTGCAATTTCTTTTATCCACTTACTTGTGCGTCTTGTGCATATTTTAGGTTTCTCAACACCTTCTGTTTGATAACTAATCATAATGTTCTGGTTTGATAATAAAGAATTTAACTGCAAAGGTACTAAAAAAGACAATTTAGACTATTAATAAAAATCGTTTATTACGATTTAATCGCTTATCCAAAGAAGAGGTATGCGGAGGCAATTGCTGCAATAACTCCTGCAAGATCTGCAATTAAACCGGCTCCAATTGCATATCTTGTTTTCTTAATACCTACAGATCCGAAGTATAATGCAACAATATAAAAAGTTGTATCTGCGGCGCCTTGGAATAGGCATGAAAGTCTTCCAACGAAAGAATCAGGTCCGTAAGTTCTCATACATTCTACCATCATTGCTTTTGCGCCACTTCCACTTAGCGGTTTCATAAATGCGGTTGGGAGTGCATTAACAAATTCTGTATGATCTGAAAATAGCAGCACAATTTTTTGTATTCCTAAAACAATAAGGTCTAATGCTCCTGATGCGCGGAAAACGGCGATTCCAACGAGCATTCCTACCATATAAGGCATAATCTTCACAGATGTTTCAAAGCCGGACTTTGCTCCGTCAATAAAAGTCTCAAATATGTTTACTTTTTTGTATAGAGCTCCACTGATAAAAGCCACTATAATTATAAGTAGCAAGGAGTTGCTGAAGATACTTGAAAATGTCATCATTTCTTCCTTATTCAGTGTCGTCACGTACCAACAAAGAAGTCCGATAGCTATTGTTATACCACTTAGCCAGCCTATAACTGTTTTGTTTATTAAATTGAGTTTTTGCTTGATTCCAACGAACAAAATAGCAGTTAATGTTGATATGTATGTTGAGATTAAGAGGGGGATAAAAATATCTGTCGGATTTGCAGATCCGAGTATGGCGCGTTGTGCTAAAATTGCAATAGGAATAATCGTGAGTCCTGAAGTGTTAAGTGCTAAAAACATTATTTGGGCGTTCGAAGCTGTCTCTTTTTTTGGATTTAGGTCTTGTAAACTTTGCATGGCTTTTAGTCCGAGTGGGGTTGCTGCATTGTCTAATCCTAACATGTTTGCCGAAAAGTTCATTAGTAGTTGACCGTTGGCAGGGTGGTCTTTGGGTATTTCAGGAAATAGTTTTGAAAAGAATGGTCCTACAATTCGTGACATAAATCTTATTGCTCCGGCTTTTTCTCCAATGTTCATTAAGCCTAGCCATAGTGTCATTACGCCTGCAAGGGGTAGGGCGATATCCATTACTGCAAATATTGACATATCGAATGTTCCTGTTATTATTCGCTCAAAAACTCCGAGGTCTTGCAAAAATATGGCGCGGCATATTGCAACTATAAAGCCGATGATAAAGAATCCTGCCCAAATGTAGTTCAACATAGAAGTAAGTATAAGTATTGATTGCCAAAGTTAGTGTTTTTCTGCAAATTATAGATTTAGGCAAAAAATTTAGTTGATAAGGTATTATTTCTACTAATATAATTAATATTTACTAGATAATATATTTTTTAATAATGTGGTAAAAAAAATGTTATAAAAAAATGTTAAATGTTATACTTAAACGTTTGCAGTTAAAAATATTTTGCTTTTATTTGCACCCGCAAAGCAAATGATACTAATTCGTTTGTAAGGCGACACCCAACATCTTAATTTTTAATTTATGTTTTATATAGTCAAATTGAATTGCAAAAGAGATTTTGCTAATATCAAGTTACAATTTTTATTTATTACAAAAACCCTAATCGTCCATGTTTAGTTTATCACTAATATCATGGACGGAGTTTTTGTGCACCATTACAATACTTGGTGTGCTGTACAATTTATTTGTGTATTTATACTTTAAATATTTATCTAAACAAAAACAAGTTAATCTAGAAATTAAGCGCGAAAACAAATTTAAGAGCGCATAAAAAAATTTCATTTTTAAAATAAACCCCATCTTTATTTTTATGAAAACACCAAAAAAAATCGTTTTTAGTACAGTGCTTTTGTGTATCAATGTCTACGATATATTAGCACAAGGTAACGGAGTAGCTGCGCTAGAGCAGGCAAATCAAGAAATTAAATCATACATAGAACCGATCACAAATTTATTTTATGTGGTTTGTGCAATTGTTGGATTTATAGGAGCTGTAAAAGTATACGGGAAATGGTCTTCAGGCAGTCCTGATACAACTCGTACTGCAGCGTCTTGGTTTGGAGCTTGTGTTTTTGCTATTGTGGCAGTAACAGCTATTCGTGCATTCTTTATAGGTTGATTATCAGATGAGCAGGTATTCAATAAACAAAGGAGTTGGAAGATCTGTTGAAGTAAAAGGTTTGCGAGCGCAATATCTTTTGTATGCTGTTGCCGGTCTTGTTCTTTCTTTCGTCATATTTTTTATTTCTTCTCTTATATTTAATCAGTGGATTGCATTATCAGGAGCACTAATTATAGGATTATTATCCTTGTTTATATGCTTTTATTTGAATAAGAGATTTGGAGAAAATGGACTTACGCAATTTTTTGCATATAAAAACCTTACCCAAAGAGTTTGTAACAATAAGCGAATTAAAAATATAATTTAAATTTTTTATGAAAATTAATTCGCACAATATTGAAAAATGCTTGCCGATTCTGTGTTGGGAAAATTCATGTTTGGTAAGTAAAACAGCAGACATAACTGTGCCTTTCGAAATTACTTTACCAGAGGTATATTCACTTGGTTGTGCTGATTTTGAGAACCTTCATCAAGTTTGGGTTAGAGCATTGAGAAGTTTACCTGATTATTGTATTGTTCACAAACAAGATTGGTTTATTAATAGTGAAGTTGTATCAGAACAGGTATCTTCCAGTTTCTTATCAGGAGCATCTGCAAAACACTTTAAATCACGTAAATGCCTAAATCATAGGAGTTTTCTTTACATTACTTTGTCTTCTAAAAATAATATGTCGACAAGTAGTTACTATTCAATACTTTGCCGAAGTAGGATTGTCCCTATTGAAATGGAAAATTTAAATCATATTAATGATTTTTTTGATGCAGTGAAACAATTTTGTACGATATTAAAGGAATGTGGAGTTTCTACAAGAAGATTGGAAGAGAGTGAAATGATAGGGGATAAATCACATTCCGGTATTATTGAGCAATACTTAAGTCTCGATTTTTCTGAAAAGTGTGTGCTTGTCGACTTATACACACAAGAGAAAGATTGGATGGTAGGCGATAAATATGTAAGTTGTTTTTCTATTTCAGATCTTGATTCGCTACCTGCTGAAGTAAGTACACATAATAAGCAGGCAAAATTCTCAACGGACAATACGTATTTTCCGGTTGGATATACACACTCCATAGGAATCGACTTACCATTCAGTCATATTTATAATCAATACTTCTTTTTGGATAATAATAAAGAAACTTTGTCTGCAATAGAACAGCGCGGCAAAGAACAACAATCTCTTTCGCGCATCTCAAGAGAAAATGCGATCAATAAAAGTTTTAATGATAGTTATTTAAACGAAGCAGTTATAAATTCAAGAAGGTCTGTTCGTTGTGCTGCCAATGTTTTATTGTGGGATGAAAATTATTTAGAATTGTTGAAAAAGAATGCCCAAATTGGCGCATGTTTAGCCAATATGGATTGCACGGCAAATAAGACAGAACTTATTGTACCACAAATATTTTGGGGAGGAATACCTGGAGCGTCTTCTCAGTATCCGTCAGAAATGACTTTTTTGACATTTCTAGAGCAAGCATCTTGTTTTTTAAATCATGAAAGTACTATAAAAAGCAGCAATAGCGGATTTGGTATCATGTTGTGTGATAGAAAATTTGGAGTCCCATTGCGTATAGATATTTCGGACGAACCTAGGTCAAAATCATGGATTGATAATCGTAACAAATTTATATTAGGACCATCTGGTTCTGGCAAATCATTTTTTACTAATCATATGGTTAGGCAATACTATGAACAAGGAACGCATGTTGTTATAGTTGATGTGGGTGATAGTTACCTTGGTTTATGTAATTTAATTCACGAAGAGAGCCATGGAAATGATGGTATCTATTACACTTATACAGAAGAAAATCCTATTTCGTTTAATCCATTTTACGTCAAAGATGGCATTTATACCGTAGAAAAAAAAGAACAACTTGCTGCTTTGATTTTTTGCTTGTGGAAGAATGAGAGTGAACTTATAACAAAGGCAGAAGAGACTCACGTTTCTATAGCGATAAACGAATACTTGGATAAAATCAAATCTACCGGTGAGTTCCCTGATTTTAATGGATTTTACAATTATTTGAAAGGACACTTTAAATCAGAATTATTCTCAAATGGAGTCCAACGCGACAACTTTGATGTGGATAATTTACTGCAAGTCTTACGTCCTTATTCTGACGGAGGAATGTATGATTATTTGCTTAATGCAAAGACTAATCTTGATTTGCTAGATAAGCGTTTTATTGTGTTTGAAATCGATAATATTAAGGATCACAAAACATTATTTCCTGTAGTAACGCTTATATTAATGGATACTTTTATTTCAAAAATGCGGCATAAATCATTGGCATCTGAAAGGAAAATGATCTTAATTGAAGAAGCATGGAAAGCTATTTCCAAAAACGGAACTGCTGAGTTTATAAAGTATTTATACAAAACTGTGCGAAAGCATTTTGGAGAAGCTGTTGTGGTTACACAAGAAGTAGAGGATATAATAGGAAATGAAATCGTAAAGAATGCTATTATAGCAAATGCAGATTGCAAAATTTTGCTTGATCAAAGAAAATATGCTAATCGTTTCGATGAAATCAGACAAATTCTAGCTTTAAGCGATAAAGAAACTTCTATTGCTTTGTCTGTTAATAAAGATATTAAAAATGATGGGAGAGCTCCATACAAAGAAGTGTTTATCACTTTAAACGGGAATCACACAGCTGTATATGCAGTAGAGGTTTCTAAAGAAGAATACCTTACATATACAACTGAGAAAAAAGAAAAGGCTCATTTATTGCATTTACAAAGCGAAACAGGAAGTTTTCGTCAAGCTATAATTAATTACATAAACGAGGAAAAAGCTTCATAGTATGAAAAAAAAATTATTGCTCATAGTATTCATATTTGGATGTGTAAGTGCTTATCCGCAAGCAATAGTTACCGATCCATCATCAATGTCTCAACGTATTGCTTTGTTTTTTGAACAAATGGAAGAAGCATTATCTCAGAGGATGCAATTAGTGGAACAAGTTGAAAATGCTCGTCAAACTCTAGAAATAAGTAAAGAAGCTCGCGAAAAATTAAAGAAAGTAAGTAGTTTCATTCAAGCGTCAGCGGATGTTTTGGAGATAGCGAATTCCGGTATTAGAATAACAAATAAGATTGGTCTTTACAAAAGTGCTATAATGGAAATGAACTATCTTACAACGGAAGAGAAATATAATATTTTGTGTGCTACTGTTAAATTAGGGCATCATGCTTCAGAAAAAGTGTCAGAGGGAATAATGATGAGTAAAACACGTGAAAAAGACGGAGAGTTTTCAGATTACGAAAGATTACAAATGCTTAAAGTTGTAAAAGAGGAGGTTTTATATATAGAGTCTGAAATAGATGATATGTATTCTAGATGTTTATCGCAGAGTGCATATAATGATTTTTCAGAAGGGATCAGTGAACTTACTGTTGATGCTATGATGTTTGCATCTTCTGTCAAGAATAAAGATTGAAAAATGGAAAACTCT
>Ga0116158_10001128_pt1 | contig 24621 bp, 16 predicted proteins | sample AD_UKC052_MetaG_FD_89883 | JGI IMG/M metagenome (GOLD analysis project Ga0116158, IMG submission 89883) | Active sludge microbial communities of municipal wastewater-treating anaerobic digesters from USA - AD_UKC052_MetaG | ecosystem: Engineered > Bioreactor > Anaerobic > Digestate | place: USA... | reverse complement strand
GGCCCGCGAACAGCGTGTGGCCGGGGTGCGCGAAGCCGAGGTCGTGCGCTTGCAGCAGCATGTCTGCCGGGCGGGTCGTGGCGGCGGTTCGATCCAAGGGCGGTGCTCCGCGATACGGACGCGGGATTGCACCACAAGCCGGTGCGCGCCGATGACGCTCAGAACTCGCGGCCGAGCAGGCAGGCGCGCTCGATCCGCCGCTCGAGGATGGCGGGAAGGCCCACGCAGCACACCGGCGCGAATGTGCCGGGACTCAGCCGCTACGATGCGCACACCCACCGGCACGATCGAGAGACCCGATGCGCTTGCCCATGCTTCCCCGATGGCGGGTCCACGCCGGCCGCACCGTTGCGTGGTTCGCTCTGGCCATGCTCCACGCCGCGCCGGCCCTGGCACAGCCGCAACGCCAGCCTGAGCCACTGGCCGAGGGCGTGTGGCTGCTGCCCGGCAGCTTCGATCGGGGCCGCCAGCCCGATGGCAACAGCCTGCTGCTGCAAGGCCGCGACGGGCTGGTCATCGTCGACAGCGGCCGCCATGCCGACCATGCGGCCGCGCTGATTGCGTGGGCCGTCGAACGCGGGCAGCCGCTGCGGGCCGTGATCAACACGCACTGGCATCTCGACCACCTGGGCGGCAACATCGAGCTGCGGCGCTTCGCGCCCGGCCTGCGCGCCTACGGCAGCATCGCGCTGCGCGACGCCGTCGAGCGCCGGATGCCCGAATCCGAAATCGAGCTTCGCGGCATGCTCGCCGACCCGGCCACCGATGACCAGACTCGCCGCATGGTGGAGATCGACCTCGCGCTGTACGCCGGGCGCGCGAACTTCCTCCCCGACGAACACGTCGACGGACCGGCGCACGCCGTCGACATCGGCGGGCGCCGGCTTCGCGTCGGCGTCGAACGTGGCGTGAGCGGTGGCGACGTCTGGGTGTTCGACCAGACCAGCGGCGTGCTCGCGGTGGGCGACTTCGTCACTCTGCCCGTGCCCTTCTTCGACACGGCCTGCCCGGCGCAATGGCAGGCCTCGATGCGCCGGCTCGAGGCGATCCCCTTCGGGCGTGTGCTGCCGGGGCATGGGCCGATCATGAGCCGCGACGAGTTCAAGCGGTATCTCGGCGCGCTCGACCGTCTGCTGAGCTGCGCCGCGAGCGACCGCACGGTGGCCGAGTGCAGCACCGGCTGGATCGCCGACCTCGGCCCGCTGCTGCCGGCGGCTTCGCAGCGCAGCATCGCGCCGATGCTGGGACACTATTTCGAGCAGCGCCTGCGCGCTCCCGCTACACCGCAGAACCGCGACTGCACGCCCTGAAGGCGCATCGCGCAGCGCCGAATGCTAGCGGCGCGAGCCGCGCCCCCCGACTTGAAATCGGCCCCGGCACGGCCCACATGCGAGCGGTGAATCTTCTTGTCGCCCTCGGCTGGGCCCTCGCCATCGCCACGCTGGTCGCTGGCGCCCTGGCCGCGCCGACACTGGCGCGCCTGTGGCGCCGGCAGCGCATCGCACGTCGCCCCTTCCCGGCCGCCTGGCGCGAGATCCTGCGCCGCCGCGTGCCGCTGGCGCGCGAGCTGCCGGCCGCCCAGCAGCTGCGGCTGAAGAAGCGCATCCAGGTGCTGCTCGCCGAAGTGCCCTTCATCGGCTGCGCCGGCTTGACGCTCGACGACGAGATGCGCGTCACCATCGCCGCGCAGGCCGCCTTCCTGCTGCTCGGGCGCGGCGGTTCGTTCGGCAACCTGCGCGAAGTGCTGGTCTACCCGGACCACTTCGTCGTGCCGCGCAGCGAGCCGGGTGCGGGTGGCGTGGTGCACGAAGGCCGCGACGTGCTGGCCGGCCAGAGCTGGCAGCGCGGGCAGGTGATCGTGGCCTGGGATGCGGTGCGCGACGGCGCGGCCGATGCGCACGACGGCGCCAACGTCGTCATGCACGAGTTCGCGCATCAGCTCGACCAGGACAGCGGCGCCGCCAACGGCGCGCCCTACGTCGGGCGCGGCGCGCTGCAGCAGGCCTGGGCGCGCGTGATGAACCAGGAGTTCGAGGCCTTGAGAAACCGGCTGGCGAGCGAACAGCCCGGCCTGATCGACGCGTATGCCGCGACCAGCCCGGCCGAGTTCTTCGCGGTAGCGACGGAACACTTCTTCGAGCAGCCGGCGGCGCTGGCCGCCGAACGGCCGGCGCTGTACGAGCAGCTGCGGCGCTGCTACCGGCTCGACCCGGCGTCCTGGTAGCTCAGCGCGGCAGCACCGACAGCCCGAGCCGCACCGATTCGCGCGCATCCAGGCAGATCGCCTGCGCGCCGAAGCTCTCGGCGCGGTACTCGCGCAAGCCGAACACCGGCCCGCCGAGCAGGACGGGCGTGGCCGGATTCCGCGACGCGGCCTTCAGCTTCTTCACCAGCTCGGGCAGGCCGGGCAACTGCGCGTCCAGCGCCACCGACACGCCGACCAGATCGAACCACTCGTTCTTCACCGCGCGGCACAGCTCGGCGCTGCTCGGCGACACCTCGAGCACCACCTGCCAGCCGGCCTTGCGGAAGAATTCGGACACGATCGACAGCCCCAGCACATGCTGCGATCCCGGCGCCGAGGCCAGCATCACACGGCGCACGACGCCGGCCTCCTGCGGGCCGTCGTGGTACTCGTAGCCCATCGAGTGGATCAGCTCGTGCATCAGCACGAGCCCGAGCGTGACATCGGAGAAGCTGGCGCGGTCGTCTTCCCATTGCGCGCCCAGGTGACGCGCGGCCGGGCCGATCAGGTCGACGAGCACGCTGTCCTGATCGAGCCCCTGGGCCCGCAGGCCTTCGATGACGCTCGCCGCGCCGGCGCGGTCGCCGGCCGCGCAGCGCTGCGCCAGCATCAGGATGTCTTCGGGCCGGGGCCGCAGCGAGCGGCTCGGCTCCGCGCGCACCGTGCCCTGCCTGTGCGCCAGCACGAGACGCGGGATGATCTGCGTCTCGAGGACCGAGCGCATCGAGCGGCGGCAGTCGTCGTCGCCGCCCTGGGAGGCGCGGAGATCGGAGAGGTCGTCGCCGCGATCGTCGCTCGACGCCCTGCGCGGATCGAGCATGGACGAGAGCGACCGCCCCGAAAGGCGCGCCCCCACGTGAACATGCGGGCGACCGGCGATGCGAGCGGGAGGAGATTCACGGCGTTGCGGCCCGGCCGGTGCTGGCGCACCGGCCCGGGACCGGGGAGTACTGCTGCTGCGAACCTTAACCCGGACGTCCTGCACTCTCCACTAGGTGTTAAACCCAGGGCCGCGCCGGCGATTCACGCGTCAGAACTCATAGCGCAGCTCGCCGATGATGCCGTGTGCCCGGTACCCCGGCCTCAGCTCGGCCGAGTAGCGCAGCTGCGTCGTCAGCCCGCTGCCCGAGCGGTAGGTCACGCCGAGGCCGAGCTTGGCGCCGTTGCGCTTGATCGGCTGCCCCTCGACCGCGAAGCTCGCGTCCGGTGCATCGAGGTAAGCGGCGTTGATCAGCCGGCTGCCGCTGCCGAAATCGTGCAGCCAGGCCACGCTGGCCTCCGGGCTCACGCTGGCGCTGCCTTGGGCTGCATAGGCCTGCGTCCAGCGCACGCCCAGCTCGGAGACGACCGAGCGCGTCTTGCGCTGCTCGACGGCCAGCGCGGCGCCGCTGCCGCTCTCGGTGTAACCCTCCTCCTTGAGCTGCGTGTAGCGCAGGTTGGCGAAAGGGTCGACCCAGCCGCCGCCGGCGCGCAGCGGCAGCCCCGCGCCGAGCGTGGCCGCGATCACCTTCGCGTCGTGCTGGCTGGCCACCGGCGTGCTGCTGGCGCCCACGACGATGCTGCGCCGGCTGTCGTAGCTGGTGTTCCCCACCGAGAAGGTGCCGCTCGCATAGAAGCCCTCGCCGGTGTAGCTGCCGTACAGCGCGAACAGGCGCGAGTCGATGTCGGCGGTGTTGCCGGCGATGTCGGACCTGAACTCGTTGTTCACCCAGCCGAAGGCAGCGCCGGCACTGAAGGATTCGCCGAAGCGGTGGTCCATGCCGATCGCCCGGCCGGCGAGGTCGAAGCGGTAACCCGCCACGTCGCCCGCCGGGTCCTGGTCGCCCTTCTGCGCGAAAGCCTGCACCCACAGGCCGTAGGGCCTGGCCTGGCGCGCTTCGGCCGTGCTCTGCAGCGACAGCGCGCCGGCGCCCAGGCGGCTCGCCAGGCTGGCCTGCGGCACCGCCACGGCGGCATCGGCACGCGCGCCGACCTGCAGGGCCCCCAGGCGCTGCTCGATGGCCTGGCCGAAGCGGTGGGCGCTGGCGGCACCGGCGACAGCGCGCTGGCCGTGGGTCGCCGGGCTGAGGCTTGCGTAGGCAGTGGCGAACTCGGCGTCGGTCGCCAGGCCCTGCAGGGTGCCGAGGGTGTTGCGCAAGTCGCCGCGCGCTGCGGGCAGCACGCGGTCCAGCTGGCGCGCCACGGCCTGCGCGTTGGTGCCGGCAGCCACCGTGGTGAAGCTCTTCACCTGGGCCGTGACGTCGAAGGCCTCTGCCCCCTGCACCGACGTGAAGCTGAGCAGCCGCGTCGACGCCGGCAGTTCGATGCGCTCGAACGCGGTGCCCGCGCCGAAGCCGCCATCGGCGCGCAGCAGTTCGTAGCGGGTGCCGTCGACGAACGGTCCGGCGCCGCGCTGCACGCTGTAGCTGCCGCCGAGTTGAGCCTGGCCGAGCAGGTGCAGGCGGCCGTGCGTGCCGTCGCCGTGGATCGTCGCCTGGAACTGCCCGTCGCCGCGGAAGCGGTAATCACCCGCCACCTCCAGCGTGCCGCCCTGGACCTCGAGCCGCTGTACCGAGGGCAGCGAGGCCAGCGAGAAGGTGCCCTCGCCGCGCTTGGCGATCACCGCCGCCGGCACCGTGCCGCCGAAGCTGCCGTTGCCGTTGAGCTGCAGCAGCAGGCGGCTGCCATCGTCGATCACGGTGCCTTCGATGACGGTTGCGCCTCGCATCGTCAACACGTCGGTGCCGGCGCCGAGGTCGATGTCGCCGCGCGTCACCGACCCGTCGCCCAGCACCACCGTGTCGTTGCCGGCGCCCGCGTCGATCGCGATGCCGGCCATCGCCACGCCGCCGACCGTGCGCGTGGCGACGATGCTGCCCTGGTTGACGATCAGGTCGTCGCCGCTGCCGGTGCGGATGCCGACGGCCGTGGCCTCGCCGCTCGACACGGCGTCGACCACGATGCGGCCTTCGTTGACGATGTGGCTGCCGCCGTCGCCAGAACCGATGCCGATCGCGAGCGCCTTGCCGCTGACGCTGCCGATCAGGAAGCCGCCCGCGGCTTCCGCGCGGACGGTGATGTCGCCGGCGTTGGAGACCGTGTTGCGGCCCTGGCCCAGCATCGCGCCGTGGCTCTGCGCCTCGGCCATGCCGACCACGCTGCCGCCGCGGGCCGTCGCCGTCGCCTGGATCGACCCGGCGTTGTGCAGCTCCGACTCGCCCTGGCTGGCCACGCCGACCGCCGTGCTGTCCGCCGTGCCGAACCAGCCCGTGGCGACCGCTGCGGCTTCGATCGTCCCCGCGGTCGTGACACGGCTGGCCTGCGCGTCGGCGCTGTCGCCCAGGCGCATGCCATAGGCCTCGGCCGCGGACTGCCAGTACGAGGTCGCCGTGCTGCGGGCCGTCAGGCCGCCCGTGTTCTCGACCTGGGCCTTGCCGTCCAGGCGCAGCCCGTACGCCGCGCCGCCCGCATGGCCGATCGTCGTGGCCACGCTGGCCACGTCGATGCTGCCGCTGTTGAGCACGGTGTCGAAGCCGCCGCGTGTCCAGATGCCGATCGCCTCGTTGCCGCGCACCTCGGCCAGGCTGTAGAAGAAGTTCTGGCCGCCTGCCCAGCCCGGCGACGTCCAGGCCGAGGTCTGCGCCTGCGCGTCGACGCTCACGCCGATGTGCCCTTCGTTGAGGACCACGCTGGCCGCGCCAAGGCTGACGATGCCGATGGCCGTCGTGTTGCTGATGATCGCCGCCGCCCCTGCACCGGCGCCGGAGAAGCCGTGTGCATTGGCGCCCGCGATCGCGGCCGCCTTGGGCGTGGCCGACGCGGTGACTGTCCCGCCATTCCAGATCTCGTTGTCACCCGCGCCCGCATCGATGCCGATGGCGGCAATGCCGTCGATCGCGGCGGCCGACTCCGCGTCCGCGTCGTTGTCCAAGTGACCGCCTCCCTCGGCACGGGTGGTCGCCGACGCTTCGGGGCTCGCGCTCGACGCGATCGACCCGGCGTTCGCGATCCGGTCCCCCCCGGCGCCTGCCTGTACGCCAACGGCACGGCTGGGCTGCAGGACTGCCGTCGAAATGCCGTGCACGTCGCTGTTGGCGCTGATGAACGCGGCCGTGGCCGTCGTGCTGGCGGCCGCCGATCCCTGGAGCGTTGCCGAGACCGAACCCTTGACGACGATCCGATTCTCCCCGTCGCCGGCATCGATGCCGATGGCCGAGGACTCCGCGCTGACCGAGGACTTGGCATTGCCGTCGACGAACAGCCGGCCCGCCTGCACGTCGGAGGCCGAGCTGGCGGCGAAATCGGCGGTCACGTCGACCACACCCTGCTCGAAGTCGACGAGCTTGTCGTCGCCGCCGCCGGCCGCGATGCCGATCGCGGTCGTCTGCGCCGTCACCGTGGCGGCCGTGCTCGTCGCACCGAACACCGAACTTGCGCCGCCGCCGGCGCTGGGCGTGGCCTTCGCCAGCACGGTGAGCGAGCCCTCGTTGTGAACGAGGTTGTCACCCTCTCCTGCGCCGACCCCCTTTGCGTTCGCGATCGAGATCAGCACGCTGCTCGTGTTCGCGTTGCCGAAGCCGAACGACGTCGAGTTCGCGTTCAGTGTCGCGGCGGCCGAGACGCCCATCACGCCGCTGTTGACGACGGCATCGCTGTCGTCTCCCCCATCGATGCCGGTCGCCGTGGCCAACGCCGTCACGTTCGATCCGGCGGAGGCGCCACCGAAGATCGCCTTGCCCGCGCCGTTGACGTCGATCTGGGCCTTGGACGCGACCTCGATGCCGCCGTCGTTCTTCAGCAGGTCGGCGCCGCTGCCGCCACCCAGGCCGACGGCCGTCGAACCTGCGCTCACAGTGGCCAGCGTGGGCGCCGAGCCGGCGAATGAGAACGAGGCGCCGATCATGTCGGCAAATGTGTCAGCGGCCACCTTCAGTGTGGCCGAGCCGGTGTTGACGAGACTGTCGTCGCCCACGCCGCCGTCCATGCCGGTGCCTGACGTCAAGGCCTGCGTGTTCCCCTCGGCCGTGGCCTTGCCCGCCACCACGACGGCGGTGGTGTCGGCATGGGAATCGGCCGCGGCTGCGACCTCGATCTCGCCTCGATTGACCAGCCGGTCGGCACCCGCGTCGCCGAGCATGCCGAGCGCCGTCGCGCTGACAAGCGTGCTGGCCCGTGTGCTCTCGGCGCCGAAGAGGTTGACGCCGACGCCAACCGTGCGGTTGCGGGCGAGTGCATCGACCTTCACGAGGCCGCTGTTGTCGACGAGGTCGTCCCCACGCCCGCCGTCCAACCCCACGCCCAGCGCGCTGGCCGAGGTGCCGGCATCTACCCGCCCGCGGCCGGCCAGCTTGACCGTCACGTTCAGCGCGCTCGTGCACGCACCACCCGCCTGCTCTGTGCACTGTCCGTCGCGCGCCGTGTCCGGCCGCAGCGCCGGCTGACCGGCGTCGACCACGACACTGCCGCTGTTGGCGATCTCGTCGTCGCCCTCTCCGCTCACGATGCCGCGGGCGGTCACGCCGGCATGCTTGGACGCTGTCGTGTCGCCGGTGTCCGACGAGGCGCTGCCGGCCAGCACCACCGACACGCCCTTCGCGCTCGCGCTGCTGTGCGCCGATGCCACGAGCGTCGACCGGTTGTCGATCCGGTCGTCGCCGGCGCCGCTGTCGATGCCGCTCGTGCGCGCCTCGGCCTGGGTGTTGGCGCTTCCGGAGCTGGCGCCGAACAGCGTCACGTCCACCGTCAGGCCCCCCGCCGTCGCCTCGCTGCCGGCGGTGAGGCTGCCTTCGTTGAGGATCGTGTCGTCACGCGCACCGCTGCGAACACCCTCGGCGGTCGCCGTTGCCATGTTGCCGGTCTCGCCGAGCGAGACGCCGAACAGCGCCCCGCCGACACTCGTGCCCGTGGAGGTCGCGAGCGCCGCGGCCGTCACGCTGTTGCGGTTGGCGAGCGTCGCCCCCTGGGTGTCGTGATCGTCGCGGCTGCACGGCGATTCACCGCCACCGCCCGTCGCCTGCTTGGCATGGCCGCAGGGTACCGGTGCGGCGCTGTCCGCATCGTTCAGGCCGACCGCATGGGCCGTGGCCGAGGTCGTGAGCTTGGCCGCGGCGTAGCCGCCGAAGATGTTGCCCACGTCGATGGATACCGAGGTGCCCTTCGCATCGGCGCTGGCATCGGCCTTCACCACTCCTTCATTGAGCGTCGTGTCCTCGCCTTCGCCGGCGTCGATACCGAAGACGTCGGCCTGGACCGTGCTCCGCGCATCCGCGATGGAGGCCCCGACCGCCGGGCCGAGGGCGCCGGTCAGGGTCACCGACACACCGACGGAATCGGCACGTGCCTTGCCCTGTACGTCGACCGTGCCACGGTTGACCAGCAGGTCGTTGCCCGCCCCGCCGTCCATGCCGTGCACGACGGTGAGCGCATTCGCGCTGGTGTCGGTGATCGATGCACCCGCGGCGCCTCCGGCCAGCGAGAGGTTCAGCGCGACGGTCACGCCGGTCGCATGCGCCACGGCCTCGACCGCACTTGTCTTGATGTCGCTCTCGTTGACCAGCGTGTCATGGCCGGCGCCGCCGTCCATGCCCGTGGCCCGCACCTGCGCCGTGCCCTTGCCGTCGACCAACGCCGCCCCAGCCGCGACGCCGGCGTTCAGCGCCGCGTTGCCGCTGACGCTGACGCTCACCGCGAGGGCATCGGCATGCACGTTCTGCAGCGTGAGTTCGCCGCCATTGAACAGCGTGTCGTTGCCCTGGCCACCCTGCAACCCGACCACTGCGGCACGCGCCGTGGTCGAGCTGTCGACCAGCGCGGCGCCGACCGCTGCGCCGTTGCTGACCACGCCGAGTTCCACGCTGACGCCGACGGCCGTGGTAGAGGCCGCCACGTCGTCGATCACGATCCGGCCCTCGGCCTTGTTGGCCACCCGGTCGTCGCCCGCCCCGCCGTCCACACCCACCGCAGCGGCCTCGGCCGTCGCGCTGGCGCGGCCGAGCGCGGCACCCGCGGCCACACCGCCAGACAGCGTGCCGCTGATCGACACGTCGGCGCTCACGGCCACGGCACCGGCCTTGATGTTGCCGATCGCGATGCCCGACTTGTTCCAGAGTTCGTCGCGCCCTTCGCCACCGTCGATGCCGGTGGCGCTCGCGATGGCCGTCGCGCTGCTGTCGGCCAGTGCGGCGCTGACGCTGATGCCGTTGTTGGCACCGGCCAGCCCGAGCGAGACCGAGGTGGCATGGCCACCGGCAGACAGGCCGCTGATGCCGATGTGGCCGCGGTTGACCGCGAGGTCGTCGCCCGCGCCACCGTCCAGGCCGCGCGCGCTCGCCGTCGCGGTGCTGCTGCCGTCGGCCAGGCCGGCGGCCACGTTCACGCCGTTGCTCGACGCCGCCAGAGCCACCGTCACGCCCACGGCATCGGCCTTCGCGGTGGCGCCCACGATGTCGACGGTGCCCTCGTTGAGCAGCGTGTCCTTGCCGTCGCCGCCCGCCAGGCCGGCGGCGTCGAGGCTGGCGGTGACGCCGCTCCTGACCAGCGCCGCGCCCACACCGAGACCGTCCTTGGCGATCGTGATGGTGACGCCGACGTCCACCGCGTCGGACTCGGCCGCGACGTTCTCGAGCCTGATCGTGCCGAGGTTGGCCAGCGTGTCGCGCCCCGCGCCGCCGGCCACGCCGGTGGCGGTGGTGGTGGCCATGCCGGCCGCATCGGCCAAAGCCGCGCCGAGCACCAGGCCGTCCTTCGCGCCGGAGATGTCCAGCGAGACGGCGACCGCGTTGCTGTCGCTGCGGACGTCCTTCAGGCTGACGAGCTTCTCGTTGACCAGGGTGTCGTCGCCTGCACCGCCGGCGATGCCGGTCGCCGTGGCCTGGCTGACTGCGTCGGCCCGGGCCAGCGCCGCGCCGGCGGCGAAGCCCTGCTTGGCCAGGGCCAGCTCCAGCGAGACGCCCACCGCAGTGGTGTCGGAGCCGATCGCCGCGAGCTGGATGTCGCCGCGGTTGAGCACCTGGTCGTCGCCGTCACCGCCGTCGATGCCGGTGACGGTGGCGCTCGAGGCGGCGCGCGTGTCGGTGAGTGCCGCGCCGATCGCGGCGCCCGTCTTGGTGACGACGGTCGGCTCGATGCCGACGCTGACCGTCGTCGCGGTGGCCTGCACAGTGCGCGGGTCCTGCACGTTGCGCGACTGCGTGGCGATCGTGCCGGTGTTGAGGATCAGATCGTCTCCGCCGCCGCCGGCGATGCCGGTCGCCGCGGCATTCGCATCGACGGCCGAGCGCGTCAGCGTGGCCCCGGCCGCCAGCCCGGTGGTCGAGCCCTCGACGGTGAGGTTGACGCCCACCGAGACGGCCTGGGAGGTCGCCGTCAGGCCAAGCCGGCCCTCGTTGGCGAGACGTTCGCCCGCCTCGCCGCCTTGCATGCCGGTGGCGCTGGCGGTCGTGGTCGCGCTGGTGTCGCTGAGCGCGACGCCGACCGCAGCGCCTTCCTTGGCGAGGTTCACATGCGCGGCGACGTTGACGGCCACGTTGGCCGCGTCGGCGTCGACCTTGATGGCGCCGGCGTTCCTCAACTCCGCCGGCGGCGCCGGTGGCGTGCAGCCATGGTGGGCCACGGCGCTCGCGCAGGACTTCGAGGGCCGCCCCAGGGCAGCGCGCCCCGGGTCGCCAGCGTCGCGCCGCGCTTCATCGTCGCCCTGCGCTTCATCGTCGCCCTGCGCTTCATCGACGGCCAACGCGGCGTCGCCGCTGCGCAAGCCCACCGCCGTGGCGGTGGCGGTGGTGTCGGCGTCGAGCACCGTCACGCTGGCCGCCAGGCCCTTTTCCGCCAGGCGCTGCACCTTCACCGACGCAGACACCGAGGTCGCGCTGGCGCTGGCCGTGCTGTCGAGCTGGCCCAGGTTCTCGATGCGGTCCGATCCGGCACCGCCGTCCAGGCCCACCGCGCGTGCCTTGGCCGTCGCATCGGAGTCGACCAGCGACACTCCGGCCAGCGCGCCGTTCTCCTCGATCTTCACGTCGATGCCCACCGTCACGTTCAGCGCACTCGCGCTGGCGGTCGCCGTGCTGGTGCCGCGGTTGACCAGCGTGTCGTCGCCCGCACCGCCCCGCACCGCCACGGCCTTCGCCGCGGCGCTGTTCGAGGTGTCGCTGGCCGCGCCGGTGCCCAGCAACGACGGGTTCGGCCCCTGGTTGAAGTCGAGCGGGCCCATCAGCGCGACGTCCACCGTCACGCCGTAAGTCGTCGTGGTGGCGCTCGCGCCGAGCACGCCGTCGTTGACGATCGCGTCGCGGCCGTCGCCGCCATCGATGCCGGTCGAAGCACTCTTCGCGTCGATGCTGGCACGCGCCAGCGAGACACCGAACTCGGCCGAGATGCTCGGCGGCTTGGGTTGACTCGGGTCCGGCGTCTTCTTGTCCTCGAACTTCAGCCCGGCCCGGGCGATCACGTCGACCGTGCCGCTGTCGGCCGTCGCGTTGATGCTCATCGAGCCGCCGCTGGTGTTGACGATCGTGTCGTCGCCGAGGCCGGCGTCGATGCCGATGGCCTTGGCCGTCGACACCGTGATGGCGTCGGCCACCAGCACGGTGTAGCTCAGCGGGATCTGCGGCGGCAGGGGCACCAGGGGTGGCTTCTTCGCCAGGTCGGCGAGTTTCGCCACCGCCTCGGCGGTCGACGATTCGGACGTCGCGCTCACCACCATGGCCCCGCCGAGGGCGACGCTGTCGTCGCCGTCCCGCGTGGCGATGCCGGTGGCCTTCGCGATAGCCTCCGTGCCGGCGCCGTCGACCGAGAAGCCGGGCGTGGGAATGTGGAAGTCGTACACGCCGACGACGACATCGACGACTTGCTGCTTCGCCGAGGCATCGGCCGTGACGGTCACCGGCCCGGCCAGCGCCAGGTTGTCGTCACCAGCGCCGCCGCGCAAGCCGGTCGCCCTGCTGTCGGCCGTGATGCCCACCGAGGCGATCGGGCCGTAGAAGAGCGAACGCACCGTCGAAGTGATGCCTTCGGAACTGAGCGAAACGCTCGTCGAGCTCACGTGGGCCTGCGCCGTCGCCGTCACGCTGCCTGTGCCGCCGATGTCGACGCCGCGCTGCGCGTCGCGGGCGTCGACGCCGACGGCGTGCGCCGTGAGCGTGGTCGAGGCATCGTTCGGCCCCCGGTCGACGATCGAGAAGTCGATGAACCTCGCGGTCACGCCGACCTTGGTCAGTTCGGCATCCGCGTTGGCCGTCACCGAGCCGTTGTTGACGATCCGCTCCGTCGAGCGCCCGGCGCGGATGCCGGTCGCGTCCGCGTCCAGTGTCGTCGGGCCGTTGACCGTGGCCAGATTGAGCGCGCTGACCGACACGCCGACGTCGGCGCTGCTGGCCGTGGCTTGCGCCAGCACAGTACCGTCGTTGGTGATCAGGCCGCCGTGCGACCTGCCGGTGTCGACCGAGCCGCCGCTGTCCAGGGTCTTGCCACCCTCGTGGCCCTTGCCGCCTTCGCTCGAGCCGCTGCCGTCGAGGCCGACGGCCGTGGCCTCGATCGCCGTCGAGGTCGTGGCATGCGCCGTCTCGATGGCGGTGACGGTGACGCCGACGCGCGTCAGCGAGGCGTTCGCGCTGGCCGTCACGCTGCCGCGATTGGCGATGCTGCCGCTGCCGCTGCCGCCGAGGCCGATGGCGTCCGCCTGCACCGAAGTCTTCGCGGTGAAATCCGCCCCGGTGTCGGTGCCGATTTCGACATCGACCGAGGTCGCTGCCGACCGGGCCATGGCCGTCACCGTGCCGTCGTTGCTGACGGCGCCGCCGCCCTCGATGCCGATCGCCTTGGCGGCAATCGAAGCCGTCGTCGTAGCCTGCGCCGTCCCGACCAGCGTCAGCGTCACCGCGACCTTGTCCACCGAGGCATCGGCCGTCGCGCTGATGACGCCGCGGTTGTCGATCGAGGGGTTTGCGCTGCCGCCGCGGATGCCGACGGCTGTCGCGCTCACCGACAGGGTGTCGGTGCGGTCTTCGCCGGCCGGCAGATCCAGGGTCGGCTCGAAGGCATCGACGCTGGCGGTCGCCCGCGCGTCCACGCTGCCGCGGTTGAGGATGCTGCGCGTGCCCTTGCCGCCGAGGATGCCGATGGCCAGGACGGGCGAGGTCTCGTCGCCGGTCTTCCATTCGGCGATCGTGATGTCGTTGACGATGTCGGCGAAGGAGCCGCCACCGGTGGCCGGCGCGGCCCGCGTTCCGGCGGCGCACAGCGCGCTGCTGCTGGCCGCGGCCACCGGCTTGAGAGCGAAGGATCGCGGCAGCGCCCGCGTCGGCCCCGGCCTGGCGCTGGCGAGGCAGGCGCCGGCATCGTGCGCGGCGAAGGCGATCAACCAGCCTGGCGCGCCGGCATGCGCGGCCATCGGCAGGGCAGACAACGCCGACAGTGCGGCGGCAGAAAGCGCGGTGCGTGCGCCCGCGCGCGTCGAAACGGCTTGGCCTGACATGGTTTCACCCCCCTGTGGACGATCGGTTCGGGTGAATCATTGGCCGGCTGCAGCGCCGGCCATTGCCGTATGTCAGTGATCGGTCGTGCGTTGCAAAAACGCCCCAGGCCGCACCGCGCTACCTGTCCGTGTCGATGGCTTGACGACGATCAGTTTCAATCGCTTCTCATTGTCTCCGCAATCGGGCCCGACAGCGTGTGCAGGAACGCGGCGAGATCACGTGCCTGCGCGGCGCTCAGGCGGATCGCTTGCCGGTGCGCCGAACCGCTGCCATCGTGCGCGAGTTCCGAGTGGCCGAGCGCCGCAGCGGGCGATGCCACGTAATGCGCGATGACTTCGTCGAGGTTGGCGAACTGGCCGGCATGCATGTAGGGCGCGCGCTGCGCGGCGTTGCGCAGGCCGGGCGTCTTGAACGCACCCAGCGAAGCCGCATCGCCGCTCACCATGAAGCGCAGTTCCTGGCAGGCCGACTTCGGTGCGTCGCTGTAGGCGCCCAGGCAGTTGAACTCGTCGTGCTCGACCCGGGCCGTGGCCGCCGCACGCCCGGAGTCGGGCCGGGCCGCGTCGCGCGGCGGCACCCCGGTATTGTGGAAGTGCTGGTCGGTGAAGAGCGGCCCGCTGTGGCAGGTGGCGCACTGCCCTGGGCCGATGAACAGGCGCAGGCCGCGCACTTCGGCGGCCGACAGCAGCGCCTGCCCGGCGGCATCACCCGCCACGACGGCGCGCGCATACCGGTCGAATCGCGACTCGCCCAGGTGCAGCGTGCGCTCGTAGGCCGCGATCGCCTTGCCCAGGTTGGCGAACACGCGGTTCACCTCGTGGCGGCGGTGCGCCGGCATCGACTGCCAGGCCCCGCGTTCCGCCACCGTGCCGTTCGGCCCGGCGTCGGCCGGCAGCCCGGCCAGATCCGGCATGGCGCCGAACAAGGCCTCGTATTCGGATCGGTAGTTCGCCATCAGCAGCGCCGCGATGCGCGTGCGGTTGCTGCCGTGCTCGACAGCGTCTTCCAGCGGGCCGAGGGCCTGCGACCACAGGCTGTCCTTGCGGCCGTCCCAGAAGAACCACGGGCCGTGCGCCGCGCCGGCGATGGGCATGGTCCGCCGCGATCCGCTGCCGACGCCTTTGCCGACGGGCAGCCCGTCCTGGAACTGTCGATCGGCCGCGTGGCAGGTGGCGCACGAAACCGACTGGTTGCGCGAGAAGCGCGTGTCGGCGAACAGGCGCTTGCCGAGCGCCGCCGCCGCGGGATCGGCGTCGACGGCGTTGGAGGGGTCGCGCGGCGCGGGCGGCAGGCGGTCCAGGCTGAGCGAGGCGAGCACGGCCTTGTCTTGGGCCGACCAGGCGTCGGCCCAGGTGAAGCCGGTGAGCAGCGAGAACGCGCTCGCCAGGGCGAGGCCGAGGGTCGCGCCGGCCAGGCGCTGCGGCTTCATCGACGTGCTCCCGGCGCTTCGACCACGGTGTTGAAGACCACCGAGTCCGCGCCCTCGGCCGCCTGGATGGCGAGCTTGATCTCCCACCAGCCGGTCATGCTGAACTTCATGCCCTCCATCAGGTAGGTGCCGTCGGCCAGTTCCTGCGTGACCTGCGGCCGCGTGGGCAGCCCGTGCCCGTGCTGGGGCATGCCGCCGTCGACGGCAAAACGCGCTCCGCGCACCGGCGTGCCGTCGGCGCGGTTCAGCCTGATCTGCCAGGCGTGCATCTGGTTGATGGCCGGGGCGGCCGCTGGCGGCTCCATCTGCACGACGTAGCGCCCCTGCGCGCTGGGGTGGCGCAGCGTGAGGTCGAGGTCGCGCGGCGGCGTTCCGCAGGCCGCAAGGGCCAGGCTCGTGGCCAGCAGCGCGGTCGAGAGCAGGGTTCGGGTCATGGTGGTTTCTCCAGGGTGTCGTCGGGTGGTCATCAGGGGCGGACGCGGATCACGGGCGGCGCGCGTCGTCGAGCACGCGCTGCAGGTCGGGCGGGATCGGCAGGCGACGGAATCCGCTGATGTCGGCACCGCCGGTGTTGCCCTCGGGCAGCCAGCCGATGCCGGTCATCAGCGCCGCGGCGGCGATCCGCCACAGCTGACCCAGGGCTTCACCGGCCTTGCGGTGACGTGCAGCCCAGCCGAACATGCGAAGGTGGACACGCACGTGCTCGACCGTCGACGCCTGGCCGAGCACATGCGCCCGCTCCAGGTGAACGAAGGCGATCTGCGCGAGGCCCTGTGAATCGGCTTCGCGGGCGGCGTCCAGTTCGCGCTGGACGCTGGTGCGGATGCGGCGGGCGAAGTGGTTCATCAGGGGTTCGTCGGGGTGGGTCGATGAGGAAGGATTCTTCCGGGCGGCCCGCGGCGGGGATTGAACGAAACGGCTGACTTGCGAGAGGGCTCCCGTGACGGACTCGAAGTTCGATCGCCAGCGCATCGCCGCCTCGGGACGCGTCTACTTCTGGCAAACCGGCAGCCTGTGGATCGGCCAGGGCCAGGGGCGCTCCGAGTGGCACGCGCACCATGCCCACCAGGTCGCCCTCGCGCTCGAGGGCGGGTTCCGCTTCCGCACCGATCGGGCGGGGCCCTGGGCCGCCTTCGAGGCCGCCATCGTGCCCTCGCATTGCCCGCACGAGTTCGAGCTCGACGGCGCGACCGTGGCGCACCTGTTCGTCGAGCCCGAGAGCACCGAGGGCCGGGCCTTGTCGAGCCGGTTCGGCGCGCAGGGCCTGAGCGCCCTGCCGCAGCCCGAGGCGCGTGGCCTGGCCGATCGCCTGCTCGCGGCGCTGCGCGGCGCGAGTGATGCCGACACGATGCGCGGCATCGCTCGCGACACGGTCGCCCGGCTGGCGTTGAACGCAGCCGGCGTGCCGCCGGTGGGCGCCGGCGACCCGCGCCTGCAACGTGCGCTCGAGCGCATCCGCTCGCGCATCCGCACGACCGTTTCGCTGGCCGATGCCGCGGCCGCAGCAACGCTCTCACCCAGCCGCTTCAGGCACCTGTTCGTGCAGGAGACGGGCACCTCGTTCCGTGCCTATGTGCTGTGGCTGCGCATCAACGTGGCCATCGAAGCGGCGATGGCCGGCGCCTCCTGGACCGACGCGGCGCACGAAGCCGGCTTTGCCGATTCCTCGCACCTGACGCGCACGCACCGCCGCATGTTCGGCATCGAGCCGACGGCCATCCGGCACGCGTGAATCGCCCGGCCGGAGCGCCGCAAGACGTCCTGCCCTAACATCCGCCCGGTCCGAAGGAGGGGTGTCATGAACATGTCCGGCGCATTCGCGCAACTGGTCGCGCGGGTCGGCGACATGGCCATCGCCTGGCGGCGGCTGCAAGGCACCGTGTCGGGCCAGGCCATCGGCACGGCGCCGACGATTCCCGCGGCCCGCCCGCAAGGCCGCCTCCCGACGCTGAAGATGCCCACGGCGCGTGGCTGGGCACCGGGCCATCGGCCCACCGCCGCGCCCGGCCTGGCGGTCAACGCCTTCGCCACCGGGCTGAAGCACCCGCGCTGGATCCACGTGCTGCCCAACGGCGACGTCACCGTGGCCGAATCGCTGTTCCTGCCCGGCCCGGCCAAGTCGCTGTTCGACCTGGCGATGTTCAGCACGCTGCGCCGCGCCGCCGCCGTGGGCGTGAGCCCGAACCGCATCACGCTGCTGCGCGACGCCGATGGCGACGGCGTGGCCGAGACACGCGAAGCCTTCCTCGAGGGGCTGCGCCAGCCCTTCGGCATGGCCTTGCTGGGCGACACCTTCTACGTCGGCAACACCGACGGCGTGGTGGCCTTTCCGTACACGCCGGGCACGACCCGAATCACTGCGCCGGGACGTCCGCTGACGAGCTACCCCGGCGGCGGGCACTGGACGCGCAGCCTGCTGGCCAGCCCCGACGGCCGCAAGCTCTACGTCGGCGTGGGCTCGCTGAGCAACATCGCCGAGAGCGGCATGGCAGTCGAGCAGGGCCGCGCCTGCATCTATGAACTCGACCTCGCCACCGGCAGCCACCGCATCTTCGCCGCCGGCCTGCGCAACCGGTGGGCCTGGCCTGGGAGCCGCACACGAAGGCGCTGTGGACGGTGGTCAACGAGCGCGACGGCCTGGGCGACGAGACGCCGCCGGATTACCTGACGTCGGTGATCGACGGTGGCTTCTACGGCTGGCCGTACAGCTACTGGGGGCAGACGGTGGACGAGCGTGTGCCGCAGGACGCCGCGCTGGTCGCGCGTGCCATGGAGCCCGACTACGCGCTGGGCGGGCACACCGCGTCGCTCGGCCTGTGCTGGATGCCCGGCGGCACGCTGCCCGGCTTCGCCGAGGACGGCATGGTCATCGGCCAGCACGGCTCGTGGAACCGCAGCACGCTCAGCGGCTACAAGGTCGTCTTCGTTCCCTTCGCGAACGGGCGCCCCGCCGGGCCGCCGCGCGACATCCTCGGCGGCTTCCTGGCGCCCGACGAGCGCGAGTCCTACGGCCGGCCGGTCGGCGTGGCGCTCGCCGCCGACGGCGCCCTGCTGGTGGCCGACGACGTCGGCGACGTGGTCTGGCGCGTGGCGGCTGCGCGCCCGCGCTGAGCCCGGCACACTGGTGGCCTCGCGCTGACCCGGCCTCCCATGACCCGATTCGCCTTCGACAACACATACGCCCGCGAGCTGCCTGGCTTCTACACGGCCTGGCAGCCCGCCACGGTGCCTGCGCCGCGGCTGCTGTTCCTCAACGATGCGCTGGCCGCCGAGCTGGGGCTCGATGCTTCGGCCCTGCGTGATGAAGCGGGGGCCAGCCTGTTCGCCGGCAATGCGCTGCCCGAAGGCGCCGAGCCGATCGCGCAGGCCTACGCCGGGCACCAGTTCGGCGGCTTCTCGCCGCAGCTCGGCGACGGCCGCGCGCTGCTGCTCGGCGAGCTGATCGATCGCGACGGCCGGCGCCGCGACATCGCCTTCAAGGGCTCGGGCCGCACGCCCTTCTCGCGCGGCGGCGACGGCAAGGCCGCCGTCGGCCCGATGCTGCGCGAGGTGCTGATCGGCGAGGCGATGCACGCGCTGGGCATCCCGACCACGCGCGCGCTGGCCGTGGCCGCCACCGGCGAGACCGTGCGCCGCGAACTGCCCCTGCCCGGCGCGGTGCTCACCCGCGTGGCCGCGAGCCATCTGCGCGTGGGCACCTTCCAGTACTTCCTTGCCAGAGGCGAAGTCGAGCGCTTGCGCCAGCTGGCCGAGTACACGATGGCGCGACACGACCCCGGGCTCGCGCAGGCACCGGATCGCTACCTCGCGCTGCTGCAGGCTGTCGCGCAGCGCCAGGCCGCGCTGATCGCGCAATGGATGAACGCGGGCTTCATCCACGGCGTGATGAACACCGACAACATGACGATCTCCGGCGAGACGATCGACTACGGCCCCTGTGCCTTCATGGAGGCCTACGACCCGCAGACGGTCTTCAGCAGCATCGACCACGGTGGGCGTTATGCCTACGGCAACCAGCCGCACATCGCGCGCTGGAACCTCGCGCGCCTGGCCGAGACGCTGCTGCCGCTGATGGCCGCTTCCGACGACGAGGCGGTGGTCCAGCACGCGGTAGCGCAGGCCACGGCGGTGATCGACGCCTTTCCCGACCTCTATGCCGCCGCGCTGCTGCGCGGCCAGCGCGGCAAGCTGGGCCTGTACGCCGCCTCCGCAGCCGACGACGCGCAGGACGCAGCGCTCGTCGACGACTGGCTCGCGCTGCTGCTTGCGCAGTCGGTGGATTTCACGCTCGGCTGGCGGCGTCTGGCTGATGCGGCCGAAGGGCGCGATGCACCGCTGCGCGAGCTGTTCGCCGACCCTGCGGCGCTCGACGCCTGGCTGGCCCGATGGCGCGAGCGCTGCGCGCGCGACGACGCGGCCGGCGGGCCGGGTGCGGCCGAACGGGCCGCGCGCATGCGCCGCGCCAGCCCCTGGCTCATCCCCCGCAACCACCGTGTCGAGGCAGCGCTGGCTGCGGCCACGGACGGTGACCTCGCGCCTTTCGAGAGCCTGCTCGAGGCCCTGCGCCAGCCCTTCGACGAGCGGCCGGAACACGCGGTCTATGCCGAGCCGGCACCGGCCGAGGCGCAGGCCGGCTACCAGACTTTCTGCGGGACCTGATCGATGACGCCCAGCCCGCGCCGCTCGGCCTTGCTGGCGCTTTGTGCCGGCGCCCTGCTGCCCCGGGCCGCGCTGGCGCAGGGCGCCGAGAATCTGCCCGAGGAAGCGAAGGTGGGCCAGTTGCTGCAGGACGCGCCCATGCTTGGCCTGAACGGCCCGAACCGCAGGCTCTCCGACTACCGCGGCCGGCCGCTGCTCATCAACGTCTGGGCGAGCTGGTGCGCGCCCTGCCGGGCGGAGATGGCCTCGCTCGAGCGGCTTGCCTGGCTGGAACACCCGGTGCCCTTCGCCGTGATCGGCATCTCGACCGACGACTATCCCGACCGAGCGCAGCAGCTGCTGCGCGCCACCAACGCGACCATCAGCCACTTCATCGACCGCAAGCTGCAGCTCGAGTCGCTGCTCGGGGCCTCGCGCCTGCCGCTGACGGTGCTGGTCGATGCCCAGGGCCGCGTCGTCGACAAGGTCTACGGCGCGCGCGAGTGGGACAGCCCGCAGTCGCAGGCCCTGGTGCGCAACGCGTTCAGCGCGCGCTCCGCGACTCCTCGCAAGTAGCCGTCACGTGGTCGCCGGTGCGACCGGCAACGGTGACGGTGCCTCTCGCCGCGGCAGCCGAAGAGAAGCCAGCCATCCTGCAAACAAGCGCAGACAGGCCGAAAGCTGAGGAGGCTGCCGACCTTCACGACCGTTTCGGCCGGTCGCCTCGCGGTTGTCGCCTTGCGGGGGATGGTGGCGCGGAGCCGGCTTCGACAAGCCCTTGCAAGCGCTCGCGCAACTGGCCTGCCGCGACATCGATGAACGCTCGAGACTTCATGGGGAGCCGCCCCTGCCCCGGATAGATCAGGTTCACCGGCACCGGGGGCGGTTCGTCTGCGGCCAGCACGCGGACGAGTTGACCGTCGCGCAAGGCATCAGCCACCTGGTAGGACAGCACCCGGGTCAGCCCGAGGCCAAGTGCCGCAGCCGCGATCGCGGCGTCGGCTGTCGAGACGGTCATGCGCGTGTGCACCGGCACCTGGCGCCGAACATCGTCGGCCGAAACGAAGGTCCAGATTGAGGCGGCGTCAAGCCCGTCGAAGGTGACGCACCGGTGCGACGCCAGTTCGTTCAAAGAACGCGGCGTACCGAAGCGATCCAGGTAGCCCGGGCTCGCGCACACGACCCTGCGGACGAAGCCAACCGGGGTCGCCACAAGACTGCTGTCCGGCAGGTTGCCGATGCGCAGCGCCACGTCGACGTGCTCCTCGATCAGGTTGACATTGCGGTCACCGAGCCGCAACTGCACATCAACTTCAGGATGCAGCTCCAGAAACGCGGTGGCCACCGGCACGACGTGCAGGCGGCCGAACACGACAGGCGCAGCCACCACGAGCCGGCCCCTGACATTGGCATACGCGCCGCTCGCGGCCCGCTCTGCCTCGTCGACCTGCTCGAGGATCTGGCGGCACGCCTCGAGGTAGTCGCGCCCGGCCTCCGTCAGTTCGAGCCTGCGGGTCGAGCGCGTGATGAGCCTGGTGCCGAGGTAGGACTCCAGATCCGCAAGCTTGCGGCTCACTGTCGCCAAGGGCACCTCAAGACGGCGCCCTGCCGCGGACAGGCTGCCCGCATCGACGATGGCCGCAAATACCGTCATCGCATCGAGTCGATCCATTGTTCCGAATTTCGGTAGGTAGATTCGCAAAATTGCAGTCTAGTTGTAGATGACGGGAATATCTACAGTCTCTTCACCGGCACCTACCGGCCAACCAACCTCTGGAGTCCACGCCATGTCCCGCCTCACTACCCCCGCCAGCGTCGATGCCGCTCCTGCTTCGGCTCGCCCGCTGCTCGACGCCGTCCACAAGCAGATCGGAAGCGTTCCCAACCTGTTCCGCCTCGTCGCCAACAGCCCCGCCGCCCTGGAGGGGTACCTGGGCATGTCGGGCGCGTTGGCCAAGGGCAGCCTTCCGGCACAAACCCGCGAGCGCATCGCGCTGGCTGTTGCGCAGATCAACGATTGCGGCTACTGCCTGTCGGCGCACAGCTTCCTGGGCAAGAACCTGGCAAAGCTGAGCGAAGCCGAGATCGCGGCCAATCGCCACGGCGGTTCGCTCGATCCGAAGGCAGATGCCGCCGTGCGCTTTGCCGCCAAGGTCGTGCGCGAGCGTGGGCATGTGTCCGACGCCGATGTGCAGGCGGTGCGCATGGCCGGCTACGACGATGCGCAGATCGTCGAGATCGTCCAGCACATCGCGCTGAACACCTGGACGAACTACGTCAATTCAGTCGCACAGACCGAGATCGACTTCCCCGTCGTGCAGGCCCTCGCCGCCTGATCGGAGCGGTCATTCCGGCGAGGTCGTGGCGCTTGTTGCCGCGGTCTCGCAACCATGTTTCAGGAGAACTCGACATGACCCGTCCGCCCCTGCCGCCGTTCACGCTCGAGACGGCCATCCAGAAGGTTCCCCTGGCCGAAGACGTGTGGAACAGCCGCGATCCACCGCGTGCGGCGCTGGCGTATTCGCCCGACAGTCGGTGGCGCAACCGCGCGATCTTCCTGCAAGGACGCGGAGAGATCGAAGCCTTCCTGACGCAGAAATGGTTTCGAAGCCATGGCAACGAGAACCGGGCCTTCGATGGCGAGGGCCTGACGCACACGCGCATCGCGAGCATCAACGACCTGGCCATCGCCGAAGGCGAGCGGCAGTTCCGCTGGCCGAGCGGCCGGTGCCCGGATGCGCATGCCAGGCTTACCGAGCGCGGGTTGTGATCATGGATGAGGTCAAGACCTTTACCAGCGATGTGGCCTTCACCGACACGGTGAAGGCCATCCAAAGCCGCAAAGGCTCGCGAGCTGCCTACGCGCGGCTGGAAGCCGGCGCCTCCTGGGAGCAGGCCATCACGCCCGAGTTGAAGGCGGAGATCGAGGCGCAGACCAGCGTGTTCCTCGCAACCGTGAACCGCGATGGGCAACCCTACATCCAGCACCGCGGCGGACCGGCCGGATTCCTGCGGGTACTGGACGAGCGGACGATCGGATTCGCGGACTTCGCCGGCAACCGTCAGTACATCACGCAGGGCAATCTGCTGGACAACCCGAAGGTGCACCTCTTCCTGATCGACTACGCGAACCGGCGCCGCATCAAGGTGTGGGGCACTGCGCGCGTCGTCGAGGGCGACGAGGAACTGCTGCGCCGACTCATGCCGGCTGGCTACCGCGCGCGGCCGGAACAGGTGGTGCTCCTCACCGTGACGGCGTGGGATGTGAACTGCCCGCAGCACATCCCGCAGCGGTTCGAGGCCGCGGACGTGCAGGCTGCGATCAGCTCGCGCGACCAGCGCATCGCCACTTTGGAGGCAGAGATCGCACATCTGCGCGCCAACGTGCCCAGCGTTCGCGAGTGACGGCTTCGGCGTAGGTGACCGGCTCCTCTGGGCCGCAAGCCGCCTGCCGACGCCTGCGGATTCATGCGTCGCGGATCGTGCGAGCGCGGTGGAGCAAGGCAGACACTTGGCCAGGCGCTCGCCGAGGCCCTTGGCACGGTCGAGGATCTGCAATGGGCGGCCCACCATCGGGCCGGCTTGCAGCATGCTCGTCACCGGTTCGGGGTCGAGGCAAGGGCGCGACGATAGCCCGGCGCGCCGCGCCCGACACCGCTGTGACTTGCCGTCCGGCTGCGGCATGATGGCCGCCATGACCATCCCGCCCTGCTTTCGCCCCCCTCGTCTGCTGCTTCCGCGCTCGGGCATCGACCTGCAGCGCTGGAGCGTCATCGCCTGCGACCAGTACACCAGCGAGCCCGGCTACTGGGAGCGCGTGGCGGGCCGGGTCGGCGATGCGCCGTCGACGCTGCACATGATCTTTCCGGAGGTCTTCCTCGCCAGTGCCGACAAGCCCCAGCGCATCGCGCGCATCCAGGCCACGATGCGGCGCTACCTGGCCGAAGGCCTGCTGCGCGAGCATGCCGGCGCAGTGCTGGTGGAGCGCAGCCTGCCCGACGGTCGCGTGCGCCGCGGCCTGATGCTGGAGCTGGACCTGGAGCACTACGACTTCTCGCCTGCTTCGAGCAGCCTGATCCGCCCCACCGAGGGCACCATCGTCGAGCGCATCGCCCCGCGCGTCGAGGTGCGCCAGGGCGCCGAGCTGGAGCTGCCGCACATCCTCGTGCTGATCGACGACCCTCTGCAAACAGTCATCGAGCCGCTGGCGGCGCAACGCGCGCACCTCGCGCTGCTATACGACACGCCGCTGATGCAAGGTGGTGGCCGCGTGGCCGGCCTGGCGCTGGACGCGCCCACGCATGGCCAGGTCATCCAGGCGCTGCAGGCGCTGGGCGACGGCGCCGCCTTCGCCGCACGGCACGGCCTGCCACCCGACACGCCGCCGATGCTCTTCGCCATGGGCGATGGCAACCATTCGCTGGCCACCGCCAAGGCCTGCTGGGACCGCATGAAGGCCGGCGCCGGGCCCGACCACCCGGCGCGCTGGGCGCTGGTAGAGGTGGAGAACATCCACGACGCCGCGCTGGAGTTCTCGCCGATCCACCGCCTGCTGACCGGCGTGACCGGCGAGATCCGCCAGGCGCTGGCAACGCACTTCGGCAAGCGGGTGCGCATCGTCGACCAGCCCGATGCGGCCTCGATGCGCGCCGCACTGGCGGCGCTGCCGCGCAGCGAACATGCCGCCGGGCTGGTGCAGCCGGGCGGCCGCCATGCGCTGGTGGTCGCCTCCGGCATGCCGGCCGCGCAGCTGGACGTGGCCACCTTCCAGGGATTCGTCGATGACCTGCTGGCCCGGGGCGGCGCACACGAGGTGGACTACGTGCACGGCGACGACGCGCTGGCGCAGCTGGCCGGCG
>Ga0116158_10001126_pt1 | contig 24638 bp, 19 predicted proteins | sample AD_UKC052_MetaG_FD_89883 | JGI IMG/M metagenome (GOLD analysis project Ga0116158, IMG submission 89883) | Active sludge microbial communities of municipal wastewater-treating anaerobic digesters from USA - AD_UKC052_MetaG | ecosystem: Engineered > Bioreactor > Anaerobic > Digestate | place: USA... | reverse complement strand
GATCCAGGCGGCGCTCGCCAAACCGATCCCGCACCGGTTTCTGTCGTACCGGCCACCAAGCGGGGAGCCGATCACCGAGAGCGCATTCGACGAGGCCATCAAGCGCGTTCGTGACGCGGGTGCTGTTCGCGCCGTTCTGGGCGGTCGCGGCGGTGCTCAACGGCTTGGCGTTGTTCGGCGGCGCATAGTCGGGACGAACGGCCAGCGGCGACCACCGGAATGAGGACACGTCGCCCGGTCCGCGGAGGCTTCCCCGGCGACAACCCGCGGCCCCGCGGCCCCGCGCGCCACGCCGGTCACCGCTCGCCGAGCGGCAGCGGCGGCGGCGGAGCTCCCTCCCGCTTCCGGCGCTCGAGCGCGTCGCGCTGGGCGGGCGTGAGGACCTCGCGGATCTCGACCTCGACCGCGTCATGGATCTGCCGCAGCCTCGGGCGCACGGGCTCGAGCACCGCCTCGAGCTCGGGCCGACGACGGTCCATGATCGCCTTGATCTCGCGCGTCTGCGCGTCGTCGAGGCCGAGCTCGTACAGCGGCATCGGCGGCGGCAGGGCGCGCCGGCGCGACAGCCCGATGTTGACGATCACCAGCGCCGTCGCGGCGCCGGCGACGAACGCCAGCAGCAGCGCCAGCCCGGCGCGGAGTCTAGGGCGCATCGCCGTCCCTCCTCTCGAACGCGACGATCAGCCGCCCCGGATCGATCCCCTCGCCGCGGAGCACCAGCTCCAGCGCCGGCTCGAACGGCGCCATGGGCTCGCGCGGCAGGCTCGCCAGCCACAGGAGCGTCACCGCGCACGCCGTCGCCAGCCAGTAGGGCGTCGAGCGTGCGAGCGCCTCCGTGGCCTCGTCCGCGCGACCGGCCCGCAGCTCCCGGGCCCGCCCCGCCGCGGCCGCGACGCGCGCTTCCCACGAGGGTCGACCGCTCGGGTCGAGCCGCGACAACAATTCCAGACGCTCATCTTCCATCGGGTTCCTCCAGTCTCAGGCGGGCGCGCAGCGCCCGTCGGGCGACGAACAAAAATTGACGGCAGTTGACCTCCGACAGCGCGAGGTTCTGCGCGATCTCGGCGTGCGACCAACCCTCGACGTCGTGCAACAGCAGCACCTCGCGCTGGGCGATCGGCAGCGACGCGATCGCCCCCTCGACGTCGAGCCGGCCCGACGGATCCTCGCTCCGGCTCTCGGGCGGCGCGCCGCGGAAGAACACGCCGACGACCTCGCGCAGCCGGCGACGGCGCAGCGCGTTGCGGGCCCGGTTGCGGGCGAGCGCGGCGAACCACGCGTCGCCGCGCGCCGGATCTTTGCACGCCTCGATCCTCGCCAGCGCATGCGTCACGACCTCCTGCGCGAGATCCTCGGCGTCCGCCGCCCGGCCGAGGTGCGACACGGCGATGAGGTACGCCGGACGCATCCACCGCCGGGCGAGCTCGTCGAGCGCGCCCGTGTCGCCGGCGACGACGCGCCGGATCTGCCGCGCCACCTCGGAGTCGTCATTGGCCACGCATCAGCCCATGTAGTCCCGCAGCCCCGGGGGCACCCCGGCCAGGCCCGGCCCGCGCGCGTGGGCGCCGAAGCTCGCGTGCGGCTCCGCCCGGAAGAACCGCGGGATGTACGGGAATTGCTTGGTCAGCACATAATGATAGGTGCCCTCGGGGAACTCGGGTGTAACCCCGAAGCGCCCGTTGGCCGCGTCGAGGTCGCCGAGCCCCTCGAGGAATTCATGGTCCTCCACGAACGTCCCGTCGTGCGATCCACCCGGCCCGCCCGGCCGCGACCCGGTGCGCAGGCGATAGCTGCTGCGCAGCGGCGTCAGCGGGCTGTCGGCCGCCATCGCCTCGATGGGCCCGAACGAGGCGTAGATCGGATACCCGTCTGCGGCCCAGCCGACGAGGGCCATCATCCCCAACTCCGCCAGCTCCGTCGCCGCGTCGAGCAGCGACGGCGGCAGCGCGTGATAATGATAGGCCCCGCTCGGCTGCGTATGCGCGTGCTGCGAATCGAGCCCGAGGTACGGCCGCGCGACCGCGCTGGTCACCTCGAATTGCCAGCCCGACGTGCTGTCGCCGTTCCAGTCCGGGCCCGCCGGATCGAACGCCACCCCGTTGATCGCCACCCCGAACTCCCAGAACCGGATCGGCCGCAGCTCGGGCAGGTCGCTCGGGGCGAGCCGCACCCGGTACGTGTGGTCCTGGACCTTGATCGCGAACGGGCAGCCGTGGTTGGGGAACTTCCCCGTCTCGTGATCGGGGATTCCGTCCGCCTCGAGCACTCGGAACTCGCCGTCGAAGCTCTCAACTAACGGCCCCTGATCCTCCGCCCGATTGCAGCCCGACGCGTGGCCGGCGAGCCACCCGAGCCCCGGCGGCACGATGAGCGCCTTCAAGAGCCGCCTTCGGCCCCATGACTGTGGATGCATCACGTTCGTCTCCGCCCCTCATGACACGCGACCCGTCCCCCGCGTTAGGCCGCCCGCCACCGCCGGCCCCCCTCGATTGTGCGCCATCACACATCGTTATCACTCACGGATGGCGGGGCCCCGACCGCGCCCCGCTGGCCTGCTCCCCAAGGCACAGCTCGCCATCGCCCGCATCCTGCACCGCGCCCGCGCTACCCCTGGGTATCCTCCTCCCGGCCAGCTCCTGTTGCTCCCCTGACCGCGCGCCCGAGCGCGGCGAGGGCATCGCTCAAGGAGACGTTCGATTTGAGAGACCCCGCGCCCTCACACTTGAAGCACAGGGTCGGCCTCGCGGGTCTGGGGTGCGCATCGCGGGCGGCGGGGAGGCTAGCAAGATTCACGGCGAATGGGCGCAATGATGCGGCGTCATGCTGCGCGTCTGCTTGTGCGGGTATATGGTGTTTGCGGCCGCGGTGGTCGGGAGTACGCAGATAATCAGGCGTGGTCGGTCGCCGGGTCGGCGCGCGGATACAAGCGGAGCGCCGCGGCTCCCGACGCTGGTCGAATGCGGTGTCGTGTGCGATCCTCGGGCCTGATGCGGTCGAGCAAACCAGAGCGACTGGTCTATGAGGCGACCTTACCGATGGCGTGGGTCATCGCCGCCATGGTGACGGTCTGGGCCGGGATCTGGGCGGGGGTCTCCGGGCCGAGCTGGACCGGCGGGCTGATCGTGGCGCTCAGCCTGACGCTGTCCTTCAGCCTGCGGCGACGCTTCGAGGTCGATCGTACGACCGGTCACCTCCGGGTCGCCTGGGTCGTCTCGCTCACGCCGGGCGGGCCCTGCATCACCCTCAAGGACCTCGTGCACGGCGCGCTGGGTGCCTATCGACACGTGCAGGTCCAGCCCGTGATTCGCACGGTACACACCCAGAGCGGCACGACCAGGATGACGGAGTACCACGTCCAGCTCGCGGGCCCGGTCACGCTGGGGTTCGGCCAGCTCGCCAGCGCCAGCGACGAGCAGAACGCGGCGCTCGCGGGCGTGTTCGGGGCCTTCGTCCTGGGTAGCCCGGAGACGGCCCGTCGCGCGGCGATGCAGCTGGCGAAGGATCTCGAGCTATCGCTGCAAGACTCGCCGCCCAGCCCTCCGGTGCATCGATGAGACCGTCGACGCAGACAGGACAATGAGTGCCTGCGCCACGAAGCGCTCGGGCCCGACCGGGAGCTTCCGCGCAAACGACACTCGCCGACGAGCTTGGCCTCCGCGCCATCTACCTGAGCACGCGCATTCGCGCATCGGCGCCGCCGACTGTGCAGCCTCGCGCGTGTCGCAGCCACGGGCCGCCAAAGCCCGGACGAGCGGATAACCTACGACCCACCTTCCCATGGCCGGCACAACCCTCTTCACCCTCCTCGACGACCTCGCGGCCCTGCTCGACGACGTCGCGGTGCTCACCAAGGTCGCCACCAAGAAGACCGCGGGTGTCCTCGGCGACGACCTCGCGCTCAACGCCGAGCAGGTCGCGGGGGTCTCGCCGGAGCGCGAACTGCCGGTCGTGTGGGCGGTCGCCAAGGGCTCGGCCGTCAACAAGCTGATCCTCGTGCCCACGGCCCTGCTCATCAGCGCCGTCGCGCCCTGGGCCATCACGCCGCTGCTGATGCTCGGCGGCGCGGTCCTCTGCTACGAGGGCTGCGAGAAGCTCACGCACAAGCTGTTCGCGCCCGCCGAGGCGGCCAGGCACCACCAGGAGCTCGTGCAGGCCGTCGCCGACCCGGCCGTCGACCTGGTCGCGTTCGAGAAGCTCAAGATCCGCGGCGCCATTCGCACGGACTTCATCCTGTCGGCAGAGGTGATCGTGATCTCGCTCGGCGCGATCGCCTCGGCGCCGGTGGGGACCCGCGTCGCGGCCCTGATCACCATCGCCGCATTGATGACGGTCGGCGTCTATGGCCTTGTCGCCTGCATCGTCAAGCTTGATGACCTCGGCCTGCGCCTACGCCAACGCAGCGGCATCGCGCGCACGCTGGGCGCGGCGATCTTGCGGGGCGCGCCCTACCTGATGAAGGGCCTCTCGATCGCGGGCACGATCGCCATGTTCCTGGTCGGCGGCGGCATCCTGGCCCATGGCATCCCCGGCGCCGAGGCCCTCGGCGAGCAGTTGGTGAGCGCCCTGGCCAGCGTGCCAGGGGCGGGATTCGTGATGTCCACTTTGTACACCGGCCTCGTAGGCCTGCTCGCTGGCGCGGTCCTGCTGGCTCTGGTCGCCGGCGGCAAGCGTCTATTTCGCCGCCAGTCCTGAGCTCCACCGGGCCCGCTGGTACAATGCCGCGACGCCCGGTGATGCGACCGCGTTGATCACGGTCGTCGGCATAGGCGTATTTGATGACCGGCGCTGTCGTGGGCGGTCGCCGCGAGACGCTGGCTCACCCGGACCCGGGCCGCGAGTCGCTGCGGACCCGCTCCGCACGCGGGCCCGGGAGTGCCCCCGCGATCACCTTCTTGCCATCGAACGCGAACGCCAGCTTGTGGATCGGGCTCGCCCCCACCGCGCGCAGCTCGGCCGCGTAGTCCTGGGTCTCGATCTGCTTCAGCGCCTTCGCTAACGCCTGCTTCAAGGTCTCGCCCTTCCGCTTGACCTTGAGCTCGAGCACCACGCCGGGGCCACCGGCGCTGCGCGGCACGATCATCACGTCGAAGCGGCCCTGCCCGGACTCGCGGTTGGATCGCACGAGATACTGCGGCTGCAAATGGACCAGGAGGCCCAGCACGAACGCGTGATAGACCTGCTCGGCGGGCATCTCGACCGAATTGCCCGCCGTGTCGAAGTACGAGGCGGATTCAGTGAGCAGCCGCCTCAGGCGCTGCTCCACCGCCTCCGTGTCTCCCGCGAGCAGCGCGCGCGTCAGCCCTTCCACCTCGCGTTCGCCCCCGAGCCCGCGCCGGAGCCAGGTACGAAACAAGCTATTGAAGACCTCGCGCACCTCCAAGTTCGGGATCGACAGCGTCGCTATCTCCCGGACCCCGTCCCGGCCGAGCTCGCTCGCCTTGAGGTATCCGCAGAACAGCAAGAAGCTCCACATCGCATCTTCGTCGAGGTACACGTCGCGCAGCACCGTGTTCTCCACGATCGGCTTGCGGATGCCCTCCCCTCGCAGCAGCCGCTCGATGTCCTCGTGGGGCGACGCGCCCTGGCGCATCAGCAGCTCGTCGATCAGGTCATTCGACCCAGTGTTCACCCAGTAGACCGAGCATCGGCCGTCGGCCAGGGCGTTGAGGATCGACCAGGGGTTGTAGATCACCGTGTCGCCGAACAGGTATCCATTGTACCAGTCGCGGAGTTCGGCGAGCTCCCCCTGGTACCCGGCGCGCGCGGCGAGGTCGATCACCTCGGCCTCGGTGAAGCCGAACGAATCGCCGTAGCGAGGATGCAGCAACGAATAGACGCGCAGGTTATTCAGCCCCGAGAAAATGCTCTCCTTGGCGATCCGCAGGATACCCGTCAGGACCCCCTTGAACAGATCCTCGTTGTCCTTGAGGGCGGCGCCGAGGAGGGTGCGAAAGAAGTCTATCGCCTGGTCGTAGTAGCCAGCGCTGAAGGCAGCGTGAATCGGCGTGTCATATTCGTCGATCAGGATCACCACGGGCTGCCGGTGATGCCGCCGCAGAAAACGACACAGGTTGCGCAGCGCCAGCTCGCAGTGCGGCTGGGCGGCGCGCTGCGCCAGGATCTCCCGGAAGATCGCGGCCTCGTCGGCCGTCAGCAGCTCGTCGTCCAGCAGGTAGCGGTGCTGACTGTAGAGCTCGCCGAGCAGCTCGCGCGTCAGGGCGAAACACGCGTCCCAGCTCGGTTTCTTCACGTCCTTGAAGGTCACCCACAGCACCGGGTAGCGCCCGAAGTGCTCGCGCAGCCGCGTCTCCCGCCAGATCGCCAGGTCGGCGAACAGCGCCGAGCGGTCCTCGTCGGCCTTCTCGAGGAAGTAGCGAAGCGTCGACAGGTTGGTCGTCTTGCCGAAGCGCCGCGGCCTGGGCAGCAGGATCACCGCGCCCGGGTCGTCGAGTACTCGCGCGACAAACGCGCTCTTGTCGACGTAGAGGCGGTCCTGCTCACGCAGCGACCGGAAGTCGGACGCGCCGATCGAGAGGGCGGGCGACGGGCGGAGGACGCCGGACATGGCTGCTCTATATCACCAAACCGGGCCCCGCCGGCCTCGGAGCGCCCGGCAGTCGGCCTCGTGCTTCACGCCGGCCGAGCCCTCGGCGAATTCCAGCGCGGCTTCAACGGCAAGCTGCGGGCCTCCAGGGCGAGGTCGCCGCCATCGTGGTCGGCAAGCGCACGTCAGGGCCGGCGGCGGCGAAGGCAGCGGCAACGCCCCCGGCGACCGATCAGGGGAGCGCCACGAGCAGAACGGCCGGCGACAAGCCGGCGAGCAAGCGCCGCAAGCGGGTTACCGCGCAGACCCGCGAAGACGACCGACATCTCGCGCGGCGCTGGATCGTTCGACTGGACGACCGGCCCGCGTGGAGCGAGTGCCGACGACCGCGAACTCGTGGGCGAGCGCGGCCTCATCCACGCCGACGCGCGGACCGCGATTGATGCGCACCAGACCCGCCTGTATCATCGCGTCGGTATGGACGGAAGGGGTGGAAGAGACATCGCGGCTGCCCTCGGGATCACGCCCGAGGTGATCGCGTGGCGTCGTGCGGCCATGGGGCTCGACGACGCCGCTCGCGCGCGCCTCCGGAGTGCGACGCCCGGCGCCGCGGCCGTCATGCACGGGCTCATCGATCGCCTCTACGAGAAGCTGCGGGCGATCCCCGCGACGCAGGCGCTGCTGACGAGCGACGAGTTGGTGGCGCGCCTCAAGGCGCAGCAGCGGGCCTATTTGCAGGAGCTCCTCGCCGCTGAGCTCGACTGGCCATACATCCTGCGCCGGCTCGCCATCGGCGAGATGCACCACCGCGTGCGCCTCGCGCCGCAGTGGTACCTCGCCACGTATGCGCACATGATCACGGAGCTCCTCGAGGCGCTCCTCGTCACCGCGCCCACCAGAGCGGACGGCTGCGAGCGCATCTGTGTGCTGATCGCATCGGTGTGCCTCGACGCCAGCCTCGTGCTCGACTCCTATGGGCGCAGCGAGGAGGTGGCGCACTGGATCCGCCCGGAGGAGACGGCCGCGAAGCCACCCGCGCCCCGGGAAGCCGCACCGGCGCTATCGAGCCCGCCGATGGGGAGCTCCGGCCCGACGCAGATCCGGCTGACCGCGGACGCGACCGAGGAGCGCCGCCGGTTCCTCGGGCTGTCCGACGACGATCTACAGCACCTCCGCGAGCTGCGGCCGCTGATCGCGGCGCACACCCCGGCGATCCTCGAGGACTTCTACGCGCTGCTCGCGTCGCGGTCCGAGACCGCCGCGCTTGTGCCAGCGGACACCGCCCGCCGGCTAAAGCAGCAGGTCGCGTCCTACTGGATGGAGCTCGTCGACGGCGGCTTCGATCGACCCTACGCCGCGTCACGGATGCGGATCGGCGTCATTCACGAGAAGGTCGGCGTCGAGACGGCGAGCTACCTGACCGGGCTCGCGCGCCAGCTCTGCGGCCTCACGCGGGCGATCTTCAGCGAGCGACCGGAGCCGCTCGACGAGCTCCGCGCGCTGGTGCGCGCCGTGTTCTTCGACCTGTCATTCGTGATCGACGCGTACATGGAGGCTCGCGTCGATACGTTGCTGCGCACCGATGGTTACGCCAACCAGCTCGTCGCGGGCCTCGCCTCGGCTGTCGCGGTGATCGACGCCCGGGACTGCCTGCTCTCGGCGAACCGCACGCTGCTGACGCTGATCGGCGGCGACCCGGGCACGCTGTACCGGCTGCCGCTGGAGAGCGCGCTGCCGCTGCCCGAGGCGGCCCGGCTGGTCCGCAGCTTGCGCGCGAGCGGCAACGTGCGCGAGGTCGGTATCGGCCGGCTCGGCCCTCGCACGCTGCGCTGCACGGTGATGTGGCTCGCCGGGCACGGGAGCGCCGAGCAAACGATCGCGCTGGTGCTCGACGACATCACCGATATCCTGCGCCTGGGCCAGGACTTCACGCGCCAGGCCGATCAGTTCGAGCAGGTCGCCGATGCGGCCGGTGCCGTGCTGTGGGAGATGGACCCCGCGAGCGGGACGATCGCCACGATCAACCGCGCGGCGCTCGACCTGACCGGCTTCCGCGACGTGTTTTTCCTCGGGCGTCCGCGGACGTGGCACGAGCGGATCCCCGAGCACGAGCGCGAGCGATTTACGCGGCGCGCCACGGCCCTGGCCGCCGGGACGCAGGTCGAGCTCGACTATCCGCTGCGGCGCGCCGACGGCTCCGAGATCTGGGTGCGTACGCGGCTCCGCCGCTCGCCCGACGGCGACGAGCCGCGGCTGCGGGGCGTGACGCTCGACATCACCGCCACCCGGCGCGCCGAGGCGCTCCGCCTCGAGGCGATCGGGACGATCGCCGGCGGTGTCGCGCACACCGTCAACAACGCGCTCACCGGCGTGATGGGCTACATCGATCTGCAGGCGCTCGAGCTCGGCGGGCTGCCGCAGGCACCACTGCTGCAGGAAGCGCTCGCGGCGGCCCATCGCGCCCGCGAGATGGCGGCGCGGCTGCTCGCCTTTGCGGGCCAGCAGAGGATGCAGCCGGCCCCGCTGTCGCTGTCCGCACTCGTTCGCGCGGCGGAGGCCCGCATGCGCACGATGCTCGGGCCGACCGCGCAGCTGCGCATGGAGCTCGACGACGCGCTGTGGATCTGTCGCGTCGACCGCGAGCTGCTCCTGACGGCCCTCGAGTGCCTCGCCGCGAACGCGCGCGAGGCCCTCGGCGGCGCCGGCGAGTTCGTGGTGACGACCCGCAACCGTCCCTCGGACAGCCTCGCCGACGGCGAGCCGGGATTCGGGCAGGACTGGGTCGAGCTCGAGGTGTCCGACACCGGCAGCGGCATGCCCGAGTCGGTGCGGGCCCGGGCGATGGATCCGTTCTTCACCACGCGCTCGCTGGCCGAGGCGGCGGGCCTCGGCCTCAGCATGGTCCACGGCTTCGTCGCGCAGAGCGGCGGACACATCACCCTCGACAGCGCGCCCAGCGAGGGCACGCGCGTCCGCCTGCGCTTCCTCCGGATCGCCGACGCCCCGGTCGCCGCCCATGCCCCGTCGCGGCCGCCGGGCTTCGGCGCCGACCGGGCGCGCTTCGAGCCGGGCGCCGCGGGCTGAGCGAGCGAGGGCGCCGCCGCCGGAGCAGCATCGTCGCCGCGGCTCACGATTCGCCCGCGAGCGCGGCGAGCATCGTGGGGTTATCGATGCAGAATTGCGCCCGTGCGAGCAGGCCGTCCCGGACGGTCCATATGTGGGCGATCGCGACGTCGTAGCGGCGATCGCCGGCGCGGGTGCGGCCCTGGGTGCGGCCGACGGCGACGACTTCGTCGCCAGCGTCGACGAAGCGGTCGATCACCAGCGTCGAATCGAGCGCCGCGCCGAGGCGGGCGAAGAACTCTCGCGCCCCGGCGTGGCCGTGGTAGCGGCCGCCCCATGGCACCTCCGGTGATTGCACGATCTCGATGTCCGGCGCGAGCAGCTCGAACACCGCCGCCAGGTCGCGGTGACGGAACGCCTCGTACAGCCGCTCCACCGCGGCCACGTTGGAGCTCACGCGCCTTGCGAAGGGTCGCCCCCAGGCGAACGCCCACGTTCCACGGGCGCCGCGGATGGACTCGTCGGCAGACAGCGGCGATCGGTCACACCGACCAGTGACGCACGACGGCGCCAGCGGGATCCGTGGCGCGCAGCTCACCGTGACCGCACAGCGTATCGACGAGATCGTTGATCTGCTGCACCGTCGCCTCGACGCCGAGGTGCGACGCCACCCGGAGGTCCACCCCGTCGTCGATCACGTTCAACGACAGCCACAGGTCATGGTCGCCGTACCCGAGGATCGCGTGACGATCGCTCGCGCTGTGGACCTGCCAGGGCGGGCGCAGGAGCGCGATGCCGATGAGCACCAGGTCGTGGAGCGTGCCCGCGACGTGGCACAGCACCTGCCGGCGCGGTGGTCCGGACGACGCCTCGCCGTGCTCGAAGAACCCGCGAGTGAACGGCGCGAAGTTCCACGGCGGATCGACGGCCCCGAGCGCCGCGAGAAGCTGCTGGTGGGCGATGCCCGAGGTCCCGACCGACACGCGCTCGCCAGGCCCAATGATGTGGCCCTGATACACGCAGTGGCCGCCGAAGCACTCGACGTCGATCACCGCGAACCGCACGTGAGGGAATGCGCGGACCAGCGGATCGAGCCCCTCCTCCTCTGCGGCGCAGCCGGCCTCGCAGGCATCATCCTCGCTCGCGCCCGAGGCCAGCGCGGCCGCCGTCGCGTGCTCGCGCATCTCCTCCGGCTTGTACGCGGCGACGATCCCGGCGAAGGGCGCGGTGATCGGCTGTGCGCGGGTGACTGGCAGGGCGCGGGCAACCGCGAGCATCGCCGCGGCCTCGGCGTCGTCGGCGGTGCGGGCGACCGCGCAGTGCAGGTAGAAGCCCATCGCCGAACGAGGATACTACAGGTCGCTCGCCGTGGAGCTGCCGCGGACGGCACGATCTGCTGCCAGATCGACGGGCCGGTGCAGATGGGTGCGGGCTGCGCCTGCCCGAAGTACGAGGCTTGTCGACAGTTGGCGGTTCAGGGGAATAGATTGGAATCTGCCGGCGGCCGTCGTCGTGACGGGGCTCCCCCTGCTCGGCCTCGGCCTCAGCCATCACCGACGAGTGGGGCTCTCGGGCATGTCGGTGAGCCTGAAGTTTTAACGTCGTGCGCCGCAGGGCTCACGCTCGAATTAGAGTATGCGCAATGAAGGGTTTCAAGGATCCAACGGGCGAGCTCGTCGGTCACCCCTCCAGGGGCCAGTGCGAGCACGCCGATGCCCCAGGCCGCCCGCCAACTCGGCGTGAACCATTCCGCCGTCTCATCGTCGGCCTGGGGCGCCAGAAGCAGGCCGCCGAGACAAGCCCCGCCGCGTCGCTCGTCGCGTAAGGAGTCGCGGTAGATGTGCAGCGACTCGAAGGCTTTGGCGAGGTTCCGACGACCGGCGCGGTACTTCGCGTCGAGCACGATCCAGCGGCCGGTGCGTCCGGGCGTATCGGCGGTGATCACGAGGTCGGGACGTCGCTCGCGGCTGAGTGAGAAGCGGTCGTGTCGCGGGCGGTGGAACCACCCGTGAAACGTGGGGTTGAACTCGATCCCGAGGTGCGCGCCATCTGGCCCCACGGCATCAAACCGGATACCTCCTCCAGTCGAGCCGAGGTCGAGAAGCTTCGCAGTGCCTTGAGAGGTCCAGGTCCAATCCCCGAGGATAGAGCGGAGCGATCGCTGGACCGCGAGCAGGCACCAGGCCTCGTAAAGTGAGTAGCTTGGTCGGACCGCGGCGGCCGGGTCGGACGGGCCGCCATGAAGGCGAAAGCGCGGCGAGCAGAAGCGGCGGCCCAGCGCATGAAGACGGGCATATGCGATATCATCGGCGATCACGAGCAGCGCGGCCTCGGTGGCGGGCGTCGGGGTGAGCCGCCGCAAGAAGCTGCGGTCGCGGAGCGCGGCGAGGCGATCGGCCCCGGCACGGGCGTGCTGCGCCCGCGCGGCGCACCAGGCACCACTGTCGTCGGGACGGCCGGCCCAGCGAGCGAGCATATCGGCGGCTTCGCGGAGCCGCTCGATGGCGGTTCGCAAGATCCATGCAATATGGCGGTTGGCCGGGTGGTCGAGGGTCGCGTCCACGACCGTACACGGCACAAGCGGTGGCGCACCGATCTGCTCCGCGGCCTGCCAGGCGTTCACCCACTTGCCAGCCGTCGGGTGACGGCCGAGCCATACCAGCGTCGAACCTTCGACACGGCGGATCTGCCGGAGCGGACGGTCTTCCAACTCGACGCGATCCGCGACGCGGGGGTTGGCGAGCACGGCCCGGAGCGCGTCCTCGAGGGCCGGCAAGAGCGGCAGGAGGGCCTCGGCAAACAGCGTCGCGCTGACGCCCTCGGACCCAACGGACCCCTGCTTGCCTCCGGCGATGCCAGGGGTCACGCCTGGGAGCCAGGCCTCGAGCTCCTCGAGCAGCGTGGCCCACAGGGCCTCCGACAACTTCTCGCTGCGGGGCCGAACACGCACGCGCGCCGCGAACGAGCCGTCCGCACTGTCGAGGTGCAGCCGCGCCGAACCAACCCAATGATCGATCGGGAGCGCGAAGCTATCGGGGCCTGCCGCGGAGAGTTGACGGACGTCGAGCCGCGCGTGGACCGCCCCCAGAGCCTGCACCCGGTAGTGCCTCGCCTCATCGAGCACGAAGGTACCGTCGTCCTCGATCGGGACGGGTTGCCCGTAGGGATCGACGATCGCTATCTTCATGACCAGAACTTGGTCAGGCCGGTGCTGCGCAGGCGGGCCTGCATCTCGGCGATCTTGGCAGCGCTGCGCGACAGGTTCTGGGCCTGGCAGCGCGCATGAATCGCCGTCAGAGCCTCATTGAGCGAAGGAGTCTCCTCGCCGCGGAGCCTCGGCAGGATCTTGCTGAAGATCGCCTGGTCGAGCACCTGGGCAACCGCGCTGGCGTCAAGGCCGGCAGCAGCGGCGGCGTCGAGAACCCCGAGGATCTCGCTCGCCGTGCGATAGCCGAAGTGGCGGCGGATCGGGACGAGCGCGGCGTGCAGGGCGAGCAGCTCGCCCTCTGCGGCGGAGTGGCGCGGACTCCCGGCGGCGGCCCGGCGCTCAAAGTACGCGGCGAGGTCGACCTGCCAGAACTCGAGCGTGAATGCCCGGTCGAGCACCTTGTCGCTGATCGGGTGGGTCGTCTCATCCATGTTGATCGTGCCGCCGATGAACAGGTTGCGCGGCCAGCGGATCCACGGCTGCACGCCATTGACGGGCTCGTCCTGGGCATGAAGGACCAGCTTGTCCCCGGTCTCCATGGCTGAGAGGAACGGCGCGAAGTAGTGCTCCACGCGGGCGAGATTCATCTCGTCGAGGATCAAGAAGTACGGCAGGTCAGGCCGCTTCGCCGCGGCGAGCACCAGGCGCAGCGCAGGCTCGGCCTGATAGGTGGGATCGGCATGCAACGCGTTGAAATAGCCAAGGAGTCCGGACGGGTCGCGCCAGTCGGGCGAGACCGGCACCACGGCGCGGTGGTGCTCGACATCGAGGCCCATTTGCTCGCAGTAGACATGCGCGTAGTGGCGAAGGAGCGCGGTCTTCCCGGTGCCGGACAGGCCCGAGAGAATGACGAATCGCTTGTGCGGGTGACTATGCCAGGCGAGGTGCAGAGCCCGAAGATCGGCGTCGTCGAACACGAAGCCGGCCGCCACGGGCGAGTTGCGGAACGCCGGCAACATCGTGGCGAGCGTCGGCCAGGGGGCAACGACGAGCGAATCGATCAGATCCATGGCCTCGATCGTCGGCTCGGGGATCGCCTCGACGGCCGGTACCGGCAAAGGTTTCGGAAGGCGCCGGAGCCACGCGCGACCGTAGTCCGTGAGTTCCTGGCGCCCATCACGCTCCTGGATGAGGTCCAGAGAGTCGGCCCAGCCGCCGAGTGCGCCGGGCGCAAAGTCGGTCGTCCACGCCGGATAGAGGGTGCGGAGCGCCAGGTTTCGCTCTTTCCTGGTCAACGGTCCGCGCTCCTCGAGCATCTGCAGAAAGTGTCCGAGACCGAAGGTCTCGACCAGCAATCGCTCGACCAGCACATCCGGCGGGTCCTCCTCGAGCAGGCGCTCGCCGTCCGCCGATGGGTACCACAGGCCGTCCTTATACTGAAGGAACCGCATCGGACGCACGATATTGAAGATACGGCGGCAGAGATCCGGCGAGGCGTCGGCGTAGCCGAGCGAGCTGCGCATCGTATTGACGATATCGTCCGGCGTCGCGCCGCCCTGGGCCGCCTGTACCACAGCGCGGAATCCCGAGACGTAGCCGTTGACGGCGGTCATTCCGCGACGCTGGCGCTGCACTGGGAGCAGCACGAGCGGCCGGACGACCTCGGCCGCGGCGCTCACGGGCGGCGATTGCACATTCCCCATACTGTCGCTAATGGTGGGGCGGGCCTCGTCCGCCGGCTGCAACCACCAGCAGAACATCGACCGCAGGACATCATCGGTGTTGCTTTTCTCGGGGCCGAGGGCGGCCCGGAGCCGCTCCCGGACCATGACAGCTGCAGCGATGGGCCGGTCGAACCTGCCGAGCAGCAGTTCCGCGATGTGCCGCTGCGACGACCAACTGAACGCACAATGCTGCTCACGGGGGAGCAACCCAGCGAACAGCCGTGCGAGGCGGGCCTGCGGCCTCCGGCGGGCATGCGCAGGGTGCACAAGCCCGAGGATATTGTCGTAGGCGCTCTGAATCGCCTGCGCGCGTTCATCGACGTTCTGCGGCCACACAGTCTCGCGCAGCGCGACCACGGCCGACACGATGCCGGGCTCCGCGTAGGCGCCCTCGACGTTCACCGCCTCGCCGGGGCCGAGCGTCGACAGGCCGCGCAGCGACCACAGTTGCTGCTGAACCTTGGCCGAACGCAGGGCGTCGGGCGCGAGTGCCTGGATCCTCTCTACCTCGGCCAGGTAGGTGCCGCGCCAGTCCGGCCACGGATCCTCGCTGACGTAGCGGGCGAAGCATTCCCGGATATCTTCGAGCGAGAGCATGTTCGGCATGGTGCGAGAGTCGGCGAGCATACATCAGCCCCTCACCATGGGTCGACCCGATTCTTGGCCGCAGCATGAATCAAGTCACCCCTGTTCGAGTAGTACCTGCTCCAAAAGCGACGCCGAGCGGTTCCGCGACCAAGCCCCTCCGACCGGGACCGAGACGCGGAGACGTCAATGGCACCCGCCGATCACCCCGAGCGCCGAGACGGCCATGCCGGTGACGAAGCCGACGGGCGCCTGCAAGAACTTGTCGACGACTTTGTTGCCGAGGCTCCGATTGAGCGATCGCTCGAGCGGCTGAAAGTTGAGCGGGTGATCGATCCCGCCGCGGGAGCGCGGGAAGATGTGGTCCACGTCTTCGAGCCGATCCATCGGCATCCCCTCGCGCTCGAGGTTGGCCCGGTACTGTCGGGTCGAGACCTTGCCGCTGCAGATGATCGAGCCGGCAGCGAGGGTCGCCATCGCAATCGCCGCGAGCTTGAAGTTTCGCTCGGCCTCCTCGAAGTCGGCCGCCGCCTGCTCAAGCGTCCGCGTCGCCAGCGCTTGTTGCGAGGCCGCCTCCTGGTAGAGGCTCTGCGAGGTCTCCCACTGCCGCTTCGCATCGACATAGGTGGCGATGACCTGACGCTGGGTAACGCTGAGCCGGGTGAGATCGAGCGCCACGCCCTCGACACGCGCCGTATCCTCGGCGTAGCGACCTTCGAGCCGATCCAGCTCGGCGTCGACACCTGGACGCCGGCACCCCGGCGTTCCCGCGAGCGATGAGATCAAGAGGATCGTAAGGGCTTGAGACCGCATCGACGTCACCAATCCAGCGATGCATCGACTTTCTTATCACGCCGCTTCTGCCGCTTTTCGAATTTGCGCCGCTGCTTCTCCGCCTTGCGAAGGGCCCTTCGATCGTTACTTGAAGGCTGCTTCGCAGCCGAATGGCGGACCGGCATCGTCGTGTGCGAGGGCGCGACGCCCCCGAAGCTGCCACCATAGGGACTGGATAGCGAGTGCCGCCCCGTCCCTACGGTGCCAAGGACTGCATATGCCGCGCCAGCGCAGGTCGGCTCGCGCGGCAGCCCGGTCTGTCTCTCGGCGGCCAGACGAATATCCTCGGCGGTCATCGTGGGCGGTGCGCTATCACAGCTCTCGCTCATCATGGCCCCACCGACAAGCGCGCCGCCGCAGACGGCGAGGGCGAGGCCACCGGTCAAGAAGGCCGCAAGGCCGCAACCTGCCACCGCCACCACACCGCCGCCCTTGGCAGCCTGGGCCTTACAGCCCTTCTGTTCGGCGACCTTGACGCTATACTCCGCGAAGGTCGCGGCGACAACCGCACGATAGCCCTCGATGCTGGCCTGACAGCGCGCTTGCTCGGCGTCACGTTGCGCTCGCTCGACCTCCACACGCAGGGCCTGCTGTCTGGTCTCGAGCGTACCGATGGACGTCCGGAGTTTCGCTTCCTGCTCGCCGAGCCGCTGGATCCGCGACGTTGTCGACGTGTGGCCGCACGCCGCAGCGAGAGCGAGGGCCGACAGACATGCGATCCAGCCCGACCTGGGGCTTCGAACTGTGCACATGCAGCGGAGTCTACCGCAAACGCGGCGACCTGGGTCTCATAGCAACTCACTCTCGCGAAGGCGGGAGCAGTTCGGGTAGATACCGAGCTGTGAGGCCCGCCCGTGAACACGCACCGTGTCGTCCGGCTTCAGTCCTCGTCGCCCGCGGCCTTGTCCTCGCCAGCGGGCTCGGTGCCCCAGCGCTCGCGCACCATCGGCTGGATCTCGTCCAGCGAGTAGAGCTGGGCCCGCATCTCCTTGATGAAGCGGGCCTGCTCGAGGGCGATCCTTGGCCATCGCGACTTTACGCCGTTACCGTCCGAGACGATCTTGGCCGGCGGGAGCAGCCCACGCTTGACCCACTGCCGCAGCGTCTGGCGCTCCACGTTGGTGATGGCGACCATCTCCTCGGTGGTGGCGAAGGGGGGCTCGGGCTTCTTCGGGGAGCGGCGCGGCACTGAGGCCCCTACCTTATAGCCGCCTTGAGTCGTCCGCCAGTTGACCTTGCGTTGCCCATGCGGGGTAGCACCAGGAAGGGCGGGATCGCACGCAATATTCCTGTTGACGGCCTCTGAGACCGCGAGCATGGTTGATCATCGAAAGGTCATGCTATGCAAAGCAAAAAGATTGCTGGAGCTGGTCAGCCAGCAGATGCCCTGCCCCCGGCTGCTCCGCTGCACCTTGTCCAGCAGCCGGACGTGACGGGCTCAGCCTGTCGCCGGGCAGCCCGACGCCTGGAGATCGACCGCGACCACCGCCTGGTGAGCACCGGCCTCGTCCGCGAGGTGTCGCGGCTACTGGTGGAGGAGCCCGGCGCCGACCCCGAGGTCTTGATCGAGCGAATCGAGGCCACCCTCGCGGCCAGTCGGGCCGACTACCAGCGCCTCAACAACACGCGCATCAACCTTCGCGGCGAGCGTGGCGCTCAGTTCGCGGACAGCGTGTGCTTGCCTGCGGCGCTCGCCGTGTATGGGCACCGCGGCAACTACCACGGCACCCACGCCTCGATGGAGGCGCTCGGCCTGGTCCTTGGTCACATCGTGGGACTTCCTGACGGCGAAGCCGGGCGCCACACCGGCGCTGCGCTGGCCGAGGAGCTACATCGCCGCTGCGAGATCTGGACGCTCGAGCGCGAGGGCGCCGTCCATGTGTTTGCGCGGCCAGACAGCGCCGCGGACAGGACGCTCGGGGGGTCGGCGACGCGGGTGGGACGAGCACCTGCTCTTGCACGACGGGTCGAGCTCGCCGTCGTTTAGCAGGTTCTGCGAACGGCCCGTTGCGGCCGGTCGCTCCCCAGGTTTGTGAAAAACAGCGCTCGTTCGAGCGCCACAGTAGAGATTTACCGTGAAACGAACACCCCTGTTCCGGGCCGCGCTGTGGGCCCTATGGCTCCCCTTCGCCTGCTCCCCTGATGTCGTCGCGCAAGACACCACCGCGTCCTCCGGCTCCGCGTCAGGGACCGACACCGGGCCCCCTGAACCCGATCCGTCGCCCGAACCTGACCCGTCACCGCCAGGCGCGGGCGCTTCGGGTGCCCCCTGCCAGGTGGACGCCGACTGCGGCGCCGCCACCTTCTGCGCGCTGCGGATCTGTGTGCTCGGCTGCAGCAGCGCGGCCGACTGCGATGGGGGCCAGATCTGCGACCTCCACGGCCGCTGCACCGCGCATGGAGAGGACCCGCCGCCACGTCTACTCGACGGCATCCCGATGCTCACCGAGCGCCTCACGGTCCTCGCGCCGGGCGAGACCCAAGCCCGCACCATCCTGCGCAACGACGGCGCCGCGCCGCTGGTGTACCGCCTCGCGGTCAACAACCCGGCGCTGCAGCTTGCCACGGCGATCGCCGAGCTCGGGCCCGCCGATGAGGTCGAGCTCGTCGCCGAGGTCGACCTGACCGCGCTTGGACCCGCCGACCGCGTCCTGCCGATCCAGATCATCACCAGCGGCGGCGCCATCGTGTGGTCGCTCGGGCTCGAAGCCTTGCCGGAGTCGGGCCGCTTCCACGGCGCGGTCAGCTTCACCGCGGGGAGCTTCAGCCTCGCCAGCAGCGACCTCACCGTCGATCTCGACTTTCGCGACGACGGCACGATCGCCGGCCGCGTCGACAACGACATCAGCCTCCTGTGGCCGCAGCCGCTCGAGATCGCCGGTACCTGGACCCCGACCGGCGACTTCACGATCGAGCTGCGCGACCGCTTGCCCGCGGAGGGCTGGCGCCACAGCCCGATCGCGCGGGAGCTCGGTCGCGTGCTCATCCTGACCGGCACGCACACCGCGGCCGGGCTCGAGGGCACCGCCACCGAGACGCTCACCGGCCTGCGTGCGGCCCCCATACAGCTCGCGGGCGCGTTCGTGCTGCACCGCCATGGCCCGCTGGAGGGCCTCGTCCTGGGCTCCGACGTCAAGCCCACAGACGTCCCCGCCCCGACCTGGCTCGCCCCGCCCGGCCTCGACAGCACGGCCTGCGACGGCCTCGGGGTCACCTACGGCACCGACCAAACCCTTCCCGAACCCGAGCCTGCCTGCGATACCTGTGCGAGCGGCAGCTGTTCGCCCGACGACATGATGGATTGCGGCGTCGCCCTGCGCGCCGCCGCCGACAACCTCGAGGACGTACTCGCCGCGCTCCATGGCGCCGACATCAAGCCACCCGCGGGCTCATGGACCTGGGACGACTGCGCCGCGGCGCCGGTCTACAACGCGAAAGGCCTGGCCTGCCTCGACCTCGCTGCCCTGCGCTGCGGCGACGCGCTGATGCGCCGCGGCAGTGTCCAGGTCCCCGGACCGTGGGGAGTGGGGCTCCAGAGCGTATCGGCGCTGTTCGCCGCCGACGAGGCCCACGCCGCCGCGCTCCTGTCCGTCGAGGCCCAGGTCGACGCCGTGTTCGCCTACAAGGACGACATCGGCGAGCCGGCCCCCGATGCGCTGGGGCGCGAGCTCGGCATCCTCGCCGCGGACCGCGAGCGCCTCGCCGCCGCGCTTGCGCCGACCCTGGCGCCCGCATACTCGACTGGCCTCGCGTGGATCGAGCAGAGCAATCCGAATACACCGACGTCGCGCGCCCACCTCGCCCCGCTCGAGCTCGTCGCCGCCTACGCCAGGGCCACGATCCACTGGTCACGCCTGGCCCATCGCGCCGGCCAAAACCCCGCCGACCTGCGCGCCGCGATCCGCCTCGCCGCGATCGCCCTGCATGCCGCGGGCGCCGAGCTGCACGCGCGCTTAAAAGCCGACGACGCCGCGACCGTCGGCCTGCACGCGCTCGGCCCGGCCCTCGCGGGGCTGCAAGCCGCCCACGACGAGCTCGCCCCTGGCGCCAGCCCTTTCGGCTACCCCGCCGCCTACGTCCCGATCGCGCTCGGCCCCGAGGATATTGCAAAAAGCCGGACCAACTTCGAGGCCGTGTACGCACTCGCGGAGGACGACGTCACCCAGTTTGATCAAATCGCCGCCGATGCCTGGCAAAAGGCCCGCGACTACGAGCAGAAAACCCACGCGCTCGCCACCACGGCCCTGCAGATCGAGACCGAGTACGACCACAAACTGCGCGCTCTGTGCGGCAGCCTGCCCGGCGAGACCACGCCCGCGATCGCCACCTGCGGCCAGCACGGCGGCCAGATCGCGGAGCTGCGGGCCGCGGTCGAGGCCGCCGGCTTGCGCATCCGCCACGCCACCCAGGCCGCCGAGAACAACCTGCATTCGATCGCGGTCGAGGAGGAACGCTTCGCCAAAATCTTGGCGATCCAGCTCGGCCTCTCCGCCGAGATCGAGGCCGCCCACGGTCGCATTTTCCAGGTCAAGGACAAGTCCGGCGAGGACCGCTCGGCGCTCGTGCAGGCCGAGGCGATGGCCGAGTGCAGCCGCATCCAGGAGAACGCCGACACGGAGGCCGCTGTCCTGACGGACAGCTGCCACGCCGAGTACGCGAGCAAGGCGTTCTCCGGCCCGACGATCGTCGGCGTCCCGACTCCGGATCCGATCGGTCTTCTCCTCGCCATGAAGACCTGCGCGGCCAAGCAGGCCAGCCTCACCACGTCGACCGACAACCAGTGCGAGAGCGTGCTCGGACAAGCCGGCCTGCAAAACTCGCTCGACGACCTCCAGCGCGGCGAGGACCAGGAGATCATGGCGATCAACGCCGAGATCGACCAGGCGATCCGCAACAGCGACGTCGAAACCCAGCGCGCCTCGTCGGTCGCCATCATTAAGAATATTCGCGCTGAGGGGTTACTCCTCCAGATCGAGACCGAGGAGGCTCAGCTCGCGCGAGGCACCGCCATGACCACGATGTGGAGCGCCTACCAGGAGGTCGCCGCGCTCGCCCAGGAGAAGGCCCGTGTGGTCGGTCTCATGGTGGAGAACAGTCCAGACAATGCCCTCACCCGCCCGCACTTCCTCCAGGCCCGCCTCGCCGCCGCCGCTCGCGTGTTGCCGGTGCGCGAGCGGACGAGCCGCCGCGTATACCTCGCGCTGCGCGCCCTCGAGTACGAGTTGAGTCAGGAGCTGCCCGCCCTGCGCACCCAGCTCGCCACGACCCGCGCTCCCGAGGACTTCGCCGCGATCATCGCGTGCCTCGACAACATCGCCGAGGACTACCGCCTCGCCCACGGCTTCGGCCAGCCCTACGTCACCGAGCTCAGCCTGCGCGCGGACATTTTCGGCATCAACGCGAGTATCCCGGACGTCGACGGCAGCCCCGCGACGCCGGCCGAACAATTCGCGGCGCTACTGCAAGACCCGCTGCACGCCCAGGTGGACGGCGGGGTCGCGCTGCCCTTCACCCTCTCGGCCTTCGAGGCCGCGCAGTTCTCGGCGCTCTTGTGCGACGACCGGATCGACACGATCGAGGTCAAACTCGTCGGCGATTACCTCGGCGACAAGGAGGCCGAGGTCATGCTGACCCGGCAGGGCCTCGCGGGCGTGCGCCGCTGCGATGGCGCCGAGCTCCCGCAGTGGTCCGCGTATGTCCCCTACGGCTTCGACCGCCAGCAGGTCGTGATCCAGGCCGGCGTCGGCGACTAGGGCACCGCCGGCCCGAACGGGGGCTACGCGGCCTGGCCCGTGCACGGCGAGCAGTGGACCCTCACGATCCCGCCGCCCGCACTGGCGCCGGCGAACCTCGACCTCGACCTCGCGCACATCTCCGACGTCGTGCTGCGCCTGCATCACCGCGCCGGCACAATCGCCCCGGCCGGTCAGGGCACCTTCACCCCGAGCTGCGGATGATCGCCATGCACACCCACCGCATCATCCCCGCATCCGCGCTCGCCCCGGGCCTGGCGACGATCATCGTCTCGCTCCCCGGCCGAACGATCCGCAGCTGCGCGCTCATGGTCCAGGCGCACCCGCACGGCGTCGTCCAGGTCGCGTTCGCCTCGGGTGAGGTCATCTCGCTTTCGGCCCGGACCATGGTCGGCAGGATCGAGCGCTCAGCCCGGCCGCGACGAGTACCGCGCACCCGCGACGCCTCTTGACGGGGCGCGAAATCCCAACCTATGCGCTCGCTGGTGAGCGGTTCGCCACCCGAAAAACCGAGCGCTCATATGCGCGGAGATTGTCATGCAGCTCGACGTGCTCAACCCCGGCCCTCGAAATCTCGCGCCGGGCCTCGGGGCGGCGCCGAACATGTTCGACGCGCTCGCGCCGACGCGCTCGAGCGTCCGCGCGGGTGCGAACCACCGTCGAGCACCAGGGCACCGGGCCGGGCGGCAAGTGCTCACCAGCGGCGCTGGCGACTGCGCGCGGTCGCATCCACCGGCGAGGCGTTCGGGTGGGCAATCAGGTGTCGGTTCGCATGACGCTTCAGGTGTCGGGCCGCATGACGGTTCGGATGTCGGCTCGCATGGCGGTTCAGGTGTCGATTCGCATCGCCGTTCAGGGTCACCCGGACGAACTTTCCATCGCGGTCCAGTCGCTGCGGACACTTTCCATCGCGGTCCATCCGCATTTTCCGGCGCCGTGGAAACTTTCCACGACGGTCCATCCGCATTTTCCGGCGCCGTAAATACTTTCCACGGCGGTCCATCCCCGGTCCCTGGCACCGCCGGACTTTTCCCGGCTGTCCGTTCCCGGCTTTTGGCGTGGTGGATTTTTCCACGGGCCCCGCTGCGCCGGGAGCTCAGCTTGGCCGCTGGTTTTTCGACCCGCCGACCGGAGGCTGGCTCGCAGAGTTCGAGGCGGCGGAGGACGTGTTCGCCAGTGTCACTGACCGGCAGGGCGCGTCGTCGCAATGCTCGCCCGTCGGCGTCACCACCCCACCCCCGCGCTGCCCCGTCCGCTACTGGACCGGGTCGGGTCCGCCGGGTCGGGTCTGCCGGGTCGGGTCTGTTGGCGAACCCAGGCCAGCATCCGAGTTTCGGGATTTTCGGACATTTTCCGCGGGCGTCCTGCGGCGTGTCCGGGATTTCCACGATTTTCCCCAGCCTGCCGGCGCTCGTCCGAGCTGGCGGCCGCGCCCGGGATTTCCGCCCGCCTGACGCCCGACATTTTCTGCCCGCCGTGACCGCGGCGTCGGCTTCCGCTCGCCGCTGCTCCGCGGCCTGGCCCCTTCTCCGCTTACCCCGCCTGCTCGCCGCGGCTTCCCGCGCCGCCGAACTGGGCGCCCCAGCACGTGTCCCCCATGCACCACACATCTTTTTCCCGCCTCCTCGCCGCCGTGTTCGCCCTGAGCGCCCCTCTTTCCGCCCACGCTGACACCAGCGCGACGCTCGCCACCGCCATCAATATCCCGAAGGGCCCCGCCTCGATCGAGGGCTTCGGGCGCGCCTACGAGGTCAGCCCCGCGAGCGGCCTGCCGTCGCTGAGCTACCCGCTCGAGGTCCCGCCCGGCCGTGCCGGCCATGCGCCCCGGCTCGCGCTCCATTATCAGGCGGGCGGCGGCGCGGGCGTACTCGGACTCGGCTGGTCGCTCGACCTGCCAGCGATCGAGCGTTCGACCCGCGCCGGCATCCCGCGCGCGGACATTTCCCCCGTCTGGCAGTTGCGCCACCTGGGCGACGGCGAGGAGCTGACCGAGACGGCGCCCGGCATTTTTCGCCAGCGCATCGAACAGGGCGCGCCGATCGTCGTGCATGCGCTGCCCGGCGGGGCCATGTCCGCCCTCGCCACGGACGGCACCGGCTACCTGTTCGGCCTCACCGACGACGCCCGCCTGGCCGGCGACGCCGGCCCTGTGCGCCTGGAGCTCTCCGCGATCACCGACGTCCACGGCAACCGGATTGATTTTCACTACACGCGCGCGGCCGGCAGCGACGCGCCGCTGCTGTCCACGATCACCTGGAACGACGGGCAGGCCCGGTTCGAAATCATTTATGAGGCGCGCCCCGACATCCTCGTGAGCCACGCGACCGGCCAGCGCCTCGCGCTCGCCCACCGTATCACCCAGATCCGAACCGACGTCGCGGGCGAGCCGGTGCGGACCACGACGCTGACCTACGCGCGCAGCATCGAGGCGCCGAGCAGCCGCCTCGCCACAATTGCCACCGCCGCCGCGGACGGGGCCGCGCTGCCGACCTGGCGCATGACGTACACCGCCGAGGCCGCGACGCCCATCGCCCACGAAATCCCGGGCGCCCCTGCGCTCGACCCCACCGCGGAGGGCCGCGCGTGGGTCGACGTGGACGGCGACGCGCTCCCCGATCTCCTCGACGCCGAGCCCGGCGCGTGGCGCTTCCGTAAGAATATCGGCGCCACACAGCTCGCCGCGACCTGGACCTCGATCCCCTCGCCGGCGGTCTTGCTCACGCCGACGACGCGCTTCGCCGACCTCAACGGCGACGGCGTGCAAGATGTCCTCGCGCAGCCGTCCCCGGGCGAGCTGTGGCGCTTTATCGGCGGCGGCGCGACCCCGTTCGGCGTCGCCGAGCCGATCGCGCTCGACCTCAGTTTTGATTTATCCGACCCCCATGTCGCGCTCGCCGACATGAATTTGGACGGCCGCGTCGACGTGCTGCGCCACGATGACGCGGACGCCTGGCTCTGGCTGCAGCTGCGCGACGGAGCCGGGTACG
>Ga0116158_10001125_pt1 | contig 24640 bp, 19 predicted proteins | sample AD_UKC052_MetaG_FD_89883 | JGI IMG/M metagenome (GOLD analysis project Ga0116158, IMG submission 89883) | Active sludge microbial communities of municipal wastewater-treating anaerobic digesters from USA - AD_UKC052_MetaG | ecosystem: Engineered > Bioreactor > Anaerobic > Digestate | place: USA... | reverse complement strand
TTTAAGGTAAACAGTATTGATTACCTGTTAAAGCCCATTAAAAAACAGGAACTGGAAAATGCATTTACCAAATACAGGTCTTTCAGGCCTAAGGCAGGCGTGGCTTCATTTGACATACAAAAATTACTGCAGGCTTACGGCGGGCAACAGAATAGTTATAAGAAGAGATTTATCGTAAAATACGGAGATCATATAAAAGCAATTACTACTGAAGAGATCGCCTATTTTTATACGGAAGACAAAGTTAATTTCCTAACTACATTCGAAGGCAGGCGATTTACCATAGATTTTAATCTCGACAACCTGGAAACACTGCTTGAACCAAAACAGTTCTTTCGCATTAACCGGCAGTTTATTATTTCCATACAATCTATTGCCGAAATGCTGTCTTATAGCAAGAGCCGTGTGTTGATTAAATTAAACCCCGCAACGAAGCACGAAACCATTGTAAGCACAGAGAGATCGGCCGATTTTAAATCCTGGCTTGGTGATGGCAGTTAGATCTACGAATGATGATTTCACCATAATAAAACGACTCCATTGCATAAAGCGATCGGGTCGTTTTATTTTTAGTCTACACTTAACCGTTATTACATAATGGCGAACATATTTAAATCCACCTAACTGAAAACATAAGGCTGAAACGCTTTGTCAGCCAGTTTTTCCCGTTCAGCTATCTTTTTTCCCAATTCAGTAACAAACGCTTTTAACGGCCTTGAAACAGGTATACTTTTACAACGTAATCAATTCATTTATTCTTTAAATTATCAAAGCCATGAAAAAAGTATTCATCTTCGCAGCCATGTTTATTATGACTGCCACTGCAACAAACGCCGCTGCAAATCCTGTGATCAACCATGCTGTAAAAAACCCGGTATCTGTACTGGCAACACCCCCGGCAGCTGTGACTTCAGCATTCCGGGCCATGTTTGGAAACGTACCCGTACGCCAATGGAAACTCAGGAGCAATGCTCAATGGAGAGCCCATTTTACCAGGAACGGCAGAGCCTGGGAAGCTACTTTTACAAGTAGTGGTGTATTGGTTAAATCTGAACCAGCATAGTAACTATGCAAACTGTTCGCTAAAAAACTGCCGCCGTGGATGCGGCAGTTTTTTTATGCCCCAACTTTTGAGCATAATTAATCCAATGATTTCATTTCCATTTACCAACCTGTTTATCAAAATACGAATCATGATAGTTCCTGCAAACCTGCCAGGACCCAGCGTTGTCGCATATTACAACAATTGCATGCAGACAAAATAAAAAAGCAATGAAGGAATAAAATAAAATCCTTTGGCATAATTATTGTCATTTTCCTGTCATGAAAAACCCTGTCACCATATTACTCATGACAGTTCACCTGTTGGCATACACAAACTTCGCCCAGGTGATCAGGTTTCCTAACCTCATCCATCACTATTACCTGCATCATCAACAAGACAAACACATTGGCTTTCTTGATTTCCTTAAAATGCATTATGGAAATTTCAATGATCATAAGACCAGTGAAAACAAAGATGACATGCAGCTGCCTTTTAAAACCATGGATATTCATTTAGCTGCACAGGCCCTGGTAGCTCCTTTATTTTCATTTCAAACACAGATACCTACAATAACTTATCAAAAATTTGTGTTTAGCTATTACAGCAAACTTATTCCGGATACCCCCGCAAAAAGCCTTCTCCGCCCTCCCATCCTCTAACACATATTTACATGTCTTTCAAAATTAACAACCTGAAGGTTGTTTAATCCTGCATGTATATATACAATTGACCAACTTAGATATTTAGCCAGGGACGTACTGGCTGAGCAGACTTTTATTTCCAATACATCATAAAAAAACTGAAATGAAAAACTCTTTAACCTTCTTTTTCAGCCTGCTGTTTTTTGCGGCAGTTTTCTTCATAGCCTGTGAGCATGAGATCCCTCATGATTACTGTGCAACGGATCCTATTACCCTGACTGTAACAAAAACGGATGCCAACAGCAACCAGGACAATGGCTCCATTTTAGCAACCGCAACCGGGGGAAGTGGATTTGTATACAGCCTCAATGGTGCACCATTTGCAGACACCGGGTACTTCAGTGGGCTTCATGCAAACATGACCTACCAGGTAGTAGCAAAAAACTCCTGGGGATGCACGGACACAGCGCTGGTAGATATTGGTGAGATCGCTCCGGTCGACCCATGTGCTGGTGTGACCGTTACTGTAAATGTGACCAATACAAATGCAACAGCAAATCAATCGAACGGAACCATTACGGCAGCAGCGAGTGGAGCCAGTGGTTTTACCTACAGCCTCAACAACGGAGCCTTCCAGGCATCTGGCAATTTTACCGGGCTGGCAGCAGGTAATTATACCGTTACCGCAAAAAGCAGTGACGGTTGCATAGGAACCGGGCAAACCATCATCGGTTCAACCAATCCATGTTCGGGGGTAACCGTAGCCGTTACTACAACGAAAGTGGATCCAACAACCGGGCAGTCGAATGGCAGCATCACCGCCAGCGCAACCGGCGGAAGCGGCTTCACTTTCAGTCTCAACAACGGTGCCTACCAGGCCAGCGGAAATTTCACCGGACTTGCTGCAGGCAATTACCTGGTTACGGCTAAAAATTCAAACGGCTGTACCGGGGTAAAAAATGTAACCCTGGTTGCCATCAATCCATGTGCGGGGGTAACGGTTACCGTTAGTACCACAAAAGTCGATCCTACCGCTGGTCAGTCGAATGGTTCCATAACAGCTACTGCTACAGGAGGTACTGGATTCACTTATAGCCTGAACAATGGAGCCTTCCAGGCAAGTGGCACTTTCAATGGACTGGCTACAGGTAACTACACAGTAACAGCTAAAAACTCCAATGGCTGCATTGGGGTTAAAAATGTAACCCTGGGTACCGCAAATCCTTGTGCAGGAGTTACCATCACAGTATCTACCACCAAAACAGATCCTACCCTTGGGTTATCAAACGGTTCTATTACGGCAACGGCTACTGGCGGAACGGGCTTTACTTACAGTCTCAATGGCGGCGCTTACCAGGCCAGTGGTACATTCACGGGATTGGCAGCCGGAACCTATACCGTTACTGCTAAAAGTTCACAAGGATGTTTAGGCTCAAAAACAGTTACCCTTACTTCTGTAAATCCATGTACAGGTGTAAACATCGCGGTAAGTTTAACCAAAACCGATCCTACGATGAACCAATCCAACGGTACCATAACTGCAACAGCTACCGGTGGTACAGGATTTACGTACAGCCTCAACAACGGACCTTACCAGGCTAGTGGAACTTTTTCCGGCCTCGCTGCAGCAACTTATACGGTAACAGCTAAGAGCTCACAGGGTTGTCTTGGTTCTGCCAGCATCACATTAACCGGCACCAATCCATGTACCAATACTGTTATAACCATCAGCAACGCGATCGTGAATGTTACGCCTTGCTCTACACCTGTCAACAACGGGAAAATAACGGTTACGGCTAGTGGTTCATCTGGATATACCTATAACCTCAATGGTGGTGCTTACCAGGCCAGCAATATCTTCAGTGGACTTGCCACCGGATCCTTTACTGTTGGTGTAAAAGACCTTAACGGTTGTACAAAAACATCAACTGCCACGGTAGGCACGGCGCCACGCGGACCATTGTTTGACCAGGCACGCAGCCTGATCCTGTCCCGTTGCGGCGCTTCAAACTGCCACACGAACGGAGGCAATAAAGCAGGCTACAATTTTGACAACGATTGCAACATTGTCACGGCCTGGAGTGCTATCAAAGCATCTTGCGTAACGTCCAACAGCATGCCCAATTCACCGCAACCACAACTTACCGCGGCAGAAAAAGCAACGCTAAACAACTGGATCAATGCAGGCCATGGTTATGGCAATTAAATGACCATATACCGGGTGATTAAGGTCACCCGGTATTTTTTAAAAGTATAATAATGATTACCATAAAATCAACAACATGAAACTAAAAGGCATCTATACCATCATTCCTGCCATACTGGGATTATTGGCCATAAGCTCCTGTTATTATGATAAAGCAGACCTGTTATATCCTGCGATCGTGTCGGGATGCGATACCGCCAATGCAATATCCTATACCCAAAAAGTAGTACCCATACTGCAACAGCAATGTTACAGTTGTCACCAGGCCCCCGGGGGGTCGGGAGGTATTGACATGGGCACTTATGATACCGACAAAGCCATTGCGATTGATGGCAAATTGCATGGTTCAATCAGTTATGCACCCGGTTATTCTCCGATGCCAGAAGGCGCTCCCAGGTTAACCGATTGCCAGATCGCTACAATCAAAAAATGGATCGACGAAAATTCGCCAAACAATTAAAAAAAACAGTTTATGAAAAGAAAAACCATCCTGTATTCTTTTATAACCGTAATCATTATCCTCGGCGCACTCTGCTTCGTTGCATTTCGGGAATACAACCGGAAGCATGTTGATGTTGCTGATAAACCGGCAGCTTACACAATCAGCGGTGCCGAAATCATAAAAGCTTTCTCAGCAGATGAAAAAGCAGCCAACAGCAAGTATCTCGATAAAGTAATCGCCATCAATGGAACCGTTAAATCGGTTGACAAAGATGAGCAATCATCCATTACCGTTATACTCAGTGATGCAGGCTCTATGTCTTCTGTAAGATGCAGTGTCGACAGCATTCATAATGAACAAGCCGACAACCTCGTTTCTGGTAGCCAGGTGACTGTAAAAGGAGTCTGTACTGGTTTCAATGCCGATGAATTACTGGGTTCAGATGTCATTTTGAACAGATGCAGCATAAAAAAAATCAATAACAATTAAACCAACATTCCAATGAAAAAAATCATCATCTCCCTGGCCCTGGTCGTACTGGCATGCCAGTCACAGGCACAGGACAAATACTTTACAAAAACCGGCAAGATCTATTTTGATGCCACAACACCCGCCTCACCGGAAAAAATTGAAGGCACAAATAAATCAGTAACCTGCGTGATCGATTCAAAAACCGGCAACCTTCAATTCTCAGTACTAATGAAAGGTTTCGAATTTGAAAGAGCCCTGATGGAAGAACATTTTAATGAGAATTATGTGGAAAGCAGCAAATACCCTAAAACAGAATTCCGCGGCCAGGTCACAGACAACAGCACTGTGAATTATCATGCAGATGGAGTTTACCCTGTAAAAGTAAAAGGGAAAATGAACCTGCATGGCGTGAGTAAAGATGTAGAAACAAGCGGAAAAATAACCATCAAGGGAGGAAAAATAATTGCATCTGCAGCATTTGCTATCGTACTGGCCGATTACAATGTATCGATCCCAACCCTGGTTTCAGACAAAGTATCGAAAAACGCCAGCATCACGGTTGAATGTGTTATGGAACCACTTAAATAATCCAATAACTAATTGACTCATACAAAATATTCAACATGAAAAAACTACATCTGGCAGCAACATGCCTTTTCATCTTCCTGTTTAGTAGCCAGCAATCCTTGGCACAGGACGACCTGTTATCGCTGGTTGCAAAAGACAAGCCTAAAAAAGAACGGATCAAATATGCATTCAAATCGCCGAGGGTTATCAATGGTCACTCTATGGAATTTCTGAATCCACGTACAATGGACTTCAGGATATTGCATCGCTTTGGTCCATTAGACCAGGGATATAAAAATTTCTTCGGGTTCGACCAGGCCAATATGCGGATGGGGCTTGACTTTGGAATTTTTCACAACCTGATGGTTGGTATCGGCAGGAGCAATTATAAAAAAGAAGTTGATGGCTATATTAAATTCGCTCCGGTGAGGCAATCAACAGGTCCCGGAAGTTTCCCGGTAACGATTGCACTGGTTTCGGGTATGACACTGAATACATCGCCGTGGGAAGATCCGGCCAAGCAGAACTTTTATACTTCAAGACTGGCCTATTATTTTCAAACCATTATCGGCAGAAAATTCAGTGAATCTTTTACTTTCCAGCTTTCCCCTACACTTGTTCACCTGAACATTGTTCCACTGCAAACACAATCCAACGATATTTATGCATTAGGGGCAGGCGCCAGGATGAAAGTTTCAAAGCGGGTAGCCATTACCGTTGACTATTTCCACAACTTCAACGGGCTGGAAGAAGGCGTAACATTTGACCCCATTTCCGTAGGATTTGACATTGAAACAGGCGGGCACGTTTTCCAGCTTCACTTCTCAAATGCAACCGGCATGAATGAACGGGCCTTTATCATGGAAACCACAAACGACTGGGCCAAAAAGCAGATGCGTTTCGGTTTTAACCTCAGCAGGGTGTTTCAACTCGGAAAGAAAAAAGAAAAGAAAAAAGCTGAACCGAAAGGAAATATCATTACGATCATTAATAAATAAGAGACCGAATTACCCGTAACTTACACAAAGGATTTTGACATAATAATACATCCCGTAAATTTCTTTACGGGATGTTCGATTTATAAAACAGCTTACATCCACTTTGCTGCAAAACTCAAAAGGCTTTTCCTGAGGTCGGCAAACATCTCTTCAAATCGCAATATCTTATCCCGTTGTTCGGGATGATCCTGCATTTTCCGGTGATCACTGGCTACGGGGTTTTCTGCAATGGATTTTTCAATGCCGTGTTCATGTTTTTTGATTTCATGATGCAGGAGATCGATCTGCTCACGTTGAATCGTCAATTGATTCTGGTATTTCTCAACAACGGCCAACATATCCTTGTCGGAATTCTTCCCGGCAATATCATCCAGCCTGTTTTGCAATACGGCCAAATCGTCCTTGTAAAATGATAATTTGTTCAGCCATTCTTTGTGCTCGCTGTGGAGCTGCATGATGGGTTTTTCTGTATTCATGTATATGTTATTTATTTATACAAATTGACAAATGCCTTGTTTTTAAAATTATGACCATGCTCATCATAAAACTTGAAATAAATCAGGGCTTTTTTGTACAACAGATATTTACATTTATGTATACTTTGCCCGGTAACCAAACGGTCGTTCGCTCTTGCTAAAGGCAATCAAATTTTAATTGGCCTGTAACGGGTTGGTCTTTAATACACTAATAAAGCAATAATAATAGGGTCAAATCCCAGTATCTGCAAGCATTTGCATTGTATAACATTAACATCCCGGCTAGGCGAATAAGACTACCTTACATGGTGGCCGGCGATAAAGCCGGTACTAAAATCAACCAATATGTCAAACATAACACAGGTGTTAAATGTAGAAAAGAACCTGAAAATGCTGAAGAAAAGTGTACATGCCTCCGATCGCGATCAACTGCTTAGCAGCACCGGCCCTTTTACTTTTTTCGCCCCTACCGATATTGCCTTTGAAAAATTAGCCAAAGGCATGATGGAAAAATTACTTGAACCTCAAAACAGGCCTCAACTTACCGACCTGTTGAATAATCATATCGTAAGTGGAAAGATCGCTTTTGCAGATCTTAAAGATGGTGATAAATTAAAAACGGTCAATGGTAAAGAACTATTGGTACAGGAAAAAAATGGCGCAGTGAGCATAGGAGATATCAGTATCCTTCCACGTGAAGCAAAAATTTCCAATGGGGTTTTATACCTGATGGACACCGTGATTCAATAATACCTTTCAAACTTTTTATAAAAAAGAGCCCATACAAACCGGGCTCTTTTTATTTCAATTCATATTTTAATAAAGTCTGTTACAAATTGTTTGCAACTTTATAATTTTTTCAGCCGCATTTCAACCCGCCTGTTTCTTGCCCGGTTCACTTCTGTATCATTGGGCGCTGCCGGCCGATCGGGTCCATAACCTACAGCTATAACCCTGTCATCAGCAATGTTTTTGTTTACCAGGAAATCTTTACAGGCCTTTACTCTTTTATAGGAAAGGGAACGATTGTAAGCACGATCGCCTTCAGACGATGTATGTCCCGACAGCTCAATTTCAGCACCAGGATTTGCCTGTAAAAATGCAACAAGTTTCTCCAGGTCGGGAATTGAATGAGGTTTAATTTCGGATTTACCCTGGTCGAACAAAATATTATTCAATACGATCGTTTCGCCAACCTGCAATAGCTTCTTATCAAACTTCGCTGATTTTCCTTTTGCCAGGTAAATGATCACTTCAGGATTCTGATCACCCTCTCCTATATCGGCCGTTGAAGTTCCGTCGATATAGCCTGAAGCTGTCGCACCCAATACTTCAAAACCTGTAGGAATATCTTTCAATTCAAACTCGCCAAGGGCATTGGTTTGCACGGCTTCATTGTCGGGTGTAAACACCTTTGCCGCGGCTACAGGCTTATCGGTATCTTTTTCAAGTACTTTTCCCCTCACTACTCCTTTACAGGTATTTTCTCTTTTACGGTTTACAAGTAGCCTGATGAAATCGAGCGCAAAACCATCTGCAGAACCATTCAATTCATCAACATAAATTTCTAAGGTAGCCCTTGACGTTAGTTCAGGAAATAAATCTTCTGTTAACGGAATAGAAATGAGTTTTCCTACCGGGCCGGTCTGATCAATGGCATTTAATATCTTCTCTCCTTCCACGAACTTTTTTCCATTCACGAGCAACTGAAATTTCGAACACAACTGGGTTGCCTGGAAATCGTCGATGAATAATTGCAGGTACACATTTTTAATGACCATATCTTTTAAAGCAACGGTGGGCAGACTCCAGGTAACGGGCCTGGTAACATTTGGATCAAAGCTTCCGCTGTAGCCATCTGCGCCACAGGAGTGATCTGCCGATGGTTTGAACCTGGACGACATTAATATCCTGTCAAAACCCGGAAGATCTGCCCGGTTGGCTTCCCAGGGAAATGCATGTGATTCAGACATTCTGCCACAGAAAGGATCAAACCCATCCGGCCACCCAAAACCGAGATTATCCACATCGCCGATGCGGATGATGCAATCAGCTTCGGAGGAATTCTTTATCAAAGCTTGCTGGGCCTTCCAGTCGGTATCAGCTGAGTGTGTCTTTACCTGTGCATGCAGGTAAGAATAATGCATGAGTGTACAAACCGATAATAAAAACAAAGTAATGTGTTTCATAACCGTTGTATTTAGAAGTTGTAAAATTTTACAAATGTCACGGCTGACTGCTATGTACAAAATCTGTTCGGCTATACGTTCCCGGTGTAGCATGATCACCTTCCCTGAACCGGATATCTACATAATCAATATTGCCGAGTTCGGTAAGATTATAGGTAACTTCTGCAAGCCAGGATTCAGCCCCGCTTGATCCCATCTGCCTCGTGAGGTAATTGCTTTTAGGAATTTTTATATAAATACTATCACCCGAAATTTTTTGAAACTCGATCTTAATTTCAGGGTACATGCCATTCATCATTTCTATGATGCTGTTGGCATTGAGTGAGTCGGCCGGAATAGGCCTGGTTTTCAACATAACAAGACCTTGCTTCGGATGGATATCTGATTCCCAGAAATAATGAGCATCCGATTTAGCAGATGCTGAATCGGGCGTTAATACTGGAGCCACCATTTCAGGTGTCGTTTTATCTTCATCGGTATCGTTGTTGTTACAGGATGTTGCAAAAAAAGCAACCAGCACATAGAAGAGAATCTTTTTCATATGTTCGATTTAGTGCGTGAAGCCAGGTTTTAATGAAAAAACAGGTTATACTGGCATTGTAAAATTACCAACTAAGCATTGGCTTTCCATGATCAAGGTCATTTTTCCTGCTGATTTAAAATAATGCAGGTACACAGGAGAATATTCTCATTAACAGATTCATATTTATTGCCTGCATAACTCCTCTATCATTGTTTCATAACCCGGATATTCCTTAGCCAAATCCTGACGGTGCGCCAGCTCGAAATCATCAAAATCAAAACCCGGAGACACTGTGCAACCGACAAAACAAAATCGGCTTCCTGTTGCAGGCCTGCTGGCAAACCAGCAATGAGCTGGTACTACATATTGAAACCGTTGACCAGCATCAACATCATTTCCCAATAAAACAATATTCAATGTGCCATCTTGCTGCAGGATAAATATCTCTAAAGGACCACCCGCATAAAAATGCCAGCATTCATCGCTTTTGATCCGGTGAAAAGCAGAATAATGACCTTGTTCCAGTAAAAAAAAGATTGCAGTAGACAATACCCTATCTCCGGAAAATCCCGCCGGCAGCGATTCTTTGGGAATAACATCTTTACTCCTGTATGTTTCGGAATACCATCCGCCTTCGGGATGTGGCAGGAGATTGAATTGTTGAATGAGTTGCTGAACAGATTTCATATAGGATGCTTATATGGTATAAAACAAAGATACATCCCCTCTTCCCTTTGTACAAAACCTCCTCAATAAGTTTACCTTTACCGAAAAAAGTATTGAAATTTCTGAAAGCATGCAGCAGGCCAAACCAGATCATGGTGATCGTTTTTTTGTGTTTAATCATGCCGTTTCATGCAGATGCCAATACTTCCTTGGAGGAAGACTCCCTGGCAACTTCCCATACCCGGGAAGCCCTTGCTTATCTTGACAGTGTTGGCGACCTGTTGCCCAGCACCCATTGGCCAAGGATCAAACCAACTTATTTTCTTCGCAACCTGAGATCAACCATCAAAGAGCCCGTTCGCATTTATCCTGGCATGGGAACAAATTTCTGCGGGTACGGTGCCATCACTTACCTGCTCATCCAGGATGATCCTTTAGGGTATGCGAGGCTGTTAGTATCTCTTTACAAAGACGGAATGGCTACCTATGGAAAAAGTCATTTCAATCCTTCAAAGCAGGTTAAGAAAGCGGCCGGCCATTTACGGTTCAAGGGCATACTCGATATTCATCCCGCCGAACAGATGTGGTACCTCACCCTGGCAGATCACTACAAAGGCTACCTGAATTTTTTTAACCGGCGATATAACCCGGGTGATGAAGATCGCTTATGGGCAGCAGTGAATTTTGCCAAGTTCAACAGGATGGCAAGGAACCTTATGCATTACAGCATCAATGCACGCGGCTCAGACCTGCTGCGGCCCAACATTGATGACCTTTATGATTATATCAGCAATAAAATGAAAACAGGAAAAGTGGTACTGTTTATCAATAACCGTATTGTACATAAAAAAAATCACAGCACCTTGAAACTCGGCATTCCCACACATTTCATCGTGGCTGAAAAGATCAGCAAGGAAAATAATCTTATCACATTTGTTTATTGGGATTATGGTGGCAGAACTCAATTGCAGATGTCGCCCGCATTATTCAAAAGAATTATTTTCGGGATCAGCACCTGTACCAGAAAAGCAAAGAAATCATGAATAAGCTATATCCATACCTTTTCTATTCGCTCATCCTGTTCATGCTGAATGCCTGTACAGGCCGCAAAATATCTGCCACCTATTATAATGAACATTCGGCTGCACTTGACAGTATCGAAGATTCATATCAACAGCTTTACCAGCATCATCCTTTCAGTATCGGCTTTACCGATATTCATTTTAAAACTGTTTCTGTTGAGATCTTAACAGACTCACTGAAATACATATACGAATTTTCAGTTGATGAAAAAAGACTGCCCGATAGCCTGGAAAGGTATGGTCTCAATGTTGCAGGTACCATGGCCCTTATCAGGAATATTCAGCGGATTCACTGCACCTGGATCAATAAAGTGAATTATTATGTGGATGAAAAAAGGCATTCTATGATCTTTATTTCCATCAAGCCAGTTGCCGTCACGGCACCATTCTCCTACAAAAAATACTATGTATTAGCCTATTTCAGGCAGCCCCAGTATTTTGATGACCAGGGAAGGTTGCTCGACAGGCGTAAACGCCGCAGACTCCGAATGATCAATGGCGATATATTCAGGCGGATAAATGATAAAGTGTGTTATACTATTTCCGGAAAATTCAGGTAAAGCATGGTTACCCGGTTGATTTTAAATTGATAAAAGCACATTACATTCGTAAAAAATAACCGATGAAGACGATAATACCCGTGATCTTAATGATTTTCAGTTTCTGTATGGCAAATGCCCAGGACAGTAGTTATTACAGCCAGGCAGAGATTATCTACGGCAGAAAAGACGGTATGGCATTGACCATGCTGAAACTTACACCAAGGAAAGATGCAAAAGGTAAAGCCATCATCAGTGTCGTAAGTGGCAATTGGGTTTCGGGCATAACCATGTTAAATTCATTTACCCGCCGGGCAGGTATCTATACCAGGAACGGATACACGATGTTTTTGGTTATGCATGGGTCGCAACCACGGTACAGCATACCCGATGAAATGGAAGACATCAAAAGAGCAGTACGGTTTATACGGCATCATGCAGCAGAATATGGAATAGATTCAATGCATATCGGCATTACCGGGTCGTCGTCAGGCGGTCACCTGTCGTTGATGACAGCACTCTCCGATGACAAGCCTCCTTTATATATCAGGGACGCCGCTGACAGGGTATCTGCTAAGATCCAGGCTGCTGCTGTATATTTCCCACCTGTAGATTTTCTGAACTGGGGTGGTAAAAGCGCTTCTACCAGGCAGGAATTGTTGCGCAAGGCCAGGGTAACGGCTGCTTTTGATTTTAAAAAGATCAATGATACCACGGGTGTATTTGATCGTATAACAGATGAAGAACAGATCAAAAAGATCGCTTTTGACATTGCTCCCATCAACCAGGTAACCTCAAATGACCCACCGGTTATTATTGCTCACGGTGACGCAGACCCGATCGTGCCCTTACAACAATCAGAATCGCTCATCAAAGCACTGAAAGACGCAGGCGTACCCAATGAACTCATCATCAAACCAGGAGGTAGTCATGGCTGGAACAACAGCGAGGAGCAGGATCTGAAATTCATCGCATGGTTTGATAAATACCTGAAATAACGTGTATTTGATCAATACCCGATCGCCAATTTCAATTTTCCCCACAATTCATTGTCAAAACTGGATAGCGCCAGCTGCACATTGCCGGCAGATTCGCCCATGCGGATGACCACGAGTTTCTGGGAAGGAACCACGTAAACTTTCTGGTCATTTTTTCCCAGTGCCGCATACATGTCGGCCGGCGCATTTGGAGTTAACATGCCAGGTAAAACCGCCTGGAAACCCGGAAGCATATACGAAGATTTTCCATTTAACCAGGTGAGGTACCCGTAAGAAGGATTCATGCTTTGAGAAGAATTCACCTGTGCCTGGAAAAAACCATCATCACTAAGGATCGGTGTTTGCGACCACTTTCCCCGGTTAAGCATTAACAGGCCAAAACGGGCCATGCTGCGGGCATCACTGAAATACACATTGTTGTAACCGGATGGCAGCCACAGGCCTTTCATGCCAATGCGATCCCTGATCTTCATTTGAAAATAATTATTGAACGTTGTGCCACTTGCCTGTTCAATCACTTTATCCATCAGCGTATATGGGGCATTGTGATATGCCCAACGGCTACCCGCATCCGCTTTATACTGCAAACATGCAGGTGTTGTACAATCATTATCCGGGCTTACGCCATCATCAAGGCCGGTAGTCATGGTAAGCTGGTGACGAACCGTAATCAGGTCTTCTTTTGCTGCGGGCAATGAGGTCCACCCGGTGCCGAGATACTGCGATGTTTTATCCGTGATCCGCAAGATACCTTCTTGTTGTGCGATCCCCGTGAGCATTGCTGTTACCGTTTTACCGGCAGAAGCCCAATACCAGTTACTGTCGGCCGTAAATGTGCCGAAATATCGTTCTGCCACGATCTTCCCATTTTTTAAAACGATGAAGGCCCTGGTCTTTTTCAACTGCAGGTAGGCATATACAGAATCCAGTTGAGACAGGTTCCATCCAAGAGAAGCGGGAGCTGTTGCAGACCATTCGGTACTATTGATCGGGGGAAAATACAATGTATCGGTTACCGGATTTACCACAACAGGATTGGGTATGGGATTGTCTCCGGATTTTTTACAGGATGCCAGTATGAATAAAAAGAGCAGGAATGCGGTAATATATCTGGTCATGGAAATATTTAACTTGTTTCAGACTCCGGAAAGTTCGCCGGGTTTAATTCATTGCAAGGTAAATCTTAAATTGAAAGAGAATTTAATCAGCAATACTTTTCCCGTTCAGTAATCCGATATCCTTATTCAACCATAAAAAAAACGGGTAAGGTAACTATGGCTTGAAAAACTTTTAATTCACTTCTACTTTAGCAAAACCAATTACAAAGAACTATGTTCATGTAGATCCAGGCTGCAGAGCCGGTTTTACGATACCAATGAAATGTGCTTAATGTTTATAGATCAATTTCCAATAACTTCAAGGGAAACCTGATAGCGCCGGCACAACACCGGCGCTTTTCCATGTGCCTTTACCAGGAAATGACGGCTAAAAATTAAAAGCTACCTTTACCACTTGTGAAGGCCTTCTATACCAGGATAAATACGTATCCGCAGCCTTCCTCCAACATGATTTTATGACATTTACAGATTTAAATATCAGCACACCGCTCCTAAGAGCATTGGATGAAAATGGCTTTACCATACCAACCACTATTCAACAGCGTGTATACCCGGTCGTTATGTCGGGCCGTGACATATGCGGAATTGCACAAACCGGCACAGGCAAAACCTTTGCGTACCTTTTACCATGCTTACGTCAATGGACCTTTAGTAAGAATCCTTCTCCACAAATTCTGATCCTGGTGCCAACAAGGGAACTCGTTGTTCAGGTTGTGGATGCGATCCATTTGCTAAGTGCTTACATGAATGTAAAAGCTGTAGGGGTGTATGGGGGTGTAAATATCAATACCCAGAAAAAAGAAGTTGAAACCGGTGTAGATATCCTTGTTGCTACTCCCGGCAGGTTATACGACCTGGCCATGAATGGCGCATTTAAAACAAAGATGATCCGCAGGCTGGTTATTGATGAAGTGGATGAAATGCTGAACCTGGGATTTCGTACGCAGTTAAAGAATATACTGGAACTGATACCAGCTAAAAGACAGAACCTGATGTTTTCGGCTACCATCACCGACGAAGTAGAGAAACTGATCAGTGAATATTTCAATGACCCTGTTTACATTGAAGCTGCTCCAACAGGTACGCCGTTGGAAAACATTAACCAGGGATTATACGAAGTGCCTAATTTCAATACGAAAGTAAACCTGCTGAAACAATTGCTCGAATCCGATCAAAGCATGACCAGGCTCCTGATCTTCGCGGCTACCAAACAACTGGCAGATCAATTGTATGAACAACTGGAACCCCTTTTTCCTGGCACTGCCGGGGTTATACATTCCAATAAAGAACAGAACCACCGGTTCAATACAGTAAAGCAATTCAAAGAAGGCAATTACCGTTTCATCATCGCAACCGACATCGTTGCCAGGGGCATTGATGTGGCAGAAGTAACCCATGTCATCAATTTTGATATGCCGGCCGTACCCGAAAATTATATGCATCGGATAGGCCGTACCGGTAGAGCCGATAAACAAGGCATTGCCATCAGTTTTATGACCGAAAAGGAAAGACCTTATCTAAAAGCCATTGAATCACTGATGAAATATGAAGTACCTGTATTGCCTTTACCGTCAGACCTCTTGATTTCAACTGTGCTCACTCCCGATGAAGAACCAAAGGTATACATGAAGCCTCCACAGGTGAAGATCCCCAAAAAAGAAGATGCCGGCCCGGCCTTTCACCCTAAATCAGCCAAGAACAGTAAAGTGAATTTTGTGGTGAGCAGGAAAGACCGTATGATGGCGAAATACGGCAAGCCATTGAAACGTGGTGGAAAGAAATGATCAGCCATTGCTTGCCTGATCGATCTTGATGCTTTTTGATTTTTTCTTTAGCAATGCCCTGGCCTCTCTTTTGATTTCCAATAAGGAAGATTTTACCTGCTTTACTTTATCATCGGGCCATTCTTCTGGATTTGACCAATATTCTGCTTTACCTAGTAAACGCAAATACAGGTCATCATCCAGTTCCCTGACCGTTTTGGCTGCTTCAAGCCACATATCCGATAACTCCTGGTCTGATTTGTATGTACCACTGATGGATTTGGAAATAAAAATACTGGTACGGTTAGCCGCTTTATTGATGGCTTCTATTGCATCATATACCTTTGCCCTTTTCTTTCCTTTCTTGTCTATAAGCTCTTTTATCTCTTTAAGACTCTCTTTTACAATGTCTAACCACATGCAGTAATAATTTATCGGAACTGTAAAATAGGATAAATATAAATTGATTCTGCTAAAAACCTGGAACAGTCAGTAATGCTATATCTGTCATGCTTTCTAAAAAAAGCTCCTATGAATTTCTTCTCCCGGATAATATTCCTATATTTAAAATCCAAAACTTACACTGGTGAAGAAAATTCTACAACTTGCCTTTCTGCTGGTTATGTCAATCGTGACCAGGGGCCAATCGTTTACCTGGAGCGGTTATGCGCATATTGCCGACCAGCAAACGATCAACATTCCCATAAATGTTTCAGGCCTGCAGTCATCCATTGATACCAATTTTGGTGTTGCACATGTTTGTCTCGACATCATGCACTCCTACAACAGCGACCTTGAAATAAGTCTTATTTCACCAGGTGGAACTACCGTAATGCTCATCCAGGGAACGGGCGGATCGAGTAATAATTTCCTGGGAACTTGTCTCGGAATGGACGGTACCGCATTCACGAATGCCCAGGCTCCTTATACCGGCATATTTTACCCGGCAGGCAATGTTGCTTCTTTCAATAACGGGCAAAATCCAAATGGAACATGGACATTGGTGATACATGATATAGCTACGCCAGATACGGGTTACATCAGTAGTGCATACATTGTTTTCACCAACAATCCACCCAGGCAGGTTGCCAGTAGTGGCAATGGTGTTCCGGTAGGAAATTATGTTTGCGCAACCTGTATTTGTCCGCCCGATGCTGGCGAATTTGGATGCGATCTGCTTCCGGATATGACGGCATCGGCCAAAGAAATTTTAGAAAATCACGTAGAAGAACCAGGGTTCCTTTATATATCCAATGCCACTCCAAACATTGGTTATGGGCCGTTGGATATTTATGGAGTTGATTCCTGTTTCTGTGGAACAACACATGTTCCCTGCAATACAATTTGCCCCAGTGGTGAACCGGTAAAACATGTGGTAAAACAAAGGGTTTATCACAAAAGATTTGGACAGGATACCCTTAGTTATTACGATCGTTTGGCCGGCAAGATGACCTTCCATATTCAACATGGTCACCTGCACGTTGACAATTGGGCCAATTATTCTTTGCGTAGCGCCACTTCCAACCCGGATGCCCGCACCTGGCCGATCATTGCTCCAGGAACCAAGCAAAGTTTTTGCCTGATCAACCTCGGTAATTGTGCCAATAATCCCGGTGAATGTGTAGATAATAATGGAAACAATGTACTTACTGCGCCAAATCATAATGTAGGCTGGCATACAGGCTGTGGGTTGAACCAGGGTATTTATCCCGGCAATTATGATGTGTATAGTGTTAATCTCAACGATCCCATTCCTTTGCAAAATGTTTGTAATGGTAATTATTATATTGTATCGATAACAGACCCGGATGATAATTTCCTGGAAAGCGATGAAAGCAATAACTGGATAGCAGTACCGATTACATTAACACAACAGAATGTAACGCCAACGATCAATCCAAATGGATCAACCAGCATTTGTCCCGGTAGTACGGTAACACTTACCTCAAGCCCTGCATCAAATTATCTTTGGTCGAACGGGGCTACTACCCAATCGATCACTGTTGGCACTGCAGGAACATATACCGTATCGAGTAATTGCGGAACGGCTACGATGACATCACAGCCCATAACCGTTACCGTTATCCCTGCCAATGCAGTTGTAACGGCAGCCATTTCTATTTCAAACGGAAGCAATCCAACCTGCCCTGGTGTGTCGATCATATTTGATGCAACGGTTACCAATGGGGGCAGTTCGCCAACTTATCAATGGAAAGTGAATGGCAGTAACGTTGGCACCAATAGCCCGACATATACCACTACTTCGCTAACAAACGGACAGGTTGTGACCTGCGTAGTAACATCCAATATTTCCTGCCTGGCAGGTGCTCCGGCTACTTCAAATGCCATAACGATGATTGTGACTCCTCCTGCAGCACCTGCAGTGAATATTGCCTTAAGTACCGGTGTAAACCCTCAATGTTCAGGTGATGAGGTGATCTTCACAGCTACAGCTGCCAATGCAACAAATACAAGTTATCAATGGCTGCTGAATGGAAATAATACCGGCACTAACAGTAACACGTATGCGAGCAGTAGTCTTACCAACGGGCAAACCATACGCTGTAATATAACGGCTAACAGTAATTGTCCATTGACCCGTGTACTTGGTACCGGAACAGGTTTAAATGATTATCGTAGCGATCTTGGTGCAGCATATCCAACCTACTATGGAAACGGAAGGCAGCAATACCTGGTATTGGCATCAGAGCTCAGTGGCCTGGGCCTTTCAGCCGGCAATATCAATTCGCTTGGCTTTAATGTGGCCGGCGTTGTTACCGGTAATCCATCTACCCTCAACGGGTATACGATAAAAATGGGGCTAAGCCCGGTTACTTTCTTAACGGGCGCTTTCCAGGCACCGGCATTTACAACAGTATTTGGACCGGTTAATTATAAACCAACGCTGGCAACCGTTAACACTCACTTGTTTTCTACCCCGTTTTATTGGGATGGCACATCTAACATCATTGTAGATATCTGTTTTTCGAACCAGGTTACGGGAAGTGCGGCGTATCAAACATACCAGACTCCCACAGCTTTTGTTTCAACTACATATTACCAGGCCGATGGTGCAGGTGGCTCCATTGCATGTACAAGAACGACGGGCCCTAATTCGGGTTCGATGCGGCCAAATATGATATTTACGGTAGCACCGCAAAGTACAGCCAGTTCAAATATTATTACTATGGGTGTGAACAGTGGAAATACTTATACATTTACAGGGTCTGGTAACTGGAATGTTGCTACAAACTGGCTCAATAATAGTATTCCGCCACCAACCCTCCCATCTTGTGGTAAGATCATCATCGATCCAATTGCCGGACAGGAATGTATTTTAAATGTAACGCAAACCATTGCGGCAGGAGGAAAGATCATAGTTAAAAACAGCAAAAAATTCAGGATCCCCGGTAACCTGATCCAACAGTAAGTCATTAAAGTGATATTAAAAGGGGCCTTCATCTGGAGGTCCCTTTTCTTTTTTATAGCCGCCAGGATTGAATAATTACAGAATTCAAATGGCACGAAAGCCAACGATCCGTTGGTATATAAATCAATTTCAAGGTATTTTTTTCCAAATTGCTGAAAACCAGCCTCCTACTAATTAAATCGGTAATTCATTGGGGATAAATTGTTTAATGCTGTTAGGTCTTTAGCTAAAAATTTGTTAACTTTCCTACTCATATTTTGCCGCATTTTTCTGAATTCTACGGTTTGTATGACATTTAAATCCGCACTACCAAAACTGCCCGTTAATAGTACCCACTATTAGAATCTATTATTTTATTTAAAACCATCCCAAGGGGTTACCTTCTAACTACTTGTATGTCAAAAATCATACTTTCGATTGGCATATTCTTTTTTCTCCATTCCTTACATGCACAAACATTTAACGGGACCGGTGGAGCTATTCCTGACGGCGGGGCTCAGCAATGTTTCAACCTTACCGTAGCCGGTGTAGGTACTATCAATGGCACTTATGGCCTTGCTTCAGTTTGCATCAATATCAATCATGACTGGGATGAAGACCTTGAAATTTACCTGAGAGCTCCTGACGGAACCCTGGTTCCTTTGTCGATACAAAATGGTTTTGCAGGAGTAAATTATACCAATACCTGTTTTACATCAACAGCAGCCACGCAGATATTCAATGGCACGCCTCCTTATACCGGAAACTTCAGGCCGGAAGGGAACCTGGGAGCAGTTAACAATGGCCAAAACGCTAATGGCACCTGGAGCCTTTGCATCCAGGATGTAGCAGCAACAGATGCAGGCACATTGCTTAACTGGAGTATCCTGTTTAATAATACGCCTGCTGCTCCGCCCGTAATTCCTACCAATGATAATCCTTGCAATGCCACGCCATTAACGGTGGGTGCAGCATGTGCCTATACTACTTTTACAAACGAAAATGCAACTGGCACAACAGGTGTACCAGCGCCTGGCTGTGGAAGTTATTCGGGAAGTGATGTATGGTTTTCGGTAACTGTACCTGCAGGAGGCTCTCTCATTTTTGATTCACAAACCGGGGTTATGACTGATGGTGCCATGGCTATATATAGCGGCACCTGCAATGCACTAACCCTGATCAGTTGTAACGATGATGCAAGCAACAACGGACTCATGCCCATGATAAATGCTACAGGCCTTACTCCTGGCAGTACTATATGGATCCGTTTCTGGGAATACAGCAATGACAATAATGGTACGTTTGGAATTTGTGTTACTACGCCCCCACCGCCACCTACCAATGACAATCCCTGTAATGCCTTCGTACTACCGGTAAACAATACCTGCAATTTTGGAAATTATACCAATGCCGGCGCTACGGCTTCACCAGGTGTTCCGGCTCCTGGTTGCGGAAGCTATCTTGGTGCTGATGTATGGTTCACTGTTACTGTACCACCCAGCGGTTCTATCATTTTTGATGCCAATACCGCGGGCATGACGGATGGTGATATGGCCATTTATAGTGGAAACTGTAATGCATTAACACTGGTATCTTGTGATGATTTGTCAAGTACCAATGGCGTTATGCCTTCAATCACTCTCACCGGCCAAACACCCGGCGCTACCTTATGGATACGATTCTGGGAATATGGAAATGATAATAATGGAACGTTTCAACTTTGTGCCAGCATACCTCCACCGCCCACCGTACAGGATTGCCCGGCAGCACTTGCTATCTGCCAGAATTCTTATACTAACCCGGTATCCTATACCGGTACAGGCAGCCTGGGAAATGAGATCAACCCGGCTAATAGCTGCCTGGCCAATGGAGAAAGAGCAGATGTTTGGTATACGTTTACAGTAACCACTTCGGGCAACCTGAATTTTACAATTACACCGGTGACAGCAACGGATGATTATGATTGGGCAGTGTATAACCTCACCAGCGCAACCTGCTCGGATATTTATAGCAATCCAGCCCTCAACGTGAGTTGCAATTTTTCTTCAACGAGTGGAAACACCGGACCCACCGGGGGTTCTGCATTGAACACCCAAGGTGCAGGCGGCACACCGTTTAATGCTGTGATCCCGGTTGTAGCCGGGCAAACCTACGTGATCAATGTGAGTAATTTTTCTCAGACTGCGGATGGATATACGATCAATTTTGGTGCTTCAACCGCTTCTATATTTGACAATGTGACTCCCCACTTGCAATCGATCAATTCTGCGATAAACTGTGGCGGAAGCCAGGTCAGTGTGAATTTTTCTGAAAACATTTTATGCAGCACTTTACAAAATGCCGATTTTACTATTACAGGTCCCGGCGGGCCTTACACAGTAACAGGATGGTCCTCTGCCACCTGCACGGCTGGCGCAACTTATGCCAATAACGTTGTACTAACGGTAAGCCCTACCCTTGTAACAAATGGCAATTACCAGGTTTGCCTGACCAATGCGTCAGGATCTGTAACAGATCTTTGCGGAAATGTTGCACCTCCGGGTTGCTTGCCCTTTACCATTGCGTCTACCGTTCCTACGTTCGCACCGGTTGCACCTATTTGCAATGGAAGTACAGCACCGGTATTGCCAACCACATCCTTAAATGGATTCAATGGCACCTGGAGTCCGGCTACAGTTAGTAATACAACAACCGGCACTTACACTTTTACTCCGAATACCGGTCAATGCGCAACACCTGCTACGCTTACAGTAACGGTAACGGCAGCAGGTACTGTGCCAACCTTTACACCGATACCCGCCTTCTGCAGCGGATCTGCAGCACCGGTTTTACCTGCCACATCATTGAACGGCATTACCGGAACGTGGAGCCCGGCAACAGTGAACAACCTTGCATCTGCTTCATATACTTTTACACCCAATGCAGGACAATGTGCATCGCAAACTTCCCTCACCACAACCGTAACTGCTAATACGGTTCCTACGTTTACGCCAATTGCTGCTTTTTGTACCGGAAGTACAGCACCCGTTCTACCCACCACGTCACTGAATGGTATCACAGGAACCTGGAGCCCGGCTATTGTAAATAATTCTGCATCGGCAACGTATACTTTCACACCCAATGCAGGACAATGCGCCAGCGTTACGACCCTATCCATCACCGTTACCAATGGAACCATACCAACTTTTGGCCCCCTTGGCCCGGTTTGTAATGGCTCTCCTGCTCCCGCTCTTCCCGGTACCTCAACGAATGGCATTACAGGAACCTGGAGCCCTGCTACGATCAGCAATACAACATCCGGTACTTACACATTTACTCCAAATGTTGGACAATGTGCAAGTCCTGCAACCATAACCGTCACCATTAATGAATTGCCGACCGTATATGCGCATGGTACAAATCCTACCTGCGCCGGAACCTGCGATGGTACTGCAACAGTGGATGTAGTGGGCGGAACCGGGCCTTATACCTATAGCTGGAGCAATGCTGCAATTACGCAAAGCATTTCAAATCTTTGTGAAGGAACATATACCGTAACGGTAACGGATGCCAATGGATGCGTGGCTCCGGTAGTTTCGCCTGTGATGGGAAATTGCTTCCAGATTCAAAGTACACTGATCGATGCGTGTTCAGCTACAGAATATGACCAGGAAATGGTTTTCTTCCAGGTTGGACAAAGCCCGTTAAATACTGCTGCTCTTTCTGTTTCATGGCCGACCGTGGCCAATGCATGGAATGGATTGTGTAGTAACCCGGCTTTTATTGCCAGCGTGAATGCAACCATTACCATGGGAGGCATTGTACTGCCCCTACCCGTCAACGGTATATTGCCGGCGAATGCAAATGTTGTGTTGATCACCAGTACCCCTCCTACCAGTTCAAGCAGTTTTGCAAACCTGACGGATACTTTGTATGCGATGTTTCAATGCCCGGGAAATGTAAATGGTCATTTTTCTAATAATACCGGGGCAGCAGGCATCAGAACGCTCGTGATGAATTTCGGGGCAGGATGTACAGATACTACAAGGTATGATCCTCAATTCCTGATCAATCAAAACGGGGTGAACGGAGGAAATGCAGCCTTAAATAATGGAGCTTACGCAAATTATAGCACAAATGGAACAGCCAGTTATCTCAATTATGGTTGTGTAATTCCATATACGATTCAAACGGCACAAGTTGTGTTGGTGGCACCTCCTAAAGTTGTACCAACTTTTAACCCTGAACCAAATGTTTGCCAGGGATCAGCAGCACCGGTTTTACCTTTGAATTCAACCAACATCCCACCCATTACCGGAACCTGGAACCCTGCTGTAAGCACTGCAACTACTGGTACAACGGTGTATACATTTACGCCAGCTGCCGGACAATGTGCTACTACAACCACATTATCTATTACCGTAGATCCTCCAGGCACTCCTGTATTTAGCCCGGTTCCGGCTTTTTGCAGTGGATCAACTGCCCCGGTTTTACCTACCACTTCCAACAATGGAATTAATGGAACATGGTCACCGGCGACCGTAAGTAATACTACTTCAGCAACGTATACATTTACACCAACAGCAGGATTGTGCGCCAGCCAGGTTACACTTTCTATAACGGTTAATCCCCTCATTACACCATTGTTTGCTGCAATTCCTGCCATATGCAGCGGGGCTGTGGCGCCTGTACTTCCTGGTACTTCCACGGATGGCGTTACGGGTACCTGGGCGCCGGCAACAGTAAGCAATACCACAACCGGTACGTATACATTTACACCAACAGCCGGACAATGCGCAACCACTACGACCCTAACGGTAACGGTTAATCCCATTGCTACCAGTACAACCAATATTAATATTTGCTCGAACCAACTACCCTATACATGGAATGCGCAAACCTATGCATCTGGTGGAACATATACTGTAACGTTAGTGAGTAGCCTGGGTTGCGATTCAATTGCTACGCTGAACCTTAGCACTAAGCCTGTAGTTTCCAGTACAACAAACACAAGCATCTGTTCAAACCAATTACCATATTCCTGGAATGCGCAAACTTATGCAGCAGGTGGAACATACTCGGTAACGTTAGTGAGCAGCCTGGGTTGTGATTCAATTGCGACACTTAATCTGACCATCAATCCTGTTGTAACAAGCACAACAAACACAAGCATATGCTCAAACCAGTTACCTTATTCCTGGAATGCGCAAACTTATGCAGCCGGTGGAACGTATTCGGTAACGTTAGTGAGCAGCCTGGGCTGCGATTCTGTCGCTACACTTAATTTGACCATCAATCCAGTTGTAACAAGCACAACAAACACAAGCATATGTTCAAACCAATTACCATATTCCTGGAATGCACAAACCTATGCAGCAGGTGGAACGTATTCGGTAACATTAGTGAGCAGCCTGGGTTGCGATTCAATTGCGACACTTAATCTGACCATCAATCCAGTTGTAACAAGCACAACAAACACAAGCATATGCTCAAACCAGTTACCATATTCCTGGAATGCACAAACTTAT